>Ga0105055_10011403_pt1 | contig 10975 bp, 12 predicted proteins | sample BON03_FD_78090 | JGI IMG/M metagenome (GOLD analysis project Ga0105055, IMG submission 78090) | Freshwater microbial communities from Lake Bonney liftoff mats and glacier meltwater in Antarctica - BON-03 | ecosystem: Environmental > Aquatic > Freshwater > Ice > Glacier meltwater | place: Lake... | reverse complement strand
TGATTGTGGGTATTTGATTGTAAGAAACCCCCCCCTCCGGGGGAATGAATCTGTTGGGTGGTTTCCAAACCAAGAACCCGGAGGAAGAACCACCCCCCTGAAGAACAACCCCCAAAATTGATCAATTTTAGGAGTTTGAAGGGGGGTTCCTCTTCCTCCGGGTTCTTGATTTGGGATCCCCCCAACAAAGAAACCCCCCCTTGGGAGATTTTCTTACGATCAAATTGGTGTTGTAGGGCTCCTCTAGACATTTGGGGAGTTTAACAGCTGCGAACTGGGTGTCTTTCGATTTTAATGTTGAATGTTGCTTACTCCTCTCGCTGAGGTTACTCCTTAATAAACACTTTTAAATTTAAAAAAAAAAAATTGGGGGGGGTACCGAGGACCGGAGGTTCTCGTAGTGTGGAATAATGAGCAGAGCTTGACTGATCACGAACCAGACCATACGGCTAACAGGCAACGTGCTGACTTGAACCGTTGCTCCCTGTTAGTGGCGCTATCCTAGTTGAGGTTCGTATGCACCCAGCCGTTTTCTTTTGCAAGAGCAGCTGCTGGCGTAGATTTCAATTGGAATCGGCGATTCCAACACTGCAAAAAGCTCCATCACACTGTGTGTCCACTGATCTCATTCTTCAACTTGCGGTGTACAAGGACTGTAGATCATAGAGAATTGAATCGACTGCCATCCCTTCTCTTCCATCGCTTCCCGCCCTCGCACTCCTCGCGCACCCGCGCGCTCGCGCTCGCGAGCGCTCTCGATCAACCTCCAGCTTTCTCTCTGGCTCTCTATTGCTCATTGTAATCTGGGACTGTGGGGTGGAAATTACACACGCACACGATATCTTTTTCTCTATTGAATCTTGTTCTCTACAGCTGCCTGGGTTGTTCCACAGGGTTCCATTTCGACAGATGGTGTCGTCAAATATGTGGAACTGGGTGCAAGGCCCGGGTGGCGCCATGATCTGTGTGCCGAATCATGGCCGGCAGCAAGAGTGGAAGCAGGTTCCTGCTTTCGTGCTCTCTTATTTGTGAGTGTCGTGTGATTCTTTCGCAAAACTGAAGACATGAAAAACAAATCAACAAATCGACAGGCGGGAAATTGGACGTCAGACATGCTGATGATGAACACGCCGCCACAAACTCCGGAGTTGATGCGCACGAGGAAGCTCCAGCCCTGGAAGCTGAATGGTCCGTTTCCCAGCGGCCCGCCGAGCCAGAAGGCCTCGAGCCGTCTTGCGACTCCCGCGACCCCTCTCAGGTATCGTGTGTGTGTTCGTATGCGTGTGTGTGCGTGTATACATGTATGTGCTACTTTGCCAACCCGTCTGGGACTCTTAAAACGTGGCAACTGACAGTGAAATAGTGCATTGCTGTAACAGTGCGCAGCCATCGCGTCAAGCCTCTCGCGTTGGCACGGCCATGTCTGGCGCTCGTCCGCGCACTGTTGGTGAAGCAGAGAGTATCAACATCCCGCAGCGGTCGCTGCCTGGAGGCAGTAGCGTGAGAGCCACGTTTCAAGTGCGATTTCCGGGAGATGCACAGGTCTACGACTTCAAAACGTGGGAGGAGGTGAACATGGCGTTTGATGGCCGTGGCTTCGATCCGCGCCATGCCAATATTCATACCAATCGCCCTTCCTCCGCTCGCCCCAAAACTATGGGTCTGTTTCCCACCCCCCATTCTTTTTATTTTTCTGTCTCCCTCGCTGAGCATTTTGATGTGTATTGATGTAAAACTGTGTGTGGATGAAATATATAGTAGAATTGAGCTTCGCGTAGGTCCCAGCCCTCTCGCCGGCTCTGCAACCTGTCACCTCCACCGCTAGTTGCTAGGCCGCACAGGTGGCCTGCACCTGGTATGGCGTATTGTTGAAGTAAGGTATGTGGCAGGAGGCAGCAGGGCGTCGGGGTCGGAGCACCAGACATCCTACAACGCCATGAGCACTACGATCAATGACCTCGCATCAACAGGTCAAAGCCCATACCGTAACATCAAACCCGCCTTACCGATCGTGCGTCCTGATCTCGACCCTCTGCATTTCTACGGGAGTGTGAATGGATCGCCATTGCCAATGCTCAAGACGGCGCCGAGGCTTCCACGTTCACCCCCAAAGTCTCCGCCGCGCTCTCCCACCAATCTAACGAGTGTAGCTGAAGCGCTGCTGTTGACTAAGGTACCAAGCCCTGGATCGAGGACACGAGCAAGCATGCAAAGCCAGTCGCCCCACCTTGGAGGCAAGGACACGTCTGTGCGGCCCTACGTGTCTGTGCGGCCCTACGTGTCTGTGCGGCCCTACGTGCCGTCGCCGAAAGCTGTCTCAGTCTTTGAATGAGCTCTACTCCCAGGTCAAGCAACAACAAGGGCATTGCAAGGGGGGGGGGTCCAAATGCGAAATGCAGAGAGAAAAGCAAGACCTGCTTTTGCGAAAGGGAGGGAGAGACAAGGGAGGGAAAGAAGAGCAAGACACAGGGAGTGATAGAAGAGCAACACCTGTTTTCCACATGGCGCGCTCGGCACTTGCAAAAAGCCTTTGTGGCGCACTAGCAAGCACACGTAGCACCACACGACCTAGCCCCACAGCCAGACAAGATGCAACCACTTTATGCACACACACACCATCACACACACACCACCATATCAACAAACACCGCCCACCCTTGCACCTCACAGACAAGCTTTAAGATGAAATCGTGAGCGCATGAGACACACAAGGCATCGGTAAGGACATGGTAGTCAGATAGCGATCGCCACATACCGATAAGCACATACGCCGCAGCGCCGCTCTACCAGGGGCACCACACACCAAACGCCACATGAAGAGCAAGACGCAGCAAGACGCAGCAAGACGCAGCAAGACGCAGAATGACGCAGCTCCACAGCGTAGCAACCGTGACATCGCAACGTAGCAGCATACATGAGCAAGATGCTCCTAGACAAGTGTCTGCAGCCGCATCATATCACACATGACACAACCACGCATTGAGATAGGCGCCCACTCGGATATACACGCCAGAAATACCTTCACGCGCACATGCACACACACTCGCACACGCACGCACACGTACATGCGTGCACACGCACACACGCACGCACACGTACATGCCCACACGCACACGCACACACAGGCACACACACATTGTGTACACGTAATCGGGTAGACACACGCAGCACATGTGTTACACACGGAGCAGATGTGTTCTGACAAGTACTCGTCAAATTTTCATATAGTTTCATACAGTTTGTATTATTATTATCATGCCACAATTTTCAATGTATATGAAGGATTTTATCGACACCACAATTGGCTTTCAGTGAGCTCGACACCTCTTTTGTTGGAGTGATCTCAGACACATGTTGCGGGCCATGTGCACATGCTGCCTGATGTTTCATCTACGTCCTCATCTTTCATCTGTCCTGACCCTCAGTGCCACACAGAAATACAAAGAGACTTGAAGGTATAGACACACGAGAGACATGAAGGTATAGACACATACATGCATACAACATGTGTAGACACATGCATACCACATGTGCGGAAACATCGTCTATTTGTGTATCTGTTTTATACGAAGGAGGGGGGTTGAATTGAAGGGATTAGCGGTTGAATTGAAGGGACTAGCGACTGAACAAGGCAGAGACAGCAGCAAGCGATGTAGTAGAGACAGCAGCAAGCGATGTAGAACGCGATGCACTAGCAAGCGATGCACTAGCAACCGATGCAGATGCAGCAACTGATGCAGCAGCAACCCCTGTAGCAACCCATGTACCAGCAACCGATGTACCAGCAACCATCTAAGTCGAGATACAACACTTCGTGCAACACCACATGCAACACGTGCAAGCCAACACCAAAACTGAAAAGTCAGAAAATACGTGATATTGTGCTTAAAATGACACGAAATCACGAATATAATGCAAAATTCGACGTTTTTGTGATTTTTGGTTTTGGTGTGAGAGCAGAAATTTCTGGAGGGTTGCAATTTCTTTTTGACAAGTCTCAGATTTTTTGCACAGAAATTGTATTTGAGATCACACAAAGCACCTTGCGCATACACAAAAACTTGAATTTCTAAAAAACCCTCATATTGTGCTAAACGTTACAAAATTATGAATATGCGACACAGGTAGGACATTTTTGTGATATTTTGTTTTTGTCGTGAGAGCAGAGATGTATCGAGATGTGCATTTTTCAGCAGCTTTTTGTGAAACAGACAAAACGAAGAGGTGACAGATGTAACGACATCATAATGATATATAAATACATCGGGTATTCACGGAGAATATCAGGAAAATATATGCCTTCGAGGAAGAACGGCCTTGCAAGAAGCACGGAGGACGGTGGTCGACAAAGGTCGAGTAAGAATGATGGCGAGAAAAATAGTAACAATTCGAGCATACAAGGGGCTGCAATGTTTCCTTTGCCCATCGCTTCAAACACAAGTGTCCACGACCTGATATTGCCGGACCTCAATCTTGTGAATGCTGTGCAGATTTTGTCGTTGTATTTGTTACAGCTGGCATGCTCGAAGGAGACAAAATTTTCTCGAATCCTCGCTGATTGGTTTGGGCTGCGCAGCAACAAAGCCAATATTTTCCTGGCCAAGTGGTTCCATAAACAACAAACCGCCGAAGTAAAACGCGGAACTATTGAAAGTGACGCGGAAAACGAGCTAAGCGCTTCTATAAGTCTCTTGCAGAGCCAGCTGATTTGCGACTGTGCAAGGAATCAGCAGGAATTTTGTGCATTGTTCGCAGACAAAGCTCTGTGTGCCTAGGTGCTGGACGAGAACTGAAATGTACGCACAGACGGAATAGGCTTGGTAGAAAATGCATCAAAGCAGGCAGAAAACAGCCGCGAAACTAACATGTTCCTGCGTGGTCTCTTGGAAACGCTTCGGACGAAGAGCTCGACTGTGTGTCCGCAAATAGAAACGCCAAGCGTTTTCGATGAATTAAACAAAATTATCCGCAAGCATGAGACGTCCTTTTCGCAAAAAATCGTGGAGAATACTGCCAGTACAACCGACATTGCCAATTCAGAGCCTTGGAAATTCGCGAGCCGAAACGGGTGTTTTCAACCGCACAGCTCGGAATACTGGGAGTTTTTGTCTCCAGGAAGCATATGGAATTTATGTCAACGTATGGATCCGCTGATGATGAAAATCGTAGCCTAGTAGAGACCATGTGGTCGCGGATCCCAAAAGATGCTTTGACTGACCTCGTGCCAAAAATCAAACCCTCGCGTTTGCAAGAATTGCTCATAAATCCTGCCATATCGCAACTACAGATTATTTACAAAGAATTCTTCACTTCAAAAAAGTGCAGGTAGAAAGTATTCAACTATCACAACGCCTTATTCACGAAAATAAAAAAGCTGTCCGAGACATTTTCGGGAGGTACTCGTGAATACCAGGAAGGACGAATTATCGCTGAAAATCTAGAGCAGAGTATCATACAACAGAAAATTACAGTCGAAAAGACAAAATCTGCCCTTGCACCGAAATCTAACAGAAACGAGGAGCCTACTCGTGATGTGATAATTTATGGCAAAAAGAGGAAGAAGAATTGAAGCATCTCCAAGAAGAATTAGCAATTGTATACAAGAACTTAAAGAATCAAAAGGAGCTACTTCTTACACAAAAGGGAGAAATACTAACATTGAAAGCGGAATCGAATTCGCATTCTGTCGATGCGAAAATGGTGCAGAATTTTTACTACTTGTTCAGTATTACTTTGGTGTTGCTCGGTGGAATTCTCGAATATGTGCGATAATATTCTGTTCAAAATCCACCGACGGTCACTTGTTACATAAACTTTGTTATTTTTTACTTGGACCTTACTTCTGAAGCACCAGAAAATGAAACACTGCTCGCTGTGAAATTGCACTTCAGTGATGTAATTATGAATCAATTGTCGTCAATTTCCGGAGGCAACCGGCGAATTGTTTCAAGCATAAGTCTGACGAAAAAATGCCATATCTTATTTTCAGCGTGGAATACACGAGCGACGAAATGACAGTATCTACAAAACTTGAAGCGTTCAAAAATTTCCAAAATTCGAAATTCGAATCCTTTAATTACAATGGAAGAGAATATAAATGCATCAAAAAGGATGGTCACAGCCAATTAATCATGACCAGGCCCTTTCTCGAATATTGGTATGACCCTGCAGAAAAGGTACAGAATGTGCCAGTGGCTTCCGTGCAAAACGCACCATCATAAATTCACCCCTGAGAAACAATCCTACCAAGGGTTAGAGCACAGGGAAAGTTTAGACTAAACGCAGTGTGAGCTGTGATTCGTGCTCGCCGATGTTTTCTTTGTGTGGTCTTTGTTGACGTGATTTAATCTTTCACGAACTCTTTTTGAGGTTCTATTTGTGTTTTTTCCCCAATAAATGGTGATCTCGGGTTTTTAGAAGTCGTATACAGCCGACCCCGAGGGGCATGCGCATGCTTTTGCAGCATGTGGAGCACATTACACCAGACGCACTAGAGAGCAGCATTTTGAAAACATTCGGACTCAAAGAGATGTGTGCCTTGTTAAAAATCGACTTCAAGTTTGTACACACCATGCAGGGGGTGAGGTTGAATTGCACGAATTCTCTGGCGGAAAACGTGATTTCTGTGCACAAGGTGATTTTTATTCAAAAAAAAAAGGCGTTTTGTTACACGTGTTTTGGCCTACACCGCCAGCAAATACCTGTTGAGTCTAGAAAAGGCAAATATCGAGAAGGACGACGAGGAGTTTTTCACTTGTGACGATAAACGAATTGATAGAGAGGTGGTTGCGAGTCAGTGTCATACGGCATACTTTCTACAGAAGAGATGCACGGCGTGCGGGGCTATCACTGAAGGGGAGAAGCAAGCACATAGCTGTATTTTTTTCAGCGTGGTTGCGTGTGAAATGCACACTCAGAATCTACAGCCAGACAAGGCACGCATGGTCCTGGCATATGTCGATTTCAAGCTAATTGCTCAGAAAAAGGACAGTCAAAGTAATTTGCCATGTGTTTGTATTCATTTGATCAGCCCAACTCGCATATTGTCCGCGTGTTACAGCGTCATAGACGCGCTGTGGTGCATATTGTCTATTGTCAACGCAAATTCCCTGCACCAAGCCATGCCATGTCCTACGTTCATGAAGTCAATCGCAGTAGATATCATGAGTCTGCCATTGATCGTACACTTTTACCGAGACCATGTGCTTGCGCTCCATTTCAATTTCAGACAGATTGCAGCAATCGTGGATTCTGTTCATGGTCGGTGAATACGTTTTGAAGACAGCGGTCACCAGCCCGATGATTATTCCGTTTATACCCGAGAATATCCAGAATCCAAACGTCAATTTTTTTCTCGTCAAGTCACCCATGCGTGAAATCGTCTCCGCTATGCAAGTGACACAGCTGACTTGGCATGTTCATGCATCTGCCGCAGAAAAAGTCCATGCAGAACTAGTGAACAGTTTCTTGAATTTGGTTTCGCAAACCTCAAACCCGCCTGCTGTTCTGAAAGTGCCGCTTGAAGCATGGACTCTGAAATACGCTCTTGCCTTTTCTGAAAAGAACGAAAAGCAGAAATTGTTCACGCCAAAGTCGACCCCCTTGGTAGAGGGAGGCCTTGCACGACTGTTGGATGCGGTTCGTTGTTTCTCGTATGCACAGCAGCTTGTTTTTTACACAGAGACACTGCACATTACTGACGTGACACAATACTCCAATGCATGTATCCAAGAGCTGGAATTGCGTTTCTTACTCTTGTTCTTCTCGAAAGGACTGTCGCAGCAGAAAATCACATTCACCAGCGGCGATGTTTGTGACATTCTGCATTTCCCGAGTTTCCTCGACGCATAGACGCATTGCATTGTGCATTGATTATGCACCGTTTAGGAAAGAAGTTTAGAGATGGTTCATAATGAAGTTTTGTGGAAAAAGTGGTTCTACAAAGATGGTGACTGGTGTAATTTACTGATTAGTTTCATGCGAGACGATGTCATGTTCAAAAATTTCGCGACTTGATCGGCTCTGTTTGAACTGAAAATTTCACGGGGACAATTTTCCTGCCAGTGTGAATGTAGGGTAGACATCAAACCAATAAATTGCTCATTATGTGAGTGCATAGGTTTCCAAGTGTTGAGGAGAGGTATATTTCGTATCATTGAGGCAGTATTCGAAAATGCGGACCATGCGCTGGGTGAATGTTGAATAATCTTTTCTGCCTGTAGCAAAATATGAAAGTCTCGGAAGAGGATCTCCTCTCTGCTATAATTCTGCTGAATTTTTCGCAGGAATTGTATGTAGAATGAGTTGTTACTGCGTCAATTGTGGCTGTACTCTGAGAGCATACGTGAATCGTAGGTATCATCATCTGTAATCACTAATATGTTGGTTCCACGGGGCATTTGCTGTAAGACTGACTTCGTGTTGAATTCAGTTGTGTTGGTTTTCTTGTCACCTCCCCGAATGTGTAATACCGTGTATACTGCATGAGGGAGTCTGTAATGTTCTGTGTCTTTCAATCTCAGCTGATTGCAAACATCCTTGTAACACTTTTCAAAATGCTCTTTCTGGAGTTGTGGATAATCGCTGGGCAATCTCATTGTCTTCCACGCAGTTGTGTACACGCCGTCAAAAGTATTGTGTGACGTCAATAATCCCGGCGTGTTGTACGTGATATCTGGAAGGATTTGTGTTTTGCGGTAAAAGTCGTCTCTGGATAAAACATGTAGATTGGATGGCCATATGATTCGCCGCTGCACCTCGTTCAAGCACAATTCGGCATGATGATTTGAATCCTGGTCACATGCATGCCACCAGACATACACGCTCTGATTGACGGTGGCTGCTGCAGCTGCGACACAGAGATAAACGGAAATCCTATCTTCAAATCCGGTTTATCTCAAAACCGGGTTTGGTACGACAGATCGTATCTGAATGCCCCTGTACCGAGAGTGTCGTTCAGGTTTGTTGCTAGTGCCTTAATTTCTGGCTTCCAGTGTCTGCTTTTATTATCTTTCGTAGACGGCATGTGCACAAGACATGTGAAAAAACAGATGAATATGTTCGAAAATAACAATATTACGACATGACTGCTTCTCATGATAATAGTTTCCTGGTGATAATATGAATAGGCACGTATTTTTATTGATTCAAAGTGTACAAGAAAACAAAGGCACGTATTTTTATTGATTCAAAGTGTACAAGAAGTTCTTCATCTTTTTGAGCCAGGGTGCAAGCCCTACAACATCTGAAGAAGCTGAAATAGAATATGAAATAAAAGTAGTCGTGAATGAAAGTCTTCTGGGAGGGATACGGGATGTTTTTTGTTGGAAGGGAATTGCTCTTGAAGGCGTGATTACGGGTTTTTAAGTTGCCGAGCACCTGATCAACAAACTCTGCAGATATTTCGATGTACAGGGCGTCGCTGCATACCACACAATTATTCCGCTGTTTTCGCAAATCTCGATCGAGAGCAGAAAGCAAGGCAATCCCCGAGGATCTCAAATTGAAACAGCTTATATCGTATGGCAGCATTGTAACTTGTCCGCGGGCATCTAATGTTCCAATGTTGAACCCGACGTGTCTGTGTTTTGCTTTCCCGGTAACACGCTCGTACCACGTCAAGAGGCGTGCGAAAAGAGAGTATACAGAGCGAGTTTTGTTCTCCACGTCGTAGAACAAAACAATGAGGATAAAGGTTGGGCCGCTATAAGCCAGATTCCACGTTCCGACTGTCCGTTGTTCGTTTTTCTGTGGTGACAGACGCGCTTTGGTGATGATTCCCTGAGGGTTCATGCTGCACAGTTTCATTCATTTCTACCACATGCTCGTTTTGCGCATGCCATTGCATTCTCTGGAATTTGTGTCGCGTGAGAGCAATGTTCGAGTATTGTCACCGGTACAAAACTTTCAAATATCATCGTTTATATACTCTTAGGACGTCGCAATGATCCTAATTGGAATTCGACTTACAATAACTCTCAGAAGTTGTTATACAAACAAAGTTATATAGATCCACCCGAGGTCGAGAATAACTAAAATCAAAATGACTGAATACAATAATTGAATATGATTTAACTGCCTTCGAACCAAACGCCTTTTATGCAGGTGTTCTAGTCGTATAGGCTTCACGCGCAGAAGATACATTCAGTAAACAATCGAGATACCTAAGTGGTATTGCCGGGTTTTTTTTTATACGCTATGGAATGTCTTGAGCACAATAAATTCGAATCATTTTCACACCTAACATCCCGTGAAAAGTATTTGTTCTAAAAAATCCCTCGTGAGGCTCACCTACCTGCGACATTGTGTGGGTAAACAGAGGTATAGGTGCATAGTGCAAAATGCTATATAAACACCACCGTGCTGTTTCATCATCTACGCGAGCCCTTTTACTTCTTTTGATTCATTCGAAAAATGGATATTGACGAAGAAGAAGTTGAAGCAAGTCTCGCTATGTCGAGTCTGACACGAAGATGCGACATCTGTGCGCGAATGGGGACTGATGACAGTCGTGTTCTGACGGAATTCGTCGTAAACTTGTGCAAATCGCACACCCTCCCTGTCGTCATGCAGGAAACAGCCTCTACACGCACCAAAAATTCTGACATGAAAAATGGCTCTCAACAGGGCGGCGTGGCAGGCGAATATACCGCCGAAAACATCGAACTCCATTTCAAGTCGTGCATCGCACCGCGAGAAACGTCACTCAAAACAATCATCCGCAACCACGAAATCATGTCCCTTTTGCAGACAGCCAGCGACTTCAAGCAAAAATACGACGTTCTCAAACTCCTCTTGCAGGTCGAAGCCTCTGAAAAAAGGAAATAAAGCATAATCGTAGTTTTGAACATTTCCATCATATATCGGGGAATTTAAGATTGATTGATGTTGCTTTTATTACTTCCTAAGAAATAGTTTAGTAGCTTTGCTTGAAGCTCTATTTGCTCGAATCTTTTTAGATTTGAGGTATCGGTGT
>Ga0105055_10011401_pt1 | contig 10977 bp, 14 predicted proteins | sample BON03_FD_78090 | JGI IMG/M metagenome (GOLD analysis project Ga0105055, IMG submission 78090) | Freshwater microbial communities from Lake Bonney liftoff mats and glacier meltwater in Antarctica - BON-03 | ecosystem: Environmental > Aquatic > Freshwater > Ice > Glacier meltwater | place: Lake... | reverse complement strand
TTACTCGCACACAGGGAAAATCACACAAGCTAGCGCCTAAAGCTCTCTCTCTTCCTCTCCCTCGCTGGCACATATATATGAATAAATTAACTGATTTGTCTACTAAATTATAACATGCCCACACTACAGGCAGGCACGCAGGTAAGGAATTAAGAAGACAGACGCCCATACCTTCACACACAGTCACGCTTCCCCTCTCCATTTCTCACGCCCTTCCTCTGACTATCTTTCTATTTTATATTATTCTTCCCTTTCTTCTCTTCTTCTTCTCTCCTTACATACACGTCGACTTGTCATTTTTGATTTTGGGTGAGTGTGGGTTTGGTTGTTGTTGTGATTGGTGTGTGTGATGATAAGTGATTTTTTTTGTTTTTGTTTGTCTTGTTGTTGTTGTTTTCTCTCTCTTCTCTCTCTCTGTCAGTTCTCCTAATCTTCTCCTTTTATTTCAAATTTCTCTCCTTCTACAAATACACACACAACTAGGACAAGATAAAGAGAGACACACGCGCGGAAACGAAGGACGGATAATGGTGTTAGTATACAGGTCCTTCCCTTCCTCCCTCCCTCCCTCCCCCTTCCCCCCCTCCTCCACAGAAAAATCCTTCCCCCTTCCTCCTCCTTCCCTCCCTCCCTCCCTCCCTCCCTCCTTAACTGATCTGTCCCCACTTCGCATACTTATCCGCCCCTCCCGCCCCAGACGCCGCCGGCGCCCCACTCTCCATCTTGGCCCTCCCTCCCTCCCTCGCCACCGGGCTGGCCTGCGTCTGCTGCACAGGCGAGGCCACCTCGCGCTGCCGCTGCTGCTGCTGCTGGCGCTCTTCGCTGGTGTAGACACTGCTGTTTCCTTGAGGGCCGACAGGGGTACGACGACCACCACCCACACGCTTCTTCCTCTCGGCGATGATGTACGCAATAATGACAGCGCGGAGCTCACGGATGTTCTTTACGTCGGTCGACGCAAATTTCGCGATCAGAGAGGGACCGTAATCGAGCATTTCTTCTAAAGTGAAGTGGTACAGGTCTCCATAGCCCTTATAAGGCTTGCAGGTCACCTCGGAACAACGCAAATTATCGCACAAGGGGATGTCTTTCTTCACCATCACCCCGACAGGGTTGTAGAGGTAATCCTCCTTCGAGCGGTAAAGCAAGACCTTCCCCTTGTTGATAATCCAAAAAGTCTCCTTCCACTCCTTCACAATCAACGTACGGACCGAAATGCGGGCCAGCACATTCCCCTCCATCTTATGCTCAGCCGCAATCGCCGCCTCCGTCGCACTGACCTTCTTCCCTCCCGGCGAGCTCACATTCCTCGACGGACTCTCAGGCGCAGCCTCCTGCTCCTGCTCCTCACGCTGCTGCTCACGCTGCTGCTCGCGCTGGGCAGGAGCAGCGGCAACAGCAGCAGTAGCAACAGCGGCCTTCTTGGGCGCTTCCCACGAAATGCCAAAGTCATCATTGTCCCACCCATCGTCAGCCTTGGGGCTGCTGCTCGCCGCCACCTGCTGCTGCTGCTGCTGCTGCTGCGGGGCGACAGCGGCCGCCCGAGTGGGAGTGGCCGCCTTGATTGCCACCACGGGTCCGGCAAAGAGGGAGAGATCCGCGTCCGTCACGCTGGCCTTGCTGCTGCTGTTGCCGCTGCCGTAGGGCGATCCAGCAAGAGGAGATGCAGAAGAGGCGTAGGGGGACCCTTGGCCGGTGTGCAACCCGCTGTTGAACGCGGGGCTGGCGGGAGAGTAAGTGCCATAGGCAGGGCTTGCTTGTCCGTAGGCCGAAGAAGGGCTGCTCCCAAAGACGGGGCTACTGGAGGGGGAGGGGGTGTAGGTTTGGGAGGTGACGATGGGCGCGGGGGGTTGGAAAGCGGATTGGGCCGAGGGCGACCCCCACTGCTGCTGCTGCTGCTGCTGCTGCTGCTGCTGCTGGTGGTAGTGCTGGGGCGGCGCAAAGACTTGCGGGGCCGCCAGGGCCTGCGGCTGCTGCTGCGGCGGCTGCTGCTGCTGCTGCTGCTGCTGCTGCTGCTGCTGCGGTCCGCGAGAAGGGGAGTAGAGCGCGGCGGAGCTGGCTTCGGCGTAGGGGGACGTGTAGCCTGCCCGCGCAGCTTGGTGGTAGGGGGAACCAGAGGCGGCCGTAGGGGACTTTTGACTCTTGTTCTCCATTCCTAAGACAGCAAAGGGGTTGATCAGGTCGTCCAAGGCCGCGGCTTGCTGCTGCTGCTGCTGCGGGCTCATGGGGGTGGGCTTGGCGGCATTGCTGCTGCTGCTGCTGCTGCCCTGGATGGCCACGGGGGCGGCGTAGATGGTGTCGAAGGGGTTGTCGCTGTAGGGGTTGTTCATGGTTGCCTGTTGCCTGTGTGTGTGTGGTAGGAAGGGAGGGAGGGGAGGGAAGGGAGGGTGTCAGTCAGAGGTGGTGGAGGGAATGGGATGGGGCAGAGGGGAAGAGGCGTCCCTTGTGTTCTGGGTAGCAGCGTCGTGTGGACTCAGCTGCCTGGGTGGAGCTGTGTGTGTGTGGACGCCTGGGAAGCAAGGCGTGTCAAGTCACACAAGATGGACATGCCCCAGATGTGGAGAAAACACAGAAGCGGGCGTCGTCCTTGTCTGGAGGGGACGACCGCGTCGTCGTAGACAAGTAGTGCCAAGCAAGCGTGTCGTGTGCAAAGGGTGGTGGTGTGTAGTCCCTGCTCGTCCTTGGTCGTAGTGTGTCCTTGGCCTGGGCGCCTCGGTGCCGGCGTTGTCAGTCGGGTGGAAACAATTCGCGACGCAGCAAGGACGGGTAGCCTAGGGGTTGTGGGTAGTGAGTGTGAAGGGGTGGGGAGGCCAGGAGGGATGCGTGCTTTGGCCCATTGGCTTATTCCCATAGAAGAAATGTGTGGCTGTGTGTGGGGTGGGAGAAAGCCCAAGGCGCAAAACCACACACACAACACGCAAGAAGGAGACAATCCTTGTTGCCCCTTAAGCCTGTTGCAAAGGCACTCGATGCAACCAAGAATGGCGCTCGAGGGAAGGCAACTGGAGACGAAAGAAGGAGGGCAGCAGGCGCCTCGCCGTTCAGCGAGAGTGAGCCGCTGGAGAAACACCCAAGCAAAGTGAGCAACCTGCTTGGCTGTCTCAAGCAATCTCATGCCGGCCCTTTGTTTTAGCGTAACACAACAACAAGTACGCAATCCACAAACAAGCCCAAAACCCGAGCAGCTTGTCTATTCAACACGCGCGGCAAGCCAGAGGCGCAGTGGCATGCCTGTAAAATATATACGAACTGTCAATGCCGCCGCTTGTGATTTGCCTTGCGGGCCAACTTGCACTGGCTTTTGCTACCCTTGTCCACACCCCTGCTTTGCGGCACCACACACTCATTCCACTGCACCAACCCACCCACCACTTCCACAGGATCCTCATCTTTGCCCGCTGCACGGCTGCGTCTCCCCAGGTCGCATTTTTTCGAGCCCACCCACCCCCTGGTTGCTTGTTGTTGACTCGTGCCGTGAGAGCGTGACAAATCAGTCTCGAAGCTCCACACACACCTCTTGCCGCCACCAGCACACTCTTGCCATAATGTCGTCGTACGAGAACCTGTCCCCGCAAGTCATTACACGGGTGGCCCGGGAGATCCAGGACCTGGTCCGCAAGCCCACCCCTGGTAAGCCATATGTAGTGTGTGTGTGAGCGGAGGGTTTATCACCTGGCGAGGCTTTAGGGAGGGGTAGGGTAGCGAGAACAACAACGGGCACAGGGAGAAAGGCGTAGATTTGTTGCCACTCGGCATGCAAGTTTCCTTTGCTCAAGTAGTCGTGTTCTTTTGTTGTGTGTATGGCATACAGGAAAAAAGGAAAGCATTATGACCCACTCTTCCCTCGACCTTGACTCGTCGCTCACATACCACGACCGTTCTCCCTATTATTTCCTAAACACGAACAAACAAAACAGGCATTCGGCTCATGCAAAACAACTGCGACAACATTGCCGAGATCCACGCCGAGATTGACGGGCCTGGTACGTGCTGATGTTGCTTTCTCCCCCCTCCCTCCCTCCTTCCCTCCCCTCCCTCCCTCCCCCCCTCCATTCCCTTCTAACTTTCTTCCAACCTGTCTCTGTCAAGCCGTCGCTTTATAAGAGGTGTTCACTCAAAATTGCACTTTTCGATCCGATTGCGCCGCCTCCTCTTCGCTTACCTATCCTCCCTCCCTCTCTCCCTCCCTCCCTCCCTGCAGAGGACACCCCCTACGTCGAGGGCAGCTTTCACGTCAAGCTCGTCCTCAGCCAAGACTTCCCTAATTCTCCTCCTCGCGGGTTTTTCCTGACCAAAATTTACCATCCCAACGTGAGCAGCACCGGGGATATTTGTGTGAATACCTTGAAGAAGGATTGGACGCCGACCACGACCTTAGTCCATGTGCTGCAGGTAAGCAACATCCTCCCTCCCTTCCGCTCTCCCTCCCTCCCTCCCTCCCTCCTCCTTGCGGGTTTCCTTCTTGAAGGAGACTTATCACCCCAATGTGAGCAGCACGGGGGACATTTGTGTGAAAACGCTGAAGGAGGATTGGACGCCCACGATGACTTTGGTGCATGTGCTGCAGGTAGGGAGGGAGGTAGGGAGGGAAGGAGGGGGGGAAGTGCTTTCGTTTCTTTTCCCCCATTTTGGCAGGTGATCCGATGTCTCCTCATCGTGCCTTCCCCGAAAGTCAACGACAAGGCGGGCAAGCAATTCATGATCTCCTACAAAAACCACAAAAACCAACCCTCTCCCTTCCTCCCTCCCCTCCCTCCCTCCCTCCCTTCCACCAGGCGATCCGTTGTCTGTTGATTGTGCCCTTCCCTGAAAGCTCCCTCAACGACGAAGCCGGCAAGCAATTCATGACATCCTACGAAGACTACGCAAAACGCGCTCGGCTCCTCACCTCGGTGCACGCCCTCCGGAAGAGCAGCAACAGTACCAGCAGCAGCAGCAGCAGCAGCAGCAGCAGCAGGAGTAGCAGGAGTAACAACAACAGTAGTGCGGCAGAGAAGGAGGGGAAGCTCCCAGTAGGCGCGGAAGAGGAGGAGGGGGAGGGGTTGAAGGGGGTGGGGGAGGGAGGGGAGGAGGGAGGGGCAGGGGTGTTGGGGTCTCCGAATGTGGTGGGGCTGGCGAAGAGGAAAGTGAACCCGAACCAGAAGGAGGCGGCGTCGTCGGTGGATAAGCGATTGAAGAAGAAGGGGCTGAAGCGGCTTTAGGAGACATAGAGAGAAAGAGCTGCCATTTTGTCTGTTGCTGCGCGCGTGCGTGGTGGTGTGTGATGATAGTCTTTTAGGAGGAGGAGCGGAAGGGGTGAGGGAGGGAGGGCGAGGAGCAGGCTGCACATGCAAACGCATCGCAGGATGCTTTCTCTTGGTATTGTTAACGCTTGTCAGAGTGAATGGATGGGTGAGAGCGATTTATTTAGCAACAGAAGGAGCACGTAGGCTATATGAGTAGAAGCAGCAAGAGAAGAGCAAAGACAGACAGGGAGAAAGATAAGACGGAAACAAGCCAAACAACCAACAGGCAGAGAGAACGACATTGGATCTGTGTGATGTTGAGGAGGAGGATTGTGTGTGTCATGTATGTAAATAACACCAGCAACAGCAGCAGCAGCAGCAGCAGCAGCAGCTGCTGCAGGCGGGCCCCCTTTACTCCTCCTCCTGAACGTGTGTGTCTGTCCCTTGCTCGATTTTGAGGTGAGGGATGACGACGACCAAGAGCGAGAAAGAGGAAGGAGAGAAAGAGGACACATGAGTGATGGCCGAGGAAGAAGAAGAAGAAGAAAGGAAACAGTGCCGTCATCCTATGTGTCCGTCCCGCTTGCCTTTTTACTTCCGCTTTTGCTTTAGTGTTTTGTGCGTGTGTGGCTGCGCGTGAATATGTCCCATACAAAACGAAAAGTAACCACACAAAACAAAAAGGCAGGCTCGACAAGCAAGATTTCAGTCACTACAATCGTTCTTTCTTTTTGGTCATTTGCGCTCCCTCCCCAACACCACCACCCCCTCCCTCTTCCTCAAAACTTGACCTAGGCCAACTAAAACTCAGCATGCGCCGGGAAACGCGGGAAGGGAATCACATCCCGAATATTCTCTAAACCCGTCACAAACAAAATCAACCGTTCAAAGCCCAAGCCAAAACCCGCGTGCTTATGAGAACCATACTTCCTCAAGTCCAAATACCACCACAACGCCTCCTCCTCCAACCCCATCTCGTGACACCGTGCCTTGAGCACATCCAGCCGCTCTTCGCGCTGGGACCCACCGATGATCTCCCCGATCTTGGGCACCAGAATATCCATGGCCGACACGGTCTTCCCCCCCTCGTCCAAGCGCATGTAGAAGGCCTTGATGTCCTTGGGGTAGTTCGTGACGATGACAGGCCGCTTGAACACCTGCTCGGTCAGGTACCGCTCGTGCTCGCTCCCCAAGTCGCAGCCCCACTCGGGCTTCACTTGGAACTTGACCTGAAAAAAGTGCGTGTGTGTATATGTAGAGAAACGTGAGTGAGCTAATGCCCCTTTTCATTCTGCAAAACAAAGCTTGCGCTCTCCCACCCTCTTTCCTCCTTCTGCTTACCTTCTTCGCTGCCAAGTCCTTCTCCAGAATCGCCACCGCCTCCGTGTACGTAATCCGGACAAACGGATTCTCGAGCACATTGCGCAGTCGGTCCCTCAACCCCATCTCCCCCCCCGGGACCTTCTCAAGCAAGACCAAGTCATCCTCGTTATGAGTCAGCGCATACCACACACAATACTTCAGATAGTCCTCGGCCAACGCCATGTCCATCTCCAAATCTGCAAAGGCAATCTCAGGCTCAATCATCCAGAACTCAGCCAAGTGGCGCGTCGTATGACTATTCTCCGCGCGGAACGTCGGCCCAAACGTATACACATCCGACAAGCCACACGCATACGTCTCCACATTCAACTGCCCCGACACCGTCAAACTCGTCCGCTTTCCAAAGAAGTCCTTCGCGAAATCGATCGAGCCATCTGGCAAGGTCGGGAGCTTCGGAGCCCCTTTTTCCGGCAAAAGCGTCGTAACCGTAAACATCTCCCCCGCCCCCTCGCAATCCGCCCCAGTAATCAACGGCGTATGCACATACTTAAAACCGCGATCATTAAAGAACTTATGAGTCGCATAGGCCATCGCATGGCGCACGCGCATCACACTGCTGGTCACCCGGGTCCGAGCGCGCAAATGGGCGTTCGTCCTCAAGTACTCCATTGAATGCGCCTTCTTGCTCAAAGGATAAAGCTTCCCACCCACCTCCCCATTCTCCCCTCCATACACCTTGCCCAACACCACCACCTGCGTGGCATGCAACTCCACTTCTTGTCCTTTCGCCGGGCTCTTGACCAGCGTACCAGTAATAGCGAACGAGGCCCCCACCCCTCCACATTTCGCAGGAGTCGCCTCCTCGAACCCCTCCGTCTTCTCCGCCTCCAACACCGCCTGCATCGACATGGCCGTCGAGCCATCATTCAACTCAATAAAGAGCAGCGCCCCCTTGTTCCCTTCGCGGATCGTGCGCGCCCATCCCTTAATGGTCACGGTCTCGCCCACTGCTGCTCCTCCCCCGCGCTCCACCAGAATCTCCTTGATCACCGTCCGTCCACGTTGAAACAAAGATGAAGCGGGGCCATCCTTGGGCACGAGAGGAGGCTTGCTGGCGCCGGTGCTGCTGCTGCTGCCACCGCCGCCGTTGGTCGTGGAGGAGGAGGAGGAAGAGGTAGACGTCGCCGCCTTGGCCGCACCCGCACCACCAGCAGCAGCAGCTGCTCCACCCTTCTTCTTCTTGTCGCTTGCACCGCTGCTGCTGCTGCTCTTGGCTCCATTCCCACTCCCAGTCGTCGACGAGCCCACCTTGGGCAGCTTGGCCTCAAGGGCCTTGATAGTAGCAGCGGCATTCGGCGCGGCCACCTTCTGAAACAAAGGCTGATGCAACAGCGTCAAAAACCAACGCCACACCCCCGGAAACACATCAACACCCACCGCAGGCGGTCCGCCCTCCTTGCCACTGACGAGCAAGTCGTGCAAGGCACAGAACACAGCCACGTCCGCCAGAGTCACTTGATTCCCAGTCAAAAACGTCGTCTTTCCCAACGCCTTATCCAATACGCCCACCGCCCCCAAAACCTCCCATCGTGCCGTCTCCTTCACAGCGACCGGCACCGATCCCTGCGCCGCCGCAGGCAAGCGCAACACCGTCGCAGGGATCTCGAGGCTATTGAACGAAAAGTCCAGCCACTGGTCCACCAGGCCTGCTTCATACAGGGTCTCGCCATACAAGCCCGCGGCCGGTGCATTCTCCGCCAAGAAACGCAGGGCCACATTGCTTCGGGCCAGCAACAAGGGGGATGGCGACGCGGACTGAACTTCGAGGATCAAGGACTTGCCATGCGGGACCAGCTCGGCAAGGGCCGCGGGGTCTTCTTGGAGGCTGGTGGTGAGCTCCACGCCTGCCAAGGCGGCGGCCAGGGCGACCTTGCGCGTTTGGTAGCTCTCCCCGGGCGCGCGGAGGCGGAAGGTAGACGCCGGCATGGTCGTCGTCGTAATGTCGATGTCGAGGTTGTGTGTGCGTGCGGCCTGTGTGTTGTGTGTGTGATGGAGGGGGGGGAGGCGTGTGAAGAAGGAAGAAGCTGGTCATGACGATGACGAATCAGCGAGCGAGTGGTGCTGGGTGGTCGAGGGCAAGGCAAAAAGCGGACACGGGCAGGGACAAACCACGTACACAAGCACGAACAGCACATTATCCTTGTCGTGGACGGAGCCGTGGCAAGGACTGGAAGAAGGCAAGACGCAAAGCCCACACACCCAAGAAGAGGCAGCATCCGCCGTTCAATCTCGCCGCCGCCGCCGCCTCTCGCGTTGTTCTTTGCTGGCCCATTACCGAAATGCTACTGCGCAGCGCCCGCGATTATAAAGCAGCAGCATGTCGATGGCCAATACTCTTATAAGCGTTGAGGAAGTGAGGAAATCGCAAGGCGCATGCAGCCGTAGCCTTTAAAGCATGGAAGTAAGGACGGAGGGAAGGAGGGTGGTACGCGGGGAGGACAAAGGGGAAGGAGGAAGGGCGGGGAGTGCTGGAAGTTGCTTGTGCTACCAACAAGCGCATAACAAACACCTCTCTGAAGCAACCAGGAAAATCTTGCCGGCAATGTCCGTGCCTTGATTGGTGCCCCTTCCCCCGCATCTCATTTTGAACGAGGCCTGCCAAGGCTTGGGTAGCCCCCCCAGCATCGGAGCGTGGTGTTGGCCTGCTCGAAAGCATTGTCAAGACGGCGGCGTCGCGACTCAGGGTGATGTACGTGAGTCATCACAAGGCCGACGCATTGGCCAAGATAATTGCACGTGTATCAAAGCTGGAGAAAGACCGTCTGGCGTTTGTCAGGCAACCTGTTCTTTTCATACGTGGCTATGTAAAGAGTGCTGCTGCCAAGAGACGAACGGGGGGCCCCAGCGAGAGCAAGCACAACAAAGAGCAACAAAGCAAAACCTGAAGTCTATCAAAAGTGACCTGCCCTTGTCTAACTTACTTAACATTGGATTTTGATCACTACTTTTGTTTTGTGTATGTAACAGTTCTCTCGGATCCTTGTCCCAGCACACCAATGCCTCTCCCCCATCCATTCTTTCCTCTTTCCCCTCCCTTTTCCCCTCATAATCGATAATCCCAATATAGAACAATGTTCCTCTCCATCTCAGCCACCGCACCCTTACACCTCTCACTTTTCTCCGACAAAGGAGCAAGGGAGGGAGGGAGGGAGGGAGGGAAGAGCCTCTCAGTACTCCCTATCCGACCTCCGTGCATACTTCTCCTCCACCTCCATCACAGCTCTCTTATACTCCACCCCCACATCCCCCACCTCCCTCCCCACCTCCCTCCCTCCCTCCCTCACCGCCCTCTCCAAATTCTCTTTATCCTGCGTGGTCAATCCCAACTTAAACACTTCCTTATTCTCTTCCAAGTGATCTACATAGCCCAATCGAGTCCCTATGATAACAGAGCCAACCCCCGGTTGATCCAATACCCACCGCATCGCCACAAGCGCCACAGACGAACGATGCTTCCTCGCTACAGCCCTTAACTCCATTAGTAAAAGTTGGAAACTATCCCAGCTCCCCCACGTCTTTATTATTTCCCAGTATTTTTCTTCGGACGTAGAGGTGAATGCCCTCGGGTCGGGTTCAGGGACCCCTATCCATCTCTCTGACAAAAAGCCTCCTAGAAGGGTACCATAGCAAAGCAAGGAGACATTATGTTGCACACATACATCAGCCAATGAAAAGATCGGTCTTTTCTCCCCACGACTCGGGTCATCCTCCTCCTTCTTCCCATCCTCCTCCTCCGCCGCCTCCTCCTCCTCCCACCCTCCTTCCAACCTCACAAAATGCTTCACACTTCTCACCCTCTGATCAATCAACGAAAATTGAACCTGATTCGACACGACCTTAACCCCACTCTCCATCGCTTTTTGTAGGGCCACAGCCCCAAAATTGGTCACGCCAACATGCCTCACTTTTCCTTTTAATTTTAATTCTTCCAAGAAAAACAAGACGTCTATGTACCTAGGGTCCTCGAAATCCCACCAGTGCAATTGAATCAGGTCTAGTTGCTGCGCGCGGAGGCGGAGCAAGGCAGCGTCTACTGCTGCTTCTACGTCAGAAAGACGGTATTCGGCTTGGTCGGGAGGGAAGGAGAGTTTGGTGAAGATCTAGGGAGGGAGGGAGGGAGGGAGGGAGGGAAGAACGGAGGAGAGGTCAGAAATCCCACCACCAATGAAGTTGAATCAAATCGAGCTGTTGAGAGCGGAGGCGGAGGAGGGCAGCGTCTACTGCTGCTTCCACGTCGGAGAGGCGGTATTCGGCTTGGTCGGAGGGAAGGAGAGCTTAGTAAAGATCTGGAGGAAGAGGAAGGGCGGGAGGGAGGGAGGGAGGGAGGGAGGGAAAGAAGGGCAGATAAGTTCTTCGACCCTGAAATATT
>Ga0105055_10011398_pt1 | contig 10979 bp, 13 predicted proteins | sample BON03_FD_78090 | JGI IMG/M metagenome (GOLD analysis project Ga0105055, IMG submission 78090) | Freshwater microbial communities from Lake Bonney liftoff mats and glacier meltwater in Antarctica - BON-03 | ecosystem: Environmental > Aquatic > Freshwater > Ice > Glacier meltwater | place: Lake... | reverse complement strand
GGGACCCATCAATGTCGAGTACGTCATGCTGCGCTGCTAACACCGCTCCTAACCACGTCGTTAGCTGTGCAGCATCGCCGACTGGACCCGCCGGCGATAGGCGGCCCTCACCGGAGGGGTACGGCAGTGGTTGCTGAGGCGTCCTTTAGCAGTGATGCGCTTTCGAGTGGCGGCGGCAACAGTCTCACCTTTGATGTCGTATCGGACCTTCTTGATGACGCCGTGGAGCGGCGCATTGAACAAGACGATGGGCTTGAGACAACGATCAAGGACTCGGTCATTAAAGCGCGGCGCGGCCAAGGGAAATTTCGCGCCAACGTGGAAGCGGTCGAGAAAGCTTGCCGCCTGACAGGCATTACGAATCCCACTCTGTTGATCGCGAGTCACATTAAGCCATGGCGTGCCTGCCAGACGGCGAAAGAGCGGCTCGATGGCATGAATGGCCTCATGCTGACGCCAGATGCAGACCACCTGTTCGACCGGGGCTACGTCAGCTTTGGCGACGACGGCGATGTGCTTGTCTCGCCGAGAGTACCTGAAGACGACCTACGTCGTTTGGGTTTTGATTGTCTGGTTCGCCAGCGATTCGGTGTGAGCGAGGCCCCTACGGTCTGGCGAACGGAACAGTTCCAAAACTCGCAAGGCGACTATTTGGACTACCATCGAAAACAGGTTTTCATTTCCTAGGAGGTATCTGCGGCCGGAGTTCGGCAGCGTAGGATTTGTCGCCTTCGATCGCTGAGCTCGCTGACGATGCGCGCAGTATCGGGAAGCCGGCCAGCAATCCTAGAAGCCGAAAAAACAACCTAGTCTGGTATTAACGGATTGATTAAGGTTGCGACTCGCCGCCGCCTCAGGGCGGCCGAGGAGCCGTTCTGTGGATACGATTAATGAAACTTCGCCCCGAATAATCACGGGCGAGCCTCAGCCATGAGAGTCCTCGTCGCCTGCGAGTACAGCGGTACGGTTCGCAACGCCTTTCTTGACCTCGGTCATGACGCTTGGTCTTGCGACCTGCTCCCGAGTGAGGACGGGTCGAACCGTCATATCGTCGGCGATGCGCGTGATCTGCTGGACGATGGTTGGGACCTGTTGATGGTCGCCCATCCGCCCTGCACCCGATTGTGCAATTCCGGCGTCCGCTGGCTGACCGTGCCGCCGCGCGGAAAAACCATTGAGCAGATGTGGGCGGAACTCGATCAAGGCGCCGCGCTGTTCTCTGACTTCTGGAACGCGCCCATCGAACGCATCGCAATCGAGAATCCGGTGATGCACAAACACGCCAAATCCCGCATCACGAATTTCGAGGATTTCGCGAAGAGCATCCAGCCTTGGCAGTTCGGACACGGCGAGACCAAGCGAACCTGTTTGTGGCTCAAGAAACTGCCGCCCCTGATTCCGACGGAGATCGTCAGCGGACGCGCCCCTCGGGTTCACCACATGTCGCCCTCGCCGGATCGCTGGAAGGAGCGGTCGCGGTTTTTTCCGGGAATTGCGAAAGCGATGGCGGAACAGTGGAGCGAGGTGGGAGCGATATAGACGGAAAGATTCGCTCACTCTCCCGGCGGGAGAGGGATTGAGCGCACGGCGGCGTCAGCCGCCGTCCTTGCGCTCAAGGGTGAGGGTCGAGTGCCCGGGAGCGGCTTCGCCGCGCAACCCGCCGGCCCTCATCCGGCGCTGCGCGCCACCTTCTCCCGCCGGGAGAAGGACTCCATGACGCTACGTTGGCAATCGGCGAATCTATAGTCGGGTTCACGCCAAAATCTCCTGCCGGATCAACGCTCTGCCATTTTCTCAAACGGAATCATTAGTCGCCCTCAGACCCCCTCCATAATTCGTCCATCCCGTCGGTGGGGAGGGCGTCGGATCCAACGCCTCAATGTCGGCGGGCTGTGGTCGAGCGATGAAGCCCGGACGATCGATAGTTCGGGGGTCCTTGGGGATGTCGATGGATGGCATCCGCCTGCTCGCCGCGCGCCGAAGGAGCGGATTGATGCCAGCGGCATGTCCGCCCCACGTCCGGTCCAGCAATGGCCCGGGCGGTGTTCCGGTAAGGCCCGAAATTCAGGGCCGCCAGCCGGGGGGTGTGTGGAAAACGACCACGCGGGGCGGTCTGCTTCGTCGAAACGGTAACAAAACCAAGCACCGGGCGAGGCCCGGCCGCCCCGCGCCCTTCCCAACCGCCGCAAAAGCCGGCGGCGAAAACGCATGCCTTCTCCCCACCGGGGGAGAACAAGCCGGAGCCCCCCCATGAAAGTCCACCCCCCCTCCCGTCAAAGCCCGTCCGCCCCCCATCCCACCGCCCCCGATCCCGCGATCCTTGCGCGGGACGCGACACTGGCGTCGGAGCAGGCGATGCGGGAGCAGCGGTTTAGCGAGGCCAGGGTGCTGGCCGGGCTGGCCGAGCCCTATGCGCGGCTGGGCGAGGTATCGAAACGCGCCGAACTGACGGTCGAGACCATGGATCTGAAACTGCTGTTCGCGGCCATGAATGTCGATCAGGAACTGGTGCGTCAACGGTTCTGGGTTCGGGAAGGCGACGATCCCGACCGGTCTGTAAAAGTGGCCTTCTGGCGCCAGCGCAACACGATGATGATCGCCGCCCGCGAGGTGCAGACGGCCCTGATGCGGCGGGTCTGGAAGGCGGAGCAGATCGCACGGGACTGCGGCGGCACGGTCGAGGTCACCGAGGCGGGCCGGGTGGCGGAAGAACAGACCGCGCGCTGGGTCGAGTTGACGGATCAGGACATCGCGAAGGAATGCGACGGCGGCCAGTCGTCCTCTACCGCTTCCTGAACCGCGTCGCCTCGGCCTTGAGGTTGGAGCCCCAGTCGGTGACCGGGCGGTCGGGCTCGGCGTGGAAGGGCAGGGCGCCGGCGACTTCGCGCATCGACAGGGCCAGCGGCAGGGCCCAGTGGGCCAGCATCCGCAGCGGTTTGCGCCGCGCGTCGGTGACGTCCCAGCCCTCGGCGGCAAAGGCCTCGACCGCGTCGGCGGGGTCCAGCCGCTCGATCCCGTCCCAGTCGGCGGGCCGGGCCACGGCTGCGGCCTCTTCGGGGGTCAGGCCGAAGGCGGCGCGGGCGGTGTCGTCGATGGCCCTGGCGATCTCGGGAAATTCGTCGCGCTCGTCCGGATCGGCGGCGCGCGGCTTCATCACCGCCTTGAGCTCGAGCGCATCAATACCGGGCAGGTCGATCAGGCGGCGCAGGGGGATCTGGGTCATGCCCCGATCTCTACCCCATCTCGGCGGCGCCCGCACCCATCGGGCGTTGACCCCGCCCCCAACGCAGCCGACCCTGTCGTCCCTGATCCCTCGTCCCTATTCCCTCACCCCTCACCCCTCACCCCTCACCCCTCACCCCTCGCCCCTCACCCCCGAGGCTATCCCATGAACGCCGTCTCCAAAGCCCCCCGCCTCGCCGTGCTGATCGACGCCGAGAACGCCTCGTCGCGTATAGCCGAGGCCCTGTTCACCGAGATCGCCACCCTCGGCGAGGCCTCGGCGCGGCGCATCTATGGCGATTTCGCCTCGGCCCAGATTCAGGGCTGGACCAAGGTGCTGGCCCGCTACGCCATCCAGCCTCAGCAGAATTTCGCCAATACCAAGGGCAAGAATTCCGGCGATATCGCCCTGGTCATCGACGGTATGGACCTGCTGCATTCGGGCCGGTTCGACGGCTTCTGTCTGGTCTCGTCCGATGCCGACTTCACCCGGCTGGCGTCGCGCATCCGCGAGGAGGGGGTCGATGTCTTCGGCTTTGGCGAGCGCAAGACGCCCGAGAGCTTCCGTCAGGCCTGCACCCGTTTCATCTATACCGAAAACCTCAGCGCGACGGGGGGCGAGGACGCCGCGCCGGCCCCGCGCGGACGCAACGCCACCGCGGCCGCCGCCTCGGCCCCGGCTCCGGCCCCGGGCAAGCGGATGCCGGCCGAGGCCGCGCGCCTGATCGCCACTGTGATCGCCGACATGGACGAGGACGGCGACGGCTGGGTCACGGTCAGCGGCCTCGGCGACCGGCTGAGAAACGCCTATCCCGATTTCGACCAGCGCACCTATGGCCACGCCAAACTGTCCGACCTGATCCGCGCCACCGGCCGGTTCGAGGTCCAGACCGGCTCGGGCGGCGCCATGCGCATCCGCGACAAGGCGTGAGGGGAGGGGGCTGGAACCGCACCAGACTGGCCGGCGTCCGGGCCGCTTGACGCCGCCTCCGCCAAGCCCAAGGCTGACATCAACAAAGCGCGCCAACCACGCTCAAGCCGCGAGCGACCGCGTCGCGAGCGATAGCGCACAAAGAGAGAATTCATGACCGGAACCATCGAACGGACCAAACGTGGCGACTATCGCCGGTTCCAGGCCATCTCGACGCGCTGGATGGACAATGACGTCTACGGCCATGTGAACAACGTCGTCTATTATTCGTGGTTCGACACGGCGGTGAACCGGCTGCTGGTGGTCAATGGCGTGATCGACATCCATGAGGGCCAGACCATCGGCCTGGTGGTCGAGACCGGCTGCCGCTATTTCTCGCCCACCGCCTTCCCCGACGAGATACAGGCCGGGGTCCGCGTCGCCCACGTCGGCACCTCGTCCGTCCGCTACGAGATCGGCCTGTTCCGCAACAATGAGGAAGAGGCCGCAGCCGTCGGCTATTTCGTCCATGTCTATGTCGACCGCGAGACCGAACGGCCGGTGCCGGTTGACGACAAGATGCGCGGGTTTCTGGAGTCGCTGAGAACCTAGTCGTCCAGACGTCCCATCAGCGCCAGCACTCCCACGGCGGTCAGCACGCCGAGGGTGAAGGCACCGATGATCGCGCCGGTGGCGACGGCGGTCGGGACGGTGACCGGGCGGGCCTCATGCCAGGCGACGATGTCGGCCTCGTTCAGATGGTCCTCGCCATAGGCCTCGGCGTGATAGATGGCGTCTTCGGCGGTCATGGCGGGGCTCCGTCTTCTCATGGAAAAACGTGTAGCACGACAGAAGTTCCTGAACCGTGACACCGCCGCCGCCATCCGCTAGATGCGCGGCCAGAACAACACTGATCGCGCTCAAGCAGCGAGCCGCCGCGCGGCGAGCGTTAGCGCCCAAAAGAGACTCCCATGGCCGGCCATTCGAAATACAAGAATATCATGCACCGCAAGGGCCGCGCCGATGCGGTGCGCTCCAAACTGTTCTCCAAACTGTCGCGCGACATCACCGTGGCCGCCAAACTGGGCATGCCGGACATCGCCATGAACCCGCGCCTGCGTCTGGCCGTGAACAACGCCAAGGCCGAAAGCCTGCCGCGCGACGTGATCCAGCGGGCCATCAACAAGGCCGCGGGCGGCGACGCCGATACGATGGAAGAGGTTCGCTATGAGGGCCGGGGTCCGGGCGGTGTCGGCATCATCGTCGAGGCCCTGACCGACAACCGCAACCGCGCCAACTCCAACATCCGCTCGTGCTTCACCAAAAACGGTGGCGCGCTGGGCGAGATGAATTCGGTCGCCTTCATGTGGGACCGGGTCGGCAAGATCGTCTACGTCGCCGAGGCCGGGACCGAGGACGCCGTCATGGAGGCCGCGATCGAGGCCGGTGCCCAGGACGTCGAGAGCGATCTGGTCAAGCCCGACATTTATGAGGACGCGCCGGGCCACACCATCTGGACCACGTTCGAGGACCTCAATGAGGTGGCCGAGGCCCTGTCGAAAATCCTCGGCGACGCCAAGTTCACAGCCCTGGTCTGGCGACCGCAGACCGAGGTGCCGGTCACCGGCGAGGCGGTCGGCACGCTGATGAAACTGCTCGATGCGCTGGATGCCGAGGATGACGTGCAGACCGTCTATTCGAACGAGGACATTTCGGACGAAGACATGGCGGAATACGCAGGCTAGGCCAGCCGCCGGGCAGACGCCAGTATCGACACCCGGCTTAACGGGGGTTAACCTTTCGATACGGGAAGGATGAAGGCTTCGATTCGAGGCCGTCGTTGTCAGGCTCCATCCGACCGGAATGCGGGAGCAAGACCAGAATGTTATCCAGGATCGACCGGGTTTAGTCCCGCAACGGCAAGAGCGGAAACGGCTCGTCGTCCAGCGCTTCCACGGCCCCGGGAACCTGCGGTGACGCCGCCGGTGTCATCGGCGAGCGCTTCGAGACGATCCAGGACAGCCTGGACCAGCTGACGGACATGGCGCGTCGCTTCGGTACGTTCGAATCCCTGCTGGGCCAGCTTCGTGACCCGCTGGAAGCCGAATTCAAGTCGCGGCGCGACAGCCATGTCGAACTGATCAACCTGCGTGCCGCCAATACCGAGATCGGTGGACGCCTCGAGGTACTGAACACCGAATCCCGCAAACTGGCTGACGCCCTGGCCGAGGCCGAAGCCCGCGGCGACGAACTGTCGGCCCGGCACGGCGAGCAGGCGACCGGCTTGCAGGATGCGCATATCGAGACGGATCGGCTTCGCAGCGCACTTTCCGAGGTCAAGGCCCGGGCTGAGGCGCTGGAAACGACAGAGCGGTCGGCCACCCAGCGGATCAAGGAGCTGGAACAGGATCAGGAGGCGCTTCGTGTCCAGCTGAAACAGGCCGAGACCCTGCGTACCGAGTCCGAGAATGGCCGTGCCCAGATGCAACGCGACCACGCCCTCGTCCTCGAGGAGAATACTGACCTGCGTCGCCGGATGGACGAGGTCGGTGTCGAGATTGCCGCCCTGGCCCGCGCATCTGCGGCCAATGAGGGTCTGCTGGCCACCGAACGGGCCCGCGCCGCCTCCGAACAGAGCGAGACGGCCCGGGCGATGCGGGCGCTGGAAAACCAGACGGAGTCCGCCCGTGCGACGATCGATTCGCTCAGCGCCCGCCTTGATACCGCCACGGCCCGCGCCAATGGGCTGGAGGTTCTGAACACGGAACAGGCCTCGCGCCTCAGCGAATTGCAATCGAGCCTGCACGGCGTGGATCGCAAGGCCGAGGCCCTGCAGATCACCGTGGATCGGGGGATTGAGCGGATCCGCAGCCTGGAGAGCGAGGTCGAGGAGTCCCGCCAGCGTCTGGCCGGGATGGAGGTCGCCCGGCTCGCGGCGGTTGATCGCGCTGAAACCCTGACCAAGGCGGCAGCGGCCCATGACAAGGCCATTGCGCGGGCCGAGGACCGGATGCTGAAGATTCAGGCCAAACTGACCGCCGCCCAGGACACTCACCACGCCGAGGCGGCGAGCATGATCGAGCAGACGGCCGCCCTGCGCGCCGAGCTGGAAGGTGTGCGCGCTGAGGCGGCCATGTCGTGGGCGGCCCTGGAGTCCGCGCGACGCGAGCGGAGCGGACGGTCCGCCCCGGTCGAGGCCCAGGGGTCTGTCCAGTCCATCGTGGGCTGAGACAGATCAGAGCGAAATCCGGGTCTGGACGTGACCGCGTCCAGCCCGATTTCGCTAAAGAGACTGCACCGGCAGCTGCGCTTATTCAGATCAGCGGCGTCTTAGCCGACCGTGCCGGTCGTATCGTTCGCCGCAGCGGAACGGCTCGCCCGCAAGACCGTTACCGACGCATGGACCGGACATCGGCAGGCGAGTCCCCGGCGTGCTTGCCGGCGGACAGCCGATCCCGAGGCTGGCCCGCCACCTCTGCGCACAAGGATTTTCCATGCAAGGCTTCGTCGACAACATCGAGACCCTGACCACCAGCAATACCGACTTCCGCCGAGTGCTCTACACCGGTAAATATCTGCAGTTGGTACTGATGGCCCTGAAACCGGGTGAGGAGATCGGCGAGGAGGTCCACGTGGACCACGACCAGTTCTTCCGCGTCGAATCCGGCGCGGGCGAGGCCCTGATCGACGGCAAGCGTACGCCGATCAAGGACGACGACGCCATCATCGTGCCTGCCGGTGCCCGGCATAATGTGATCAATACGGGCGACGCGGTCCTGACGCTCTACACCCTCTATGGTCCGCCCGAGCACCACGAGGGCGTGGTCCGCGCCACCAAGGCCGATGCCAAGGCCAGGGAAGAGCATTTCGACGGCAAGACCACCGAATAGGTTACGCCCGCAACGCCGGTCATTGTTCGTCAACCTCGTTTGAGGCATGACTGGAACGAATGACGAACGCGCCGACTCAATCAAGCACGCGAATCCTGGGACTGGACCCCGGTCTGCGCCGTACCGGCTGGGGTGTGGTGGCGGCGGAGGGGTCGCGTCTGCGCTGGATCGCGCATGGCGTCATCGCCCCGCCAGAGACCGCGCCGTTCAGCGAGCGACTGCTGTTCCTGCTCGAGGCCGTGGGCCAGGTCTGTGCTGACCATGACTGCGACGAGGCGGCCATCGAGGAGGTGTTCGTCAATATGAACCCGGTCTCGACCCTGAAGCTGGGCCACGCCCGGGCGGCGGTAATGCTGGCCCCGGCGCGGCACGGGCTGAGCGTAGCGGAATATTCACCGAACCTGATCAAAAAGGCCGTGGTCGGTGCCGGACATGCCGACAAGACCCAGATCGCCTTCATGGTGAAGCGACTGCTGCCCTCTGCGGGTGATGTCAAAGCCGACGCCGCCGACGCCCTCGCGGTCGCCATCACCCATGCGCAGATGCGCAAGCGGGCTCTTCTGGCGGGGGCCGCATGATCGGCCGGCTCCGAGGCGTGCTGGCCGAGGTCGAGGCGGACCACTGCCTGATCGACTGCGTCGGTGTGGGCTATGTCGTGGTCTGTGGCGCGCGGACCCTCGGTCGGTTGCCGGCACCCGGCGACGAGGCGACCCTGCATATCGAGTCGAACTGGAACGCCGAGAGTGGGCTGCGCCTGTACGGTTTCTTGAGTCGTGACGAGCGGCGGGCCTTCACCACCCTGACCGCCATCCAGGGCGTGGGCCCCAAGGCGGCCCTGTCGGTGCTGGACGTCCTGCCACCGGGCGAACTGGCGGCGGCGGTGGCCCGCGACGACAAGGCGGCTGTGGCGCGGGCCAACGGCGTCGGCCCGAAACTGGCGCTGCGTATAGTCACCGAGCTGAAGGGCAAGCCACTGGGGGATGTGTCGTTCACCCCCAGCGGGGCGGGCCCGCATGTCGAGGCCGCGCCTCCGGTTCCCAGCGTCACAGGCGAGGCCGTATCGGCCCTGCTGGGTCTCGGCGTGGCCGAGGTCAATGCCCGCCGCGCCGTTGATCAGGCGCTGATCCGGCTGGGTGATGAGGCGGACCTGTCGAGTGTGATCCGCGCGGCGTTGCAGGAGCTGGGGCGGTGAGGGGCTTCTCCCTCCCGCCGTCATCCTCGGGCTTGACCCGAGGATCAGACTGTCCGGTGCTCAGAGAACAGGCGGGCGACCGTCGTCGCGGGGCCGTCGCACAGGCACAGTCCGGCCCGATCTCTGGTCCTCGGGCCAAGCCCGAGGATGACGGTTTGTGGGCATGACTGACGAGCGCATCATCTCTGCTGACCCCGCTCCCGGCGAGACCTACGACCGTGCCCTGCGGCCGCAAACCCTGTCGGAATTCGTCGGTCAGGAGCAGGCCAAGGGCAATCTCAAGGTCTTCATAGACGCCGCGCGGGGCCGGGGCGAGTCGCTGGACCACGTCCTGCTGTTCGGGCCGCCGGGGCTGGGCAAGACGACCCTGGCGCAGATCGTGGCCCGCGAGCTGGGCGTCGGTTTCCGCGCCACCAGTGGCCCGATCCTGGCCAAGGCGGGAGATCTGGCGGCCATCCTGACCAATCTCGAACCGCGCGACGTGCTGTTCATCGACGAGATCCACCGGCTGGCACCGACGGTCGAGGAGATCCTCTATCCGGCCATGGAGGACCATGTGCTGGACCTGATCATCGGCGAGGGGCCGTCGGCCCGGTCGGTTCGGATCGATCTGGCCCCCTTCACCCTGGTCGGAGCGACGACGCGGGCCGGCCTGCTGGCCGCGCCCCTGCGCGACCGCTTCGGTATTCCGCTGCGGCTGGAGTTCTACACGCCGGAGGAACTGGTCCGGGTTATCACCGGTGCGGCGCGCAAGATGGGTGTGGCGATCAATGACGAGGGCGCGCGTGAGATCGCCAGCCGCGCTCGCGGTACCCCTCGCGTGGCCGGACGGCTGCTGCGCCGGGTTCGCGATTTCGCCGAGGCCGAAGGGTCGCCGGTGATCGACCGGCTGGCGGCGGCGCGGGCGCTGGCGCGGCTGGAGGTCGACGAGGCGGGTCTGGACAGCCTTGACCGCCGCTTTCTCAAGGCTCTGATCGAGAACTACGGCGGCGGGCCGGTCGGCATGGACACCCTGGCCGCAGCCATCGCCGAGGCCCGCGACGCGGTCGAGGACGTGATCGAACCCTATCTGCTGCAACAGGGCTTCATCCAACGCACCCCCCGAGGCCGCATGGCCTGCGCGAGAGCCTATGCGCATCTGGGCCTGACGGAGCCGCCCAAGCCCGCCGGGGCGGGGCAGGCCGGATTGTTCGGGGCGAGTGAAGTTATCTAGGGAGTTTATGAAAGTTATCGACAAGTTCTTATACATCGATAATGTATCTATATGGACGTCCTGACCAATCCATTTGCGCCGGGTGCGGGGTCACCTCCTCCAGAACTCGCCGGACGTGCAGACATCTTGAATCAGGCTGAGGTCACCCTCGGCCGGATGCAGCGCGGCCGGGCGTCCAAGAGCATCATGATCGTCGGTCTGCGCGGCGTGGGAAAAACCGTTCTGCTGAACCGGATACGCGAGATCGCCGAGGAGCATGACTATGTCGCGGAGATCATCGAAGCGCCTGAAAACAAAAGCCTGGCGGGGCTGCTCACACCGGCTCTGCGCAGCCTTATTCTGAAGCTGGACCGCGGCGAAGCGCTGAACGCATCGGCCAAACGGGCGTTTCGCGCCCTGCGTGGTTTCGCGAGTGCGATAAGGCTGAAATACGATGACATCGAGATCAGCCTAGGCTCAGGACTCATTGCGTCATAGCCAGAAGATGACGGTTGCGGCGATGGCGATGGCGGACATGAAGGTGTGTGCGCATCGGTCGTAGCGGGTATGGAT
>Ga0105055_10011394_pt1 | contig 10981 bp, 4 predicted proteins | sample BON03_FD_78090 | JGI IMG/M metagenome (GOLD analysis project Ga0105055, IMG submission 78090) | Freshwater microbial communities from Lake Bonney liftoff mats and glacier meltwater in Antarctica - BON-03 | ecosystem: Environmental > Aquatic > Freshwater > Ice > Glacier meltwater | place: Lake... | reverse complement strand
TATATATATATATATACATATATATATATATATATATATATATATATATATATATATATATATATATATATATATATTCTCTCTTTCTCACTCACCCACTCACTCTCTCACACACGCACTCTCTCACTCACTCACTTTCTCACCCATTCACTGACTCCCTCACTCGCTCGCTCACTCCTCCCGTCCTGTCTTCCTTCTCCCTCCCTCCCTCCCTTGCGCACGAACGCTTCCCTCCCCTCCTCACTGCCGCTTCTTCTCTCCTCCCAGGCTGCGATGCCTCCTCACCTTCCGAGGGACGCGCTGCGGCCGCACCGCGATCTGCTCAAGTTCTTCATCGACTGCGCGCTCAAGATGCGGCTCGAGGCAAAGGCCGACGTGCAGCATCTCAGCCGGATCCAACACGCGGCGCTGCTAGGCACCACGGATCCCCAGCGGGCGGCGGCCGCACAGCCGTTGACGCAGCAGGCGGCCTGGCAGGGAGGCGCAGACGGAGGCGCCGCATCACCCGCCGCCGCATACGGTCCGCCCTCGGAGGAGGTCAAGGGAGAGTCCATTCCTTCCACGGACCCGTTCGCCCGGCTCGAGGGCGGCGCCGAAGCCAGCTCGAGCTCCAGCGCAGCTGCGGGCGCACCGGAGGGGATACCGGGGGGGGACTGGGCGCCGGTGGCCGCCGCGTATCCTCCTCCAGCCTCGACCTCCCTGGATGCCGCCGCCTCTGTCGCCGCGGCCGGTTCCCCTCTCCCCGCCGGTCGGCGCCGCGGTAGTGGCGTTGGCAAGAGGCCTCGTTGGAAGGAGGAGGAGTTGGGGCGCCTCTCGGAAGTGATGGAGCGCTTGGGGCCCGCCGCGGGATGGGAGGCCATCGCGGCTGAACTTGGGACGGGGCGCACGCCGACCGCGGTGCATTCGCAGTGGCGCATAGCTCAGCGCGAGAAGAAACCACGGCTCGGCGACGCGCCAACGGTCGCCGCGGCTACATTTGGGGGCACCGGCGCTGGTTCCTCAGCTGAGGCAGAGGGTCCGGCCGCCTCGAGCGCGGAGCACGACTCCGCTGCCGCCGCGCCTGCGACGGCGCAGGTGGCCGAGACGCATCCTATGGCACCGCAGGACGAGTGCTCGGCATCTGGCAGTGAAGACGAAGACGACACCGACACGGAGGGGATCGATCAGGCGATCGATCTCACGCCGCGCCTCGTCACACTCCGTACCGGGGGCTACCTGACGGGCCAGCGCGTTGGAGATGGCGCTGTTGGCACGCAGGAGGCGGGGCAGCCTGCCGATTCGGCCGACGTTTTGGACCGAGCGGTGGACGGTGCGACTGGCGATGGCATCGGCGCCTCAAGCTCTCGCACGGCTGGGACGGCAGCGGCGTCTGCGGCGCACGAGGAGACGCGCGCGGTGATGGCGGCGGAGGACGCATGCTCCTCTAGCGAGCTCGCGGCTCAGACGGCGACGGGGACAGCTGCAGCTGAGGCGGCAGCGACCACTTTTGCGGCGGCTGAGGCTGAGGCGGCGTTTTCGGCGGACGCCGCCGCTGCGGCTGCGGCTGCGGCCGATGCTGCGCCTTGCGCGGTGTTTCTTGTGGGCGACGACTTGGATTGCGAGGACTGTGAGACGTCGCTCCACCGAAAGGCGCCGTACCTCGGCTCCTTCTTTACGCACGACTCGGGCGCGCTCTCGACGCTCGCCGACGCCGCAGGCGACTACCACCCCGTCTACAGCGGCCTTCACACCGGCCTTCACACCGGCCTCCCCACCGGCCTGCCCAGCGGTCTTCACACCGGCCTTCACAGCGGCGGTTACAGCTTCGTGGACAGCTTTGTTCACAGCGCTGGCCACGACGGGGACCTTCTTAGCGGCGCTCCCGCCGCCGTGAACCAGTACCCTGTGAACCTCCAGAGTCTCCAGAGCTACCAGGGGCTCAGCGTTTCGCCCTTCGTTCCGGTGGAGCCCGGCGACAGCCTCGACTTCCCCTTATCGACCGAGCTCGCGGCGGCGGCGGCGAGGCCGCGCTGCGTCCGGAGTGCCGTCTGCGGCCGAGGCAAGAACCACGACGGGAAGGGCGGCCGGTGCAACAAGAGCGCCTGCGCTTGCTGTGGCGCCGACGTCTGCGTCGTCACCGGCCTCACGCCCTTTGCCCGCCTCTGCCAAAACAGCAACCAAGGCCGCCTCGGCGCGCCCGCAGCGGTACCGGAGGGGGGGGGCGACGCTGAGCTGTGGGAGAGGGGCCACGACGACGCCCCCGGACCAATCCTTCGCCTCGGCTACTCAACCTCCGCCGCCGCCGCCGCTTCTGCCGAGTCAATAGAGCCGGCGCCGCCATCTAGCGAAGCGGAGGCAGAGGCGCAGGCAGCAGCCGCCACTAGTGAGCAGGAGGCCGCGCAAGCTGAGGCGGGGGCGGAGTCCCCAGCTAGCATGGAGGAGGAGGCGCCAACTAGCGTAGAGGCGGCGCGGGCGGCGCAAGTGGATGTGGCGGCGGCGGAAGGGGAGGGGGGAGCCGCCCTGGCGGGTCAGGAGGAGGGTTCTCCGGGGACGGAGGAGGAGGCGGGGCCGAGTGCTATGCACGCCACCGAGCAGGGGCCAGCCTCCACCACCCCCGCCGCCACGCACGCCACCGCCGCCACCGCCGCCGACGCCGACGACGACGAGCCTGCCGCGTCTGGGTACGGCGAGGCGCACTCAGTGGAGGTGCAAGAGGCAGAGGAGCAGGCAGCGGAGGCGGCCGCGGTTCCTGCTGCCGCAGCTGCTCCCTCCCGAAACCGCTCTCGGAAGCAGCGCCGCGCCACGGCCCCGGGATCCTCCGTCCAGGACGCGTATGCCACCAGGCACAGGGTGGCACCGGCCGTGGCTGTGGCCGCGCCAGCTATGGAGGAGGACGCGACGGAGGTGGCTGTGGAGGAGGAGGAGAGCTCTCGCACGCGACACGAGCCCGACCCGGACCGCGACGCGGCTCCAGACGTCTCCGGTGCCTTGGAGGAGCCGGAGCGCTCGGCGGCGCTGGAGCCGGAGCGCTCGGAGCCTGCCGCGCCCTACGGGTTGCGGATCAGGGTTCACCTTGGCGGGAGGGCGGCTCGCTGGAGAGAAAGCGGGGGTGGCGCGTCTGTGGCGGCGGCGGCGAAGGAGGCGCTGGAGGAGGAGGTGGAGACGGAGGAGGAGGCGGAGGAGGAGGAGGAGGTAGAGGCGGAGGAGGAGGAGGAGGCGGAGGAGGTGGAGGAGGAGGCGCCGGCGCCTTCGGAGGAGGCGGATGAGACTTACGAAATTGAGCGGATCCTCCGGCGTCGCAAGTCCAACGCGTCCAAGGGAGAGACGGAGGCCATGTACAAGGTGCGCTGGGTGGGCTACGGCAAGAGGGACGACACGTGGGAGCCGCTCGCCAACCTGCTCCACACGGACGCGCTGCGCGAGTTCGAGCGGGGCGAGGTTGACGAGACGGAACGTTCGCGCGAGGGCGGTGCAGGCGCCCACGCTGGCAGTGGCAGTGGTGGTGGTGATGGTGGTGGTGGTGGTGGTAGTGGCACTGGTGGTGGCACTGGTGGTGATGGTGGTGGCAGTGGTGATGGTGCCCCAAGCACTGCCACGACGCCGCAGCTGCCGCCGCCGGGCGCGCTGGGGAGTTGCTCCACCGCCGTCCACCCACAAGAAGACGACGACGCGGCCGTGGGCCCCGTGGACCAGTTTGTCCGTGTGGGGCCAGAGGGCGCAGGCGAGCCCGACCACTACGCCTCGCCCTCGTCGCCCGCCGCCGACTTCGGCGCCGCCGAGCACGAGGCGAGGGCTACGGAGCACTCCGAAGCCGCGGCTAGCTCAACAGCTCCGGCGCCGGCGTTGACGGCGGCGGCGCTGACGGTGGCGGCGGCGGAGGCGGCGGCGACGACGTTGACGGCGACGGCGACGATGGCGACGGTGTTGACGGCGGCGGCGGCGTTGACGGCGCCCGCCGCGCCGCCGCCCGCCGACTCCGCAGCCGCAATTCGCCGTGCTTCCGGCGCGGGCCGCTCGCACCTCCGCAGCGCGATCCGGCGCGGCGACCTCTCCCGAACGCTCGGCTTCCTGCATGACCCGAACGAGCCGCCGCTGGCCGTCAACGTGCTCCACAAGGCTGTACCCCACGTGCCCATCCTCGAGGCCCTCCTCCGACACCTCGCCCTCCCTCCCCACGGCGGCGGCGCGCCGCCTTTGCCAGCCTCCTCCTTGCTTCTCAACGCGCTCGACCCTGAGTCGGGCCACACGCCACTCTCTTTCGCCGTCGCGCACTGCCAGGGCGACGCCGACGCCACCGCCGCCACCCTCCTGCTCGCCGCCGGCGCCGACCCCAACGTCCTCGTCCGCAACGGAAGCAGCTCCGCCCTCGCCGAGGCCTGCAAGCACGTCGCGTGCGCGCCGCTGCTCCGCGCGCTGCTCGCGTACGGCGCGGACCCAGACCTGCAGACCAGCGAGGGATACACGCCACTCATGTATGCAGCGGACTACAACAACGGACCCGCCATCGAGGTGCTGGCGGGAGCGCGAGGCGACGCGGGAAGCGCGGGCAGAGGAGGGAGCGCGGGTCTCGGCGCTGCCTCGTCAAGTGACGCCGGTGGTGCGGGTGTCGCGGTTGCGGAGGTGGAGTTGGTGGACGAGGAGGGACTCACCGCGCTGCACTGGGCTGCGCTGCAGGGAGGCGCGGCGGCGCTCACGGCACTGCTAGCCGCGGGGGCGGATTCGAACAAAAAGACGCCCAGTGGCGAGCGGGCGCTCGACCTGACCAAGAAAGCCGACTGTCTGGCCGTTCTACGCGCGGCGGAAGCGGCGGCGGGGGAGGAGGAGGAGGAGGGGCAGGACGGAGGCCAGGGTGGAGAGCCTTCGGCGGCAGCAGCCGACAGCGCCGAGGACGTTCCCATGGCCGAGGCCGCCGCGCCGGCAGCCGCCGATGCCTTACCCGACCCGGCACCGAGGCCGCCGCCGCAGCCTGAGTCCGTGCGTGCGCCCGCCGCTGCTGCCCCCGCACGCAAGCGGAAGCGAAGCTCGAGCGGTGCGGCGGAACGGGGAGGCGCCGCGGACAACTTAAGCGCAGCGGCGCAAGAGGTGCTGCAGCTCTTGCAAGAGATTGGCCTGGCTGGCGAGACCGGCGGCTCTCCTCCTAGCGGTGGTGGTGGTGGTGGTGGTGGCGCGACTGCCTCCCACGTCGATGGCGGCGGAGCTCCCACGGTCTACGAGCGGCTGCCGTTCGACTCGCTCGCCTCCCACGCGCGCCTCGCTACCCTCTGGCGAGACGCCACGCGCTGCCGCAGCCCCGGCGCCTCACTCTCGGGCCAGCCCCGCGCGCCCAACCTCTTCCTCTCTCCCCAACTCGTGTTCGAGGGCCCGCTGCTGAGCCGGGCACTGCTACCCGCCATCGGCCGCGACGACGCGCGCCTGCTTGCGCTCCTTCTCTCCTCCACCACCCCCTCCTCCTACACCGCCGCCGCCGTTCCCTCCGCCGCCGACCCGACACTCTTCAGCGACCACGACGTAACTGCCGCCCAACCGCCGCCGCGCGCAATCCTCCAGCTGCTGCAGGCCGCCGTCGACGCCGCCGCCGCCAGCTGCGTCCTCCTTCTCTGCAACGCGCTGGAAGTGGCCTACCAATGGACCGACGGCGCGCATCGCTCGGCAAGACCGCGCTCGCCGCCGCTCGCCGCCGGCTCGCCGGCCGAGAGCGCGAGCTCTAACTCGTCTGAGGCCGCGTGCCACGCCATCTCGCCGGCCGAGATTCTACGCGAGCTAGAGCGCCTGCTACGTCGCGCCCTCGGCGCCGACTCCGCCGGCACCGCCTCCGTCGCCACCGCCGTCGCCTCCGCCGTCCCCGCCATCACCGTCGCCACCTCCCTCGCTACCACCGTCGCCGCCGACACCCCCGACACCCCCAACGCCGCCGACTATGACGATGCCGCCGCCGCCGCCGCCCTGGAGGTGCCCGCGCGCCGCCGCGTGGCGCAGGCTCTCCTCCTCTCCCTCTGCCGCACCCGCTGCCTCGCCGATGGCACCACCGCCCCGCCGCCGCCCATGCAGCGCACCGTCCCTCCCCCCTCGCGCGTCTTCGCGCAGCAATCCTGGCCGCGCAGGGCCGTGCTGGTGCGCCCCCCAGAAGGCGGGAGACGCGAGGTGCTTTGCGGGGCCGACCTCTCCGAGGGCGCCGAGCCGGTGCCCGTGCGCTGGGTCAACGCGACGGGCGACGGCGCGCTGCCCGACCCCTTCGTCTACGCGCGCCACTGCGTCGCCTTCGACGCCTCCGCCGACGCGCAGGCCAAGCCGCCCAGGCGCTGCGACGGCGACGGGCGGCACGTGGGCAGTCCCGACGGGTTCGTGGTCGAGTGCACGGCCGCGTGCGGCGCCGACTCTGGCTGCGTCGGACCGCGCGGGGTTGCGGCCCAGCGGAAGCGGCGCCAGCTGCAGCGAGGGCTCGCGCACCGGCTCGAGGTGTTCCGCCACTCTCCCGAGGGAAGTGATGATGCCACCACAGGGCCCGCGCTGGGCTGGGGGCTGCGCACGCTGGAGCTGATCCAAAAGGGGAGTTTCGTAATAGAGTACGTGGGCGAGCACTTGTCCAAACGCGAGGCGCGCCGGAGGTGCAGCTGCACCGCCGACACGGATGTCTACCTGATGAGCCTGCAGGCGCGCGCCGCCGCCGCCACCTCGGTCTCGATCGACGCTTTGCACGTGCGCAACGCGTCGGCCTTCGCCAACTTCTCGTGCCAGCCCAACCTGGAGCTGCAGGCCGCGCTCGCCGCCCACTGGGACACGCGGCTGCCGCACGCCGCCTTCTACGCCACGCGCGACATTGAGGCGGGCGAGGAGCTCTGTTTCTCGAGGGACGACGAGCGCGGCAGGGATACAGACGGCCAGCCGGTGGCGTGCCGCTGCGGCGCCTACAACTGCCGAGGATGGATCTGACGCCTTCGGGGATAAAGTCGAGCGGAACAGATTTGGGATGCACACTTTAAGAGTGTGTATCGCCGTGCCCCGTTGGTGGTGGGCGCGGAAGGGTGCCGCTTGTTTCGCTGGCCGGCGCGTGGTGGGTGTTTTATCTTGCTGATTTGTTGAGTTGTTTGATTCCGCTGTAGTTCGTAACGCATTCGTGGTATAGAGACTACTACCGTCCGGCATCCGGGTAGGTACGTGTTTCGTGCAGATGTTTTACCGTCCGGCATCCGGGTAGTAGGTACGTGTTGCGTGTGATGTGTTCGTGTCTCGCATCTCTCAGTGGCAGTGGTCTCTGTCTCTTTTGCCATATTATAGCAGCTCTGCGCTCTGCGCCCTTGTTCGTATTCGTATGCCTGTTCCTGTTCCTGCATATGCATAGTTATATTAATAATATTATGGTTGTATATGGTGTAGTTATAATACAAATTTTGACAAATACATGTGTACAACATACAACATACGACACTTGTCACTTGTACAGATCTTAGTCTTAGTCTTAGATTGTTGTCATATTACATATTATATATAATAATTAACAATCATTATTAATTGTTTTTAGAGTATATATATATGCTATATGCTATATATTACATATATTGCAATATCAATATCAATATCATATTATACATATTGATCTATTGCTATTGATGACACTGACATACACATTGACGAATTGATTGAAGATCGCGGTCGCGGTCGCAATGACAATGACGTCACACACACACACAGCGTCGCTCGAGCGGGGGGCGGGCGAGCAAGAGTGAGGCCGCCACAAGCCACAGGCCCTCATCATCATCATGGCCGTTCGTTTTGTACGCGTACGCGTACCATTGAATTTGCACTTGTGTAATTGTAATGTATAGTATAGTATAGACAACAAAGTAACAATACAACAATTACTGCTGCTACTGCTATACTGCTACTCTGCACCTGCACAACTGCCAGTTGCAACCAGGCCCTATAGTTTAACGTTCACAAGCGTGTGTGTTACAGGCGCCTCCTACTTTAACACCACTTTCGCGAGGTGTTCACGGTTCTTTAACAACTCCACCCAACAACTGTTCAAGAAGATACGTGATTCGCTCAGATTGAACAGTTTGAACAGTGGTTTGAACAACCGCGGCAACCGCATTTGAACAGTTGAGATTGAGATTGTCTCTGGAAACTCGAGAATTTTCAGAAATCCAGAAATTCCAGAAATTATGCTCTACTGCTAGTTCAACATTGAACAGTTGAACACCTCGAACAGTATTTAACAGACGTGAACACTAGTGTTGAGAAAACTTTTCAAAGAAACCTTTAACACCTTGTTTTGATTACTGTACGCGCCGGAGCCGGAAATCTCGGTATTCAACGTTGAACTAAAGGTATAGGCCCTGGCCCTGGAGTGAGGACTGTGAGGCCGCCACAAGCCACACACAGGCCCGCATCATGGCCCGTTTTGTACGCGTACCATTGAATTTGAACTTGTAATTGTAATGGTAAATCATAATAATGTATAGTATAGTATAGACAACAGAAATAACAATACAACAACTACTGCTGCTACTGCTACTCTGCACCTGCACAACTGCCAGTTACAACCAGGGCCTGTGGCAATATAACTGCAACTATGGTGAGATGAGAGACGGATATACACCTCAGCGCGTGCGGAGAGCACACTAGGTGTAGAATGAATACTTGCATGTGTTGAACTCTCATGCGTGTGAGTACTACATTTCTATCAAATTTTGATCGCCGCTACCGCTACCGCCCGCGCCCGCGCCCGCGGCAGAGATCAGTGAGATCAGCACATGGCACATGGCACATGGTCACGAGGTGCATACAAGGTGCAAGGTGCGTGCGCGCCCTAGCGGGCCATCAGCAGCAAACGCACGCACCAAGCGTGACTGGGGAGCTCACAGCCCAATAGGTTTCTCGAGCGATGGCGCTGACAGCGAGAGGGGGTCCACACAAAGCCGCCGCGGCCCAGCACGCGCCATGCTGCGCGGGAGGTGCAGAGGCTATAGTGCGCGCCGCGCACCCTAGGCCGTTACGCGCCTGTTCCTAGACAAGATGCCGGCTGCGCTGTCAGCCGCGAGCCATGCAGCGGCCGAGGCTCAACGTGCTATCGCGCAGGCACGCTCCTGCTCCGCCAGCATGTGCAGCATCTCTTGCCTCAAGCGGCGCTTCAGAATAGAGAGCGCACCACGCGGCGAGGTGCACTTGGAATGGGCCAGGGCTAGGCGCTTGAGCAAGCAGCGAGAGGTACCGTGCCTTGCGGCTCTATCCTGCCCTCCACACCCTGCGACACTCGTCTCTAGGGCGTCGGGTCGCCTGCTGCGGAGGGTGCTTCCCTCGAGCATTTATCACCGAGGCGGCAACGTGTGCCCCGGTCAGACACGCCTAAGGTCTGCAGCCCGGCGGGCGTGCTCGCCTGATACAGACGGGCGAGGGATGGGTCAGTTCGGTATCCACGACTGCCTGTGGCAAGCGCAATCCACGCCGAGGCGCTCTCCACAGAGCGCTTGCCCGCCACATGCATGTAAAAAAGCACCACGAGGCCCGGTGCAAGCCGGCGCTGTCGTGGTGGCAGGAGTACTTCCTTAGCCCAAGGCGATGACTACGAGAGCGGGGGCCGCGGCGGACCTTCAGATGCGCACTGCTTGGCTCTAAGTTGAAAAAACTGGCAAAAATGAAACCCTCACAAATGCTATTTGTGGATTCGACGCGCTTCGACTTCCGAAATAGGGCCGCGTCGATTGGCCTGAATAGATTAACCCGACGGGCAACCGTGTTTGCTTATAGGTCGAATAAATGCTAATTGTGGTTCCAAAGGGGATGTGACGGCGTTCCATTGGCGTTCCGAAATAGAAATTTGCCTCGGGTAACGCGGGTTCCGAAATAGGGCCGAATCAGTCGCTTGGCCTGAATGAATAGAGGCTGACTATCTGACTATTGGCTAACTTGATGAAATTTGCAACGGGCAACCGTGTTGCTTATAGGTCCAATAAATGCTAATTGTGGTTCCAAAGGGGATGTGACGGCGTTCCAATTGGCGTTCCGAAATAGAAATAACTTGTTCAACTCACACGTAAGTTGGCGACAGGGACGCGACAGGGGCGAAGTTTGGATCCTTTCCACAGCATCGCTAGTTTTTAACGGAGGGTTAAGGGTCAAGGGTAAACCCGGATCCACGCACCGACCTTGATGTGTACAGCCGTAGCAGCATCGCTCTCCCGGCCGCTCACGGCCGCCGCAGACTCTTCTGCGCCGCCTGAATTCGCCGCGCGGATCGAGCAGTGCCTCGCCGCAGCGCCCACCGCAGACTACGCTGAGTTCGGCGCCATGAAGGTATTGGGCTCGGGCGAGTTTTGCACTGCCTGCGGCACGACGCTGCGCGGTGGCCGAGTAGCAGTCAAGACGCTGAAGCGCGAGACGCAGGGAACACGGCTTGCGGTCCACGGCCTCTTGCGGGAGACGGCCATCCTCTTGAGCGTGCGGCACAGCAACATAATTGCGGTCGTGGCACACGGCACCTGCGCCGCCGACGGCGAGGCGCAGGTGCCGTCTGCCACGATGCCCTTCCTCTGTTTGGAGGAGCTTGCGTCCACCCTTGCCGCCGAGCTCCCGCCGTCGTCCATGTACGCGCTGCCATGGAAGTTCAAGGCCGCCTGTAAAAAGTGGCCGGTGGAGCGCGGCTTGGACGTGGGCCTGCAGCTCGCGCGCGCGCTGCAGCACTGCCACGACGCGTGGATGCCGGGGTTCTGCTTGCTCCACCGCGACATCAAGCCCAACAACATTGGCTTCACAGCGAGCGGGTGACCAGAATAACATATATCTATATATATGCATATATCTATATATCTATATATCTATATAGGTAGATTTATATATATCTATCTATATATCTTTATATCTATATATATCTATATATATCTATATATATACATATACATATATATATATATATATATATATATATATATATATATATATATATATATATATATATATAAATATATATATATATATATATATATATATATATATATATATATAT
>Ga0105055_10011390_pt1 | contig 10983 bp, 8 predicted proteins | sample BON03_FD_78090 | JGI IMG/M metagenome (GOLD analysis project Ga0105055, IMG submission 78090) | Freshwater microbial communities from Lake Bonney liftoff mats and glacier meltwater in Antarctica - BON-03 | ecosystem: Environmental > Aquatic > Freshwater > Ice > Glacier meltwater | place: Lake... | reverse complement strand
TGAGGAGGCGAAGGCGGCTGAGGAGGCGAAGGTCGACGTGCTCGCGCGGAAGGGCGCCTGGGTCGCATTCCAGGCAGTCGTCAAGGCTATCGTCCCCAAGAAGCTGCAATTCGACTCTTTCGGACAGCTGGGGATCAGCGAAGAGCTGCACTATGTGCTGGGCAAGGGCAAGTTCGCTGTGGTGTACAAGGCGCGCCCGCCGGCGGGCAGCTGCCTGGTACTCAAGGTGGCGACCTTTTCGGGCAACAGCCAGCACATGGACAAAAGCGCGACTGTCGCGCTGCCCCCGGTCAAGTTTATCGAAGAGTTCCAGAGGGAAATCGAGGTGTTGACTGCGCTGAAGCACGAAAATGTGATCGATTTCAAGGGTGTGCTTCTTCCGCCGCTGGTGCCGTTTGGCATCGTATGCGGCTACATGAACGGCGGCAGCCTCGGGCAAGCGATGCTGAGCGACACGCAGTGGAACATGTCTGCCGTGCCGGAAGCCAATCGGCTCCGCATAGTCAAAGATGTCCTCCGAGGGCTGGCCTTCATGCACAGCAAGGGTTTCGTGCATCGCGACATCAAGCCTTTCAACATCCTGTTGTGCTCCGAGGGCGCCTACACGCAGGCCAACGATGCACCCGATGGAGATGAATATCTTCCCGTCAATTGGGTTCGTGCTAAGATCGCCGATTTCGGCACTTCTGTGAAGTTAGAGCCGGGAAAAACACTCTCTGAGGAAGTGGGCACGACTGGATACACGGCACCCGAGGTGTTCAAGGCCCAGTACACCGGCAGCGTGGACGTGTTTTCCTTCGCCGTGGTGATGTGGGAGCTGTTCTCGGCGGACAGGAAGAACCCCATGGCAGGCAAGACAGAAGACAAGATCTTGGAGGGGGACATCCGCCCCCCGCTGGGCAAGGAGCACCCGTCGGTGATCACGGTGCTGTGCAAGAAAGGCTGGGCTGCCGACGTGACCCAGAGACCTAACTTCCAGGCCATGGCGGGGCTCCTGCAGGTGCAGATATGATTATAGGTCATAAGTTGTTATTTACTGTAGCATTAATGTAGTCTGTGTAGTCTGCGCTGTCTTCCGTTTTTTTCTTGTGTGCATTTCTTTCTTTACTTCTTTGTTACAAGTACAGTCATCTTACAGTGGAGGCCTTGGACAGGTCAAGGGAGCTGTCCTTCTCCTTGTGCCGCCCGGCCTCCTTGATGCGGTCGTTCGCCTCGCTGCCCAGCGAGAGTAGCGCGATGTCGTTGTCCACGCGCATGCTGCTACTTCTTCTCCTGTTGGTGTTGGGGTTAGTGGGGCTGATTTGCTCACCATCGGCGACCTTCTTGCCCACTATGCTGCCGCTGCTCGTCCTCTCACGATTGGCGCTTACATGCCCCCCGCTCTCGCTCACGCTTAGGGTCCTGTCCCGCTTGCCGGTGGAAGCCACTGCATCGGGTATGCCCGAAGCCTTGTTGATGACACGCCACGATGCCTTGAGGACGAAGAAGTTGTAAATCCCTGTGAAGAGCATCGTTGCCAGCCACGCGTGTCTGTGGGACAGGCCGAAGAAGGCCACCAGCTGGTGGTTGGCGAACATAGAAATCACGATGGCGCTGGAGTATGCCATGTAGGTGCGCGCCAGGGACATGCAATATGTGCCTTCGTAGTCACCAAACACTAGCAGTCGATGCGACGAGTGCCGGAGCACGATGCTCAGCGTATAGCTAAGCGTCCAACAAACAGTAGTTTTGCCCCATTCCAAAGTATACACCATGGAGATGAGGTAGTCGATGAATGCTTGGCACACATCGCAGAGCGCACCACTCACCATGAATAGAGGGTACAGCGGTACCTTATGGCCGCAAACCCGCAGATTCTTAGTGAGCATGCCTTATAATTACTGCTAGTATGGCCGTGCTGAACTATTTACACCTAAAACTCATCAACTTTGTTCTTTAAACGTCTCTTGTGCGAAAAGGTGCGAAACATCCTCGTTTGATGAAATCGGGCGGTCCACAGTTTCACAAATTGCACCTCCCGGCATTTTTGGTGATTGTTGACTTAAATCTCCGTTCAGTGCCTCCGAAGATCAGCTCGAAAAAGAGAAACATGGCATCAAAACTCCTGAAGAACTTCAGAGAAGGCACCCAGCAGCAACAGCTTGCAGTTGCAGCCGCTACCGTGATTGGCTCGCTCGTGCTTATTAACAAGGCTTACGGCACCAACCCTATCGGACGCAGCCTTACTTTGTTTGCTGGCTTTGCCAAGCAGGAGGAGACTCGTAAGATCAACGTAAATGACATGATCGATGGATACGATGCTCTGCACGGAGGTGAAACCGCAGATGAGCGCAACACGGACTACACCACTTTGGTGAACTCATACTACGAATTAGCTACGCTCTTCTACGAGTGGGGCTGGGGCACGTCATTCCACTTCGCATACCAGCTGCCAGGCGAGACTTTCGCATCCGCTATTGCCCGTCACGAGTACTACCTTGCCGGGCGCCTGGGAGTCAAGCAGGGAGACAAGGTGCTGGACGTCGGCTGCGGCGTTGGAGGACCCATGCGCAATATCGCTCGCTTCACACGCGCAAATATCACAGGCGTGACCTTGAACGAGTACCAAGTGATGCGAGGCAACAAGCTCAACGAAGAAGCCGGCCTCACGGGCCAGGCGCGCTCCGTGCAGGCCGACTTCATGTCCCTGCCGTTCGAGGCCAACTCCTTCGACGGTGTGTATGCCATCGAGGCCACCTGTCACGCGCCCAAGCGCGAGGGAGTCTACGGCGAGATCTTCAAGGTGCTCAAGCCCGGAGCTATTTTCGCTACCTACGAGTGGTGTCTCACGCCTTTGTACGACAAGGACAACGAGTTCCATCGCACCATCAAGAAGAAGATCGAGGAGGGCGACGGGCTCCCCGACATGGCCTATCAGGACGAGTGTGTCAATGCGCTGGAGAGTGTGGGCTTCGAGGTGATCGAGGCCCGCGACATGGCGCTGGACGAGCGCTTCGGAGGCGACCCGTGGTACCTGCCCCTGCACCCGTCCCTCAACCCTCTCAGCTTCAGATTCCAGTTCAATGCATTCGGTGTGTGGTTCACCAAGTTCGCATTACGGATATCTGAGTTCTTGCACTTAGTGCCCCAGGGTACGTACAAGATCCAGCAGATGCTTCAGCAGGGCGGCTGGGGCTGCGACAAGGGCGGCGAGTCCGGGACCTTCACCCCCATGTGGCTCATGGTCGCCAGAAAGCCCCTCAAGTAAACGTGTTAGAAATATGAGCGGTTGTTGGTAGCTCAAAAGTATCTCTTATTTATATAAACAGATAAAATAAATAATAATTGACATTCCGAAACCCCCTTTACGTAGGTCTCAAATTTGTGCGCTTCAAGAAGTCCGCGGCCTCCTTGTAAGCCGCCCCCAGCGCCCACTCCACGTCGGACGCGCCCACCTTTTGCTGAATGGTGACTGCCTTGTTTTCGTCGAGCTTGAGACCATCGACCAAGAACGCCGCCGCGTACGAGGCGCCGAAGCACCACTTGACGTTGTCGTCCTTGCCCGACGTGTCCTTGGGAAAGCTCTCGTTCATGCTCTCCATGCTCAAGCCACACACGCCGTCTGCAGCCTGCTTTATTTTCGACGGGGTGGTCAGCAAGGGGAACGTGCCAGGCGGCGTCTGCTCCACGGACTCTATGCCGATGGCGCTAGCCACGTAGTAGAAGTTCTCGAAGACCAGGAACTTGTCCGAGTCCCGCACGAAGCTGGGCTGGTAGATGCAGCGGAAGGAGTAAGGCCCTTCCCCGTCGCATTTGTCGCTGATAGTGTCTACTGGCTGAAACAAGGTGCGCAAGTCGGTGGAGCACGTGCCTGCAGAGCTCGTGCCCACCACCTCTACCGCGCCATCCGCTCCTGCGTAAGCACCTTTCCACTTCTCCTTCTCCGCTCGCCTATACCCGCTGTTCAGACACGCATCCTTTATCGTGACACCCGAGCTACCAGGCTCTGGGATGGCCTTGACTACGCGGGTCTTGCTGTTGGCGACGTAGTACTGGCTGATGCTGTTGCGCGCTGCCTCCGCGCCGTAGCCTAGGTACGAGTTGGTGTACAGCACATAGCTTTCTCCTTCGATATTGAAGTCGAAGCGATATTTCGCGGGGATTTGGGCTATCTCTTCTTTAGTTCTTGCTGCCTGAGTCACTTGTGACGACGCGCCGCCCATTTCCACCACTGCATATGGCGCCTGTGTCTTGTCCACAGCCTTGGGTCCGATGATCTTCTTCAGGTAGTTGTAGGCGATCCAGCCGAAGCCGCCCTCCTCGCTGCCCGGGATGACGGCGGCGTACGAGGGTCTGAAGATGAAGGGGGAGTTGGCCTTGCTGCCCAGGAACTGCCGCACTGAGGCGAGGATGCCTTCACGCACCGCCGCCGGCACCAGACGCAGCCCCGCAGTGGCCTTCAGCCAGATGGGCGTGGTGGACTGGAAGGCCTCGGGCACTTGCTCCTTGACGAACTCCACCAGCTGCTGCAGAGATTGCCCGGCATCGTTGGGGTTCTCGGCGAAGGAGCTGAGTCCCGGCTTGATCTTTTTGGACACGTGGGCAGGCAGAATGTACAGCGGGCCCGACTGAGTGCCCAGTTTGCCATAGCGATATACGTGCGCTCTGCAGCCGGAGCTGCCAGCATCGATCATGGCCAAGTATGAAAATGCATCCTTGGGCAGCGCATCCAGCTCCTCGTCACTTAGCGAAGCCGGCAGCACTCGCACGTTGTAAGTAGAGGCGCGGTCCTTATGCATGAGAGGGTTCGCAGGAAGAAACCCATCTTCGCTGGTGAACACGCCGTTCCCTGCCACAAAGTAGCCCACAACGATGAGTACGGTGATGAGGAACATCATAATGAACCGCGGTGTCACGGTACTCTTTGCTTTGGGGTCATACTGTCGGTCACTCTTGTAGACGGAAGTGCTACTATCACTTTTCGTCACCATTTCTAGTTGCACAGATTGAATACTATCAACGTCTCCTTCAGCAGTCAGCATGAATATGTGGCAGCATGTAGGCTGCAATACTATGAATCAGCCTCTAAACTTTCGAACGTACGCCGGTCCGTGGGTGGGAACTTTGTGGACCATTTTCTTGATTTTCTCTAAGCGCTCTCTGGCTACAAGACGGAAACGTAGATCAGGGTTCAGTGTAGTTAAGCATGTCAGCACTAAGTAGCAGCATCTGCAGGACGCTTGCCCGCAGTCCTGCTTCATCGGTGAGATGTTTCAGCAGTGTGGAAGCCCTGAAGGAGGGGCTGGAGAAGGTGGAGCGTCACCGCAAGGTGCACCAGAACACCTCGATGCCCAGCTCTTTCTCGCAAATTTTGCCGTCAGGAAAGGATTTATATGTCGCGGCGAATATGAGTGAGATAGCGGCATTGTCGGGTATGCCGGAGGAGCACCAGCGTCGTACAGTTGTCATCGCACCACGAATGCTCAAGACAATGCAGTCAGGTATGTATCCTCTCCTGGGACGTGCTCACACACAGACACAAAATTTTGCGCATATTCGCTCAGATTATGCGGGTTTCTGTTCGCCCATCCAACGCTTCTTTCCCCTCCTTCCTATTCCCATATTTCCCTCCCACGCACAGGCGATCTGCAATCTTACCAATGGCACATAACGTGGAAGCACAGCAACAGGTGGACCAACCCTCTGATGGGATGGTCCAGCAGCGCCGACCCCATGGCGGGAGTGCGGCTGTCCTTCGACAGCAAGGATGAAGCAATCGCTTACGCCAGCAAGAATGGCTGGAAGTTCGAGACTCGCGGCGAGCACGCCAAAGCCAATGAGAACGAGGAAGCTGGCTCCAAGATCTACGCGCACAATTTCTTGGCCAAGAGAACTGAGGCCGAGCTCCAGCAGGCCAGAGCCAAGGGCGTGAGGTCAACGGAGTATGACTCGGCTGGCGCTGGGAGGAGCAACTGGTTCATGCAGCTAACCTTCGAAGGAGAGGCGGAGGTTGTGCAGCACGGGGACCGGGCACCGCCTGCCAAGAGGTAGAGAGATAGGGGGCAGCTTAGTGTGGGGGGGGGCAATCGAAAGTAGTTCCACGACAGATGAACGCAATTCTAACCATTTAGCATTTCGCTTATAAGACGAATATTAATTGATCAACTTGTTTCCCCTCCTTCGTCTGTGGCATACAACCTGCAGGCGGCTGCTTTGCACAAACAGGCGACCTTTCTCCTCTCTAAGCGAGTCGTTCTCTTTTCGGGGACGCAAAAAAAGAGCGAGGATTTGTGAACGTTGGACAAAACAAAGACTCGCAAAAAGCTCCTCTCAGAAGAAATGCAAAAGGTAGCTTTCTTGGCGGATATTAACAAAGAAATATCTCGAATCTTGAACATTCATCATAAATTGGTTCTTTGCTTTGTATTTGGCGAACGATAAATTACGATTCTTTTGAAGGATCTTTAGTATTTCTACTTTAGCTGAGTGAAACTCTCCACCCAAAATAATTGCGACATAAACACAGAATATGGCACGAACGAAAGATACTATGGTTGGCGGGTCAAGATCGCCTGTTCGCAAGTCGCCTGGGGCGGCTGCGGTGCGAAAGTCAACCGGTGAATCGTCATCAGGCGGAAGTGGCGCCAAGCCCGGGCCTGGCGGCAAAAGGCGATACCGCCCTGGGGAGAGAGCCTTACGCGAAATCAGATTTTACCAAAGGAATACAGACTTGCTAATTCGTCGGTTGCCCTTTGCAAGACTGGTGCGTGAGGTGCAGACTTACTTTTTCAGGAAGCAGTACCGGTGGCAAGCAGAAGCGATGGTGGCCCTGCAGGAAGCTGCGGAGGCTCATCTGGTGGGCCTCTTTGAGGACGCGAATCTGTGCACTATACATGCAAAGAGAGTCACCATCATGCCCAAGGATCTGCAGCTGGCGAGGAGAATAAGAGGCCCTCTGCGAGAATAAACTGGCGGCGGTGCGTGCAGCGAGAATACGCGAAAAAGAATACCGTGTGTTGTTTATCATGTACATATTCACAAAAAAACATATATGTAATCAACTCTTACAACTTCCACCCGCATGCTCAGTCATTCTTAGAGGCCTTGTTATTGTCGGGGCCTGCCTGGTCGCCCGGAGGTCGCTTCGCAACGATGGTTTGGCGCGTCAACAGCGCGCGCATGCTCTTCATGCGGTTCCCCACGTTCTTGTAGCCGTCTAGCGCCTTCTCCATCCGCGCCGTAGGCTGCACTATCATGTTTGCGATGCTGATCGTTTTCTGCTCAGGATCCACTTTCTTGGCCTTCTTGGTGAAGGCAGCGCCGGCCAAGTTTTGCTGCGCGAGGTGCGGTGTGCGGCGGGGAGGCAGGGAAGAGGGAAGTGGTTAGTGCTGTGGCCGTGCAAGGGCAGGCGAGCTACATCGGCCTCGCGATCCTTCGTTTCAAAGACACGTACCAACTTCAGCCGGTGTGAATGGTCACGCGCGGTGTGGATGTCGTGGTGGTGCTTGATGTACTGGTTGAGGAATCCTTGGGAGTTCTTCTCGCCCATGTCCTCGATCAGGGTGCCCCACTTCGAGTAATTGGACTGCATGTCCTCTGTCTCTTGTCCCGATTCTGCCATGCTCCCGCTCTGGCTGCCGAGAGCGCAGTGCAGCAAGTTGTGATCAGTCACAGGCGCGCAGGAAAGGTGACGTTACTCGTCCTCCTACGATGCAACAGCCCGCCGACCCTACTTGCACGTGCACTGGTGCCTTACTCTGAGTGTGTGTCAACAACAGGGTCCTTGCGCAACTTCCCCTTTGACCTCTCTGACTCACGCGGGAGAGAGTTTGAAGGCGGAGTGCAGCGACTTTTCTTTGGAAAGCAATTATTGCACTACCTGTGTGGCAGTGTCAATGTATCTTCATACCTCTGGGCCGCAAGGGGTTGTGAAGGAAGCAGTGTCCCACCTGCAATGCTGTCCCACTAGTCCTCGCGGCGCCCGATGGGCCAATCCGAGCCGATAAAATTTAAGGTTATATGTCTTAAGATGCATAGTGTACACACTAGATTACATGATAATAATATTTCTACACTTCCACGATACGTATAGTCTTCTACTCAATATTCGCGAACTTCCTGACGGTTTCGTAGACGGTGATCATGATGGCGCTGCCCGGAATGACCATGGCCAAGCGCATGCTGAGCCCGCGAAAGCACGTCTTCAGCCCGCCCTTCTTATAAAGGTCGACCACAGAGATGCACGAGTCGTCGCAGAGGTGCCCCGCGCTTGGTGGCGCCGAAGCAGCCGCGGACGACAGCGTGCTGGGCACGGCCGGCGTGGCCGTCAAAAGCGCGATCTCCCGAATGTTCACCTGCTGGTTCGTCTTCAGCACGTCGAAAGGGTGCGTGAAGATGGCTGCTGCCGTGGCAGAAATGGAGCCTGCTGTGAATACCGAGGCCATGGAGCCCAGGCTCTGAATGCCTTCGGGCAGCACCTGGTCCTTCATCATTTGGTAGCTCTGCCAGTAGATGAACGTGTAGGGCACGTCGCGGAAGAGCGTGGCCCGCAGGCCCAAGTAAAACCCAGGAATGCCACGCTGGCGATACAAGTTTTCCAGCAAGAATGTGCTGCTCTTGGCCACCCCGCTGGCCTGAATGGTTCGCACGAGCTCTATGGGCGTGATCAACGTGACACTCACTGTGCGCGCGATGGACGCGCCGATACCAGGAATGAAAGGATGGAGAGGAGATTGTTTCTCCAAGACTTTCTTCAGCCCCTTTTTGGCCTCCTCGTATGCTAGCATAAACAGCGCTGTGGACGGTACAGACTGCATTAACCCCATCGGCAAGCCCGCCCAGAATCCACGCAACCCTCTCAATCCATAGATCCCTCGCGCTGTCTCAGCAATGCCAGGCCGCGCGTTGGTAACGTTATCTATGCGTGCCTTCTGGAGATGCACTTTGACGATGAGGATAGGGTTCTGGCAAGTGACAGCTACACATGAACCCAAAGAAGATGCCATCAGGGTCGACAGGAACCGAGATTGAGCGACATAGCTACTCGATTGCCCCTTCTGTGGCGAAACATTAGACATACCTCAATGTTTGAGGCGGGAAGTGGGCTGCTGAATGGACTGCTTGGGGTCACAAAAGCCGCGAGAAGTGATCTTCGATTTGCTCGTGGGAACTTTTCTTGTGGGACTTTGAACACCTCGAGATTATTATTGCATTTATCGTATTTATTTAGAAAAACGTGCAACCAAATCATACGTAAAGATAATCTCTTAAGGTGTTTTTGCAAAAAAAATCCTTCGTGAGTATCATTAAATAGATTGAAACACCTATCTGAGCAACGCACGCACCAAGCGCGTTGTGAGCGGAGGATGACGCTGGTTGTAAGCAGATTATCAATACCTAGCTTCATGATGCTATTCATAGTCGGATTGTTTCAAATTATAATTCACGTCGCTGGGGTTTTAGCTGGCGGTGCAGAGAGTAACATAGCTCCTAGTCTGGTGCTTCCGGCTAGCGTATCATGTCTAGAGGGTGGGTTCGTACATTTGTCACCAATTCTGATTGACGATGTGGACGCAACCGCGCATTTCCAGTCGCGCCTGGCGGTCAATGTGACGACCACCCATGGGAAGGTCTCTTTTCCCAGCCTCGGCGGCGTGCGAGTCAAGCGGGGGGGGGGCAGAGGGGCAGGCGCAGGGGAAATTGGTGCAGACGCCGCGTTCTCTTTGGAAGGCACTCTAGCAAACATACAAAAGGTGTTCTCAGGTATGCTTTACCATGCACCTGCGACAGAAGAGCTGCACGCATCGGACGAGGTGAGCATCTCCGTGGCCGACATGCACCAGGTGCTGGGCAGCTGGGTAATCGACCACGCCCCGCTGCAGCGCTCCGCCGCCGTGTCCATCGTCACTAAGCAGAGCCTCCCCGCGCTGACCGCGCCAGAGAGGGTCGCATGTGACTCTGGCGAGACCAAGGGTCTCGCCGTCTCTGTCCAGTACGTGAGTGTGGACGCACCGAGCAAGCTGTTCCAGGTCCGTCTGACGGCCCTGCATGGCAGCCTGTCCCTCTCCGCGGGCAGCTGCAGCACCACCCCAGCCAAGGCGTGCGAGTTCGCTTCCACGCTAGCTAATGTGAACGCCGCGCTAGCTGGCCTTACCTACACCCCGGACGTGCGCAGCACGTGGGTGACTGGCTTGGAGCGGGTGATAGTGCAGCTCCATGACGCGGCAGGACAGGGCGTGCTGGCCAAGGCAGAAGTCGTCGTGGTAGTCAGCCCCGTCAACGTGGCCCCAGTCATCAAAGCGCCTGCGTCGGTAGCAATTACTGAGAACGGCATGGTTTCGCTGACCTCGGAGAGCGTAGCCGCGTCAGCTGACTCCGCCTTCGTGCCGGTGGGCGTGACCGTCGACGATGGCAATTCAGAAGACACCATCACCGTGCAAGTCACCGCGGACAAGGGACTGCTCACGAAGTGGGACGACTTGGTGCACGTGGCTGCTGCGATCAATAATGGTGGCATTGCCTCTTTTGCGGCCACTTCGAAGCAGTTGGGCTTCGCAGTATCGGACGATGCGCTTGCGAGCATGCGCACGTTCTCCACACAGAGATACCGGAGGGCAATTGTCTCTGTCTTAGCAAGTAATGTGACCTCAACTAAAACAGTGACTTTAACGGGGCCTAAGAACTACATCAATCAAGCACTGACCCGCATTGTGTACTGTCCGCCGGAGGGCTGGCACGGCGTCGATCAGCTGAGCTTCAACGCGTCCGACGTGGCCGGAGCCCGCGCCGAGTGGACCACCAAGGTAGTAATCTCGCCGGTTGACCAGCTGCCATACATAGAGCTGCCCACCAGCTCTGTCGACGGAGTAGAAGACACGGCAATTCCGCTAGAGGGCCTGCGGGTCTCTGACGTGGACCTCCGCGAGACCCCCTACTTGGTGCGCGTGAGGATCGAGAGCATGCTCGGCGATGTGGAATTCCCATTCAAAGAAATCAAGAGCAATT
>Ga0105055_10011386_pt1 | contig 10985 bp, 17 predicted proteins | sample BON03_FD_78090 | JGI IMG/M metagenome (GOLD analysis project Ga0105055, IMG submission 78090) | Freshwater microbial communities from Lake Bonney liftoff mats and glacier meltwater in Antarctica - BON-03 | ecosystem: Environmental > Aquatic > Freshwater > Ice > Glacier meltwater | place: Lake... | reverse complement strand
TTCTCTTTTTTGATTCCTTGATTCCTGGAAAGATCCTTGTCCTGCTTCTTGTCCATTGTGTGGCTTTCTGGCCTCTTGCCCTCGTTGCCTCCCTCCCTCCCTCCCATCCTCTCATCTTTTCTGTTGAAAGAGAGGGGGGGAAGGGAGTGAGCGGAAGGAAGGCCCTAGCACCACCACCAGCACCAGTAATTAGCATGACGAGGAGGGATGCGAGAGAGCGAAAGCGTGAGGAAAAGAAATGAAGCACAGGAAAAAGGGGAAATGTTAATGTGTGTGTATATCTATTGTGTCCTGTCTGTAAGTGGTTGGATTCTGGGGGAGAGAAGGAGAGGGAGAAGAAGCGCTTGCCACACCCCACCACAACCAGCCCTCCCTATCACTTACACACGATTTGAAAATAAAAAGGGAGGGGGTGCGACACAAAGAAGAAGAAGAAGAAGAAGAAGAGAATTGGATGAGAAGATGCAGGAGGAGGACCACGAGAGAGAGAGTGAGAGAGAACAAGCACAGCCAAGAAGAGAGGAAGAGAGAGGAGAAGGAGAAGAAAGCAAAAAAAGCCATGATAGTCTGTCGATGATTTTTGGACGAGAACGCTCAGGTGGTTTGTGTCTGTCTTTGTTCCTCTTTTTTGCTTCAATAATCGCTCAACTATGTCTTTGTTCTTGTCTCTTATCTCCCCCTCTCTATGTTCGCTTTTTCTCGCCGCGCGGGTATAATGGGTGCATGCGTGCGTCTTTCTCTCCTCGATACTAACCTCTCACTCTCGCCGGGGCACCTCACCTCTCACTTGAGCCTATGTCTGTAAGTTCCCCATATCCTTCTCACCGCACTCACCCAATACTAACAAAATAACTTGGACTAAACGTCTTGCTCCTTTTCTCACAGCTTCCCTCCCTCCCTCCCTCCCTCCTCTAGCAAACCCCCTTCGTCCCCTTGTCCTCCGTGCGATGCGCGCCGTCATGGAAGATATTCCTAGCCCGCCTCGCCCTCCCCTTCAAAGCGTCCATCATATCTGACATAAAATTAGCCCTGTTCGCCCCTGCATCTTGGGCCTTGATGATGAGCTCCTGCGAGGGAGGGAGGGAGGAAGGGAAAGAGGGGAGGGGAGGGGGTTTATCAATTAACGTGTTTCTCGGCTTGGAAAAGGGACTATAGAGTGGTGTGCAGTGATCTAGCCTGCCTTGCTGATTACCTTCGAAATGGAAATGTCGACTGGGGGGGGATGGAGGAGGTGGTGGTAGGGGAGCAAGGGCATGCATGATCGAATAAACGAATAAATTGATGGAGAGCTCGGCAACCCTCCCTCCCTCCCTCCCTACCTGCTGCGCCTTGTGGTCCTTGTCCAGGTAATCTATCGCCTTCTTAAAGTCATCCACCAACAGCTCGGCCAAATCGCGGGAGAAATTTTCTTTCACGACCTATGATAAAATAAAATTAATTAAGCGTCAGTGCCTCGCCCTCCCTCCCTCCCTCCCTCCCTCCCTCCCTCCTTTCTTCGGGCAATAGCCTTACCACGCGCATGATGCACAACTTCTCGGCGCCCTTGGAGCAGCGGTAAGCGGGGACAATCCACCTGTTGTATAAATGTGGGTAAAAGTACTTCCTCTTGCTCTCCTTCCTTCCTTCCCTCCCTCCCTCCCTCCCTCCCTTCCTCCCTCCATACCCGCGCTCCCGCAGCTTGTCCTGGATCTCAAAGACCGTGTAGAGGATGTCGAGGCTGGGCTTGAGGCGGAAAGCGACGAGGGGCATGTGCTGCTTGTCCACGATCTCCACCTTTAATTGTTTTGTGAGATCATAATCGTATGAATACGAGCCACTTCTTTTGCACCTTTCCCTCCCTCCCTCCCTCCCTCCCTCCCTCACCTTGCCCGTCGCCAGGAGCGCCTCTCGGAGGTAGCGGGCATTTTCCATGGCATTGCTCATCACCTCCCTGTAGCCCTCCTTGCCCAGACGGAGGAAGTTGCTAAGTAGGAGGGGAGGTCGGGAGGGAGGGAGGGAGGAATGAGTGCGGGTTTTGAATGGAAGGAGGAGGACTTCTCGTTACTTACTAGTACTGGCCTACCAGCTGCGCCGCGCCTCGGGAGAAATTGAGCGTCCTGTCAATGCGTGTGTGGGATATAAGTGAGCCATGATGATGGCTTTTGCGTCAAGCGAAAAGTGCGGTGCAAAACCTCTCCCGCCCTCCCTCTTCCTTCCTTCCCTCTCTCCCTTGACACCTCCCCCCCCCGTTTCCTTCCATACATGGTAGACTGCGACCCTCCGAGATAGTCGACAGTGAAGGTGAGTTCCTGCTGCAGTGCCGGCTTCTCCCGGAAACACAGCCAGCCCACACCTGCATACACGAGTCTGACAAGAGGAAGGAGAATGGAGGAGAGCGAACGAAAGAAGTAGGATGAGAACGTGATTTAGTTGATATTCTCGCGTGTTTTCCTTATCTGAATGAAGGTGCCAACCGGCACCTGACAACCTCATCTCTTCTATCCGTCCCTCCCTCCCTCCCTCCCTCCCGCCCTCCCTCCCTCCCTCGCCACTTACCCAAACTTGTGTCCCGAGGCATTGATGCTCTTCACCAGCGGCAGCCGGAAGTCCCACACCAGATCCGGGTTGATGAACGGCGCTGCGAATAGGGTGTGCATATGTGTGTGTAGATAAGTATGAGTATCAGCATGCAAGTAAGCCTTTGCATGACATGTCATCCGCTCCCTCCCTCCCTCCCGCCCTCCCTCCTCCCCTCTAAACCACTGACCGATAAATCCCCCGCTGGCGGCGTCCACGTGAATAGGCACGTCCCAGCCCGTCTCTGCGTTCAGCGCCTCCAGCATGTCGTGAATCGCTGTGAGTGAGTGTGTGAGATCATAAGAAAAAGAAGATAGATGAATCAAGAGAATGAAGATAGCCATCCTTCGCATTCTCCTCCCTCCCTCCCTCCCTCCCTCCCTACCCTTGACATCCTCAAATTCCCCATTGTAAGTACTGCCCAAGATAGGACAGACGCCAATCGTGTTCTCGTCAATCAAAGGCTTGGCCCGCTCTGCGGTCAACACCAGGCAGTCGGTCGAGACGTCGGCCAAACGCTCTTCCACTTCGAAATAACGCATGGCTGAAAAGGAGGGAAGGAGGGAGGGAGGGAGGGAGGGAGATGAGTAAAAGGAAGTCCATGGGCGGACGGAAACAAGCGCATACTTTTTTTCATACCTTTCTCCCAGCAGACTTGCACGTTCGAGCCGCAGACCTTGGAGGAGGGACAAGACGTAAATAGAGAAGGCAGAATGATGTGAGAATAATGAAGAATATATCGCTCTCCTTCACTCTTTATTTATTCCCTCCTTCCCTCCCGCCCTTCTTACCAAATTGGGCTTATCGTGGGGCTTGCCTTGGGCGATGCGCTTCTTCCGCCAAGCCCACTTCAAGTTCAGGACGGCCAGCATGATGGCCTCCGAGGACCCTATCGTGGACGTGCCCGTGCCCTCTGTTTATAGATTCAAGATTAAGAATATTAGTCTTTATGAGGGAACATGAAAATTTTGAATGGTCAATACTATCTCTCGAGGCATACATACATGCCTGTTCGTAATTTTTAAAAACAGTTCTTTCTTCTCACATCTTTTTCTCCATCCTCCTTCCCTTGTTTACCTTCCTCTGGCTCGAGCGGGGCGTTCCAAAGGCGGGAGAGCATGTTCACACACCGCTTCTGAATCTCGTACGTCTGCGGGTACTCGTCAATATCTGCGAGAGAAAAGGTGTAGAATCAAGAGAATTGTAAGTCTACGCATGCCTTAAATTAAAAGCTCCTTCGATAGCATCTTACATATTTCTCACTCAAAGCTACTCTCGTTCCTCTTCCTTCCCTCCCTCCCTCCCTCCCTATGTACTCACCGATGTAGTTCTTCCTCGCCGCCTCCATCATCAGCTCCTCGCACTCCTTTTCCATATAGGTCGTGACGAACGTCGCCAGGTTCATGCGCGGGGTGCCGTCGAGGATCATTTCGTCGTCGATCAATGTCTAAAGTAGTTGTTGGTCGGGGGGGATTGAGAGTAGACGAAAACGCGTTTGAGTTTCGAATCTTCTCCGCGAGGCCTTCTCTTGCGTTGCCTCCATTTTAATCTTCCTTACCTTGACCACATTCGCAGGTAACGGCGTGTCGGGCATCTCGTGCTTCGGGATGCTCTTTCGCATCGTGCGGGCGCAGTAGGCGTAGCCGTAGCTGGGTGATGGGGAGGAAAGGAGGGGGAGAGGAGGTCAAGACCCGGCATCATTTCTCATCACCTGAGGCCACCAGTATCAAGCGATGAGAAATATGCGGAAGGCGAAAGGGAGGCATCATTACGGTAGGAAAATATTCGAAATTGACCAAATGTGTATAAATTAGAGATATTCAAATCATTTATAAGACGAAGTAGGAGAAATACGGGTCAGGGGAAGTGGCTTGTCATGCCCAGTTCTGAGATCTAATTTAAAGGGAGAGTTTAGAAGTATAATTTGGGAGTAGTGTAATAGGGATCTGGGCATTTTTTAGAGAGATGGGACTGATAGAGAAATCGGAACGTATCGTATTTTCTACAATTTTATGGTCGAGGACGGGCATACATGCGTAAGAGCCGCACAATGCTCCGAGATGGTTCAAGTGCATAAGATCTGAGCACCCTGCCCACGGGGGTGTGATGCTCTGCACGGTACAGTGTAGGCCTGCTTCAGCATGCGCCAGAAAATGCCCTCCCAGGGGGTGCATTCTAAAGAAAGAAGACAAGACAAGAAATCCAAACCACCTACCATCCTTCTACACTCCCCGCTTCCTTCCCACGCCCTCGCCCTCGATATAATTTACCTGTAGCCATAGGTCACCTCGGAGGGGTGGGCAATGGTGGACTGGCGGTTCAAGGGGTAGGGGGGCTTCTGAGAGGAGGAGTCGCCGTCGTCCTGGAGGTTCGTGGCGGACAGGCGCTCGTCGAGAGAAGCCATGATGCTGGATCGAGAAGGGGTAGCTTGCTTGGGTTCAGGAGGGCGCTGTGTTGATTGTGTGTGGTTTGGGTGCGTGTGAATGAAGCGGTGAAGCATCGGCCGGAACGAGGAGCAGAGACAAGAGAGGCAGGAGGCTAAGACTAGACCGTGGCTGACTTGCGATACAGGAAACCGCGCCGCTTACACACGCCACTCCCAGGCAATCTGGGCATCTTTAAGTGCCCCCGAGGTGTGCCCTTGTCCACAGAGCACCGAGTCTTGGCTATCCGCCTGACATGTCGGGCATTCCTCTTGTAATTAGATCACGAGGAACAACTTCTTGCCTCCCCCACCCTTCTCGCTCTCCCCAGCCCAATGTCCCACCCCACCCGAAGCAAGAGAAGACTTGATACATATGAAATTTGGGGTTATTTTTGACAGAAGCGACAACCCCACTTCCACAATACTCTTCTCGGTCTCTATCTTATAAACGACTGCCTGACATAAAATCGAGGGCCAGTGCATCCACTCACCACTCCTCCTCTCCTCTTTTACCCGCCCAAAGGAAACCTAAAAAGCAAGCTAAAAAGGGAGAAGGTAACACCTCTGGCACATTGTTTATTCAGTGAAGACGGCTAATGAGCTTGTTGATCTCACATTCTGCTTCATCCAAACTCTCTCCCCTGACCTCCACAGGCACTTTAGCGTTTCAAACAGTGAGAAGGAGGAGGAGGAGCAGTCGCAGCCTTCTCACCTTGATTTCCGCATACCATGGTCCCAGGCGCCATCATTTTGTGAGATTCCCACGCAGCTATGGTTGGACGCCGGGTCGGGGGTATCAGTATTGACCCGCCAACAACAACAAGGTGCTGTATTCTCACAACAAAACCGCTTCTTTTCAAAATTTGCTTTTATTCTTTCTTCTTTTGAAGTAGTCCTCCCTCTAACTCTTCTCCTCCTTAAAACCTAGAAATGTCCCTTCCAAAGATCCAGCTCTTCAACCAAAACATTGGAATCAAGATCTTATTTGCCCACGAGACACTCTTTGTCCAATACGCCGCACGCCACAACAAGAACGCTGTCAACCCCGTCAACACCCCCTTCCTCCCCCCCTCCTTCCCTTCCTCATCCAGCTTGGCCGATTCCACCACGCCCTTCCACATTCCTAGCTGCGCCATGCTTCCCCAGTGACGGTATAGAAAGGGAGGGACTTCCGGGCTGGTGTGCGGTTCCTGGTAGCGATTCAAAACACCGCTCAGGTACTTAGCTTGCTGCTGCGCTGCTTGTGCCAAACAAGGGAGAGGCTTCGACTCAGAGACCGCACAGTCACCCAACGCAAAGACGCCCTTGTCCTCCTGTCCCTTTAGACGCAGGCGGTTGTCGACCAGGAGCCGTCCTCCTCTCCCCTTGGGAATGGTGGCAGGGAGGGACTGAATGAGAGGAACGGCTTTCACGCCAGTGCTCCAGACACAGAGCCCAAAATGGAGGGGAGTGCCGTCTTTGAGCCAGATGACGTTGGGTTCCACCTAGGACGAGGAAAGGAGGGAGGGAGACAAAGGGGTTTAATGAGTCATGGAGCATTCTCGGCAGACTTTTTGTTGAAGGACATATCTGCTATGTGCGGAATGCATGTGTACATTTATCATAAGTCGTCTTTCCCCTGACCCTACCCCTTTAGCAATCCTTACCTTGACGACACTGGTGTCTGTCAGCACTCGCACTTTCCGCTCGTGAAACACTCGGCCCACGTAGTCGACCAGCCGGCGGTCAAAGGTCCCAAGCAGGTGATTGCTGGCCTCCACCAAAGTCACAGAAACCTGGAGAAAAAAGGGGAAGGGAACGCGCGAGCGAGGCGGGCGTGAGCAAAACTGACACGCTCAGAGCAAGCATAAGGACTAGCAAAGCAGGGCGTGCGCGCACACGGGCTTCCGCACTTCGACACATATTGCGTTCCACCCTCCCTCCCTAACATCCCTCCTCCCTCCAATCTTTCCTCCCTCCCTACCCCCTCTCTTATTTACTTTATCTTCCAGGTCTGGGTACCAACGGTGGACGTCTTCACGCAAGAAATCATGCAGCTCGCTCGCAAACTCCACTGATGTTGGCCCTCCCCCCACCACTACGAAGGAGAGGAGCCGGGCTTGCGCAGCAGAAGGGAGGTCTGGGTAGGAGGCTCGTTCGAAGCATTCGATGATCCGGGAGCGGATGGCGCGGGCGTCGCTGATTGCGTGGGAAGAAGACAACGGAAGAACGAGGGGAAGATAGTGAGATGATTGTTCAGTTTTGGGTCAATTTCATTTTGCGCTACTCACTCCGTCCTTCCCTCCTTCCTCCCCGACTACCTGAGCTGCTTCAGAAAATACACATGGTTCTCGGCACAGACGCCAGGCACGCCAAAGGTGTTAGTGGTACTACCCACAGCCAGAATCAAATATTCGTAATTGACCTCGAAGCGCTCGTCGATGAACACTTCTTGGCAGGCCACAACTTTATCTTCCAGGTCCAAGCGAGTGGCATGTGCTAGATAGTTTCAGGGATTAGACGAGGAAGGAGAGACGAGTGTGAGAAGCGGTCCATAATTTAATTTTACTATAGAAGCAGGCATGAACAAACAACAGTATCAACGGCACTCCTTCCCTCCTTCCCTTCCTCCCTTCCCTCCTCAGGCCGCAACGCACCTTGATAGAACGTGATGCCGGGGATCGTCCGGACTGGCTCTTGTATGGTCCTAAATTCTAGGGTCCCTACAGTCGTGCTGGGCAATAACGGAGTAAACAAGAAATGATTGCGGTCACTAATCAAAGTAACATCGTACTTCGTCTTGTCCAAGTCTCTAGCCATTTGGAAACCCGCCCACCCACTCCCCAAAATAACGACCGGATGGCGGGCGTCGCGCCAGATTTTGGCGGTATAGGCTTTCTTGCTCTTGGTCAAGGCTTCAAAGACGCCTGCGGTCGCTGTGGTGGCGTCGGAAGCGGCAGCAGCGGCGGCGTTGGAAGAGGAGGAGGACGTCGAGAAGGCGGAGGCGGAGGCGAGACGAAGGGCATTCTTGCTGCTGGTGCTGCTGCTTGCGGACAGGAAAACAGGCCGCAGCCGGACCAGGACGGCCGCCATGCTCCCGACTCTCTGTCTTCCCCTCCTGTGCGGGCGTGGGGCGTGTGTGTCTGTGTGTGGGTGTGGGTGTGCGTCTGTCTGTGATGAGTTTGGGGAGGGTAAAGTGAGCACGCTTGAAGACGCTGATCGCTGATTTGGATGGCATCTCACACCACAAACCCCGTCGCACACGCATCCCACACACACAGGCCAAGCAGGCAGAGAAAGGGCACATTTTTGTACGTTGATAATGTGGCGGCCGTGGGCTGTTTGAGGCCAAGACTCGCGTTGTAAGGGACTTCGCAGGCCCCGATTCGCTTGATGATGAGATTGGGCGAGCGTGCAACCGAAGACGTGCCCTCATCCCTCCCCCCCCCTCCCTCCCTCCTTTACAAACACAGGGGCAGGCAGCATGGCGGACGCCTTGGCAAGGAGAAGAAGAAGGAGGGGAAGAAGGGCATGCAGCAGCAGCTTGAGAGAACGGACGGCCACCCTCCTTCTCCTCGTGTGCGGCAGCCTCTTCCTCCTCGTGCCTGCGCACGCCAGCCTCCCGCCCGCGCCTCCACCCACCACCACCACCAACCCCGGCCCCCGCAGCAGTAGTGGCAGCAGCAGCAGCAGCAGTAGCAGCAGCAGTCGCCAGCCCCCCTTCTTCCCTCCTTCCGCAGCACAGCCGCCCTTGCCACCACCACCACCAGTACGAGCAACCTCTGCCCCAGCGGCGGGGTCTGCCTCCTCCTCCTCCTTCTCCTCGTCCTGGCCCCCGTCAACCACGGTGGGAGCTGGTACAGGTACGGAGGAGAAAAAGAGGAGGGAGGGAAGGAGGGAAGAAGAGACAAAAGCTTGGAGTGTAGACGTCTTAATCAATTGGGTTGAGGTAGTGAGCAGGAAATGAGGAGAAATAAAAAGGGAGAGAGAGGGATGGAGGACACTCATACGATCACTCTCACACACCCGCCTCTCCCTCCCCATCATCACCACACAGACGGTCTCAGCGACCCATCTCTCGGAAGCATGCCGCACACAGCGAGGAAGGAGGGAGGGATGGAGGGAGGGGTGGACAAGACGCAGCCTCCTCCTCCTGTCGTGACAGTGTTCGACATCCTTTCCTCTGCTACTACCACCACGGAGGGAGGGAAGGAGGGAGGGGTGGGAGGAGCAGCACCAGCACCAGCAGTAGTAGTAGCAGAACCGGAGCCTTACATAGAAGAGGTGGGAGAAGGCGAGAGCAGCAGCAGCAGTGGCTTGGATGGACAGTGGGGGGAGAAGCAGCAGCAGCAGCAGCAGCAGAAGCAGCAGCAGCAGCAGCAGCAGTCGCAGGATGCGCCTTTGCCTTCTTCGGGGTATTGGGAGGGAGGACAAGGAGGAGGAAGAGGAGGAGGAGGAGGAGGACAAGGAGGAGGAGGAGGAGGAGGAGAAGGAGGAGGAGGAGCAAGTTGGGAGCAGCAGCAGCAGCAGCCGCTGCAACAGCAGGAGGAGGCATGGCAAGGCCCATCTTCCTCCATATCTTCCTACCCGCCATCGGGCGGACAGCAACACCAAGAACGAGGAGGAGGAGGTGTAGGAGGAGGGGGGGAAGGAGGCTGGGGAGGAGGACCTTCCTCTGCTTACTACCCTCCTCCTCCTCTTCCTCCCCCCACCCAAGAACGAAGAGGAGGCGAGTACTGGCAGCAGCAGCAGCAGCAGCAGCAGCATCAGGACCCCTCCCTCCCTCCCTCGCCCTACTACGGCGGCCCTCCTCCTCCTCCTCCCCCTCCTCCCTCCTTCCCTCCCCTCCCACCCCAACCTCCCTACTGGGGCCAGCCCCCTCACTCCCTCCCTCCCTCCGGCTACCCCCCTTCATACCCTTCCTGGCAGCAGCAGCAACAACAGTATCAGCAGCAGCAGCAGGGTGGGAGGGAGGGAGGGAGGGAGGGAGGGCCTTCCCTCTTGAACAGGCTGAAAATGAAGGGAAAGGGACTGGGGGCTCGCTTGAAGGAGACGGCACAAAAAGTGATAAGCAACGTGCAGGCGCCGAGGGAGGGAGGGAGGGAGGGAGGGAGGGAGGGCTGGGAGGGGTATTCGCAGGAGGGCCAGTTTGGCTGGGGAGGAGGATGGGGGGAGGAGAGGGAGAGGGAGGGGGAGGGATGGAGGGAGGAAGGGGAGGGAGGGTTTGATCCTAATTACCCTCCTCCTCCTCCTCCTTCGCATCTACCTCCTCCTCCTGCTCCTCCTCCTCCAGGTGCTGCCCCTGTTGGTGGCCGATGGGGAAGGGAAGAGGAGGGTGAGGATGAGCAGCAGCAGCAGTACTATCCTGACGACGAAAGGAGGGAAGGCGGGAGGGAGGAAGCGGAGGAGGAGCAGGCCGAGGTGGAGCGACGGCGGGCGGTTTTGGAGAAGGAGGAGGAGGAGTGGACGAGGAGGGGGAAGGGGGAGGGGTCGCTTTACACAGAGTCAGACAGGGAGGCGGAGAGGAGGTTTGAGGGCATGGGGGGAGGGGAGGAGGGGGAGGGAGGGAGGGAGGGAGACAGAGACACACACAGAAAAGGAGAGGGAGAGAAAGATAAAGAGAAACAGAAAGAGAGTGTGAGAGAGACCCACTGTGCATCCCCCCATATGAATGAGTGCCACACAGTGCAACACGTTGTGCAACACACGTGTTGCACTGTGTTGCACCCCCCATATGAATGAGTGTGGGCGGAAGGGGGGGGGGAGGGCAACCCCCTCCCCCCACCCACTTTCCCTTCCTTCGGTAAAGAGTATCTTCGCGAAGTCTTGTCGGCATTTTTGTTGCTGTGTGTTGCAGTGCGGGGCAGTGTGTTGTTGCAGTGTGGTGCAGTGTGCTGCAGTGTGTTGCAGTGTATTGCGGTGTGGTGCAGTGTGTTGCAGTGTGTTGCAGTGTGTTGCAGTGTGTTGCAGTGTGTTGCAGTGTGTTGCAGGACGGTATAGAGCGTTGTGGTGTATCGTAGTGTGT
>Ga0105055_10011381_pt1 | contig 10992 bp, 8 predicted proteins | sample BON03_FD_78090 | JGI IMG/M metagenome (GOLD analysis project Ga0105055, IMG submission 78090) | Freshwater microbial communities from Lake Bonney liftoff mats and glacier meltwater in Antarctica - BON-03 | ecosystem: Environmental > Aquatic > Freshwater > Ice > Glacier meltwater | place: Lake... | reverse complement strand
TCGACACATAATATTCTACAGAACTGTAAACAAAAATTATATTGAGATAACGAGAATATTGCACGAAAGAATGGATTTGAAGAAAAGAATAACGGAATAAAAAACTGCACACAACAAAGAACTGAGGTAAAAAACAAACCTTTTCTTCATTAAATTTAAACACTATTATTCTAGGCTCAAAATGCTGCTATTTAGTTTTTTGAGCTTTTATTCTTAATGTAAACGCTACTTATTTTAACAAAACTGAAACGTACTTTTCATCGTAAGGCAAACCTGACTTTGCAATCGCAAAACTTTGTTTGATTAATTTATTTGAAACTGCTATCAAGGCTAATTTCTTGCTCTTACCTTTATTTGTAATTCGCTCATAGATATCTCTGCAACCTTTATTGTGTTTACAGGCTGTAAAAGAGCACAGAAACAAAAGATTCCTCAACTTTCTATTTCCTACTTTGCTTATTCTACTTCTGCCTCTTACACTACTTCCAGATTCTCGTATTGTAGGAGTTATACCAACATAACTACATTAAAATAAGAACAGAATATATAAATGCTGCAAAGTCAATTCTTGAACAGTTTTTCGACCAACAAAACCTTTCGTTTTCAGAATACAAGAAGCTTTCTATACCACTATATAATTGGGAAATGTATTACCAGAGTAATAACACCTATCAAGAACTTATAAATTCTGGTAACCTAGCTCTTATCTCAAATGACTATATAAAAGATATGCTGCTTGACGTAGAATTATTATATCAAAAACTAAAAAGTGAAGAAGGGCATTATCGTTTCGATGCCGAGAAAACATTTTATGAACCTCAATATAAATTTGTAGATATAAATATTTTAGTGGCCAACTATACTTACCAAGTCACGAATGGTCAAGCAGGTAAAAATTTAGATATGCCTACGGAAATAGTTCATAAGATTCAAAATAATATTGAATTAAAAAACGGCTTTTCATTATCAATTTTAGAATATGAAAAAATGAATGGTCAGATGAAAGAGATTATTAAAATGGCTGAGAATCTTATTAAAATAATTAATATAGAAACAAATAATAAATAACAAAAGCACTATAAATAATTAAGCTTAAAAACTCTTTTTAAGCTTAGTTTATTTTAACAACCGATCTAACAATTCTCGAACAGTATCTGAATTCCAATCTGCTGGGCCTCTTTTATCAACTACAATGTTATTGTTTGTATCTAAAATAAATGTGGAAGGAATTGCGCTGATATCAAATTCTTTCGGTGTATTTGTTAGTTGATTGTATGTTGGGAAATCGAATTCTCGTTTTGTATAAAATTCAGAAACGGTTTCCCAATTTTCATCCGATACAAATAGAAAAGTTACTTTGTCTTTATAATCTATATATAGTTTATGCATACTTGGCATTTCTGCAATACACGGCGCACACCAAGTTGCCCAAAAGCTAATAAAGACAACTTTGTTTTCTAGTTCTTTTAAATTGATATTCTTAGTATTCAATCCTTTTAACTGCCAATCTGTGTCTTTAATTTGAGGTTGATTTTCAATTTTAGTTTCTGACGGAGAAAAAGAAATTAACCGTATAAAATATACTTTTGTTGGCGGATAATTCATCAATCCTATAAGAACCACAAAAGCGATATTTGTAATGTGTTTTTTGGTGATTTTCATATTTTTAATAACGATAATCTTTTTGTCGATTAATTAAAATAAAATTACAAAAAAAGGTTCCTAAAATAGGAACCTTTTAAAATTTATGATATACTACTTTTTAAGCAGCATTTTCTTTTTTAATTAAATTCAATGCAGAACCTTCATTGTACCAAGCAATTTGACCTTCGTTGTAGGTATGGTTTACAATAATGGTATCTTTACTTCCATCAGCATGAACAACATCTAATGTTAATGGTTTTCCTGGAGCAAATGCATTTAAATCTACAAAGTTGAAGGTATCATCTTCTTGAATTTAATCATAATCACTTTCATTTGCAAACGTTAAACCTAACATTCCTTGTTTTTTTAAGTTTGTTTCATGGATTCTAGCAAAAGATTTTACCAAAACAGCAGCAACACCTAAATGACGTGGTTCCATTGCAGCATGTTCTCTAGAAGAACCTTCACCATAATTATGATCTCCAACTACAATTTTTTTGATTCCTGCAGATTTATAAGCTCGAGCCGTTTTTGGCACTGCATCATATTCTCCATCAATCTGACTTTTTACAAAGTTTGTTTTCATATTGTAAGCATTTACAGCTCCTATTAAACAGTTGTTAGAAATGTTATCTAAATGACCACGGTAACGCAACCAAGGTCCAGCCATAGAGATATGATCTGTTGTACATTTTCCGTGTGCTTTTATTAATAACTTAACTCCGTTTAATTCATTTCCTAAAGGAGTAAATGGTTCTAATAATTCTAAACGTTCTGAAGTTGGATTTACTTTAATTTCCACTCCGCTTCCATCTTCTTCTGGTGCTAAATAACCATTGTCATCTACAGCAAAACCTTTTGGAGGTAATTCCCATCCTGTTGGTTCCTCTAACATCACTTCTTCTCCATTCTCATTAATTAATTTATCTGTCATTGGATTAAAATCTAAACGGCCAGAAATAGCAATTGCTGCTGTTAATTCAGGAGAGGCAACAAAAGCATGTGTATTTGGGTTACCATCAGCACGCTTCGCAAAGTTTCTATTAAAAGAGTGTACTATACTGTTTTTAGGTGCATTTTTTGAGTCTTCATAACGAGCCCATTGACCGATACATGGTCCACAAGCATTGGTAAAAATTTTAGCATCTAACTTTTCGAAAATTTGAATAATTCCGTCACGTTCTGCTGTAAAACGAACTTGCTCAGAACCTGGATTAATGCCTAGCTCAGATTTCATTTTTATTCCTTTATCTAAAGCTTGTTGTGCTATTGATGAGGCGCGAGATAAATCTTCATAAGATGAATTTGTACAAGAACCGATTAATCCCCATTCTACTTTTAATGGCCAATCATTTGCTGTTGCTTTTTCTGTCATATCAGATCCAACTTTAGTCGATAAATCAGGAGTAAATGGTCCATTCAATAACGGACTTAATTCTGATAAATTGATTTCAATAACTTGATCGAAATAGTGTTCTGGATTTGCATATACTTCTGCATCACCCGTTAAATACTCTTTTACTTTATTTGCTGCATCAGCAACATCACTTCTATCAGTAGCACGTAAATAACGCTCCATAGATTCGTCATAACCAAAAGTAGAAGTTGTTGCTCCTATTTCGGCTCCCATATTACAAATTGTTCCTTTTCCTGTACAAGACATTCCTGTTGCTCCTGGACCAAAATATTCTACAATTGCTCCTGTTCCACCTTTTACAGTTAAAATATCAGCAACTTTTAAGATAACATCTTTAGGTGCAGTCCAACCAGATAATTTTCCTGTTAACTTTACTCCTATTAATTTAGGAAACTTTAATTCCCAAGCCATTCCTGCCATTACATCAACTGCGTCTGCTCCACCAACCCCAATTGCAACCATTCCTAATCCACCCGCATTTACGGTGTGCGAATCGGTTCCAATCATCATTCCACCTGGAAATGCATAATTTTCTAAAACTACTTGATGAATAATTCCTGCTCCTGGTTTCCAAAAACCTAAACCGTATTTATTAGACACAGATTCTAAGAAATTAAAAACTTCGTTACTTGTATTTAATGCCGTTTGTAAATCTATACTTGCGCCATTTTTATCTTGAATTAAATGATCACAATGCGTTGTAGTTGGTACAGCAACTTTGCTTTTACCTGCTTGCATAAATTGCAATAATGCCATTTGCGCAGTTGCATCTTGCAATGCAACTCTGTCTGGAGCAAAATCTACATAATCTTTTCCTCTTTCAAAAGCTTTAGCTGGTTGTCCATCCCAAAGGTGTGAGTATAAAATTTTCTCCGAAAGTGTTAATGGTTTTCCTGTAATTTCTCGAGCAGCATTTACTCTTTCAACTACTTTTGAATAAACCGATTTTATCATTTCAATATCAAAAGCCATAGGTAGTAATTATTTAATTTTTTGTATTGCAAAAATACAATTTTATAATGAAATTAAACAATAAACAGAGATGTGAAGAAATTATTACAAAATAAATAAATTAAAGAACTATAATCAATTAATTCTTAAAATATGTAGTTAAAATCTACATTTAGTTATCATGCTGATAATACAAATAAAAATAAAGCAGGTCTATAAGCCGAATCCTGTTTCCGTTATAAAACGAAATCTTATCATTTATCTAGTTCTAAAATTACTTTTAGAATCGATCTGCCCACCCCTTGAAATCGAACGAGTAGTTCTCAATCTTCAATATACGTGGCATTGCACCGCATAGAGTTTACCTGGTTTCACTACAGCCGAACTGTACTTGCTTTCTGTTGCACTTGTCCTCAGTTTACACTGGACGGATGTTATCCGCTATGCTACTCTTTGGTGTCCGGACTTTCCTCCACGCCATAGACGTGGCGATAAGATTGACCTGCTAAATTATGCTGCGAAAAAACAGCTTTATTTAGAATTCAGTGTATAAAAAAACCGCTCAGTTGAGCGGTTATCTATTTCTATTAAAAATATATTACGAAAACATATCTTTTACTTTTTCAAAAAACGATTTATCTGACGCATTTGGATTTGGTTTAAAGTTTTCATCTGCTTGCATATCCACAAAAAACTTATTTTGTTCTTTATTCAACTCTTGCGGTGTCCAAACATTAATGTGAATTAAGAAATCTCCATTTCCATAACGCTCTATACTTGGCAATCCTTTCCCTTTTAATCTTAAAATCTTTCCTGATTGTGTTCCTGGATCAATCTTTATTTTTACTTTTCCAGTAACGGTTTCAACTTCTTTACTAATCCCTAAAACTGCTTCAGAAAAATTGATATATAAATCGTAATGAATATTGGTTCCTTCTCTTTTTAATGTTTCGTGATATATTTCTTCAATCAATACTAATAAATCTCCTGGAATAGAATTTTTTCCTGGAGCTTCGTTTCCTTTTCCTGCTACTTTTACTTGTACACCTTCTGTAACTCCGGCAGGAATTTGAATTGAAACTGTTTCTTCTTTTACAATTAATCCGTCAGCATCTGCACCACTTGGTCGTTTATCTATACTTTGTCCAGCTCCATGACATGTTGGACATGCAGTTGCGGTTTGCATTCTCCCTAATATGGTATTGGTTACTCTTGTTACTTGACCGTTACCATTACAAGTAGAACACGTGTTATACGTAACACCTTCTGCTTGAACTTTTCTACGGACTTTAACTTTTTTCTCTACACCTTTGGCAATTTCTTCTAAAGTTAATTTTACACGAATACGCATATTACTTCCTTTAACTCTAGCTTGTCGTTGACCACCGCCACCGAAACCACCGCCGAAAATATCTCCAAACTGACTAAAAATATCTTCCATGTTCATTCCACCGCCGCCAAAACCACCGCCACCGCCATGACCACTTTCAAACGCTTGATGTCCATATTGATCGTAACGTGCTTTTTTGTTATTGTCACTTAAAACTTCGTAAGCTTCTGCAGCTTCTTTAAACTTTTCTTCTGCTGTTGTATCATCCGGGTTTTTATCTGGATGATATTTTATAGCCATCTTTCGATACCCTTTTTTAATTTCTGCAGCTGAAGCTGATTTACTAATTTCTAGTATTTCGTAAAAATCTTTTTTTGCCATATTGTTCAATGATCAGTTATCAATGATCGGTAATCATTTATAATTGTAAATTGTTTTTATTATTGTCCTATTACTACTTTTGGGAAACGAATAATTTTATTTCCTAACTTATATCCGTTTTCAATGCAATCAATAACTTTTCCTTTTAATTTATTTGTTGGTGCTGGTATTTGCGTAATAGCTTCATGAATGTCAGCATCAAAGACATCACCTGCTTTTACCTCTATTAATGTTAATCCTTTTTGTTCTAAAATTTTCTTTAATTTATCATTAATAAGTTGCATTCCTTTTAGCAATTCTTTGTCTTTTGCTTTTTTTATTTCTGCCAAACCTCTGTCAAAATCATCCACAACTGGTAGCAAACTTGTCATTATTTCTTGGCCTGCCGTTTTAAACAATTCAATTCTTTCTTTAGTTGTTCTTTTTTTATAGTTTTCGAATTCAGCAAACAAACGCAAGTATTTATCTTTTTCGTTTTCAATAATTTCTTCTACCGTTGGCTCATTTACTTCAACTTCTTGATTTACTTCAACTTGCGCATCAGCTTCGTTGTTTAAAATATCTTCTTCTTTTTTATTTTCTTCTGTACTCATTTATTTTAATCGTTAAATTGTAAACAATTTATTGGCAATAATTTTGCCAATAAAAAAATAGTGTCAATCTGACACTATTTATATTTTTTTAAATTAAATTTTAACCTTCTATTCTTTCTATTCGAGCTCCAATAGATTTTAAACGAGCTTCTATGTTTTCATACCCTCTATCAATTTGCTCGATATTATTAATTATAGAAGTTCCTTTTGCTGATAATGCTGCAATTAATAATGAAATTCCAGCTCTAATATCTGGAGAAGTCATATTAGTAGCTTTCAATTGCGACTTATGATCGTGGCCTATTACAACTGCTCTATGAGGATCTGACAAAATTACTTTTGCTCCCATATCAATTAATTTATCTACAAAGAACAATCTACTTTCAAACATCTTTTGATGAATTAAAACAGTTCCTTTTGCCTGTGTAGCAATTACCAAAACAATACTTAATAAATCTGGTGTAAATCCTGGCCAAGGTGCATCTGCAATCGTTAAAATAGACCCATCTATATAATTTTGAATCTCATAGCTTTCTTGAGCAGGAATATAAATATCATCTCCTTTTCTTTCCAGTTGGATACCAAGTTTTCTAAAAACATTTGGTATTTGCCCTAAATCTTTCCAACTAACATCTTTTATGGTTAATTCAGACTGTGTCATAACTGCAACACCAATCCAACTACCAATTTCTATCATATCTGGTAAAATTCTATGACGACAACCTTTTAACTCTTTAACGCCTTCTAGTTTTAACAAATTAGAACCAACGCCAGAAATTCTTGCTCCCATAGAATTCAACATTTTACATAATTGCTGAATATAGGGTTCGCAAGCTGCATTGTAAATAGTTGTAGTTCCGGTTGCTAAAACTGAAGCCATTAAAATATTTGCTGTTCCGGTTACTGAAGCTTCGTCTAACAACATTTCTGTTCCGTATAGCTCTTCTGCTTCCACTCCGTAAAAGGATTCTTCTCTATTGTATCTAAATTTAGCCCCTAAGCGAATAAATCCTTCAAAATGAGTATCTAACCTTCTTCTACCAATTTTGTCTCCTCCAGGTCTAGGAATATATCCTTTTCCGAAACGAGCTAACAATGGGCCAACTATCATGATTGATCCTCTTAAAGAACTTCCGTCTTTTCTAAATTCTGAAGATTCTAAATATTCTAAATTGAGTTCATCAGCTTGAAAACAATATGAATTTGGTGTTAATTTTTCAACCTTAACTCCTAATTCTCCTATAATGAAAATCAATTTATTTACATCTAAAATATCAGGGATATTATCAATAACAACTTTTTCTGGAGTTAACAACACTGCACAAATAACTTGTAATGCTTCGTTTTTTGCTCCTTGTGGAGTAATTGTACCATTTAATTTGTGTCCTCCTTCAATTTTAAATGATGCCATAATTATTTATTTCTATTATTGTTGTTGTTGTTGTTGTTGTTGTTGGCTGTACTGTTTCTGGTTGTTTTAAAGTTTTTTGTATTGCTTTTACCTTGTTGAGTAGTTCTTTTTTTAAGTAAATTCATGCTTTCAGAAAGTATTTCTTCAGAATTTCTTAAATCAATTTTACCGTCAGATAATTCAAATAAATGTTTAAAGATTACAGCATCATCAACGGTATCTTTATTCCAATTTAAATAGCATTTTTTCATGTGATTAGCAATTGTATAGACCAATGCTTCTCTTTTTTCTTCTTCCTCCCAAGAAAGAGCTACATCAATCATTGCTTGAATATTATTTCCATAATAACGATATCTTGAAGCCGATTTTGGATAGGGTAAGGATTCTGGTTTTTCTTGCAATTCTTCTTTAGAAGGTTTCTCGTAAGGAGAATCTGCATCTAAACCAAAATTAGACATAATAAACAATTGATCCCACAATTTGTGTTTAAAATCTGGAACATCTCGTAAATGTGGTTGCAGGTTTCCCATTACATCTACAATTGCTTTTGCCATTGTATTTCTTTCTTCTTTCTCTTTTAAAGCTATACAATGATTTACTAATTTTTGGATATGTCTGCCGTATTCTGGTATTATCATTAACGGTCTTTCTGAGTTGTATTCTAGTTCAAATTCCATTTTAAAGTTTATTGAAATAGTTAGCTATAGCGCTTTTTATCTCTGTTTGTTTTTGTAGTATTTTAAGGCTTGCAAATTAGGTATTTATTTTAAGTAATCAAAAATTATACCCTAGCTATTTTAGCCGATTACTTTTAACTTAGCAAATTGTAATAATAATTTTTTCTTTCCTACGGTTCCGAATTTAATTTCCGCTTTTTTATTGGGTCCGTTTCCTTCTAAACTTAATACTTCTCCTGTCCCAAATCTATTATGTTCTACTATGGTTCCAACAGTAATATTGGCATCGAAAAGATTAGTGTTTTCTGATAAAGAATCAGATATTTTTTTTAGTTTGCTTGGCGGAATAAAAGGTTGTTCCTTTTTAGCTTGAAATTCCATTTTCTTACGTTCAATTGGTTTTTGAAAACGAATGGTTTTAGATGGCGTATCAAATAAACTTGCATCTACAAATCTATTTACAGAAGGTTCTATTTTTTTTGGAGTTAAGTATTCTAAATAATTTTCATCTATTTCTTCTAAAAAACGACTTGGTTCAGCATCGGTTAATTTCCCCCAACGATAGCGTGTTTGCGCATAACTTAAATAGGCTTGATGTTCTGCTCTGGTTAAAGCAACATAAAATAATCTACGTTCTTCTTCGAGTTCACTTCTTGTATTCATGCTCATGGCAGAAGGAAATAAGTTCTCTTCTAAGCCAACAATATAAACGTATGGGTATTCTAATCCTTTAGATTGATGTATTATCATCATAGAAACTCTTGATGTATCATCTTTTTTATCAGAATCGAAATCTGTTGCTAATGCAACATCTTCTAAAAACGAAGTTAATGATGCATCTTCCCCCATTTCAATTTTATCAGTAATAAAATCTTTAATCCCGTTTAATAATTCTTGTACATTTTCTACTTTGCTAACAGCTTCTGGTGTTCCTTCTTTTTCTAAATCTTTAATTAAACGTACTTGTTTAACAACAACATCAGCAATGTCAAAAGCATTTTTTGTTTGCGATTCTATTTGCAAACGCAAAATCATATTTACAAAATCTTGTAATTTATTTTTTGTGCCTACATTAATTTTTAAATCAATTTTATCTAAATGTTTTAGAATTTCGAAAATTGATTTTTTATAATGATTTGCTGCAATTGTTAACTTATCAATAGTTGTTTGTCCAATTCCTCTTGCGGGGTAATTGATGATTCGTTTAAGTGCTTCTTCATCATTTAGATTAATTAACAATCGTAAATACGATAGTAAATCTTTGATTTCTTTTCGTTGATAAAATGAAATTCCACCATAAATTTTATACTCAATTCCTTTTTTACGTAAGGCATCTTCTAAGGCTCTAGATTGAGAGTTTGTTCTGTACAAAACAGCAAACGCATCAGCTGTTAACTGTTTGCTTATCATGTTTTCCCATATAGATTTTGCTACAAACCGCCCTTCTTCTCCATCAGAAATTGTACGCATAACTTTTATTGGCTCACCTTCAGCATTAGAAGTCCAAATAACTTTATCTAAACGTGTTTTATTTTTTTCAATTACGGAGTTGGCCGCTTTTACAATATTTTTTGTTGAACGGTAATTTTGCTCTAACTTAAAAGTATTTACATCTGGGTAATCTTTCTGAAAATTTAAGATGTTACTAATATTGGCGCCACGGAAACTATAAATGCTCTGAGAATCATCCCCAACCACACAAATATTTTGAAAGCGATCTGCTAAGGCTTTTACAATTAGATATTGCGAATGATTTGTATCTTGATACTCATCTACCATTATATATCTAAATCGATCTTGATATTTTGCCAATACATCAGGAAAACGAGCTAAAACTTCATTTGTTCTCAACAATAAATCATCAAAATCCATTGCACCAGATTTAAAACATCTAGCTACATATTCTTTATAAATATCGCCTACTTTAGGTCTGCTAGCATGTAAATCTGCCTCTACCAAATCAGAATTATTAAAATAGGCGTTTACAGTAATCAAACTATTTTTCAAAGATGATATTCTTCCCAAAATCTGTTTTGGCTTGTATCTATCTTTATCTAATTGCATCTCTTTAATAATTGACGTAATTAAACGAACTGAGTCTTGAGTATCATAAATTGTAAAGTTTGATGGAAAACCCAACTTACCTGCTTCTGAACGTAAAATTCTTGCAAAAACGGAATGAAAGGTTCCCATCCAAAGGTTTTTAGATTCGCTAGAGCCAACCACACTTGCAATACGTTCTTTCATTTCTCTAGCGGCTTTATTAGTAAAGGTTAGCGATAAAATATTAAACGGATCAATTCCTTGTTGCATTAAATGTGCAATTCGGTAAGTTAACACACGTGTTTTACCAGAGCCAGCACCAGCAATAATAATCATTGGTCCCTCTTTTTGTAAAACCGCGTCTTTTTGAGCAGGATTTAAAGAATCTAAATAATTTGACAATTGGAAAGTTTTAAAGCGTAAATTTAGGCAATGTTCATCGATTTAATTTATTAGTTTCATAAAATTATAAATACATTTACGACATTATTTTTTTTATCATGAAAAAGTATTTCTTTTTATTTCTATTTACAACACTTTCTGCT
>Ga0105055_10011378_pt1 | contig 10993 bp, 9 predicted proteins | sample BON03_FD_78090 | JGI IMG/M metagenome (GOLD analysis project Ga0105055, IMG submission 78090) | Freshwater microbial communities from Lake Bonney liftoff mats and glacier meltwater in Antarctica - BON-03 | ecosystem: Environmental > Aquatic > Freshwater > Ice > Glacier meltwater | place: Lake... | reverse complement strand
TGTTTTTTATATGTATATCTATATACATATATGTATGTATATATGTATACATGTATATATAGATGTATATCAAGATACATATGTATATATATACAAAACATCTTCTTCACACAAATTTAATCTTTAGGAACTACTCATCCCACAACAATTAGTACCAGACACCTTGACTTCCACACCCTTTCACTGCACCAGCATCGACAATCTCGGCCCTGCGACCCTTGTTTTTAGAGAGTTACGGTCACCAAGTTCCGTGACACCGAAAAAAAGAATTGAGGGGCTGATGTATAGTTGAGAGTTGCTCTTTCTGAAGGGCATCAGGACTCTTGAGAATGCGTGTTTCCGAATACAGTAGCATCCCGGGAAATAGAAACTGGCAAATAGAAACTGCAGACTGGAATTTGGATGTACGCCTAGATATATGAGTAAAGAGTAAAGAAACTCTATACACGCCTAGAAATATTGCTTAGAAACTGGCTGGCTGTGTCAAAACCCGTGGTTTCTATTTCCCGGGATGCTACTGTACAGTAGGTTTAGTACTATGTATACTCTGATAGAAAGCCCGTGTCATGAAATCACGCACGAATTGCGAGTTGAGCGATAAAGCATGGTGAAGACACGCCCACGCACAAGGTTTGCCGTCGCACGCCACGTGCCGCCCACGAACGAGATCGGATCACGAACGAGATAGTTTAGTCTAGACATTGTTTGGGCTCCTTGTTTAGGCCTAGCGGTTCTATTTTAGAAATTTCTTCCTTGAAGAGCGAGCGAAGTTTACGAGATCGTTTACGAGTTTTAAAAGGTATCAAACATGCTCATCTCTTTTCTTGTCCCCAGCGTTGACCCTATCCTCAGGCAACGTTATTGCCAATTGGCATGCTCCATTGGGCGTGCGGGGGCGGAGGGATTGGGCGTGCGGCGGCCATCGCGCCGAAGCTGCCGTGCGTCCGAGTCATTAGGGTAGATCACAACCCATCAGGAAAACTTAAAAAAGTGGGCCTAATGTAGGTAGTGTATTGATCGGCACACCAATGCACGGCAAGCAGCACGTACACGTAGTTGCGAACTCACCACACACAGACATTTTACAAACATTGACATTATGGAGTACAACTGCGTCTCCAGAAAACCTTGACGCTCGAATCTGAAGCCTGGAGCCAATGCCTCAGACCTGTGACCACAGAGGCAAAGAAGAAACCTCCACTTGAATACGCCCGAAATGGACGGTTCCCAGCAGCCGGCACAGTCACGCGTCAACATCTTGCTGGTTGAAGCGAGGATGGGCCACTCAAAGTGGGTTTATTAACACTATAGTACAATCAGTCAAGGTTGGCGGAGTTTCAAGACTGCCAGAGTGCAACTACTGCAATATGCAGCGCTTTTCGGTTCGTTCTTTGATTTACCCTCTCCCCCAACACATTCAACATACCATCCACTTCCTATTCTCGTCCTTTGCATGGATTTAGAGTAGAGGGTCCTGTCCCCAGCCCTCGTCGGAGCCAATGGCGCGTGCTACAAAAAAGACTGCTGCTGAAATGACTATAAGCAAAGACTGCGTGATTGCCGCCAAACCCTGCCGCATACCAGATGTAAGAAGAGGATTAAAAAAACGCAGTGCAACATGTCAACAGCCGGTTCAGGGCGCGTACCCTCAGCGTGTCACCCGTCTACTCAAGCTAGTAACACAACCAACTCCAGTAGCACATGGGACGGACATCCAAAGGGTGATTCTCTAAATCAAGCACGCCTCACCAGCAATAAGCCTTTTCCATGACAACTGCCCCTTCTCAAAGGAATCCTCTAGGTAATACAAGAACAGATTACTTCAAAAAAAAAGAGGACACACAAGGGAGCGCGGCGTTGAGGGACTCTGGCCCTTAGCTGCTGCGCGATAGTAACTAGATACCGCGCGGAAGCTTCGGGGCTCAAATCCCTCGCTGCTGCGCGCCCTTAAGTGGCGCGCATCTGCATCGGGCTCAGGCGACGCCGCCGCGCACCCGGGGCTGCAATGGTTGAGAGATTTGTAGGACACATGATAGGTAAACAGACCGGGCCGTCTTTGATATCATCGTGCCTGGCCCACACGTCAACGTAGGACCAGATTGCCATGATGACGGCGACGATTCCCAGCGTCATGCCCCCAGAGAGCCATAGCTTGAGCGCACCAGGCACAGCGCCTACTGCAGTTTCCGTGTGATCTTCGCTGAGGTCTTGGGCATTTACGCTATTAACCATGAAAAGCGCCATCATCGCAAATATCCCCGGGACATACACGATCTTGTACCTGCCCGAAATTGGTTCCCAACCGCCGTGTGGCGGCGGCGGTGCTGGCGTTGTTGTATGCGGTCCCTGCCCTGGCACCCATGCTGGTATTGGCCAATCTGGCACTGGCCAGATGTTGTTGCTTTCGGGCGATGGCGCTGGGGTGCCGTGCGGCGTGTGCGTTCCGTTGACGGGCGCACGGCCCCACTGACAAGGGTCGCCGTAGTCAACACGATCCCAGCAGGCTGAACGATGTTAAACCCCAACCAAAGAAAGAAAAATCAAAAGCGCCAATTTTAATGCGGCACAGAGCAATGCAAAGCGTGCGGCATAGAGCACGCGCTCGCACACCCAGCACACACTATAAACAATCGATTTGAGAATCGTTTCGACCACTCTGCACAGTTGCAGAGTCTGTTGCGGCACACAATACACGACGAGCCGCAGGTGCATGCAGCCGCAAACCCAGCACACACATGGACATGAAACAAAGAGTACCATTGAAGTTCACAATTGAGTCTATAAATACCAGCCAGCCCTGCCACAGCACCACGCAAGTTAGCGCACAGGCCTACCCTCTGCCAACCGGACTGCTTATCTCATGATTTGGGACATGGCAGAATGACGCGCGCCTACGCGAAGCTGCCGCGCACCCACCCGAAGAGAACCATTGAAAGGGTGAGCGGCAGAGTAGGGCATTAGTCCGACGCTGCCGCACGCCACCCGAATGTATGGCGCACGGCAGCGTCTGACTAATGCCTTCCGCCGTCCACAGAATGACATCAGGACAAAATGGTAGGGGAGCAAAATATTCATGTAACGTCACCGCCTTCCTGTCTCGCCCATTTGACAGAAATCGTGCAACACACAAACAAACACATTCTGAACCCATCACTGGCCATCATTTAAGAGATTCTTTTTAATGCTCAGGTAGTATGTTTGATCATATTTGACTACAGCCGCAGTTTCACAATCAAACTCATCGTGTGACTCTGGACATGAATTACCGTGACGAATCAGACCGTGAGACAGAACTTGGCCTTGACATATTTGTTTTTGTGTGTGTCTGTGCGTAGCACGCACATAAATGTAAAGATATACACAGATTTGCGCAAAAATTTCCTCGAATCTCTTGTGCGCCTGCTGCGTGCAAGCAGCAGACTTTCTTCACGGGCTCAGGAGCACTGCGATTTTGAAAACACGGAGTGCAACACGCAATGTGTCTCCTGCGTCTGCACGCAGCAGGTCTCTCGCCTCTTACCACCCCGAACAGCATGCCGGCAACCAGTGAGCATTGCCGCCGCTTGACCTCGACCTCAGCGGTGACCATTTCCGGATAATTTCTCGATGCTGCCGAGCTGCACGTCCACATGTTGGTATTGTGTTGAAAGAATAAATATACAGGGTCATACTTTGTGAAACAACATCAAGCGCCCACCCTCCTCCATACATACAGAAAATACGCAGCACACAGGACATAACGCACAGGTAATGCAGATTTGAATTCGTAACAAGCGCACTAACCTGCTTGTCTGCCTTTCGTCTGTCTTCGAATTGACCTTCTCGTCTTCGACGTCTGCTCCTGAAAACAATTGCCGAGATATCCAAGAACAGGCCCTGTTCGTGGGAAACCAGCTTCTAAAAGCTATTTCACCAATCTTCGAATTGTGACATTCTTGAACGTTTGAGAAATGCTGCGTCACGCCATGATCGGTGCCGTTGCCGTGTCGGCAACAGCATTCATGCCTTCTGCGACACCCGGACTGGGATCGATGTCCACGCGCAAGGCCATGACCTCGCTGAACATGGCTGAGAAAGTCAACTTGAAAATCGATCTGGACAGCCCGAAGGTCGCGACAATGGTGCGTGCCTTTCTAAAGTAGAGGACTTTCAAGAACAAAAGCACGCGAGAGGGGCTTGCACAGCACTGCGCATCGCTGCTGCGGCCCTTTTCTCTCACACAATCCCTTCCCTACCTTTTCCTCTTCCAACCTCCCTACCCCTGCCTCATTGAACGAGACACTAATTCTCCTTCGCACGCGTCTTGCCTCCTCTGGAGCGACGTGTGGCTGTACCAGTGTGCTGGGTACGTGGATTTTCTTGCTCTGATGTATTCTCAATGTGCAGGAGACGCTCGAGCCTGGGGCGAAAGTTGTATACTGCAGGTGTTGGCTGTCCGAGACTTTCCCGAAGTGCGATGGCTCTCACATGAAGCACAATAAGGCAGTTGGTGACAACCTCGGCCCCCTCATTGTGACGGTCAAGTAAGCGTCGGCTTTGTTCAGCACAGCATCTTTGTGCCAGAAAAGATGTGCGACAACGATTTGGAAATCGAATAATACTTTTAAAATGTGCACAGACAGGTCGTCAAATGAATTCGAGTCACGTCCAGAGTGCCCGTGTCCTTGATTCGCTGTCAAAAGAAACCTTCACACGCATCTGTACATAATTACACTATTTCGCTGCTCTCCAAAATTTCTCGTCCCCTTTGATACAAAAAGATGTAAATATACATACCATTAAGTGTGCGTGTACACATATCTTCATGTACATTTATGCATATATAGATATTCACACAATTGTGCCAACTTATGAGCATGTGTGTGTGCGCGCGCGAGTTTGAGCTCAAATTCGCGGGGTGTGTGCGTTTGTGTTTGTGTGTGTGTGCGTGTGTTTAGGTGTGTTGGCGTTTTCATGTCTGAGTTTATGTCAGGAAGAGAGTGTCTGTATACGTATGTATATGCATGTTTGATCCCCGCGTCATCCTCTTTTTTCTTGTTAACTCTTTGCTATATCTGTCAAGATTATGTCGATGAAAAACGTACATAGTTGTGCAGTGAAATTCAGGATGGTCTAATACAAGTGGTTTCGGGTCAAACGTTGCGGGTACTGCCCTCGGGCGAGAAAAAAAATCCGAATGCCAGTGTAACGGGTAGTCTGCATAGTCAGATCTCTACCCGACTTCATATGCAGCGTCCTGCTACCCGAAACTGTACCCTAGCGGGGGATATTTAGGGATAACACAGTGTGACAGTGGTGTGCGGTACGAATTGACAGGCAGATTCCAAGCTGCCGCGCGCCACCCGAAGTTCGGAAATTCCATCCCCGAGGCCCGTTTTGGGCGGTGTTTGGTGGGCGAATCTGCAGCAATGTTTCAGTCCCGTTCCTCCCTCGAAACAACCGAAAAAACACGTTTTTCCGAAAAATCGTTGGATCGTCGCACTAATGCGTCGCTCTAATTCTTCGATCCGCAGTGCGGGGTGTAGGAGGGGTGCTTTTTGGGTGTTTGGCCCTGTTTTGGGCGTGGGACTCGGAAAACGCCGGGGAGACGCCGTAAATACAACATTTCAAAACAAACAGGGTGAAAAACGAAAAAAATCATGATCTCCACAAGGTCAAAATCGCAAATTCACTGGCAAATCCAAGGGCTCTCTTGGGTTCGGTAGTAATGTACATTGGTAAGGTTAAAGTCAATGTTCGTCCGAAATTGGATGTTTTGAGGGTGTTTTTCGGAGTTGGTCGGGGAGTTGAGGATTTTGCAGGTGCAGCGGGGGCGCGCGGCTGCGCAGGTCGCCCACCCAAAAACTTAAAGGACCATTGACCCGAGGTGCCAAAAAAAGGGCAGTGTGTTGACCCTATCTTGACTCTGTAAATCAATGCACGACCCTAGTTTGGCCCTGTAAATCAGTCATGAAACACGACACATCCGAGTCTTTTCTACCCCACCCGTCTGATGCCCTACAGCGAAGTCACGGTAACCACAAGAATTGTTGCACAAGCCTGAGCAAGCGGCTCCTGGCTAGAGCACTTGCAACACACACTGTGACCTTGTCCGAAAGCACACGACCAAATAAATAATCGCCCAGGCATACCTAAGCGCCACTGGGCCAGGGGCACGAGTGGTACCATGCCTACACCCGTCCTTCACTGTCACCTGGCCCAGCAACACGCAAAGTTAGCCATTAACGTGTCTGGAACAACCGTTGAACCTTAGTCACCGTGACGTCCCCAAACTCGACACGTTCCTAGCAGTCTTTCTGTTTATTTGTCTATTCGTACTGACTCTTCAAGTTCTTTGCTCAACCGTGACTCGGACATGTTGAACGAAAAAGAATTCATTACGAATAGACGAATGAATGGAAAGACTTCTAGGAACGTCACGGTGTCAAGTTGCGGACGTGACTAAGCTGGGTTGTTCCATTCACATTAATCATGACTAATTTTGCGTAGAATGCGCTGGCAGGACATTCGTTTCCGAATCAAATTTTCAAGGAAGCCTCCCACAAACTTGAATCCCTGGGCCGCAACAAACCTGTTTGCTCCATCAGCTCCATCCACCGTGACTAGCAGGCCCCCGAACTTGATGTGCAAGTGGGTTATGGTCCAAGGGATTTTCTGTCACGGTGGTCCTATGGTACTGATAACTCAGGGGTTCTCTCCTTGAAGACAGAAAGAATGAGACGAGTCGAATACTCTGAGGTAGCGGATTCCGTCCATGCCAGAACTTGATCCAATGAAAATATGGCTGACATGGACAGTCTACGCTACTCCCCTGATGACCCTTACTAAAGACTTGGGCCTGTCCATACGTGTATGTTCGAGCATGTCGACTGGTGACTGGGACCTCTTCCTAGGTCCCCTGGAATGGGCGAGGGCAGAGACTGGTGGAGCAGACCAATGGGTGTTATAGCGGAGGGAATTCTCAGGGGTTGCCAGGGTTTATTCACCCCCCGTGTCCTTGGGATACCCACTATCAGTTTTCAATAAAACTTTCAATAAAAAACTCTACTCTCAAAGGAAGAATCTGTCTGATGGAGGTCTGAGTCACGGTTAGATCGACGAGACTACCAGGGTTTGCCAGGGTAACCCCCCCTCGCATCCTCGGGATACTCGTTATCACTGGCGGTTTCCAGAAAAACTCTATTTTCAAATTGAAAAATACTGCCCGTCCATCCACCATCCCGGGCCAACTTTCAAGTTGAACTGAAGGGCCCTGGTGCTGGGGTAATTCCAGCCTGGCCCTGCAGGTAGCATGAAATCGTTGAATCAGTTTCAAATAAGTTTTAATGCCCAAACTAAAACTTGCATTTGTGTGACAGTGTCAAAACATGCTGCCAGCCTGAGTGTGCTATCGTGACTTTAAAGTTGTATGTCACGTTCATATGAGAGTATCATTTTTATTGAAATATTTGTATGCACCTCAGACTCGGAGTCGCATAAACTCAGACAAGCCCCGCCAAGTTCATTTGAATTAGACTCGGACTCGGAGTCGGAGCCGCTGTAACCTGGAATATTGTCTCTGAGAAGCTACAGGGCTTATTTGAGTGCATTTGTGGGTCTTTGGCTTTTGAGGGCAAATTGGGCCGCGGCTCTTTTCAAAATTTACACAGGGCTCTTGCCGGGACTTGTTCAGAGCCGATGCTTCAATAAGATAAAACAGGTCATTGGGAAATTGCATTTGATCTGTAAAATGTCCTGTTTGTTGCGTTGCCAGTGTCTGTTTGCAGGAGGTTGAGCACCTAATATCAGTGGCTTCCCGGCCTTTGAATCCATCAACCAGCTTTCAGGCTTGTTCAGTGTTACAGAAATTCATGGCGCACTGCGGCCGCTGCGTGACATATGCATTTTCAAGTTTAATTTGTTCAAGTTTTACACAATATATTCCTGCACATGCCAGTATATGCAAACAACAAGAATACCGTGACATAACCAACATGTCACGTGCCAGTCAAAAAACATGTTGAAATTTGTCGAAACCCATTTTGATAATCATTGGAATTATTTTCGCATCATCAAATTTCAGCACTGACAATCACAAGCCCTCCACCACCGCGCACCCGGACTCTCCGAGGCTTTTACTTTGTGTCATGTCCTTACGTGCCAATGGGTCCCCTCGTGCAGCCCAAGATAAGAGCCACGGCTGGAAGTCATGTATTCGTTTGTTTGTTTCTTGACATGCGTTGTTTGTTTGTTTCTTGACATGCATTTGTTTGTTTGTTTCTTGACATAGCTGCCACACCGCTAACCCTGCCAAGAATTTGGGAGCGCATACGATTGTTGCGCAGTAATAAGTTAGTCAGGAAACAACTGGCACCACGCCCTCCCGCAATGGATATTCGACACGGTTTTACACTGTGAGAACACACGGACACGGAGACGTCTTTGAATCATCTTTTTTTGGATCTTTCAATGATCCAACCAAAAATGATGAAATTCGTGGACCATATCACGAAAGGGTGACTATTTCGCAATCCTGTGTCCATTTTTCATCCTCCCCCTCCCCGCGCCCATCCATGTCACAGACTCAGACTTGGATTAAACACCTGTGCCCCCTGCAACTACTATATATATATAATCATTTTGAAAAAAAACTTACTCCAGACTTGGACTCGGACTAAACACCTATAACACCCAAGAAAAAAAGAACAAAAGAATGCCTATGCAACTATTAAAAACAAAACAATACATGAGACTTAGTACAGTAACGGTGTTTTTACAGTATAGTTTCTGTTGAGGAGGCTGCCATCATTTTCGGCCGCAGCTGCCGCGCGCCACCCGAAGTTTGGAACGAAGTTTGGCTTTACGCAGCTGCCGCGCGCCACTCGAAGTTCAGAAATTCCATCCCTAAGGCCCGTTTTTTGCGGTGTTTTGCAGGCGAATCCGCCGCAATGTTTCAGTCCTGTTCCTCTCTTGAAACTCCCTTCTTTTTCTCGCCCCTTCCTGAGCCACGCACTGCCAACTGCGATGTGCCGCCTTGCCCCATTGATCAGATCCCGGTCAGAATGCGGGGTCAAGTCCTCAAACAGGCTTAAAAACAAGTTTTGGGCACATGATCTCTCTGACACGGGTGTCTCTCCCTCGGGTTTTTGGATTTTGTTTTCCTTTTTTGGCGTATTATTGTTACCGTGACGGCAATTTGTCCTTCATTTTCCAGGGTTTTTTGAGATCAGAGGTCTTCTGACGTCCGATCTCAAACCGGACGCCTTGTCCCCGCCACTTTTTCCCACCCTTTTTTTTAAAAAAAGGGTGATCGGACGTCTTCAATCGGACGACTTCAACCCGGGAGACCCTTCATCTGAGATTGGATGTCTCCTCCGAGTCAACGGAGACGTCTGATTTGCCACTCGGAGATCGGACATGAAATATTGAAGTCCGACTGATCTCAAAAAGAGAAGACGTCCAATCTCAGAAAAAGTACTACTAGTAAAAAAAAAGGGGGGGGAAGGGGCTGGCTATCCGTGGGAACTCTGGTTCGACCCGGTTGGCTCCGGGGCTAAAGCCCCTCCGCTTGCTGCGCACCCGGGTGAATTTGTACTCACGGTGCCAGTCCCCACCCTCCCCGGGCGCGCGGCAGCGGAGGGGCTTCAGCGAAGGGTCTTTTGCCTCGAGTTGCCACGCGCCACGTGGCAACGACCAAACCCCGAGAGAGGTTGCAGGCCTTGTCCCGTATTTTTCATTTTGCCGGATTCCAGCTTTCCGCAATGCGTGAAAGCTGGATTGCGAAACTATGGCAAAAATCTGGAAAAGGGGGTTGTCACCGTGACTGAAAAATTTCACCCCATATTCCGTACATTTTTGCAGCCAGTGTCCATGCGGAACTTTTTGGTCAAACACAAATAACCCATCGTGGGCGAAATAACCTGTTGCGGGCGCGGATGTGCGACGGGTCACGGTTATTTTTTTTGATTTCCAATGATTGTGTGACATCAACAGTGTTTTGCCCAAACGGACATCCACTCTCCCAGGTTTGAGAGTAATAGGCGCGCTGGTTCAATTTTCCCCACTCCGAGGACGTCGAGGACCAACTCTGCTCTCCCTAGCCGGCCCGGTAGCGTACTGAAACATTTAGAAGTAGCTGATTGCCTGCCACCCGAGGGGTAGCAGTCACGGGCCGACCCCTGTGGCGCGTGGCGGCGTCCGAGTTTTTTTTTGTTTATGATAGCCACCACACTGCTCACCCTAGGAACGCTCACAAATGGTGGGTGGTAATAAGGTAGTCAAAACGTCTAGCACAACGGCCTCCAGCAATGGATATTGGAACCCGGGGTCCTGAACAGAGAGGGGATCATGACACCGACACGCAGATACTTTGATTTTTTGTTTTTGGAGATCTCTTGTGGCTCTGTCAAGAAAGGGTCACGTAATAACAACTTCAAGAGTCTACTCTCAAAGGGCAAAATTTCGGGGCAAAAATATCGTTATTATTTGTTTCTGATTTTTTCGATGGTAAATTTCCAAGCATCTTCCTCTGTTTGTTTCTTGACGGCAAATTATGGATGTTTTCTCAGGGTTTGACGAGATCGGACGTCTCACATGTCCGATCTGGCCAAATCGGACATCTGACACGTGCGAGTCTGGTCCTAGATCGGACATGTCAGACATCCGATCTGATCGGACGTCTCACACGTCCGATTTGAAATGGGGCAACGAACGAAGTCCAATTTAAAATCAGACGTGTGAGACCTCTGATATCGAAAGTCAGTTATGTAAAAAAGGCAAAAACACATGTGTCGAATGGCAGTCCGACTCCCAGAAGTATGGCGCGCGGCGACTTCGGTGCTGAAGCCCATCCGCTTGCTGCGCGCCCCTGCGTATCCATTTTACGTAGGCGCGGGGGCTCAGGTTACTGCGCGACTATTTCACGTAGGAGCAGTTACTGGCTGAGAACTAACAATGCAGGTGTCTTGTTGGAACATCCTTCTACAAAAATATATATATATATATATATATATAT
>Ga0105055_10011366_pt1 | contig 11001 bp, 13 predicted proteins | sample BON03_FD_78090 | JGI IMG/M metagenome (GOLD analysis project Ga0105055, IMG submission 78090) | Freshwater microbial communities from Lake Bonney liftoff mats and glacier meltwater in Antarctica - BON-03 | ecosystem: Environmental > Aquatic > Freshwater > Ice > Glacier meltwater | place: Lake... | reverse complement strand
TCGGTACGGGAGGTGGTTGTAGCCTGCACTTGCCAGTAGCAATGGGGGGGGGGAGAGACTTCAGCCAGTACATACTGGTGGATTCTGCTGACTCTTCTTCTCTCCCAGAACAGTATCCATACTGGCCTAACCGCTGCGTGGGCACTGTCGGCGTTTAAAAAAAAAAACCTCGGCGCCCTTGAAAGTCCCGGTTGTCACAATCACACTTCCTTACCACCACTTCACCACGTTGATGTGAAAAATGTTTATTAGTAACAGAAAGTCCTGAAACCCCCGGTCACTATAGGTACCTAATTTGGGTCATTGTCTGCATCCCTTAGGTGGGATTGAATGGTGTTCAGTTTTGCGATTGCTTGTGTTCCTGTGTATACTGCGATTCCGAATTTTTGAAGTTCGTGTTCTCAACGCTACGGAGTAGGAGTTGTTTTCAACTAATTATTTCCTTTCTACTTGGGGGGCGTGAAGGCTCATTGCTATGAATAGACATCGTCTCAATTTTTTGTTGGTAACTTTTCGAAGTGATTTTGGGGGAGTTTTTGTAATGTGTAGTATATGCTGAATGTACGCATGACTTTTCCCTATGTAGTTTTTGTTAGTTAATACTAGTGTTAGTTTCTTGTACTTACTGTTTTTTTTTGTGAATATGTTTCGCACCCTAGTCTAAGAGGCGTACCGGTGTATGTGAAAGTTTTCATCTAGTTAGCAGCGCCTACTCTTTGGCTCAGCTATGTGGTCTGATCACGTCCTTGATTATTGGAGGTGTAGATTGAATCTTTCCATGTTTTTATTGGTAATTTCTGTGGGTAGGGATTGGAGTGTCCATTCTGTCTTGGAGTTTAGTGCAATGAAAAAGAACTTGAGGATCATATCCGACATAGAGAGGGTTTTTTGAACCGTTCTATCTCGTATGGCTTCTCGTGTGTTTTTGTTTTTTACCCCGAGAGACTCCAGTCTTGTCAAAAATTGGTTTGTGTGTAGGGAGGCTCGTACTCTTGTTGTAAAGTTGGTTTGAGAGGCTTTTCAGCCGCTCTTTTCTCGATTACTGAGGTGGTTGATGAAGCCTGAGTGTGAGCTATATCTGTCATTTTTCTCCTGATCCTTCTTCTCTGCCCAATCCTCATTGGCGTCCATTGCTCTAGTTTATTCTAGAAACACACATAACTTTTTTTCCTTGTCGAAGGCTAGGCCATCTGGTCTCCGGGCGATAAAGGTGTCTATGTCTGTTTCGTCGAAGTCTATGTCGTAGGCCATGTGGTATTCTCCGATATCCTTTCGTAGTTTGGCTCTGTTCTGTCCCGCTCCTGGTGGGACTCGGAGGATCTCATGTAATCCTATGTATTCCAGAATCTTGTAGAGCCCCCACTCCGCGTGTGCATCTGGGCTTAAGGCAAAGGGGAAGTGCCATCTGGATTCCGATGCGTCACTTAGTTCAGTAGAGGATTTCCATATCGAGAACATCAGCTCCCTCCATATGCCATGATGAATGGCTATACGTGGGAGTTGTAGGACTGGGCAATAGCATTGTATTTGTCCCACACTTTCGACTGAGTCTGGAGGTTCTCTAATTTTCTTTTCCTTGTAATATTTTTCGCATAGTCTGCATTTGACATCGTTGAGTATGCCCCACTTTTTAAGTTGGAGTGCGCAAGGGAATTGGTATGAGAGGCATTGTAGGATCCTTCGTCTTGCCCGTATCCATACGCTTCTGTCCTTGTGAAATTTGCCTAGAAGGTCTCTTGCCAGCCTGAGTTGTCCTCCCTAGTCAAGAAATTTGCTGTTGACCCCGTTTGGGTCTTGAGTTGTTGCCGTGCTACCTGGAAGTCAATTTCTTTTTTGACCGTCAGGTTCATGGGGCTTCGGTGCGTTGTCCCGTTTTCAGTCCAGGACAAGATGGGTCTGTTTGTGGGAAGGGACTAGCGAATGTTTTCACTCTGTCTCCCTTCGTCTACCGTGACCCATCTATCTGCTAGTTCGTTTAGAGGGTCCCTCGGTGGGCTTTAATCTTGATGAAAACGGTAAGAAGGCCTTGTTCGATCCGTTCTCGTAGAAGTTGTACTATGTCTCTCATGATGTCAGCGTCAGGGTTTGCCTTCATGGAGGGGAATTTGCCCTCCCCTATCCATTTTTTGGAGGAGGATAGGAAGCATGCCGAGTCTGATAGACGGATTACTGGTTTCCTGTCCTGTTTCCTTTTGGCATCTTCCAATGCTAGGCATGCCGCCCCTAGTTCTGCTCTGTTGGAGGAGTTGCATTCCTCACCTCTACCCAGCTGGCAGCATCCTCCTCTGTGTTCATCTAGTCTATAGAAACCCGCCCCCATGACCCCCTTGTCATTGGATCCATCTGTGGCGTAGACTGCCCCTCGGAAGTTATAGATGCCTAGGAGGCCCGCTTCTGTACCGGCTCTGTGTATTTCCTCGAGGTCTTCCAATCCAAAAGAGGGAGTGTCTTTCGTGTTGTCTGCTTCCAGGACATCCTGTATGGCCGTCCGTGTTGTCTCTGGTATCTTTCTTCTGGTGCTGATCCAAACTTCTGTTGTCATGGAGTGTGTGGCTAATTCGTCTTTTCCTTCCCTCAACCAGCCCTTGTGTCTGCTGCATTTACCATGGGCCCTGGCAACCAGCTGCGCCTCTCTGAAGGGGGGCTGGGTTTTGTTGCTCACCCCTAGCGGTTGGGTGAGAAGGATCGAGTTGTCTGTTGCGGCGAGGGTAGGGATCAGGTCTAATTTCTCCTTATAGCCAAGACCCGACCAGTTAATGACCATTGGTTGTGAGGTCGTGATTTCTTCTCCCCAAATTCTTTCATTGCCTCTCCCCGCGTTTTTGAAGAAGGGTGGGATGGTGAGGGCTGTATCCCATTGGTATTTGATGGCTTGGAAGACTTCTTTCACCATCCGTAATATTTTCCAGGCAAATGATCTGTGCTTCTTGTCTTTGTCCAGCCTGAGTTGTTGTGTCAGTTCGTTTTGTATGTTGGCTCCAAGTGCGCTGGGCTCAGAGTTCACCAGGGTGTGTAAGGAGATGCCATTGTGCACCGTCCAGGCCCAGAGATCCTGATGGTAGATGGATCGTGGCTATGCCTTGTGTAGTGACTGCTTTGATGAGGCCTGTTGTCATATCCCAGAATTCGGGCTTTCCAAAAATCCGGACTGCGCCCACCTCTGGGGGATTCCTGATTATATCAAAGATGTTCTCATTCTCCAGGTTCCTATCTTTTAGGGTTTCGGGGTCTCAAGATGCATGTGGAACCGAGAACCTTTCTCTCTCTAGTTTCGGTTGTCTCCTCTCGGCCTGTTCCTCCTCTGGGTGTTCTCCTCCCCATGAGTGGAGGATAGATTCAATTTTGTCCTTGATCTTTGTCGTGGGTTCTGTGTAATTTACCCCCCAGCAGTCCTCATCATCTACATTTTCCCACTTCTGTTCGTCCGTAACATATCTACGCATGTATTCCTCTACCTCTGGGTGTATTGGCCTTCCATAGGGTGTCTCCTAGAGTGCAATCCTACATCATAAGTATGTACGATTGTGTAATAAAAACAGTCTCTCTCTATTGGCCTTCAATATTCGTCCGTGATCATTGGGATTCCCAGTTCTGGTAGCGTGAACCAGAGCCATGGAGGTTCTTGGGCCATCATTAATTCTTGTGCAGTGCAGGTAAGAGGGAGTGTCATTCCTTCCTTCGTTTGGGGGGTGTCTCTATCTAGGGCTACCAGCATGTTTGTTAAACACCGTTTAATAGCATCCAGTGAAAGTGTTACGTCCTCTGCCCTAGTATCCCAGTCCAGGTCCTCAGGGAGAGCCGACCTGAAGATGAGGCCTGCCTCATTTTTCTGGAGTTTGAATTGTGAAGGTTTCTTTTTCACCCCATTCTGAGAGCATGCAAGACACTGTGGCAGAGATGGGGGAAATGTACCGTGGTCCACAGTCTGTTGCATGTAGGACATTGTCTATTAATATCCGTGGAAAATGATCGGCATCACCACCCTTTCCTTTGGGTCCTGTGATTTGACCACATGTCTTCCCGAAGTCGCAGCAGATCCTGGTTGGTTATCAGTGAGTGGAAGAGGTTGTGCGAGGAGGATGCCCCAAGGTTGAGGAGTTCATGGATACGGCTACGTGTGGGTGTTTTTAGTTGGCATTCAAATTCAAGTTGCTCGCTATTGGTGTGTCTGTCTATAGTACCCCTCTGTGTCTTGCGTCTCTTCTCTTTCAGTTTTCGTACGGCTCGGCATCTGTTCGTGAGGGCTTTGCCTGACTCTTCCATACGTATCCATTGTATTCCATCTACTTCATGGTTTGTTCGAGTAGCTGGAGGGGTTTTTGTGGTAAGTAGATTTTGTCGCAATATTTCGTTGACTATTTGTGTCATGTTGATCGCCCATTCCTCTCCTTGCCAGCCCTCCTTTATGCGGTCGAGAATTTCCTCTCTATATTTCTCCTCGTTTTTTGGTAAGGGGGGGGGTCGTATTGACATCACTTCGTACCACCACTCCCGGATCTGAGGGTTATTTCCGAAAAGTGTGGTCTTTTTAATCAGTAATTTCAGTATGGAAGGGAATTCAATGACAGCCTCCTCCTCCTCTCTCAGTATAGCTGAGTCCATTTCTCTAATCTCATCCAGGGAAGTCTCTATTCAAGTTAGGGAGGTCAGGGTGTCATTCGTGCTTAAATTGTCTCGCCATTGTTCTAGTTCGTCTGCCGTCTTGGAAACTGTTCGGTACATGGTTTCCTTCACCTTGCGGTCCCCCAGAGGAGAACCGTGTGTCGTGTGTCCTCCATGTGAGTAAGAGTTTATCACATGCCCTGATTATCTCTACTAATTTGTCGAGGTAGAACAGCACCCCTTCTTCGCCTTGGTTCCTCAGGAGGGTGCATTGGTTACGTATCTTGTTCAACATTTTACAATATATTTATCTGCGAGTTGCGATGTCCTGATTCCTCCCAACTGATCTATTCCTGGGTCTCTCTGTGCTTGGGCGTCTTTTATGTCCAGTGCGTGCAGGTGAGCCGGGAATTTGTGTAGTTTTTGGATCCATCTTGTTACGCTTTCTTGCATCATGCTGTCCACCCCTTTTAAGGGGGGGCAATAGAACCTGATCCCGCTTCCTTTCTTGATGCGAGGGATTGAGTCCAGTGTGGTATATCCCGCTTTGATCAGTTTTGGTCTAACAGCCATGAAGGCCTGCTCGTCGTTCCTGAGATCTGTTAATTCGTCTTCGAGGGTGTCATCCTGCCTCCCTGGGTGGAGGTTAGCCTCTTTTAAATCCTGTAATCGAGCTCGAAGAGGGTAGACCGCTTGGGCCCATCCCATCTTTCTCCTGCCTTTGTTCCTGTTTTCTATGTCGTATATGTGGTCCGCTTTTGTTAATTGGGATATTCGGACTATGGTAGGGAAGGTTTGAATGGCCTCTCGAAGGGTAGGGTATCCTGTGGTTGTATCTTGGCCTTCTGTTTTCATCGTGAACGTGATCCCCCCTTCGAAGCGCATAGTTACTAGTTTCCCCTTTGCTGATACCTCCATGGTTTGTGCCCGCTTCCACTCGTTTTTGTGTTGTATGTGGACCAGGTGTTCGGTCGTTATCATTGCCTGTGCCAAATTGATATTTGTAGCTGAAGCTATCCATTCCTGGTGAAATGGATCCCAGCTTACTTTTATTCTTAGCGTACTCGTGAGGTGGCATGCAAACACGACGGAATTCTGACTCGCTTGGTCCCATGTTAGGAATTCCGCTTCAAATTGAAGGTCCTCCATATCCAGGCATCAGTGTTTTTTAAGGGCATCTTTGTATGTGATTTCTGCAAGTTGTCGTGTTCCGTCATCGAATTGGCAGCAGCGGGTCAGATGTCCCCATGCGGCCAGGCATATGATGGCTCTTGGCATCTTTACCTGGAGACCTCCTTGGTCTTTGGAAAAGTGAAAAGTGCCGTGGAAGTGTTAGGTGACATCTGCCAGGCTTCCTTGTTGCATCATACGAAGGCTGCCGTGAGTCGTTTGAATTCTTTCTCCGGCCAAATTATCACCGGCCCTAAATAGGCAAGGAGAGGGGCCAGAGTACACTCGATTAGTCTCAGGCTGTTTTCGATTGAAAGGTCTCTATTTCTACGTAAGAAGCACGCCATTTCTGTGATTACATCCATTAGTCTTTGGGTGGTGCTGTCAAGCCACATGTTGTAACGTATGCCAAGGAGTCGAATTGGCGCCTGACCATGTATTACCTTCAGGTCTGCTCCTTTGTATTTGATTCCTGCTGGTTTCCACGTATGTTGACATTCCAAGCAGGGTGGGTTAAGGTGGAGTTGAGTTGGGAAGTGATAGTTTCCTTTTTTTTTGTTACATATGGGGCATTGTCTACTCATTGTTGCCAGGTTTGTCTGCCAGTCTTCTTTTCCTTTTGTGCTTAGTTGTATGGTGCTGTCTGCATCCAAGGCCTCATCCATGGCCCCGAGGGCCCGGATTTGGGGATTCAAGATATCCGGTCCTGCTTCTTTTTTCCTCTTGGCTGTGTCCGTTTTCGCCTGTTCTGAACGCCTTTCCGATCTTGTGCCATACATAGCCCCCGTGGCTAAAGATTTCGGGATTGAGATGCGGAGGCCGCTCCAGAACTCGAACTCATAGATCACGTCAAGCAGTTTATTGGCGTCTCTGACGGTGCACACGTATATAGACAGGTCATTGGCAAAAGCTGCATGGTTCCATTGGGGTGTCCTCCTGATGCCTTGTGTTATACCGGTCGCATCCAGCAGTCGTAGAAGGGCGTTGAGAAATAGGAGTTGGAGATCATTCTTCCTTTTGGTTTTCCAATAAACAACATTATCTCTCTAGGTCAAAGAGGAGGGGGGAAAGTACGGATCCTTGTACCGTTCCCGTGTCCAATTGTATGGGGGCGGTGCATTCTGAGCCTACTTGTAATTTCATCCACGTGTTGCTGTATAGAGCTTCGAGAAAATCCACGTCCGGGGCTCCCAGTCCTCTGAGAAATTACCCAGAGGCAGAAGTGTCCTGCTGAATTAAAGGCATTCTTGAAGTCTAGGTCAATTCGGATTAGAGTACCACTCTCATTCATCGCAAGTTGTTGCACCTAATGGGCCCTTTGTACTACCATTTGTAGTCCGCGGTGGGCTCGAAAACCATATTGGGAGCCTTCCATTACTGCGTATTTTTCCGAGAGTCTCCTAAGTCGGCTCGTGATTATAATATTGATCAGCTGGTATATGGTGTTCAGGAGTGCTATAGGTCTATAATGATCAAGAATGGCGATGTCTTTATCCTTATGAATAAGAATTACTTTCGCCATCAGCAGGTCCTGGTCGCAATCATAATCTCCGGCCAGTATCTCGTTGACTAGGACGAGGATGCTCCCTTGCAATTGGGCTGGGGCTTGTTTGAAAAGGTCTGCAGGTATCGCAGAAACCCCTGGGGCCTTATGGGAGGGATTTCTTTGTGTAAATTGCGAAAATGATCTGAAGGTATTCACTGGCTCTCGGATATGTTTCCCCTATCGCTATTGTCAGAAAGTCAAATATTCCTGCCTTATCTAGGAAGGTTTCATTTTTAGTGAGGTGTCTTGTGCTGCGGAAGTGTGTAGGATCTATCCTAAAACATATTTCCCCTTCGCAGAAGTGCTCTATGCTATGGGTTGGAGAGGATTGTTCTGGTATGGAGCTCTTGGTGACGCGGGACAGTGGTATAGGGCCTGTTTTGCCGCATTCCGAGTGGCCGCAGGTGGCGTATGGGTGATAGGCGTTCTTTTGAAAAAAAGTTTCAATTCCTACTAGCACGTTTTCCCCTTTCCAGGGTCCAGTATCATAAATGAGGGATCTTGTCCCGAGGTCCTAAGGATCTTGTCCCGAGGTCCTTGCGTCGCTTGTATGAGGAGGGTCATCTCGGGTCGCTTGTATGAGGAGGGTCATCTCGGCCAGGGCCTCCAATCTGATTTCCACCCCCTGTTGGGACAGCTTTGACGAATGGGATTGGAGTTTAGCGGTACATTTTTTAATCCATATTGTTGTCCGTATCTCACGCTCCTGTAGTGCTATTGGGAAGGATACTTCCTCTTTCCAAGTCCACTTGAGTCCACATGGGCAACTGATTTTAACTTCCGTCAGTGGTTTGCTGGTGTTATATTTCCCAGTGATTTTTTTAATCCCTTTTATACCATTCTTGAAGATCTCATTCTTTCTTCCGATGTCCCTCCTGTCGTCTCGTCTATTTTGCTTCAAATTCTCGTTGTCCATTAATTTATCGGCTTTGCGTATTTTCTCTGTGAAAAGGGTCTTCCATTTGATGTGTTGCTGAACCAATTTCTGGAAGGTGGCTCTGAGGTGGAGGAATCCCAATCCCTGCATGGCTCTCCGTGTGGCTCCATTTTGTCCTTGGGTTGTATCAGCGCTGCCTCCGCTAGCGCTGCTTTTAGCAACGAAATCCTTTGCCGCAGGGTATTCTGTATTTTATTCCTGTGTTCCTTTCTGTCCCACGCTCGTCTGCGCGCCTTCCATGCTTTATCCTGCAGCCATCTAACCTCTTTAGCCAGGATTTCTTGTTCCTTTTGGATCAGGTCAGCTAGTGCTTGGCCCGTCGGGTTTTCTGTCAATTCTCCTTGGATCTGTTTCTTGTTCCAGTCATCTATGTGTCGCTTGAAGAAGACAGTGTTAATTCGTTGGGAGAAATCCGGTGGAGGGGTTTGTGCTGGGTTGTCCAGTTTGGGGAAGGCCATATGAGGGAGTTGGGTCCAGATTTGATTTTGGTCGAATTTCTGCTGAGATTTGGGGTTCGGCTTAGTGACCTGGGGTGGGAGATGGTAATTCCATGTAATCACGTGATCTAGTGCCGCTTGGCACCCCTTCCCCTTCCATTTGTGCTCCTGTTGTACGTGGGAGTGCCCTCCAGTGCTGCTGAAGAAGTGTTCAAGTATGTTGTCAGCCATTCCTACATCCTCATTAAGGGGTTGTGCGTAGTCCCACCAGCAGCCCTGATGTGCACTATTCAGGTCACCCTGCATAATTGTACGGTCTTTTTTCTGTTTGGTTATCCAGTTTTCCGTCGTATTCCACATTTTAGTTTGCCCCGTAGGGTTGGAGTCAGTGAACTAGTAGATGTTCATGATCTGGAAGGTGGTCCCTTTTGGTGTCCGTCCCTGAGTGACAGAGAGACGACCATCTATTTCCTGAAGAATCTCTGGTTTCATTAGTCGGGGGTGTCGACATCGTACTTGCATGACTTTAGGAAGAAAAGACGAGTGTAGGGCCGTTAGGACTGAAAAAATATAAGGCCGGTTTCTGCTATCTTTCTGTGGGCTCTGGGATGTGGTTATGTAGATCCAGTAGTGGGGGAATATGCATTGGAGTTCTCTTTTAAACGAGTTTTTTCTTCGTTTTGGTATGCGTACGTCCTGGAGGCAGAGGATGGGGGTTCCCTGCTCAAATATTTTGTGCACTTCCTCCTTACTCCCCTTGTACCCGTGGGGCCCTATATTCCGGGACACCGTTTTTCCCACCTTATTCATCACTATGGAGCCTGATATCAACAGGTTCAAAAACCAACCAATTTTCGGCGTCTTGGTGTCAATCTTGGAGTGCATCTCCACCCATCTTTTCCACCCAGTCAAAATCAGGGCCAAGCTAGCTTGTTTTTGTCGGGCATACGTCCCCGCAAAGCCAAATATGTTTTCCGCCATTGATCCCAGCAACATCATATCCCTTCTTTCCAGGTTCCGTATCCAGGATCCGACATTAGTGTACAAGGCCAGGAAGAATTTTACCATTATTTTCCAGGAGTTTCTTGGGGCATGGGTGAAACAATGTCTCTTTATTTCGCCTTCGGGGATGGCTAACCAAAGTTCCTTGTCCGAGAGCCAGTCTCTCCGAATGTCATGTAGGGTTCTCATTCGGGATAAATATGCTTGTGTGACCGGACCCCGTATCATGCAGGCTGATGTCTTCTCAATGGGTGCTTGTCTCGTGGAGTCTCCTGAGGTGCCTAGAATGTTAAGTTTCCCTATGAGGTCCTCCTGGTCATCCGTGGCTTCCGCATTCCAGAAGACGCATTCAGATAGGTCTGTTGGTGACCAACCCTGATTGGTGGGCGTTGATCCCAGAAGTACTTGTAGCATTCCTCGCGGCATAGGTTTATCGCTTTAGGGTTCTGGGGCCCATGCTTGGAGGAATTTACCTATATTTGCAAGGTCGATGCCCTCCTCCCATTTATGTTGTATTATGGCTGAGGTTGCTGAGCCAAGGAGATGTGCCTTTTTGAGGCGGGCTGTGTGTAGCTCTATAGTGGGTATGAACAAGTTCAGGTTATCTTCTGGGTCTTCCGTTAGGCATTCAATCAGGTCCTCAGTCAGTATTCCGTGGGGAGTAGCCGGATCCAGAGGTTCGAGATCTAGCCATTTGCTAGTCATTTCTATGGTGATTGGGGTGCCGGACAGTTCGCTCAGAAGGCCGCTTAGATTGTCAATCCGACCTTGGCTGAGTTGAAGATAGATAGGTATGAGGTGGAGTAGAGTCGGGAGCCCCCCCGTTGGTTGTCTCGGCTGTTCCTCCGGGTTCTGTGGGTTTTCTATGTACTCTTCCAGGTTTGTTGTTAGGTTGTCCTCCCCGCATCCTTCTGTCAACTGTCTCCATTTATTACTGCCTTCAGGTTCTGGGGCCGGTGATGAGGTGGTGTGAGGGTTAAACTGTGTTTCTTGCTCCAATTTTGTTTCTCTGAGTAATTCTGCTACTGATCCAGAATTGGTCCTGATTTCCCTTCTTTCATGTCTGGGGGAGGCCCGTCCGCGGGGAGCCTGTGTCAAGAAGTCTGAATGTGGAACTGGGATTTCTTTATCCCAGTTCCAAGGAGACCTCAATCCTGGATTGAGGTCTCCTTGGACTGACAATTTACTCTTTCGTTTAGGGGGTACATCCTTCGGTTCTGTCTCCATAGTTTCTATTTTGGAGTCTGAGTTCCTGTACACCAGAATGTACGCCTGTGATAGGAATACTTGCTTAGTCGGGATTTGTA
>Ga0105055_10011364_pt1 | contig 11003 bp, 9 predicted proteins | sample BON03_FD_78090 | JGI IMG/M metagenome (GOLD analysis project Ga0105055, IMG submission 78090) | Freshwater microbial communities from Lake Bonney liftoff mats and glacier meltwater in Antarctica - BON-03 | ecosystem: Environmental > Aquatic > Freshwater > Ice > Glacier meltwater | place: Lake... | reverse complement strand
GCCCCCCCACCAACGTGACGATCACCGGCAACACCTTCACCGAAAACGAAGCCCAGATTTTTGCCGTGCCAGGTTCAGTGACCAACCTGGGAACGCTGGAGGCCGACAACACGTTCGACAGCGGCGATGTCATCGTCACCAATCTCACCGTGGGTGTCGTCTTCGGCGACTTTGCCACCATCCAGGCCGCGATCGACGCAGCTTCGGAGGGCGATGTCATCTTTGTCGCGGCTGGTGTCTATGCCGAGAATCTGACGATCGGCAAGTCGATCACGCTGCTGGGTGCCCAGGTGGGAGTCGATGCCCGCGGCCGCGTCGATGTGCCCGAGACCGTGATCGACGGCAAGGTAACGCTTACCGCCGACGGTGACGACGTCACCCTTGACGGCTTTACCGTGCAGGACGGGGCGTTCAGCACCCCTGACACGGTCGGCGTCTTCCTGCGGGCAGGCGCCACGGGTGTCACCATCACCAACACGATCCTGGAGCGTGACGGCGAGGTCGACGGTGACAGCTCGCGCGGCATCATGACGACGCACAACGGCGGCAACGACGATCTGACGGTCTCGCAGAACAGCTTCAGCGGCTGGGCCAACGGCGTCTATCTCAACCCCGGCGCCAACGACGCCGTGATCGCTGACAACGACTTCACCGGCAACAATGTCGGCATGTCGACCGACGGGCCGCACGGCGTGACGGTGACCGGGAACCTGTTTGCCGACAATGTCGTGGAGGGGCTGGGCATCGGTCCCGGCGGGGCCGAGCCGTCGCTGACGCTGGGCGATAATGTTTTCCAGAACAACCCGGTCCACATCGGCCTCTACACCGATATGGAGATCGACGCCTCGACCAACGTCTTCGATGGCATCGATCTTGATGCCGGCGTGCCCGACAACGATGCCATCACTGCGCTGGCGGGCACCATCGGAGACGCCCTGGACGGAAATCCCTACAGCGGCGTGATCTATCTCCAGCCCGGCACCCTGTTCGTGGCGGAAGGCGCCAGCATTCAGGCCGCGATCGATATGGCTTCGGAGGGCGATACCATCGTCATCGGCGCCGGTGCCTTCAACGAGGCGGTGATCGTCCACAAGGCGCTCCACTTCGTAGGCCAGGGTGGTGGGCAGACCGTGGTCACGCCGCCTTCGGGCAGCGCCTTCACTCTGCAGGGCGATCTGGGTGCCGGGAACACCGTATCGTTCGAGGGCCTGGCGCTGAACGGCGCGGAGAAGTTCGGCATTCACGCCAGTGGCGTGGTGCTGGGCAGTCTTCTGGTCGCGGACTCCAGCTTCGAGGGCAACGCGGTCAACGGCCTGCGGGTCATCGACAGCCCTGGTCTGGGTCATGTCGGGGTGTCCGATTCATCGTTCGTGGAGAACGGACACCCGGCCGGTGCCAGCGGCGATGGCGACCTGCTGTGCTTCCAGTACACCGGTGATGTCACGCTTTCGGGCATCACCATCGACGGTGGCGACAGGCCGATCGACGGCAGCGCCCGCGATGGCGATCACGCCGCCGAAAACGCCATCCAGTTCCGCTCCGATAGCGGCGAGATGGGCACGGTCGTCATCACGGACGTCACGATCTCGGGCACTTACGAAAAGACCGGCGTGGGCGTCTACAACTACGATTCGGTCGATGGCCTGTCGGTGGATGGCCTGGACATCGACATCGTCTCGGGCTGGGGCAAGTCGGCCATCATCGACGGGGTCGGTGGCGACATCGATGCCTCAGCCTTTGCGGGTTTCTCCTATAGCGATCTTGCCGAGTTCGGCGGCGATGACGGGGATAACGTCTTCACCGGTGCAGGCGGCAACGATCTGCTGGCCGGCCTGGGCGGCGACGATACACTCAGCGGCGGGCAGGGTGCCGACCAGATCGTCGGCGGCACCGGCGTCGATGTCCTGTCCGGCGGAGGTATTGACCTTGCGGTCGATGTCTTCGTCTTCGCCGACGGCGATGCCGGCGGGGTCGAGAGCCACGACCGTATCGTCGACTTCGAAACGGGTCTCGACCGTATCGACCTGTCCGATTTCTCGCTGTCGGGCTTCGAGGCGCTGGAGATGGTGGTCAGCGGCGGGGACCTCACCGTCAGGATCGACGACGACGACATGATCGTGGTCGAAGGTGTCAGTCTCCTGCAGGAGGCCGATTTCCTGTTGTGAAGGCGATGGGGCTTCGCTCCGGCGGAGCCCCATTGTTGCGGTGCTTGACGGCTGCAAATCATTTTCATAATTATAGAAGAATGGAAACGAATTGTGCTGTCGAGGCGCTTCAGGCGCTGGCCCAGGAAACCCGGTTGACCGCCTTTCGCCTGCTCGTCGAAGCCGGTCCCGAAGGCATCGCTGCCGGAGAGATTGCGCGCACTCTGGGTGTCGCGCCGCCGACGCTGTCCTTTCACCTTTCCGCCCTGGTCCACGCCGGCCTGGTCACCTCCCGCCGAGACGGTCGACAGGTGATCTATGCCGCCCAGTTCGCGGCCATGGATACGCTGGTCGGGTTTCTCGTGGAAAACTGCTGCCGGGGCGAAGGCGGCTGCTTGCCTTCGCTGGAGCGCAGCATCTGCGGTCCGCGGGGCGCATGGATTGCCGATTGATGCCCGCGCCAGCTCTTTTTCCCACCAGCGCCCAAGGAGCGCGCCGCCGATGAACGAGAAACCCAGGGTCTTCAACGTGTTGTTCCTGTGCAGCGCCAACTCGGCCCGCAGCATCATGGCCGAGGCCCTGATGGCGCGCTGGGGCAAGGGCAAGTTCCATACGTTCTCGGCAGGCAGCCATCCCGCCGGCACGATCCATCCCCGTACCCTGGATCTGCTTGCTCGCTATGGGCACGACGTGGCGGGGCTGCACTCCAAGTCCTGGGATGCATTTACCACCGAGGGCGCACCGGCTCTGGACTTCGTCTTCACGGTTTGCGACCAGGTGGCCGGCGAGACCTGCCCGGTGTGGCCGGGTCGTCCGATCAGCGCCCACTGGGGCGTCCCCGACCCGGTCGCTGCAACGGGTGACGGCCCGACGGTGGAGAGAGCCTTCCGCGACGCCTATCTGATCCTCGAAGCGCGCATCAAGCTGTTCTGCGCCTTGCGCGTCGAGGCTCTCGACAGCCTGACGCTGCGCAAGCGGCTTGAAGAAATCGGGCTTTCGCCCGAGACCGCGGCCTGATCCGCTGCCGTTGCACCGCAAGCAGGGAATTAAATGACAGACCCTACCGTTTCCGAGGCTGCCCCCGGCGGCATCGGCGTCTTCGAGAAGTGGCTCAGCCTCTGGGTCGCGCTCTGCATTGCCGCGGGGGTGACGCTGGGCAACCTTGCCCCCGGCCTGTTTGCCGGGCTGGCCTCTCTGGAGGTCGCCTCGGTCAACCTGGTCGTGGCCGTGCTGATCTGGGCGATGGTCTATCCGATGATGGTCAACGTCGATTTCGCCAGCCTTTCCCACATCGGCGACCGTCCCAAGGGGCTGATCGTCACCATCGTCGTCAACTGGCTGATCAAGCCCTTCACCATGGCGGTGCTGGGCGTTGCCTTCTTCGAGGGGGTCTTTGCCGACTGGATCCAGCCCGCCGATGCCCAGCAGTACATCGCAGGGCTGATCCTGCTGGGGGCGGCTCCATGCACGGCCATGGTCTTTGTCTGGTCCCAGCTCACCCGGGGTGATGCCACCTATACGCTGGTCCAGGTCTCGGTGAACGACCTGATCATGGTCTTCGCCTTTGCCCCCATCGTCGCCCTGCTGCTGGGTGTCACCGACATCGTCGTGCCCTGGCAGACCCTGCTGCTTTCGGTCGGGCTCTACGTCGTGATCCCGCTGCTTGCCGGAGCCATCACGCGTGCACGCCTGACGGCGGGCGGGCGGGGGGAGGCGGCGGTGGCCCGTTTCACCGGGGCGTTGAAGCCGGTCTCTATCCTGGGCCTGCTGGCCACGGTGGTGCTGCTCTTCGGCTTCCAGGGGCAGACCATCCTGGAGCGTCCCCTGGTCATCGCCATGATCGCCGTGCCCCTGCTGATCCAGTCCTACGGCATCTTCGCCGTGGCCTATGGCGCGGCCTGGGCCTGGCGCATTCCCTTCAATGTCGCGGCTCCCTGCGCCCTGATCGGCACCTCCAACTTCTTCGAACTGGCGGTGGCGGTCGCCATCAGCCTGTTCGGACTGCATTCGGGAGCAGCCTTGACCACGGTCGTTGGGGTCCTGGTCGAGGTCCCCGTGATGCTGTCGCTGGTCGCCTTCGCCAACCGCACCAAACGGCACTTCCCGGTCCAATAGGGGGGAGGCGCGGCCCTTCCGGCAAGTTTGCCCTTGCGATTCACGGGGCGGGCTGGTTGTTTAGCCAACCGATTTCCATGACCTGCAAGAACCGGCGGCCAGAGGCCGCGGGGGAGAACAACATGCCCGATACCCTGCATCATCACATTGGCGGCAAGAAGGTTGCCGGCGCCAGCGGCCGCTTCGGCGACGTCACCAATCCGGCCACCGGCGAGATCACGCGCAAGGTGCCGCTGGCCAGCGCCGAGGAGGTGCGGGAAGCCATTCAGATCGCCGCCAGGGCCCAGAAGGGCTGGGCCGCCGTGACGCCGCAGAACCGCGCCCGGGTCATGTTCCGCTACAAGGCCCTGCTCGAGGAGCACTTGGAGGAACTGGCAAGCCTGGCCTCCCAGGAGCACGGCAAGACGCTGTCGGACGCCAAGGGTTCGGTCCAGCGCGGCATCGAGGTGGTCGAGTTCGCCTGTTCGATCTCGCAGATGCTGAAGGGCGAGTTTTCCGAGAATGTCGGCACCGGCGTCGATACGGTCTCGAGCCGCCATCCCCTGGGTGTGGTCGCCGGCATCACGCCGTTCAACTTCCCGGCCATGGTGCCGATGTGGATGTTCCCGGTGGCCATTGCCTGCGGCAATGCCTTCATCCTGAAGCCTTCCGAGAAGGTGCCCTCGTGTTCGCTGCGGCTGGCCGAACTGCTCGAGGAGGCCGGCGCGCCGGCAGGCGTGCTCAACGTCGTCAACGGCGACAAGATCGCGGTCGACACCCTGCTTTCCGATCCCGGCGTCCAGGCGATCAGCTTCGTGGGTTCCACGCCGATCGCCGAATACGTCTATCAGACCGGTACCGCCAACGGTAAGCGGGTCCAGGCGCTGGGCGGGGCCAAGAACCACATGATCGTGATGCCCGATGCCGATATCGATCAGGCGGTCGACGCCCTGATGGGTGCCGCCTTCGGTTCGGCCGGCGAGCGCTGCATGGCCGTTTCGGTTGCCGTGGCGATCGGCGACAAGGTCGGCGATGCCCTGGTCGAAAAGCTGCGCCCCAAGGTCGAGAGCCTCAGGATCGGCCCCTGGAACGACCCCGACGCCGACATGGGCCCGCTGGTCACCCGCGCCCATTACGAGAAGGTGAAGGGTTACATCGACGCCGGTGTCGCCGAGGGCGCCGAACTGGTCGTCGATGGCCGCGGCTTCTCGCTGCAGGGCTACGAGGACGGCAACTTCATGGGCGGCTCGATCTTCGATCGCGTCACGCCCGACATGAAGATCTACAAGGAAGAGATCTTCGGCCCCGTGCTTTCGATCCTGCGCGCGGACGACTACGAACAGGCCCTGGGCCTGGTCAACGACCATGAGTTCGGCAACGGCACGGCGATCTTCACCCGCGACGGCGATGCCGCCCGCGATTTCACCAGCCGCGTCCAGGCCGGCATGGTCGGCGTCAACGTGCCGATCCCGGTGCCGGTCGCCTTCCACAGCTTCGGCGGCTGGAAGCGCTCCCTGTTCGGCGACCATCACATGCATGGCGCCGAGGGCGTGCGTTTCTACACCAAGCTCAAGGCGGTGACGCAGCGCTGGCCCAGCGGTATCCGCCAGGGTGCCGAGTTCGTCATGCCGGTTCTGAAGTAATCCAACGACGCGCGCAAAAAAGAGGAACTCCACCATGGCTCGCAACAAGATCGCCCTCGTCGGCGCCGGCCAGATCGGCGGCACGCTGGCCCACCTCGTCGGCCTCAAGGATCTGGGCGACGTCGCCCTGTTCGACATCGTCGAGGGTGTGCCCCAGGGCAAGTCGCTCGACATCGCCCAGGCCGGTGCGGTCGAGGGTTATGACGCCGCCTTTGTCGGCGCCAACGGCTACGAGGGCATTGCCGGGGCCGATGTCGTCATCGTCACCGCCGGTGTCGCGCGCAAGCCCGGCATGAGCCGCGACGATCTGATCGGCATCAACGCCAAGGTCATCAATCAGGTCGGCGAGGGCATTGCCAAGCACGCCCCGGATGCCTTTGTCATCTGCATCACCAACCCGCTCGACGTCATGGTCTATCATCTGCAGCGCGCCTCCGGCCTGCCGGCCAACAAGGTCGTGGGCATGGCCGGCGTGCTCGATTCGGCGCGCTTCCGCCATTTCCTGTCGCTGGAGATGAATGTCTCCATGGAAGACGTCTCGGCCATGGTCATGGGCGGTCACGGTGACACCATGGTGCCGCTGGTGCGTTACTCCACCGTGGGCGGCATTCCGCTGCCCGATCTGGTGAAGATGGGATGGATGACCCAGGAGCGTCTCGACGCAATCGTGCAGCGCACGCGCGACGGCGGCGCCGAGATCGTCGGCCTGCTGAAGACCGGTTCGGCCTTCTACGCCCCGGCCTCCTCGGCAATTGCCATGGCCGAGTCCTATCTCAAGGACAAGAAGCGGGTTCTGCCCTGTGCGGCCATGCTGAGCGGCCAGTACGGCGTCGACGGCCTTTACTGCGGCGTGCCGGCGGTGATCGGCGCGGGCGGTGTCGAACGGATCGTCGAGGTCGAGCTCAACAAGGACGAACAGGCCATGTTCGACCATTCGGTCGATGCGGTGAAGGGCCTGATCGGCGCCCTGGACAAGGTGCTGGCCGGCACGTCCTGACGCAGGTGTCCATGATCGCGGCCGGTTTGCCGACACGAGCGCCATGGCCGCGTGCGGCCTGGTCCGTCTCGCCGGTGGTAATCTGCCTGATGCTTCTGGGTGCGCTCCTTGGCGCCCCCGCAGCAGCGCAGGAGCGTGGTACGGCGCGCGAGGCCCAGGAGATGGTCGCGCGCGCCATCGCCCTCTATGACGAGGTCGGCATGGCCCGCGCCCTGCGCCGGATCACGCTGGACCCGGTGCCCGCGTTTCGTGACCGTGATCTCTACCTTTTTGTCTTCGACCTGACCGGGACCAATGCGGCAAGCGCCGTCAATCCGCGGGCGGTCGGCAGCAATGCCTATTGGGCGCGCGACGCCGAGGGCCGTTATTTCGTTCAGGAGATGATCGCGCGTGCCAGTTCCCGGGGTGCCTGGGTCGACTATCGTTTTCCCGACCCCTTCACCGGGGGACCGGCGGCGAAATCAAGCTGGGTGGTGCTCCACGACAATCTTGTCTTCGGCTGCGGCATTTATCTGGGAGAAATCGGCATATGAAAGCCCTGAGCAACGTGGCTCTGGTTCTGGTCTGCATCCTGGGTGTCGTCCTGCCTGCGGCCGCACAACAGGCCGGGCGCGGCACGGCCGAAGAGGCGCAGGCGCTGGTCGCACGCGCCATCGACCTGAATGAACGGCTCGGCACGGAGGTGGCGCTGGCGGCGCTGAACGCGCAGGACCCCCGGTTTGTCGATCGTGACCTCTATGTTTTCGTGATCGGAGCCGATGGCCTGATTGCCGCCCATGGCGCCGACCCCAGCCGGGTGGGGCTGGATGCCCGCGAGCTGGTTGATGCCGAGGGCAATCCCTATGGCGCCTGGCTGGTCGAGCGGGCCACGCCCGAGGGCGTCTGGGTCGACTACCTGCGCAACGATCCCCTGACGGGCAAGGACGAGGCCAAATCGAGCTGGCTGGTACGCCACAACGGCTACATCTTCGGCTGCGGCATCTATAAGCCGTAACCCCGAGACGACGGAATCATGACGCGCGGGCGTATTTTCGCGCAGATTTGACGATAAATCCCCTCGGGCCGGCCCTGCTGCATGTTGTTATTGAATCCTGCGGTGTTACATTGTGCCTACCGCATGTCGAGACACCCCTTTCCGAAAGCAGCCCTCAGGGCAACTCCATGAATCTGCACGAATATCAGGCCAAGGAGATCCTTGCTGGCCATGGTGTGGCGGTCCCCCGTGGCGCCGTCGCCCGCACCGGCAAGGAAGCCGTGGCCGCCGCCGAGCAACTCGGTGGCTCCCTTTGGGTCGTCAAGGCCCAGGTTCACGCCGGCGGCCGCGGCAAGGCCGGTGGCATCAAGATCTGCAAGACCCATGATGCGGTGAAGGCCGCCGCCGAGGAACTGATTGGCGGCATCCTCGTCACGCACCAGACCGGTCCCGAAGGCAAGCCCATCGGCAGTGTCTATGTCGAGGAAGGTTCCGACATCGCGCGCGAGCTTTACCTCGCCCTGCTGGTCGACCGTGAAAGCAGCCGGATCGCGGTGATCGCCTCGACCGAAGGCGGCATGGATATCGAGCAGGTCGCGGCCGACACGCCCGAAAAGATCGTCAGCATGTCGATCGATCCGGCGAGCGGTCTGCAGCCCTTTCATGGCCGCCGCCTGGCCTTCGCCCTGGGACTGACCGGCGATCTGGTCAAGCAGACCGGCCAATTGCTTGCGGCGATGTATGCGACCTTCATCGAGAGCGACGCCAGCATGCTGGAGATCAATCCGCTGGTCGTCACCGGCGACGACAAGCTGGTCGTGCTCGACTGCAAGTTCAACATCGATGACAACGCCCTCTTCCGGCACAAGGATCTGGCCGCCCTGCGCGACGAAAGCCAGGAAGATCCGGCCGAACAGGAGGCCAACAAGGTCGGCCTCAACTACGTCAAGCTCGACGGCACCATCGGCTGCATGGTCAACGGCGCCGGTCTTGCTATGGCGACCATGGACATCTGCAAGCTGGCCGGCGGTTCGCCCGCCAACTTCCTTGATGTCGGCGGTGGCGCCAACAAGGAGCAGATCGCGGCGGCCTTCCGCATCATCGTCTCGGACGAAAACGTGAAGGCCATTCTCGTCAACATCTTCGGCGGCATCATGCGCTGCGACGTCGTGGCCGAGGGCATCGTTGCCGCGGCCAAGGAGCTTGATCTCACCGTGCCCGTGGTGGTGCGCCTGGAAGGCACCAACGTCGAGCAGGGCAAGAATATCCTGGCCGAGTCAGGGCTGGCGATCACGCCGGCCGACGATCTGGCCGATGCCGCGAAAAAGGCTGTGGCCGCGACGAAGGGAGCCGCCTGATGTCCGTTCTCGTCGGGCGCGAAACCAGGCTCCTCGTCCAGGGCTTCACCGGCAAGACCGGCACCTTCCATTCCGAGCAGGCGATCGCCTACGGCACCAACGTGGTCGGCGGCGTCACGCCGGGCAGGGGTGGTCAGACCCATCTCGACCGCCCGATCTTCGATACGGTCGGGGAATGCGTCGCCAGGACGGGGGCCAACGCCTCGGTCATCTACGTGCCGCCGCCGTTTGCGGCCGATGCCATCCTTGAAGCCATCGATGCGGAAATCCCGCTGATCGTGGCCATCACCGAGGGCATCCCGGTGCTCGACATGGTCAAGGTCAAGCGCGCCCTGCAGGGTTCCAAGTCGCGCCTGATCGGCCCGAACTGCCCGGGTGTCATCACCCCCGGGGAGTGCAAGATCGGCATCATGCCGGGCCACATCCACATGCGCGGCACCATCGGCATCGTCTCGCGCTCGGGCACGCTGACCTATGAAGCGGTGCATCAGACCACGGCGGCCAAGCTGGGTCAGACGACCTGCATCGGCATCGGCGGCGATCCGGTCAACGGCACCGACTTCATCGACTGCTTGGAGATGTTCCTGGCCGACGATGAAACCAAAGGCATCGTCATGATCGGCGAAATCGGCGGTTCGGCCGAGGAAGACGCGGTCGCGTTCTACCGCGCCCAGAAGAACCGCAAGCCGATCACCGGATTCATTGCGGGTGTTACCGCCCCGCCGGGGCGCCGCATGGGCCATGCCGGCGCCATCATTTCAGGCGGCAAGGGCAAGGCCGGCGACAAGATCGAGGCGATGGCGAGTGCTGGTTTCGCCATTGCGGACTCTCCGGCTAGCCTGGGCACCACGATGCTCAAGGCCATGCAGGGCTGACGCCCAACCATCAAGGAGGCCGCCGCAACGCGGCATACTGCGTTCATGGCACAGCGGATCGACGAACTTTCGTTCCTGTACGGCACCAATGCCAATTACATCGAGGAGCTCTATGCGCGTTATCGCGCCGAGCCCAGCGCCGTTGCTGCCGAATGGCGCCAGGTCTTCGACGACCTCGACGATGACGAACATTCGATTCTGGCGGAACTCGAGCCGGTGCGCGCCGCCCGGCGCGTCCAGGAACTCGATGACGAACCCGAGGGTTACGGCGGTGCGCCGCGTGGCAATGGCCGTGGCGGCAACGGCCAGGATGGCGACGTTGCGGTAGAACGCCGGCGGGTGCCCGACTGGGCGCCGGTGCCGGGCTCGCGCGACGCCGTTGCCGAATACGCCGTCGCCCGCGACAGCATTCGCATCCTGATGATGATCCGCGCCTACCGGGTACGCGGCCATCTGGCGGCCAATCTCGATCCGCTCGGGATCGAGGGTTCGCGCCATCATCCCGAACTCGACCCCAAGAGCTACGGCTTCACCGACGAGGATTTCGACCGGGAGTTTTTCGTCGACGGTGTCCTGGGTTTCCAGCGCGCCACCCTGCGCCAGATTCTCGACGCCGCGCGCCGCACCTATTGCGGCACCATCGGTGTCGAGTTCATGCACATCCAGAGCCCTGACGAGAAATCCTGGATCCAGCGCAAGTTCGAGGGCACCCGCAGCGACGCCGAACTGGGGCCCGAGGAGAAGAAACGCGTGCTCTCGGAAATCTACCGTTCCGAGGGTTTCGAGAAGTTCCTCTCGATCAAGTATCCAGGCTCCAAGCGTTTCTCGCTGGAAGGCGCCGAAAGCACCATTGCGGCGATGGAAACGATCATCCGCACCTCGGCCCGTCTGGGCGTTGAGGACATCGTGCTGGGCATGC
>Ga0105055_10011363_pt1 | contig 11003 bp, 9 predicted proteins | sample BON03_FD_78090 | JGI IMG/M metagenome (GOLD analysis project Ga0105055, IMG submission 78090) | Freshwater microbial communities from Lake Bonney liftoff mats and glacier meltwater in Antarctica - BON-03 | ecosystem: Environmental > Aquatic > Freshwater > Ice > Glacier meltwater | place: Lake... | reverse complement strand
CCTGTGTGTCCCATGTTTTTCCTTTTCCTTCTCTTGTCCCTCCTCGCCCAAGCCCCTGCCTGTCTCCATCACGCAGCTTGCACGCACATCTGACTTGCCCCCCACGCACGCACCTCTCTTTGTGTTCTTGATCCTGTTTCGACAGCGCCGCGGGAGCAGTCGTCCCCGAGTGCATAGCACAGCGGGGGCGGCTGGGAGGGGACGAGGCAGGCGAGCAGCATCATCGCTACTCGATCTCAAAGCCCCCTTCTTTCCCATCACCTTGGCCCAAGGCGCCCTGAGAAGCAAGAGCGCAGTCTGTGCCAGTACAGCAGGCTGATCTGCTGTCGTGCAGGTCCTCCTCTCTTCAGGGCCAGTCGTGTGAATCCCACGCACGCACGCACGCACGCACGCACGCACGCGAACACTCTGCTCGCGCAAATTTGTGCGAATCCCATTCTCGCGGTAGCGTCTTGAATGGTGGAAACTGTGTGCAGCGCCTTGTTTGCCTCGCACAGGTTTTGGGGTCTGCTGGCACCGTTTCTGCGGCCGGCAAGTAGTCGTGCAGGCTGACACGTGTCTGCACGACAGGCAAACAAACGACTGAAAACGTGAAAGATCCACGTTTGCTCTGCTGATTGCGCCAGTTACCGCAAGTTTTTCTTCGCCTAACAGCACTTTCGCCCTTGCTCTTGATTGGTCCCAGCAGGAGTGAGGAGCGAGAAACAGCGATAGCACTCATAAGACGAGAACATATCGGCAAAATGCCGCCGGGACAGCAGAACTGGCTCTTTCCAAAAGAAAATCTAGAACATACTCCCTCGCGCAAGGACGGCATGTCGGCGGAGTCGGAGCGCGCAGTGCGCAAAAGCATTTGTACTTTTATTCAACGGGTGGGCACACACATCCACGGCGGGCATGGGTCATGTAAGCCCATGTCGATGAATACTGCCAAGGTTTTTTTCCACCGTGTGTGCATGTCCCAGTCAGTGGCAACGGGCAAACAGAATCCGAAACTACTAGGCGTCACTTGCTTGTTTGTGGCGTGCAAAACTGAAGAAGATATGCGCCCCATCAAAGAGTACATCTGGGCTATGAACCAAATTGATGTCGATGAAAATGGCCAAAACCTCTATCCCTACGGCACGACAACCGATGAAACAATCATGCCCAAGGGGCGCAAGCGGTATAAGTGGATGGTGGACGAAGAGAGTGTCAAGTTTCAGCAAGTCAGGGAGAACATGCTGCAGGTCGAGAAATGCATTATGCAGATGCTTGACTACGATTTCAGTGTCCGCCACCCGATCAGCTTCACGAAGGTAAATTTTGCAGTATTTTGCGCAGTAACGCCCAATGTGGATGCGCGCTACTCGAATCAGACCGCAGTGTCTTGAAACTTTTTGCTGGTTCCTGTGAAAATAGTGTTATATTTGCGTAGATGTGTGCGGGGAGTTCTGGTTTGTGTTCCATGTTTAGAGAGTGACCGGGCGCGCGACAAGCGGATGGGCTTCCGCCCTGGAGCCGCCACGCGCCACTCGAAGTCAGCCAGAGTTCATAACTAATACGCAACATCTTTTCATATACAACATCATAACATCATTTAATACACAACATCTTTTTACTAATACCCAACATCCTCATTCGTTGGTCCGATCTAGTGGGCGCGCGGCAACTGCGCGCTAAAGCGCTCCGTCGCCGCGCGCCCCTGAACTCTGGCAGACTTTGGTGCTTGCATTCGCGCAAATTTTGTGCTTGCATTCTTCTGGCTAGCGGTAGCCCAATTTTGTGTTATGCTTGCACGCAAAATTCTTCTGGCTAGCGGTTGCCTATGTCCCTGCTCATTCTCCCCCCTTGTATCTATCTTGACAGGAAATCATTCAGTTCCTCGACGCACGTCGTAAGAGAAATGAGGACAATACCGACTTCGATGAAAAACGACGTCTCGTACAAGGCGATGGCTCGGTCCTCAGTGAACTCGGCGTCCAGATTTATAATGTCTTTCTCTCTCTCTCTATCTCTCTCCCCCCCCCCCTCTCCCTGGCTCTCTCTTCCTGTCTCTTTCTCTCGCTCTCTCCCTCGCTGCTCGCCTTCGCTCCTTGTGTGTTTGCGCGTGTTTGTGTGTAAGGTATGCCAATATGCGTCCTTTTCGTGTGAACCCCCCCCTCTTTCTCTCTCTATCTCTCTCTCGCTCGCTCGCTGCTCGCCCTCGCTCCTTGTTTGTCTGCGCGTTTTGTGTGTAGGGTATGCCAATATGCTTGCTTTTTGTGTGAAAGCGCTTCTGTATAGCTCACCATTTATTTTCGTGTATGTTTATTTGCACGCATCAACACATGCGCACAGATGGCATATGCAATGGCGAATGACTCGGGATCGACGACGCTTGCGCTTGAGTACGACGCAGCTGTGATCGCTGCTGGGTGTGTATCACTTGCAGTAAAAGCATCTACAAAGGCTAATCCCTTCAAGCTGATCAAGGTGAAGACATTTTAGTTGGTCAAATTCTTTTACTGTGTCTCTCTGCCGTCGCGCTGCCGCGAAAGGCATTTGCCATTCGAAACGGACCGCCATTCTGAGCCCGACGCACACCGTGGTGCGCACGAATCGGACCATTTTAAAGGCTCAAAATAATTCTATGTTTAATATCGCTACAGCCATATCCCTGTGTCAAACCCCTCAATTTCATTGTCCACTACCTTAGAGACATCCCCTGCGATACTACTATGGTGTTGTGTTGTGTGCGTGTATGCGCATGTTCCTGTTATTTACGAGTATGTTTGATTCATCCGACATCTATGTATATATTATGCATACGTCACAAAGATGTATGTAGAAGGCTCATTTTTTTGGCAACCTCTCATATCTTAGGTGTCTAAGTGGACAAAGGAGCTGGTGGCGCATTTTGGTTCCAAAAAAGATCCGGCAATGTACCCCAAAGAAGTTGCTGAACAGCTGAAAAAGGATTACATCGAAGGTTTGTGTGTCATGATAGTTTGTACGTCAGTAGTGTGTTTCTTCAAGATGATTTTACGGATCTTTGTGTTGAGTGCTTTGAGTGGTGATGTATGCATGAAAATTATCAAGTTTTTTTTCGCTGGTTGTATTTGTGTGTGCAAGAGTGGATTTCGTTGTTTGATTGCTTCTGGGCTAATCCTGCGTTTTAACGATGGCACTACCTCTTCCGGAAGAGGTAGTGCCACCGTTCAATCTTGTAATAAACCACCACGCAGCCCTGCCCTTGTACCCTCTCACTCCACCAATTACTCACCGCCTGTCCCAATCCCCCCCCCCCTGAACCCCACATATTCCCTCTCAAAAAAAAAGATGTTCAAAACCAGATGTTGGACTTGTACGACGAGGCTGAAATGACGAAGGTGCGTTTTTTTTGGCAGGGTTTTTTTGGAAGAAAGCAATATTGATTTCTATGATGCTTGCATTGTACATGTGGAGTCCCCTATCAGAATCGGACCAGTGACATGATATGTCAATGGTTCGATCCAGTGGGCGCGCGGCAGCTGCGCGCTCCGACGCCGTGCGCCCTCAAATCTGCCCTTGTGTATGCGTGTGTGTGGCTGCAGTTGTATGCTTGTTTGAGGTGCTAGTAGTGTTTCAGAACTGCGATTAATTTCTCTCGCCCCCTACAACTCTCCCGGTCGGTGCCGCTGTCTCTCTCCCCCTCCTCTCCTTTCCCTCTCCATAGACATCTGTGCAGAATCAGCAGATAGTCGCCGAACCCGAACCCCCTGCTGCACCTCCGGCACATGCCAGCAGCAGCAGCGATCCAGCTGGCCACACAACTACCACCACCACTGCGCTACCTGCCACGAGGCCGGCAGCGCCAGTAGCTCCGGGTGGTGGTTCTTCGCATTCAAATGGCAGCCATAAGGCGAGTGCCCACCGCGTATCTAAGGATAGACGTTCGTATCTAACTGCGTTTAGATCATGGTATCTAGATTTGGTACTGGTTGGTGCGCGTGGTGCTGCAGCTCGAGTGCGCGTGTGCAAGTGGATGAGAGGGAGGGCGCAAGATAGAGATAGTGCACATGAGAGGGCGTGGATGAGAACGAGATTGCGAAGGAGAGGGATACTGCAAACTGATCACGAGAGAGAGATAGCAGTGAGAGAGAGAGAGAGTACAAAGATCGTGGGTGGTTGTGGGATATCAGTGGGTGTTCGATATCAAGGTCGTCCTCCTCTTCCCTCCATCTCTTCCTCATACCACACATTTTCCTTCCTCACACGCCCTATTGCCGACCCACGCCGCGGGGCACGTCTACGAGTTTCGTATTGTGTGTCGCAGGTGTGCGCGTGTGTTGAGCACGTGGTATGTTGAATGTGCTCGTATCGTATGCGCGGCCTCGCAAACACCTGATAGCAGCCCACATACCACGTATTTTTGGCGCGCTCGTACGCACCTTCCAGCAGATACCAATCGGCATTTTTTTCTTGTGTCTAACATATACCAGCCATCGAATGGCGCAAAACGATTCTAAGAGCCAATCAACTCGAACACAAGATAGTGCACATTTTAGAAAAATGTGTTTTTTGTGTATGTATATGTAGCAGTAATATCTTTTGTAATCCTCCCTCGTTCTAACGGCAGTGAATCTGTGTATGTGCGTGTATTTGTGTGTGTATCAACATTTGTATATATATGTATCATTTGCCGACGACTGTTGACGGGTCTCTTTTGCGGATTCCGTGGTTTGCCCACCATTTTTCTGGTACAACAGCCTTCGGGTCATGGTTCCGCGGCTCCAGCCGGCCCCACGGTAATAGAAATGTTACCAACATGTTTGTGTGTTTTTGTATATTTGTATGTGTAAGTACATACATGTATATATGTAAGTGTCTGTAAGTGCCAGTATATCTACCCAAACGCACGCTCTTGCACACACACCAAATCATATTGCAACATATTTATTACCGCAGCCCAAGTTGACCTCTCGGTAATACTTGTGCACGGGATGTGATGCTGTTTGGGAGGGTGTCGTGTATTGACAAACATGCGCTTGTTTTCAAAGATGAGTCTCGTTGTTTGAAGTAGAGTTTCACGCAGCGATGTACAACGCACATACAGAGTAACGTGCAAATAAATGGTACGCACAAGCGCATATACAAATAACAAATAGGCAGAGAGATGCACGCAAACACATCTCCATGCGTATTGGAGGCGCAACGTTACCCTTGGTGTTTGGCCTGCATCAAGAGAGCATACACACATACTTTTGCACACACGATACTGAACGTGGTAGCTGAGCGTATCCCAGAATCGCAAGAAAGGCGCACGAGTCAACTCATTTCATGACGAATCACGCATGCCCACCCCCCTATCGTGTCTCAAAAGTGTCCTGTTCTCTTTCCCTTCCTTACGTCGCTTTGTGTGGAAGAGCCAATTATTACACTTGATAAGACCCGGTGCATATGGCTCGCTCATCTCACATATTCCCACCTTCAATTTTGAACGCACCTGGATGAGACATATTCGCGCAATGAGGAGCCAAACACCTCGTGAGAGACAGACGCAAGGACGCACTTGTGTAATCGCTTCATCTATATTGAGAGAGTCATGCATAGATTCCCAAACAGAGGCACGTGGTACCCACAGACAAACACAAGTGAAACATCCATAACGCACCCGCATGAACCACACAAAAAAAATCGAAATCTGAAAACTTCTGCATATTTTCAGCAGCCAGCGGCTGCTGGCCGCGCGCAAGATCTTGCAGACCTCGAAGCTGGTATGTGTGCGTGTTTATTATTCTGCCCCTGCTTGTCGCTCTGCGTGTATGCGCGTTTGTTTGTGCTAAACCGGCAGGTAGAAACGCGAAGTCACTGACGACGAATCCTTTGTCGCTTTCATATTTATATATTCATTTTGTATTTGTATTTCCTGCTGTGTGTGCTTGGCAGGCAAAACAGTCAGTATGAAGGGGTCGGGGCCCAAGCCCCATGAATTAGTCTTCTCAAAAGAAACCAACGTGTACAAATGCACGTGTCCTGTCTGGCGCAACGTGCCACTTCGTGAGAATGACAAAACCTGTCGTCATCTGATTATGATTCGCTCCAGAAATACTGAGATGGGGCGTGTCGGCGAAGAAGTGCGTTTGTGTGTGTCTCTGTCGCTGTCGCTGTCTTCTATGTAACATTAAAACGCGCCCAGTGTGTGTATGCATCTTGGGCGCGCAGCGGTGAGGGGCTTCAGCCCCGACGCCGCCGCGCGCCACAGTGATCCGACCAAACCCCGAGGGTACTAGCAGGTCGATTTTTTTGTTTTGCAAAATCAAAGCCTGCGACCACGAGAGTCGCTAAATCTTTTCGACCAGCGAGTAGGAAGTTGCAGGTCAAAAAAAGCTAGTCGCAGGTCAGAAAAATGGTTGTCTGGTCGAAATAATGTTGTTGTTGGTCAGAAAAAGATTGTGGAATTTGTGTTTTTTTTAAGGTGGGTTGGGTATTTCTCGAACGAATGCGGATTCTCAGTGGAATGCAGGTTTCAAGACATTTCATCGAAGTTGTTATTGTGGAAACGAAACGATTTGTGTGTAGTAATGTAAACGTGATCTTGACGCGGCAAACATGCGGCCAGCGCTCGAGCATGTCTGCGGGAAGTCAATGCCGAGCGCTAGAGAATTATTTTTGAGAGCGAATTTATCATATGTTCCTGATATATCAAAATGTAGAGCAGACCGGGGTCTAGGTCTGTGCACTTTTTGGGTACTTGCGTAAAGAGAACCGCTTGCGTAAAGAGAACCGCTGCGCAATGCAAGATTCTGGTTTTTCTGCGGGTTTTCCCGGAAGATTCAACTGCGCAGCGGTTCTCTTTAAGCACGTTCCCATAAAGTGCACAGACCTAGATCTCAGTCTCCTCTACATTTAGATATCAGGAATATATGGCAATTCGCCCTAAAAAATAATTTTCAAGCGCTCGGCGTTTGCTCCCGCAGACATGCTCGAGCGCTAGCCGCATGTTTGCCTCGTAAAGATCACGTTCACATTACTACAGACGAATCGTTTCGTTTCCACAACAACAACTCCGATGGAATACCTCGTAAACTGGATTCCACTGAAAATCTGCGTTCGTTCGAGACATACCCAACCCCTCGTTAAGTGTTCAGTGCGCGAAAAAAATGCATTTTTCTGGGCCACCAGGCCCCCTGTACGTCGCAAAAAATGCTTTCGCATGTCTCTGCAATTAGAGTGTTGATGTAACTCACACTTGTCAGACTCGAAATCTATCTACGTGTCTCTGCCCGTTTTTCACTCTCTGTGTGCCTGTGTGTATGTTAATGTGAGCAGGGTATAGCTAAAATGGAAAAGGCAGAAGAGGTTTTGAGACAACAGTATCCACAGGCGCGTCCGTCCAGTGGCGGGGGGGGAGGCGGGGGGCAAAGGCCACGTGGTGATGGCAAAAATGGCGACTACGACGCAGCCAAACGCCCGCGTACTGGCCCATAAGATTTGCTGGAGTGTCTGTGGTGTTTTTTTGTGTGTTTTCTTGCCTATACTGACCATGATATATTTCTGTGTGTGCTGGTGTATGCATGTATATATGCACATATCTATGTGCATATGCATCTCAAGGGTATTGTAGCCCGGTGATTTTTTGATTATTTTCTTTTTCTTGTTGTGAAGTGTTATTTTGTGTGTTCTGTCTTTTGCTGTGTGTAGTTTTCCCCTTTCTTCACTCTTCTCTTCTGTGGGGATTACTGAACTGCAGAACCTGAGTTAATGTGTCGATATGTATGTACATATTATATTACTTTTACTGCATATATATATTTTATATGTTCGTATATTTACACCGATTAGGAGGAGGGAGGTTTAGCAGAGGGGGCAGAAAGGCTGGAAACTGTAGATGGGAACAAGTCTTTCACAAACCACTGGAGGTGGAGTAGTGGGGGGTGTGTCTCAATATGTTGTATGTGCTCAGACATGGCACACTTACAGCAGATGCACCCACCAAAATCACGTATATATATATATATACATATATACGTATACAAAGGGTTGTATGTTTGATATAGAGATCTTGCGTCCACATATTAATCTGTGACTCTGTAGGAAACGGCATATGCATATGCATAGTATCTTTTGTATGCGTGCATACACGCATGAAATGTATGGATATGTATCTTTTGTATGTGTGCATACACGCATGAAATGTTTACTGGTATGCTGTTAGTTCCTTTGTAAAAATCAAAACAGCCCTGCGGTAAAGAAGGCTGAAATGCAGGTGTTGGCAAAAACACAAATAAAACATAAAAATTAACAAAAAAACTCTCGCTGAGTGTGAGTTTGACTTGTTTTGGCATCTGGGTGGAAATCGTGAACACTCTCACAGATATGTATTTGCATAAATGTGTGATTGTGTAAATATGTAGAAATTTGTGTTTGTACTGAATATTGGTGCCACAGTGTGTGTGAGTGAGTGGGTAATAAGATAAGGGTTTATACAACACCCACTGGAGACTGAAGACACTGTGTATACCGTTGCCCACCCAATTATCATGGCGGACCCGTCCATGAAAAAGTGACGCAACACGCTCCTAGAATAGGACTCGTGTGTAGGTAACAGATATGTTTCAGCAGCATATCACGTGTGAATGAGTCGTGTACAGATACATGTCTCTGAGTCATGATCCAGCACAAACATGCACTACAATGCATATGTGTACCTCAGACTTTGAGAGTAGAGTTTTAATTGAAAACTAACAGTGGATATCCCAGGGATTTGTTATGGTGACCCCGTGCCTGGGGTCTTGTCGTAATTACCCAGAATGCAATTCCTAATCGTCAATCGCTGGCACTCGGGCTAAAGACCTGGTCGAGATTGGATTCTTTCTTTCTTTCTTTCTTTCTTTCTTTTTTTTCATGGGGCAGTCGTGTCTGCCATTTCCCCCATTGCAGCATACTAAACAACTGGCTTTGTCGACCATACCCTACCGAATGAAGGAATGCGAACTAAATCAGTACCTGCGAAAGTTTTCGACTCGCATTATAGTAAGTCAAATACCATTTGGTGAGCTATCTCCACCCACTTAGTTCAGTGATAAAGTTGGATTTTCGCCGCCCAAGAAAAAAAAAATGCACAAAGGAGCGCTAGATATCTGCAAATAAGCCCTTCAAATCCTTTATAGAGCGCTAAGTCTCTGCCAACGAGCACTGTGACAAAATATATGTGAAATACACCTTCAAATCAGCTTTATGTGCATTAAATCAGCTTTTTGTGCATCATTTATCTGCACAGGAGCCCTAGATCTCTGAAAAGGAGCCCTCCAAATCCGCAACAGAGCCCTTCAAATCCGCAAAAGAGCCCTTCAAATCTACAAAAGAGCCCCGAATTTACGTCTTGACAGGCGCGTTTATAGACTTACTGGATACAAGGCCAAGAATTTTTTTTTCAAACTTGAAGATGGCCATGGAACATCTTTGCAAAGATATTCCATGGCCATCATTTGAAAACATGTTCAAGTTAACATCCTTGCAAAGATCATGTTCCAAAGCCATCTTCAGGTGTGAATGGCCACCGTATGTTGAGATTTCAAATCATTTGAAAACATTTTTAAATTTCAAATCATTTGAAAACATGTTCAATTTTCCAAGCCTCAAAAAGAACAAATCAAATCGAAGAGCAAATCAAATCCAAAAGAGCCCTACATCTTGACAATACATCATGTAGAGCCCTTGAAACACGCAAAACAAATACACGCAAATTAAATCCAAAAGAGCCCTAGATCTATACTATACATCAAAGAGCAAATCAAATCCAAAAGAGCCCTAAATCTATACAATACATCACAGAGCAAATCAAATCTAAAAGAGCCCTAAATCAAATCCAAAAGAGCCCTCAGGCTAAATCTATACAATACATCAAAGAGAAAATCAAATCCAAAAGAGCCCTAAATCAAATCCAAAAGAGCCCTAAATCTATACAATACATGATATAGAGCCCTTGGAACACACAAAAGCAAATTCTGGGATTCTGCTTCCTTAACGTGATGCTATTCAAGTGAATGGTTTAGTCCTGTAAGTTCACTGACCCTATCTATGAAGCGGACTTGAATAATCATTTGAAAACATGTTCATTTTTCCAAGCCTCAAAAAGAGCAAATCAAATCAAAGAGCAAATCAAATCCAAAAGAGCACTACATCTTTGCAATACATCATGTAGAGCCCTTGAAACACGCCGCAGCAAACTTAAAAGCAGATTCTAGGATTCTGCTTCCTCAACGTGATGCCGTTCAAGTGAATTGTTTGGTATTGTAAATTCCCTGACCCTATCCATGAAGTGCACCTAAACCCTAAACCCTAAACCCCAAACCCTAAACCCTAAACCCTAAACCCTAAACCCTAAACCCTAAATTCCCTGACCCTATCCATGAAGTGCACCGATTCTTTTCGACAACCGTATGTGTCAACTCGTCCACAAGTAAATACAACGATGTAGCCAATAGCATATTGATCTATGTAAAATGATGTATCAACTGGTTCTACCTATGTGTCAACTCGTCTACAAATAACTACAACAATGTAGCCAATGGCATACTGATCCATCTAAAATAATGTAATACGAGTTGGCTACGATTAGTAGGCTCCTATAGGTCTCATTTGCAAAAGAGCCCTACAAAAGAGACTATATTCTGCAAAAGAGACCTATAATTTTATGGAGCCTACTAATCGTAGCCACCCCATAACTGGTTCTACGTCATGGTTAGACTGGACACAAAGGCACAGTTGTGGATGATTTTCTTTTAACCAACATTTTTTTTGACAATGGAATTAATAAACCTTTTCACAAATCACACAATGGTAAAATGGTCAATTCAATTTTTTTGGACAACAGAATTCATTCTGCGCAGCCCTTGACTCGGAAATCGGCATGTTAGGTGGCAAAACCCATGGGGAGTGACTCTCACAATGGAACCTAACCACCTGAGATGCCTTCAAGATGCAGTGGGTTTTTTCTTTTTTACCACTACCAACCGACAACTACCTTCGGGTACTATAACAGTGGGTTTTTTCTTTTT
>Ga0105055_10011362_pt1 | contig 11004 bp, 11 predicted proteins | sample BON03_FD_78090 | JGI IMG/M metagenome (GOLD analysis project Ga0105055, IMG submission 78090) | Freshwater microbial communities from Lake Bonney liftoff mats and glacier meltwater in Antarctica - BON-03 | ecosystem: Environmental > Aquatic > Freshwater > Ice > Glacier meltwater | place: Lake... | reverse complement strand
CTGTAAATGATGGAACCACTGGTAACAACGGAAATGCTGGAGACGGGTTAAATTTTCCGTATTCGTCTACTGCACCAGGTAGAGGATGTTGTGGATTCTATCAGCCATCACACAATTTGGTAAATGCTTTCAAAACTTCAGCAGATGGTTTACCGCTTATTGGAAGTGCTGCTGATGGAACAGATGATACGTACAATGCCGTAGATTTACCAAACGATCAAGGTATTAGTTCTGGTGCTGCATTTACGCTTGACAAAAGTATTGCCGTGGATCCTAGATTAGACTGGACGGTTGGTAGAAGAGGTGTAAACTTCTTAGATTGGGGTCCAATGCCAGGCTCTAATTGGATTCGTGATCAAATTTATGCCGGCCCTTACTCTGGTAAAAAATGGATGTATTATTTAGGGGAAGAAAGCAGCAGTACGCATTCAACAGCTAAGAGAAGTGTCAACAATAATTACAGACTTTTTAAGATGTCTCATGTTATTTTATGGCTGGCTGAATGTGAAATAGAACTAGGGAATCTTGCCGCAGCTGAAGCATATGTAAACCAAATCAGAGTTAGAGCTCAGACAGGTTCACTTCAAGATGCAACTGTTAATTATGTCATTAAGCCTTACCCTACGGGCACTTTCGCTACAAAGGGGGCTAATTTCGCAAGAAACGCAACACGTATGGAGCAAAGACTTGAGTTTGCCATGGAAGGTCACAGATTCTTTGATCTAGTACGTTGGGGAATAGCTGAAAAAGTACTTAATAAGTATGCCGCTGAAGAGGCCGTTCCAGGTAAAGAACCAGCTGGGAGAGTATTCAATAAAAGAGGCTATATGTCGGGTAAAACGTTCACCGCAAAGAACAATGTATATCCACTACCTCAAGACGAAATATTGAACAGTCAAAAGGATGGCAAGCCGACTTTGACACAAAATCCAGGGTATTAATTTGATGAAATAAATAATTCTAAACACTTTATCTCATCCTTATAAATTAAGGATAGATAGCTTTTTACGATTATTTAAATTAAGATAGCAGTAGCTTTAGAGTTACTGCTATCTTTTTTATTTGTAAGTTAAAAATCCTAAACTGAAGACTAAATAATCTCCTGTTTTCAAAATTTTATTCGATGCAATAAATACCAATCGAACTCTTCTTGAAATCTTCCTTTCAAATCAAATAACTAATAAAGCCAACATATTCCTTAGCATTTTTTTTAAATTATAAACCCCCCCTCATTTTTCCTCCCTAAATTGCGTACCTAATGCAAACCATTCAATACAAATACCAAAAAGAGAATCTCTCGATTTCGGAGCCGGTAAAATATGATGCTTCCAGGCTGAAATCAGAAGAGATGCTTATTAATATTGGCCCTCAGCACCCTTCTACACATGGTGTATTGAGGCTAGAAGTTGTTTCTGATGGTGAAATAATAGTAGATGTTGTACCTCACTTGGGGTATTTGCATCGCTGCTTTGAAAAACATGCTCAATCTGTACCTTTTAATCAAGCCATTCCTTATGTAGATAGGCTAGATTATGTGGCAGCCATGAACTCTGAGCATGCCTGGGCTATGGGTGTAGAAAAAATGCTGGGTATAGAAAATGACATTCCCAAGCGAGTAGAATACATTCGTGTTTTGGTGTCAGAGCTCAATAGAATCGCCGCACACTTTATTGCCATAGGTACTTATGGTTTAGATATAGGTGCCGCCACACCATTTTTATGGCTTTTTAGAGACAGAGAAACCATCATGCGTATGTTAGAATGGGTTTCTGGTGCCAGAATGCTTTATAATTATATTTGGGTAGGCGGTTTGTTTTATGATTTACCTGTTGGTTTTGAAGAAAAGTGCATAGAGTTTATAAACTATCTAAAACCTAAACTAACTGAGCTTCGTCAAATCATTATCGACAATCATATCTTTATTAATAGAACAGCCAATGTAGGCGTTTTACCACTTCAAATGGCTGTAAATTATGGATGTACAGGGCCCGTTTTACGTGGTAGTGGGCTAAAATATGACCTTAGACGAGTAGATGGATATTCAGTTTATCCCGAAATAGATTTTGAAATCCCGATAGGAAAAGGTTTAATGGGTACTACTGGCGACTGCTGGGACAGAAACAACGTACGTGTGGAAGAGTGCTATGAGTCCATTAAGATCATAGAGCAGTGCATCGTAAAATTGACTAAAGAACATAAACGAGATAGGAGTTTCGACCCGCAAGCGTATTTACCCAAGAAGATAAGACCTAAGGCCATGGATTTTTATTGCAGAGCAGAGAACCCAAAAGGCGAACTTGGCTTTTTCTTTAAAACAAACGGAAAGTCTGACATTCCCGAACGAGCAAAAGTACGAGCATGCTCCTTCAATAATTTATCAGTCCTTTCCGAGCTGTCAAAAGGCGTAATGATAGCAGATTTAATGGCGATTATTGGCTCATTGGATGTAGTAATGGGTGAAGTAGATAGGTGAATTTAGTTTTCAATTCTCATTTGGCAATTAATCGCTCATTTAGCCTTCCAGACGAAGACGGAAATGGTAGAAATTACAATTCACAGTTAAAACAAAACGATTAAGCTTTCCTATCAAAGGCGAGAATATTCGAACTTAGATTTCCCAAACACTAGGATTCTGATTATTCCTAAGGTGCTTTCTTACTTCCATCCAAAACACCAAAAACAAATAAATAATAATAGGTGAACCAAATGTAAAAAAAGAGGCGTAAATGAAATATAAACGAATACTACTAGCAGAAAAATTTAGCCTTTCCCCTAGTTTAGCACATACTCCAAAAAGCTTGCTTTCTACTAAATACTTAACTCTATCCATCTGATTTAACCTTGAAATTGAATTTATCAATTATACAAAAATAGTTTTTTTGTTTTAGAAATCAACTAAGCCTCCTTCATCTACCCCTAAAAATGACATTCGACACCAAAATTATTCTTCATTATCACGTGATATCGAATATGAAACTATTGTAAAACAACCAAAACATTAGATTTTAAACCATAAAAAAGCTCTAGCTTTTAAAGATAAGTCCTTATTGTCAAACTCCTATTAAAGCAACTTGTTTATAATGAGCCAAATCCAGCGAAAATTAAATATTAAAAATTAAACCCAATAACAAACCCCCAATAATGATAAAATAGGAAGGCACTTTGGTTCCAATTAATAGCAAAAAAGTGGCAAAAACCGTCCAAATGGAAAGTGTGGAATCTGCCATGGGTTCAAAAAGTGATACACCCGCAGCAATGGTAAGTCCAGTACTAGCAGCATTAATCCCCTCTAAAGAAGCCCTTACAGCACGGTATTGCTTTAGTTGGTCCCAGAAGCGAACCACAAAAAATATCATTAAAATACCAGGAAGGAATATCCCTACAGCTGCAATACCTGCACCCATTATTTGACCACTTACCCCCCATTGACGCATGGAAAGGGAACCTACAAAAGAAGCTATTGAAAATGTAGGCCCTGGTACAAGCTCTGCTATAGCAATGCCAGACAAAAATTCATCCGCCGACAAAAAGTGCTTAAATTCCACAAACTCATTATAAAGCAATGGTTTCATAATATGACCTCCACCAAAAGCCAAACTTCCGTTTCTATAAAAATTTTCAAATAATAGTACGGGCAAATTTCTGGTGACATTTCCCACTGCAATAGAAATAGCAAAAATTCCTGCCCAAAGGATGAAGTTTCCCCAGTCTATTTGTATTGGGTTTTTCTCTCTTTTTTCTAGTTTATCAAACTTAAACGACGTGATAAAACCTCCAAAAAGAATTAAAACAGGAGTTATAAAAGGCGAACGATACATAAAGGCCAACCCCGCACCTAAAACCATCAAAATCCAGCTCGTTTTAGAATCAATAACCTTTCTACCAATAACATAGGCGGCATAGAACACAAAGGCTATACCCATTGGTTTTATAAACCGTGTCAATTTAAGGAGCAATTCTTTATCAATAAAATTAACACCTATAGCGGCAGCTCCCATCACAATGGTGGCAGGTAAAATCCAAATAAGTAAAGTAAGATAAGCTAGGAATGGGCCACCTAATTTAAAACCAATGGCCGTCAAAGTTTGTGTGGAAGTAGGACCAGGCAATATTTGACATAAGGCCTGTAGTTCCATCAGTTCGGCCTCTGTTAAATACTTTCTACGCTCCACAAAGTATTTGATAAATAACGTCAAATGCACATTTGCCCCACCAAAACCTGTTAGGGCGATGATTAGCACATCTTTCAAAAAGATAAAATACCGTATTTGACGTGTTTTAATCAACTTAATAAAATCGTTTACGAACACAATCTACTAAAAAAATAAATCGGCTTTTGCCGATTTATTCAAATTCTTACGTACTATGTTTTAACTTACCATCTATTTCCTTTCTACTACTTGCAGATTCACGTCAGACCATGTCTTATTTAAATGCAATTCCTTACAGGCTATACTTATGGCTTCTAAGGCCGCATTTCCACTAAAGTCCTTAAGAATATCTATACTTCCACTAACCACATTTGTGGTATCCGTTTCGATAAAGTCAAAATCAAAGGTCTTTTCTATACCGTTCATTTTTATGGTAACTGGTATTTTTCCATTCGAAATAGTACCGTAAGAACCTGTAATCAGAGAATCGCTCAAATTATCGAAAAAGAAAGTCTTCAATTTCGCATCTCTAATTTCATTATTTGAATTGACAGTTCTGGCATTAATAGTAAACATATTACCGTCTAACTTAATATCATTAAAAGAACCTGGAACACCCACTTTATCAGGCGTTTTAAAAGCCGTCCATGTTAACACAGACTTTGCTAAATCAAAATTATAGGCAGTAGCATCATTAACTTCATCTACCACTTCGTTTGTTTCAGATTCTTTTGAAGAGCTACAAGCCACCATTAAAGAAGCTACAAACATTGCGAAAATTATTTTTTTCATTTTTTTATTTTTGTTTAAAAATTATTTTTTTAGTCCTAATTCCCTTAATCTTTCTTCTAAAAACTCTCCTGCTGTCATATCCACATATACTTTAGGGTGTTCTTCATCGATACAAGATTTCATGCAAGTTAAGTCCATTTCTGGTCTTGGGTGCATAAAAAACGGAATAGAAAAACGAGAAGTTTTCATTTTCTCTATTGGTGGATTTACCACACGGTGAATAGTAGATTTTAATTTATGATTGGTCAGCCTATCCAGCATATCACCCACGTTTATTACAATTTGATCTGGTAACGCCGTTACAGCTATCCACTCACCATCTGCTCTTAAAACCTGTAAACCATCCGCAGAAGCACCCATCAAAAGAGTTATCAAATTGATATCGCCATGTGCCGCTGCTCTTACAGCTCCATCTTCCAGAAGTTCTGGATTTTCAATCGGAAAATAATGGAGGGCTCTTAAGATACTATCCCCTTGATACACTTTTGCTTCAAAATAATCTTCTGGGAGCTCTAAATAAAGAGCTATAGCCTGTAAAAGTCTTCTACCTGTAGTTTCGAAAATCTCAAAGGTCTCTTTGGTGTATTTTTCAAATTCTGCAACTTCTTCTGGAAACACATTCGCAACCATATCTTCACGTGGGTTAATTTGCCCTACATGATAAAACTCCTTCAAATCTGGCTTTTTAAAACCTTTAGCTGTTTCTTTATTCTTACCTATATACCCTCTTTGACCAGCTAATTCAGGAAATTCATATTTCGTTTTTAAGGCGTCATCTTGATAGAAAAACCTTTGAACATTTTCATATAACTTCTCGCGAAGCTCATCAGAAAGTCCATGATTTTTTAATGCTACAAATCCGATATTAGTAAAGGCCGACCCTATTTCAGCCACAAATTTGGCCTTAAGTTTAGGATCGCTAGAATTAAACTCGGCTAAATCTACCGAAGGTATACTATCTAAAAGTGCTTGTTCCGACATGGCTAAAAGAGGAAATTTTACATCAAAAATACATGATAAATTGGGCTATTAATAATATTTGGAAAGCTCAATTCCTTTTCGGCTAAGGACTACATAAAATTATCGTTATAAAATAAATTAAGCTTTCACTTATTTTAGATCAGACTGCGTTCTGCTAATAATACTTCTACCCAAGGTTATCTCATCTGTATATTCCAAATCGCCACCAATTGGAATACCACGGGCAATAGTTGAAACTTTGACCTTAAATTCCGCAACTTTTTTCTGAATATAAAACGCTGTTGTATCGCCTTCCATTGTAGGAGAAAGTGCCATTATTATTTCTTTAATCTCAGGATTACTCGCCAACCTACTCACAAGCGTATCAATATTCAAATCATTTGGCCCAATACCTGCTATTGGCGAAATAATACCTCCTAAAACATGATATTGTCCCTGATACTGTGCTGTATTTTCAATAGCTAAAACATCTCTGGTATCTTGCACAATACAGATAATTTCTTCGTCGCGATTTAAAGAACTGCATATTTGGCAAAGCTCTTCATCAGAGATATTATGACATTGATTACAATATGTAGTTTTTGTCCTTAAATCCACCAATGCTTGCGAAAGCATCAGTGTTTTAGATTCATCGGCTTTTAATAAATGTAAGGCTAAGCGTAAAGCAGACTTTTTCCCTATCCCAGGTAATTTGGAGATTTCCGAGATGGCATTTTCTATGAGTTTTGACGGATAATTCAAAGGATTTTATCTTTATTTAAAAATACCTGGAGTCCATTTATTTCACCATTACTTCGGCAGAAATTCCACGTCTACAAATTTCATTTCGCTGGCTCACCAACTCATCGTATTCTCCAGAGTTTACAGCACATTTACCTTTCAAATGAATCAACATGGCACACTGTTCGGCTTGGGTAGTTTCATGGTCACATACATCTACTAACGTATCTATCACATGATCAAACGTATTGACATCGTCATTAAAAACCACAAGACTCCAAAGTTTCACATCTTCTAAAACTTCTTCTACCTGATCTATAACATCTATTTGAGGATTTTCCTTTGGTTTCATTCTAATTAATTAAGCAATACAAAAATATAAAAAAAGCTCTTTTCTAATGCGTATCTTTGATTCTTTCTGAAATCAAAACCCAACCTATGACTCCTGAATTAGCTATCACCATTCTTTTGGTTTATTTCTCCATACTGGTTCTAATCTCTATCAAAACATCAAAAGGAGCCGACACAAACGCTTTTTTCAATGCCAATAAAAATGTTCCATGGTATTTAGTAGCCTTTGGCATGATAGGAACATCGCTTTCTGGTGTCACGTTCATTTCTGTCCCTGGGGCTGTAGGTACAAAAGACTTTTCTTATTTTCAGATGGTTTTGGGCTATACACTCGGATATGTATTTATAGCCACCGTGCTTATGCCACTCTATTATAGATTGAATTTAATTTCAATTTATACCTATTTAGATAAGCGGTTTGGGTTTTGGTCATATAAAACGGGTTCCGCGTTCTTTTTATTAAGTAGAACTTTAGGCTCTGCAGTTCGACTTTATATAGCAGCCACTGTTTTACAAATAGTTATTTACGACCCACTAGGTGTGCCATTCTGGCTATCAGTGTTGATTACCATTGCTCTTATTTGGATTTATACCTTTAAAGGGGGTATCCAAACAATTGTTATTACAGACACGCTGCAAACCACCTTTTTGGTCTCGGCCGTGGCTCTTACCATCTATTTGATTAGTTCAGAGATGGGTTTAGGTCTAGGTGGTTTAATTAATACCGTCTCCTCTAGTTCATATTCAGATGTTTTCTTTTTTAAAGGGGGTTGGTCTGACCCTCAGAATTTCTTTAAACAGTTTTTCTCAGGAGCACTTATTGCTATAGTCATGACAGGTCTTGATCAAGATTTAATGCAAAAAAATCTCGTATGCAAAAACATAGGAGAGGCCAAAAAAAACATGTTTTGGTTTACAATAGTATTAGTTTTCGTCAACCTGATGTTCCTTAGCTTAGGTACATTGATGTATATTTATGCTCAACAAAAAGGTATAACCATCCCTGTCAAAACAGATGATTTATATCCTATGATGGCTTTGCAGCATTTCGGTGGAGAGGGTTTTGGTATGGGAGGAATGCTGGTAGCAGTTATGTTCTTAATTGGTATTACAGCGGCTACATACGCTAGTTCTGATTCTGCACTTACTGCACTTACCACTGCTTTTTGTATTGACTTTCTAAATTTTGAAGGTAAGCCAGAGGCCGACAGAAAGCGTCTAAAAAACATTACTCACATAGGTTTCTCCTTGCTGTTTTTTGTTGTCATTATGATTTTTCATACCCTAAATAGTACCGATGTTATCTCCGCTACCTTTCAGATAGCCAGTTATACGTATGGCCCACTTTTAGGTTTATTTGCTTACGGTATTTATACCAAAATGGATGTCAAGGACAAGTTTGTGCCTTATGTATGCGTGGCATCTCCCATTCTTACTTATTTGTTGGTAAAATTAATTGAAACGGAAACGAGTTATCGTTTTGGTTTTGAGAATCTTCTTTTAAATGGGCTTTTTACTATAGCAGGATTATATATTTTTAGGAAAAGTTAAGACTAAAATTACCTTTTTATTATCCGCTTTGTAAATACTCCTTTTTCTGAATTTACTCTCAGTAGAAAAGTACCAGAGCTTAATTGTTCTGTTTCCAGATAAACAGTTCCTTTATTCATCGTATTTTCATTCAAAGTAAACCATACTTTGCCCTGTAAATCAATGATTTCAATATGTGCATGTGTCGATCTTAAATTAACCGGTACCGCTACCGCCAATGTCCCATTCGTAGGGTTAGGGTAAACCAATATCTTTGGCTCTAATTCTGGCATTTGAGATAAGATAGTAAAGCTTTCTAAATTATTCACTGGCCACCCAATCTGATTCATCATACTTAAAATAAGCTCACCAGGGTCATGAATGGCTTCAGCAGAATGTATAGAAGGCGACATCAAAGAGTTTACAGAGCCTATCGGATAAGCTGATTCGTCTAAATGAGAAATACTTCCTCCAGATTTAAATGGATTTGGACTGTATATTTTGGGCAAATTATCTACATATTTTGCATTTGAAATTTGAAAATATACATCTTCACTTATTAATACGTTTTGAAGTTCAGCAGATGGATTTAGAAAACTGTTTGTATTGGTCAATAATATATCCTTACTGTTTTCAAGATATAAATCATAGATATAAGGAAACCCAGACTGACCCCAAGAGCCCTCTGTATTGTCATTAATAAGTTTCATAGAAGATGAAAAACCTAAGCCATGTGCTATTTCATGAAGTACAACCGTTATCAAATCAAATCTGCCAGTAAAAATCGCACCATTGGTAGAGTAAGACCAATTGATGTTTTTGTTGAGATTAACCTCTACATCATAATCCCCATCATTTAAATCCTTTCCTGAAATTGCCTCTGCCAAAGGCCCTACATACCATACATCTTTATAAGGTACTTTATCAACATTTCTAAAAATCCGAGTAGCTTTTGTATAGGCCAATGTACTTCCAGAAATACTCTCCCATGTAGCCTTAATACGAATCGGCATTTTTGAAATCAAAATACCTTCCCAAATACTTACAGCTTCCTCAAATGCCGTTTTAGCTACATCAGGAAAGCCTACATACGTAACTTCTATACTGCTAGTGACTGATCTTTTTAATCCCGAGTTTTGAGCCGCAAGAATCTGAACCATACCATCTGTAAAGTCTGCATGGCAAATTACGACATCAGGTACAGCTTCTTGCTGAGCAAAAAGAGTATTGGCAGTGAATAATAAAATAAATAAATAAAGTGTTTTCGTCATCTAATATAATGGCATAATATTATAATATACGAAGGATTTTCCTTATTTGGTGCAAAATTTACACCAAATTTTGGACGTATAATAGGCCTTATGTCACATTTATGAATTTAATAAGTAGGTTTGTATCCAAAGGTATATTTATGAGCCGAAACTTCGCATTTATATTTTTATTTATTCTAGCCGCCTTTGCCATGGTAGGAGGTTTATTATTACTTGCCAAAGCGTTAAGACCAAATAAGCCAAATCCAGAAAAACTAAGCTCTTATGAATCTGGCGAACAAACAGAAGGTAATGCCATTATAAGTTTTAATATTCGTTTCTATGTCATTGCCATCATATTTTTGCTTTTTGAGGTAGAACTTGTTTTGTTATTTCCATGGGCCACGGTTTTTGGAAATGCTAAATTGATAAGTGAAACCAGCGGAAAATGGGCCTTATATGCTATAGGCGAAATGTTTATCTTTATTTCCTTATTAGCCCTTGGCTTGGTTTATGCTTGGCGTGAAGGTCATTTAGATTGGATAAAAAGCAAACCTGTTACATCAGATTTTAAGCCTGAAATTCCATTACAAGCATATCATCTTATTAATGAAAAGTACAAATGAATTTTGATTCTTTAGAAAATAGCGAACAACTAAAAGATGGCTCTGGCGAAGTTATTTTAACCAATTTGGACGAGTTGGCTAATTGGGCCAGAGCCAATTCCCTTTGGCCATTAGGTTTTGGTTTGGCATGCTGTGCCATAGAAATGATGGCATCAATGGCATCTAATTATGACTTAGAACGATTCGGCATATTCCCTAGAAACTCTCCTCGACAGGCAGATTTGATGATAATATCTGGCACAGTTACTTTCAAAATGGCAGACCGAATTAAAAGATTGTATGAGCAAATGGCCGAACCTAAATATGTAATTTCCATGGGAAGCTGCTCAAACTGCGGTGGGCCTTATTGGGAACATGGCTATCATGTAGTTAAGGGAGTAGATAGAATTATACCTGTGGATGTATATGTTCCTGGCTGTCCACCCAGACCAGAAGCATTAATTGGTGGTATTTTAAAACTTCAAGACAAAATAAAAGGCGAATCACTTGCGTCCATAAAGGAATAAGCGTTCGCCTTAAATTTTCAATATACTCTTCCTTTAAAAAACAACATCCTCTTCTTCGCCAAGAACAGTTATTATTTCCTCGTCTAAAAGTCTTGTG
>Ga0105055_10011359_pt1 | contig 11006 bp, 7 predicted proteins | sample BON03_FD_78090 | JGI IMG/M metagenome (GOLD analysis project Ga0105055, IMG submission 78090) | Freshwater microbial communities from Lake Bonney liftoff mats and glacier meltwater in Antarctica - BON-03 | ecosystem: Environmental > Aquatic > Freshwater > Ice > Glacier meltwater | place: Lake... | reverse complement strand
GTAGAATGTTTAATACCGTGATAGCTGTAGCTATACTGAGAGCTGCCCATATCGTTGCTTTGGGCGCCGAGTACATAAATCAAATCACCCGGACGTTTAAAAAAGAGGGTGGTTTGCTGACTTTTATCGTCTAATACACCCAACATACCAATTACTGGTGAAGGAAATACCGGACCTTCATAAGATGATTGGTTATAAAAACTCACATTACCACCAGTTACTGGTGTACCAAAAGCAGTACATGCATCTCCCATACCTTGGATAGCACCCACAAACTGCCAATACACTTCCGGATTGTAAGGATTGCCAAAATTCAAGCAGTTGGTGATAGCTAAAGGCTCTCCACCTGAACAAACGATGTTGCGCGCAGCTTCGGCAACCGCGATGGCGGTGCCTTTGCGTGGATCGGCATAGATGTAGCGGGAGTTGCAATCGACCGTAAGTGCTAAGGCTTTGTTGGTGCCGCGTACATCCACAATCGACGCATCCGAAGGTAGGTTGGTACTCATATTCACCGTGCCGACCATAGAATCGTACTGCTGATACACCCATTTTTTGGAAGCCAAATTGGGATGGCTCGCCAAGTGCTGCATCACGGGCCACAAATCAGCTGGCTCGGGGATAGCGTTGTTGTCGTAGGCCTGCACCAATTTGAGGTAAGTCGGCTCCTTGTATTCGCGGTGGTAGATGGGTGCACCGCCGCCTAAAACCAGACTTTCGGCAGGCACATCCGCAACAAGCGTGTCGTGCATATAAAATTTGAGGCGCTCACCTGCTACAACTTCACCAATTTGAACACAGTTTAGGTCCCATTTCTTAAAAACATCAAGTATGGCCTGTTCCTTGCCCTTTTCAGCTACGATGAGCATGCGTTCCTGTGATTCGGAAAGCAAAATCTCCCATGGCTTCATGTTCTGTTGACGGGTAGGCACTTTGTCGAGCCAGATCACCATACCTGCTTCACCTTTGGCCGACATCTCAGCTGTTGAACAGATGATGCCCGCGGCGCCCATATCCTGCATGCCGATGATGGCATCGGTTTGTATGGCTTCCAACGTTGCTTCGAGTAATAATTTTTCTTGGAAAGGATCTCCCACCTGAACAGATGGCAAATCTTTGGCCGAATCTTCGGTGATGTCTTTTGAAGCAAAAGCGGCACCATGGATGCCGTCTTTACCAGTATGCGAACCCACAATAAATACGGGATTACCCGGACCATAAGAAATGGCTTTTACGGTTTTACCCCCTTCGACTATCCCCACCGACATGGCATTCACCAACGGATTTACGGTAAAACAGTCGTCAAAAAAAACCTCGCCACCAACGGTTGGCACGCCAAAAGCATTTCCATAATCACCAATGCCTTTTACCACGCCGCGCATAATCCACTTCGTTTTTTCGTCGGCCAGCTTGCCAAAACGTAAGGAATTCAACTGAGCAATGGGCCGTGCGCCCATGGTAAATATATCGCGGTTAATTCCACCCACACCAGTTGCCGCGCCTTGATAAGGTTCGATCGCCGATGGGTGGTTGTGGGATTCAATTTTGAACGCACAGGCAATACCATCACCTATATCTACCAACCCGGCGTTTTCTTCGCCGGCCTTAGCCAAAATACGTTCGCCCTCTTTAGGCAACGTTTTCAGCCAAACAATACTGTTTTTATAGGAGCAATGTTCACTCCACATCACAGCATAAATACTGAGTTCATTAAAATTGGGAATACGGCCCAATACAGAACAAATTTTCTCGAATTCTTCGGGAAGTAATCCCAGTTTTTCGGCGGCGGCCACATCGATCAATTGCGCTTCCACGGTATTTTATTTAGAGGTGTTATTTTGAATTTCTTCACGAAGGAGGTTGCCTCTTTCGTCGAATACCAAATTAGAGTAAAGCTTATTGCACAAAATCTGCAAACGATGCTCTTTGGTTAAAGGGGTGTCGTAGAGGGTGATGTCGGCCAAACTACAATCTGGGAAACGCTGTTTAAGAAAGCTGGTGGTGGCGTACGACAATTCCGCCGCACTCATTTCGGCTATGGTATTTACCCAAAGGAATTCTTTGGTGTATAGGCTTTCCTGTTTTTTACCCAGGAACTCATATTTAATCACAAAGCCTACCCGACTTTTCCGCCACTCTACATCGGCAGCAGCCGGATATTGGTCACGAAAGGCTTTGAGCAATTCCAGGGGTACTTTTTTCTGTTTGAGCCGTTGTGCTTCGCTGGTGAAGACCAGGCTAGTCATCAATACAAAAAGGAGGAGGATTTTTTTCATACGTAGAGAAGTGCAAAAATAACCGTTTCAAAACGAATAAGTAAGGACAATTGCATTTAGTCATTTTCTGCGTTTTAACCGATACCGATATCGGTTTCACCCCGCTGGGGGTGTAGGCCAAAACACCGCAAAGCCCAAATCAAACCCCCCTGCTCCCCTAGAGAGGGGGCGCGGGTGAGTCAACACCTCAAAGCCAACCAGCATGACCAGCTAACTCCGTCAGATCTCGTTATCCTAGTAAAGCCTCATTTCCCATTGCTTAAGCTATATCATATAAACCATTTCAAAATATATTTTTTGGAGAAAATCATGTTTCAAATCGACAACTTTTTGGCAAATTGTCAATAATATTTACCAAACACACCCTTTATTCAAATTTTTATAACCAGATTTGCATCAGTTTTTAAATATTTACTGCATGAGCACCATTCGTAAAGAAGCTTTAAATACACAACGCAACCGACCATCCATACCGGTTACCGCACCTTCACAGAAAATCAGCGAAATTTATGGCACCAACGTCTTCAATCAAAAAGCCATGCGCGAGCATCTGGCGGAGGATGTGTATAAAAGCCTGCTCCGCTCCATCGAACACGGCGGACGTATAGAAGCCACCATCGCCGACCAAGTAGCCGCAGGTATGAAAAACTGGGCCATGACTAAGGGCGCTACCCACTATACCCACTGGTTTCAACCCCTCACTGGTGCCACGGCCGAAAAACACGATGCTTTCTTTTCTCTCAATGGGCAAGGCGAACCTGTTGAAGCTTTCGCTGGCGGTGCACTTGTACAACAAGAACCCGATGCCTCTAGTTTCCCGAATGGCGGCATACGCAACACCTTCGAAGCCCGTGGATATACCGCCTGGGACCCAAGCTCACCTGCGTTTATTATGCAAGGCCCGGCCGGCAACACCCTCTGTATACCAACCATCTTCGTTTCATATACCGGCGAATCGCTCGATTATAAATCTCCCCTGCTCAAATCTATCACCGCAGTAGAAGATGCCGGCGTAGCCATTTGTCAATACTTCGATAAAAACATCACCAAAGTATTCCCTACGCTCGGTATCGAACAGGAGTACTTTTTGGTAGACAATGCTTTATTTAATGCCCGTCCCGACTTGGCGCTAGCCGGACGTTCCTTGTTTGGACATGCACCAGCACGCGGCCAGCAACTCGAAGACCACTATTTTGGCTCAATACCAGAAAGAGTACACGCCTATATGGTAGATGTGGAGTATGAGGCGCTAAAGCTTGGCATTCCACTCAAAACCCGTCACAACGAAGTAGCACCCGGCCAATTTGAGTGTGCGCCCATCTTTGAAGAGATCAATTTGGCAGTCGACCACAACCAACTGCTCATGGATTTAATGGAAAAAATCGCCAAACGCCATAATCTGCGCGTCTTATTACACGAGAAGCCTTTTGCAGGAGTAAATGGATCTGGCAAACATAACAACTGGTCGCTAAGCACCAATACAGGCAAAAACCTGCTCTCGCCAGGTAAAACGCCTAAGACAAATCTCATGTTCCTGACCTTCTTTGTGAATACCATCAAAGCATTTCACGACCATGCCGACCTCATCCGCGCGGCCATCACCTCCGCCAGCAACGACCACCGACTGGGCGCCAATGAAGCCCCACCTGCAATAATGTCAGCCTTTTTAGGTAGTCAGTTGAGCCGGGTACTCGACGAAATAGAAAAAGGTAAAATTGAACACAACGAAAATGAAGTGCGCAATTTGATGAGCCATAGCATCAAGGCCATCCCTGAAATCCTACTCGACAATACCGACCGTAACCGCACCTCACCATTCGCCTTTACAGGCAATAAATTCGAATTACGCGCCGTAGGATCTTCCGCTAACAGCGCTCAGGCAATGACCGTACTGAATACAGCCATGGCCAAAACACTCATTGAGTTCAAAAAAGACATTGACAAACTCATTGGTGATGGAGACAGTCGCGACACCGCTGTTCTAACCGTATTGCAAAAATACATCAAACAGACCAAAAAAATCCGCTTCGAAGGCAATGGTTATGGAGACGAATGGGTAGAAGAAGCTGAAAAACGCGGCCTGCCGAACGTAAAAACCACACCACATGCACTCGATGCCATGGTCACCAAAAAAGCATTTGAGCTCTTCGAGAAAATGGGCATTTATACCCACCGCGAACTCGAAGCCCGCCATGAAATTGAACTCGAAGCCTACACCAAAAAAATTCAAATCGAATCGCGATTGATTGGTGATTTGTCGATGACCAAAATTGTACCTGCCGCAGTAGCCTATCAGGAAAGACTGTGCCGGAGCATTCAGCATCAGCAAGCCCTTGATATATCGGCCAAAGTGCTAAAACCACAAGTAGATTTAGCCACTGAACTCGCTGAGCGTATTGGCATTATCATCACCACGGTGACCGCCATGGTAGAAGCCCGCAGAACAGCCAATAAGCTGACCAACGGCCGTGACATGGCTATCGCCTACTGCGAATCTGTGAAGCCTTTCTTCGACACCATTCGTTATCACAGCGATAAACTCGAGCTTCGCATTGACGATGAGCTGTGGCCGCTCCCGAAATACCGCGAATTGTTGTTTTTGAAATAAACGCATACAACCTACAAAAAAGGCCGAATCCAGTGGATTCGGCCTTTTTATGTAATCAGTACTTTATTAATTATCGTACTATTCTCCGCTGAAAACAAAAGTATAACGCGAAAGTGTAGTCCCGGATAATTCATCATAATAGGCACGCATATTATCTGCTGTAAGTTCTTCTATAAACAAGGCGACCGTGTCGTAAGGTGTGTACATTTCGAGCAGAACATCGTTTTTAAGCGTCCAACTGCCACGGTATTCTTGCAATTCCGAGGAATCGCAACGTCGCGCACCCGCGTCTATAAAGAGCCTGTTTTCAGAACGGAAACGGTATTCATCATCGCGCTCACATAGCAACAAACTGGCATATACGGAAATGGAAGCACCCCCAGGAGGGCCCTTTACAAAATCCGTAATCGTCCAAGTTTTGGGACGTAATAGTTCTTCTTTTGTTTTGGGAAACTGATTGTCTAGTCGCTCGCAAGACAAACTCACTACCGCCAAAAAAAGACCTAACGCTGCTAATCTACCTTTTCCGTTCATTTATCTTTTAGTATAGACCAATTCGTTGGTAATGCTATTCTCTACAAAACGAAGTCTCAAACTAGTCGAATTTACGCTCGAAACCGATAAAGCCATGGTATCTTGGTCTTCAACGACGATAAGATTATTGTCGTTCTGCATTTTCCAATAAATGGTATCTCGCTGCGGTGCATTAACAAAACACTTTAGCGCAGCCTCTTCACGAACAAATAAGTTCGGATTGGCAAAAGTATATAAATTGTCTTTTTCACAATCGTCGTACACTATATCGTAAATACTGTTGTTGAGCGTGCCAATAATTTGAAGGTGATCTGTCAACTGCCAGTTGTTGTTAATAATTTGTTCTTCATTCGTCGGCGTTACAACAGGAGGTTCTTCTTCTTTACAAGCAGTCAATACAACTGCTAATGCTGCGGCAAAAAACAAAACTCTTTTCATGGATATGGGTTTAGACTGCGAACATAAGTCTAAACCAGCATTTTTCAAAGTCAGTCGGGCCAAAAACTAATAACCCAACCAAAATGGTTTGGCTATGCCTTGTCTATTTTTAATACCTTTTGAATGTCCACTGACAATCGAAGTTAACGCCAAGCAGCTCCTGCTCAAAGCATAGCTGAAGTGCAGTATCATTTAACGCGTTCACCACTGCATGTACTTCAAAGCCGCCGGCTGAAAAACGAAGCCGATTGGCTGCAATGGTAAACACCCATGTTGCAGCTACAACTTTTGGTTCGGCAGGCGAACATCTATCCACCATTTGGTCGTGCGCCATCAAACCTTGGGCGCTAAAGCGAAACTGATTGTAGTGGTCACAAACTATTAAGCAGAAGAGCATACAAGTTCTGATTTTCGGTCGTGCACTCAACGGTGCCGGTCCAAGCTATTAATTTCCAATTTGAGGCTTGCAGCCATTCAGATTTCGATTTGGCGGGGACTATGGGCGTTGGAAGAACATCTTCTTAATGCAAGCGGTAAATGCCGCAATAGTAAGGCACCTACGAGAATGGCTTTTTGAACCATTTTAAGCGGGGTAACATACGTACGCCCCAAAACGAAAACTGCACCAAAAAGCCAACCCTAAGATATCAAGGCCTAGCTTAATACGACAAATTCAGTCTTTACGTCTGTATTTCTGCTCGAATCCACGGTTGACACCCTCCAAAAGCGATTGCACGATTGCAAACAACAGACTAAACCACAAGGCTGGCCAAAAGCCAGTAACAGTAAAACCCGGCACCAATTCACCCGCCAACAAAATGATAACGGCATTAATCACCAACAAAAACAAGCCCATCGTCAATAAGGTGAATGGTATGGTAAGCAAGACCAAAATCGGCTTCACCGCAATGTTCAACAACACCAACACCGCCGTAACAATCAGCCCGGTCACAAAATTTGCGACCAAAATGCCATCCAGCAACCAATCAGCTGCCATTACAGCCATGGCTCCCATGATCCACCGCGCCAGCAACCTCATGGATTAATGACAATTTTTTTCTGGTATTGACGGCTACCGTCCGACCAAATAACAAGATAAACGCCTGCTGCAATTCCCTCTGTGTTCAGCAGTGCACCATGCGCAGTGAACTGACAATGCGCAGCCATACGCTGTCCTTGTAGGTTATATAGCTGAACCGCTTGCACGTCACGCGTATGCTCAATACGCAACTGTTCGCCAGACCGAATTGGATTTGGATATACCCGACTGTTACCGATTTCTAAACCATCCAAACTAGAGATTACCCCCAGCGAAAAATTGATTGGGCGGGTTTCGCCACTGCTTCGTTGCAGCGGACCGTCTTTAGCAATGACCTTCCATTGGGCGGCAAAAGTTTGTCCGGGCAGTACTCCACGTGCCAACAATTGGTCGGCCAAATCACCATAACTGATGATAACCGCCGTATCGGTGAATGCAGCCAGCTGCACCAACGGCTGACTAAAATCACCACCAAGTGTATCTACCAAAACATCGTAACGTAAATTACCAACGCCAACAGCTCTATTTGCAGAACGCCAACGGAAATTGGCCTGTTGAAGTGGGTCACCCTGAACAGGGAAATTCAGTCCAAAAAGAGGTAACATTAAGTTGAAATTCGCAATGGTATCGGCCGAAGTCGGCATACGAACCAAGCGGATATTAAATGCTGAATCGGCCAAACGAATGAAGTTGCCAGAAATCGCACGTACCGACCATTTCAAATCGACTGAGTCGCCCAAGGCGAGTTGCTGACTTAAAAACAAATTGCGGAAGCTATTGTGGTTCACAACGAAAGTTGTGGCATTGGCCACGTTTAAAGTCAATACTGGCTGACTAAAATCTGCTGCCGGCAAATCAAGTAGCCATTGATAGCTTACGGGATCTCCGGTGGTAGCAGCAGGCTGCCAACTAAAATTATTAGGTGTACTTACAGGACCAGCTATGCTGAGTCGTGTAAAGGGTAGTGGAGACGTCAAGCTAAAATTACCCAAAGAACCTACTACTGTACCACGTGTAAGTAGGAGCGTTAAGGTATCGCTAGCTAAACGTTGCACCCCAACCGCCATGGCGTTTACGGTCCATTTTAGGGTATAGTTCTGTCCAACGGTCACGCCTCTACTCAAAAGAAACTGATCCAGAGCGATATAATTAACCGCAAGAGCAGTATCATTTCCGATGCTCGGGAAACTGGCCAAGGCAGGACTAAAAATTCCACCAACTTGATCAAAAAGAACTTCGTAGTTCACTGGACTACCACCGGTGGCTTGTGCGCTTCTCCAACGGAAGTTGATACTTTGTGAACCAGCCCCACCGACGTTAATTGCAGTGGCATTCACTGGCAACAGCAAACCAAAATTGCCAATCGAATCATTGCCGTTGGCACGGAAGATAACTTGCACAGCCGTGGCACCAGGGACAACACTCTCAAAACGTAGCGTATCTGCCATCGGTGCGGCATTAGAGGCGTATTGGACCACGATTAAAACCGACTCACCCGCTGCGACTACCCTGCTGTTTCCGCCAACAACCGTCATGCTATTCTGGGCAAAACGGAGATTAGTCAAAGTCTCCGACTGATATCCATAATTCACAACAGCAACGGTATAGCTGCGATTTACACCATTATTTACCTGACCCAATTGCACTGTGCTATCGCCTACAAACAAACCCTGATAAACCGGTGTGCTTGAGTTCACTGAGCTCAAATTAGAGATTCGGTTGAGTAACTGCGGATAGTCGGTAAACGGGTTACGGTTATTCTGATTGGCAGCAATGGCATTATTTCGGCGAATAGCGATTGAATCGGGCGGATATAATTTAGCCCATTCCCGCAGTGCAACCTCTTGAGGCTGGAGATAGCCCAGATTTATTCCGCCGTTATTAAAATAACGAACTGCATAGTAGAGCATGGCCCGGGCAACGGCACCTTTGTGTACGTTTCGTGGCTCAAAATACGTCGGATCGGCCACTGAACCCCCAGTGTAGGTCAGTGTAGGACTAGGAACCCATCGAAACGGTTTGTTGCCACGAGACGAATTAATTGAGCCATCGGATGGATGCAGGTGGTGCAAATCGCTCTGCATGGGCTCTACTGATGAACCTTGGCTTTGTGGCCAAGTGTGTTCGGTATTCATGGAGTAGGGTGCGTTATTTAAAGTGCCCGTATTCACCGGATAATTCTCGATAACACGGCCAGTATAAACACACTCTACCTTATTGGTAGTGCGGCCCAGTTCGCGGCCATTGGTCTGCCAGTTATCTATGGTACCAAACATTAATATTCGGCCGGCATTGTACCCCAATGAAGTATAAGACAAAGCTAAACGCGCGTTCAGCGCTTGCTTGAGGGCCTGACCACTTAAATTTTGGCTACTGCTGTAATAGGAATTGCTATAGCTACCCTGCCCCTGTACGTCGATACTCAAATTGCCAAAACCACCATTGTTAACCAAAAGCAGCTCCGAATTATTAAGCACATTATGTACTGGCTTAAAATAAACCCACAATACACGTGAAGCATTCGCACCGAGGCTAAAAATACTGTCGTTTACCCAAAAACAGGGATCACCCAGTAGGGTAAAAAATTTGACTTTCAATTGAATCGTACCGTTGCTCTGGTTGGTAAGGCTAACCTGCTGACTGTCGAGTTGCAACTCATTAATGGCGTTGAATTGCAACTGGTTGCTGCTTAATTGCAGGATTTGTTGGCCGTTAACGCTTGCACTTATTAATAAAGTGCAGAGGAAGAGTTGTAGTTTTCTCATGGACTACAAAGCTAAAACCTTCAAATGAATTCATCGTTATGTTCTTCACCTAATCTATCGAAACAGATTTTTCACTATTATTGATATTCCTTATTTACTAACCTATGCTTCAATACTTCAAAATCAGCAGCTTAAGCGCACTCATTTTAATGTTTTCCTATGTGGGCGCACAAGCCCATGAAGGCAGCAAAGAAATCAGATATGTACAGGAAACGAAGGTATTTGACGAAGAATATCAGTCGACCTTACGCGCCATGTTGCCTTGGCAGCAATTTTTACAACAACATCCCCGCTGGTCGGTGCACTTCAACGAAGGCAATCAACTACCCCACCGTGCCTATGGCAATCCTATCGGAGGGGGCTCATTTGATCCAGTTCAACGGGTGAAAGCTTTTATGGAAACTGATTTATCCGCTTTCCAAGTACCTATGCAGTCGCTCGAACTACAAGGAACACACCGTTCGAAAAAGTATACTTTCGTCAATTTTGTGCAATACCACCAAGGGTTCGAAGTCATCAATAGCCGCATGACTTTTAAGCTTACGCCTGCTGGTGAAATCATCATGTTTGGTGCCGATGTTTTTAAGGACATACAACTCAACACCCAGCCTACTATCAGTCGTTCAGTAGCCGAAGCCGCTGCTACCACCGATTTGAACGCTATTCACACCATCACCACTGAACCCCGCTTAAAGGTTTTGGCCATCGCCGGTGAACGGAATTATACTTTTAAGCTAGTATATACCATATTCGCCGAAGGAACGGATGAACATGATAAAAATATGCCTAGCAATTATGAGTGTTTGGTGGATGCCCATGATGGCACCGTTTTGTCTCGCCGCAATCTTGTGGTTCAGGTTGCACCCAGTGGTGGCAACATCGAGGTAAAGGGCACCATTTTCCCAACCCATCTGCTCGCCCCTGCTCAAATCAGAAGTCTGCCGCATCTGCGCGTGCAAATCGACGGAACCAATAGCTATACCAATAACGAAGGTAGCATCACCATCCCCGGTCCTTATCCCAAAAATGCTACTGTATGGCTCGAAGGCCGCTGGTCGCGCGTGGTAAGTGGCAACAGTGGTAACGTTACCCCTTCTTTCGTGGCGAGTATTGATTCTTTGACGGACTCTTTGGTGTTCGATAACCAAGGTACAGCACCGAATGTTGCTACGATTAGACATTTATCGGCCTATTACCATACCACCATCGTGCATGATTATATGAAAAGTCTGCTGCCAAACTTCACGGCACTCGATATTGCATTGACAACACGCGTCGACCGCATCGATGGTAACTGTAATGCCTTTTTCAATGGCAATTCAATCAACTTCTACATCACAGCCGGG
>Ga0105055_10011357_pt1 | contig 11007 bp, 12 predicted proteins | sample BON03_FD_78090 | JGI IMG/M metagenome (GOLD analysis project Ga0105055, IMG submission 78090) | Freshwater microbial communities from Lake Bonney liftoff mats and glacier meltwater in Antarctica - BON-03 | ecosystem: Environmental > Aquatic > Freshwater > Ice > Glacier meltwater | place: Lake... | reverse complement strand
TTGTTCAAATCCACTTTATAACTCAAAGCATCTCGAATGTCGTTGATTTCAACTTTGGTTCCCAACCAAACTTGTACATCTTCAACACTGGCTTTGTTCTTGAGCATTTGTTGCACATCTGCCTTGAAAGCTTTTTTATTCAAACAATCGACGAGCTCTTTTTGGATCGCAATAATACCATGTTTAACCTCTGAAGCCATAGTATCAACTGTAATTTCTAGTCTATGATCTAAGTCCGTAGAGCTTACTTTAGATCCCAATAATTCAAGCAACTCAGACCTTGATGCCTTCTTCAAGAGATCCTCTTCAACTTGGCTAATTTGATCTTTCGTTGCTAAGACGATAGAATCCGCCAACTCTTCTAAAGACAATTTAGTTTGCTCCGATAAATACTTGGACGATTCTTCTTGTTGAAATTCAATTTCAGTCCGCATTTGTTCGAGGGTGGGACGATCTTGCAGTGCTCTAGCCAAAGTGTTCATATCAACTTTCTGAGAAAACACCTCATCCAGAGCCGAGATAGCAGGAATAGACTCCAAGGATTTTCTTAATTTTTCAACATCCGCCTCAAATTGCAGCTTGAGTGACTCGAGTGACATTCTATGCGACTGATTATAATTACTAATGCTATCCTCGACCCATTTCTTGGCAGCAAAATTTTTATGTAAACCATCTTGCAGTTTATTAATGTTGCTCATCTTATTAAGTTCCCGCTTTAAATTGTCAATTTCGCTTTGCTGGAGCCTCACCAGTTGCTCTAGGGAAACTGCATTCTCACCAATTCGTTTCGTCGCGTGAGTCACATCTGAATAAAGGTCTTTCAACTCAGATTTATCGGCCTTGGATTTCAACTGATTTCGCATTGCCTTCATGTTGATTCCGTCGATGTGTTGAGCTATTTGCTTTTCCATTTCCGCAAACGTAGGTTTGTTCGACATGGATATCTGAAGCGACTCCAACTCATTGCTACAGGGAGTAGCGTGCTTGAGTTTATGCTCTAGCATCTTGATCTTATCTCCTTGACCACGTACTATCTCGTAAAGAACTTTAAATGACTGTCTGACTACATCTTGGATATTCCGCCAGTCATCGTTCAACAGTGCTTCCATCAAAAAAAATTTAACCACTTTTATTGTCTACCGGAAATTCAAAAGATTGTGGTACTATGGATAGTTCTGAGGCGAAGCGTTTGAAGAGTGAGCGAGCGCTACTAAAGCGTACACTAATAAACGAGAAGGAGAAAGTAGCCGAGCTTCAAGAACAATTGAGAGCCAAGGAAAGTGAAGCCCAAAGCCTACTAATGAAGTCAGATTCGTTGGCTGATGAGAAGTCACACTTGTCTAAAATGGTGGCGAAACTCAAGAAAGACTTGCAAACGGAGCAGCAGGCATCCACGGTGAATCTTCAAGGCGGTTCTATGTTTAGTTCATTCATGTCCTCAGCTGATGGAACCGCTGGAGAAATCACCCGTTTACAGAGGGAAGTGAGCGTGTTGCAAGAGGAGCTGACGGCCCAAATGCAAAACACTTCTTCAGCGCATTCCACCTTGAATTCTGCCAAGGAAAAACACAGACATGATCTCGATAAGTTAAAAAAACGCGCTCATGATGCAATGAAAGAATGCGAAACATTGACGTCACAAATGGAAAACATGCAAAGTGATTTGGATTTCGTAAAACGTGAGAGAACCGAAATAAAGACCCAGCTTAGCTCAAAGTCGGCTCTAGTTTCTGAATTAAGTAGTAAATTGAAATCCAAGGCTGAAGCATTGCGATACGTGGAGGAACTTCGTGTTAGCGATTTGAAGGCTCTTCAAGGAAAATACGATGCCAAAGTGCCTTTTGATGACACCGTTAACACTGACGCGAATTCCTTGCTGGAGATGCGTCCTAGGATTTTTGCTAGTGCTCAGAGTCTTTTTGAATGCCAGGAGAGAATCACTCAATCGTTGAAGCATTTATGTTCGTGGTTGTCGCTGTGGTTGGCAGTATGCAGGGAGACTGAAGTTGAAACTTCCTTGTGTTCTGCTATTTTGAGTCTTAGTACCAATTGCACAAATTTGTATAAAATGTCAGCTACACAAATCAAAGTCGCAAGAATACCGTTCACGTGCCGGAAGCGCCAGGAAGCCAAGCAAAATGTACTTAAGTTATTCCAGCGTGTCGCTGCTAGCTTTGAATCTCTGGTTTTGCTTGTGGATACATCGGATACTTCCAGCCTTATTTTGAACAAATTCAAAGAGGCTCGCCCTCTGATAGCCGATATTGCTTCGCAAATCGGGTCGTCCGTGCAGACCGAAAGTCTAGTAGGTATCTTCTCCGATATCGCGAGGCTAATGACTAACGTGGATGATACGTTAGCCACCAAAAAATATTCGCTGTCTGATGTATTCTCAGGAATGGCTCAAGCGATCCACGAGTATATCATTAGAATACGTTCTCTTCGAAATGATAAGCCATTGATGTCAAATGCAAGAAAGTATTTGTCGCAATTGAACCAAATGGATATTCAAAGTCACGAAGAAGATAGCACCAGTGACAAAGCCATCGAACAGCAATTAAAACACCTTCAAGAGCGTTGTAACGCCCAAGCGTCCAAGATGGTGAAGATGGAAGCGCAACATCACGAGGTACGTTTAGAGTTAACAACCAAAGAAAAGCAATTAGCAGAAAGCCAACGATTTTCAAGTCATCGAACATCAGAGAGTATACAAATAGGAGATCCAGTAGACGACTACAACTACGGTGACGAATGCGAATTAGTTGTACTGGACACTCGCGATGGAAGTCTAAGCAGTAAACTAAGTCTCCAAGACAAGTATGTGGCTGATGAAACCACCAAGAATTCTTTGATCGTTGAGCAACTAGATTCCCTGCTTATGAAATTACGTGCTGCTGAATCAAATGTGGTTACCTTGACGGAACAGTACAACGAAGCCAATTCGCGTTTAGCTTCATTGTCTGAAGAAAAGAAGCATCAGAATTTGAAAATTAAAAGCTATGAAGTTCAGTTATCGCAATTTGAGAAAAAGGCCCAAGAGGAAATCAAAGTTACTCGAGAGAACTACGATGTCCAGCTGCAGCAGCTCACTATGCACTTGATGCGACTGCAAGACACAGAACAAGAATACGAAGTTGAAGTCAATCGACTACGGAACCTCCTCAAAAAGATAGAAACAGACAAAAAGGAAGAAGAATACAATGTCGATGAAGCAACAACTTCGTTTCTAACAAGTAATCCTTTCCTGTAGATGGACCAAATTTATCCTAACAAGTTCCTTGATAATGTTTTGGGATTGCTGGTCGTTCACACATACAAGAGGCAACTCTGACAAATGTTTTTTCAACTTGCTATCTTTCATCGCCTTTTGATCTGCCAGTATTAATACAAGGTTTCCAAGCAGGACCTGCGTAGGCAGGTTAATACACTGCGCGTGAAACGTCTTCAAGGTAAAAAGCATAATAGAATTTATCAAGGTCCCCACTTTAATCTTGTCATTCATGGTTTGTGTCCATATATCAGCTCTACTTCGGATTCTTCTTGTTGCTTTGATTGCCGGTGGTGGATGAGGTGTGTAATTGGTTTCTTCGTACTTTGTCACATAAAGATGTTTCGCTAATTGTGAATACATACTATCGCTGTTCGCTATCACGCGAATCCTATTCATCGACCGCCCTATTAGTTGATCCTTTAGCTTTTCATTCAGATCGTTTTTCACCTTCTCAAAACCTCTGTTCAAATTTTCAAAGCGGTCATGGGATTCGGTGACCTTCGCACTTTCGATTGGTGATTTGGATTTCACTGCATTATCTTCTTCCGATCTTGTAGTTTTCTTCCTGTTGTATAATAGCCTATGCTCCAATTGGGAGACATGATCGATTCTTTTGTAGCCAGATAGATGCTTGCGAGCAATAGTACTAGGTGACCCAGAACTGGAAAGATCATCGCATGGGGTGTCAACCGAATCCAAATAGTTGATTATAAATGAATCGTCCATTTTGGCAGTTTTAGTAGCAGCTTCTAATGCAACTGGGTTTATTTTTTTTGCAAAGTCAGGTGATTTTAACAAGCCTAGAAGAATTTGAATATTGGCTTTCATTTGGGACTCAGGATGACGTGGAAAGGGGGTCGAATGCGTTTTCGGAAAACATTCGTATCTTGTTTTTTTTATACGCACGTGCTTTCTCGGGCAACGCACTTGCTCCATCTGTTGCATCGTTACTTGGTTTTCTGTATTTGTTCTTGTTATCGTTTCCTTCTTCAACGGATGTCTCCCCTTTCGTAGTACCGGTTCAACTGGGCCTCCTAAAGGGGAATAAGGTTTACCACGAGGACTAAAAACACCAGGAACGTCGTCTCCCAAAAATTGTACTGGGCCTCTTTCAGAAATCGATTCCTCCTCCACTAAAGGATCGTTTCCCATATAATTCAAATAAGTCGCGTTCTTGTTGAGTACTTTCATCGATTCCTTGAAGCGCTTCAAAGTATCAACGAGATTATGTTTAATTACATTTCTATTGATTTGTATATGCTCCAATCCATCAGCATCTGTGGTCACGTTCAGTTCCATTAACCGCGCCTTCACTTTTTTTAAAACCCAACAAAAATCGATTTTTGAAGCACTAGTAGTGGATAAAAGTCATCAAATGCTAATTTCTTAATAGACAAGAGCATGTTGTTGAAAGAAAAGAGCATGATGGCAATCCGTGAGGTAATCAGAAGCAAGAACGTTATGTAGAATCACTATCGCATCCCTCGACTTGACAACTATGTCGCCTACAAACGCGTTCCATGTAGTAGCCACTAAAGCATTTAAAAATACTTTATACATTGATGTCCCTCTCTCTGCATCCCCAAAATGATCTCGCATACCTACCAAAAATCTTTGCAATAGTATCTTCGTATCCATGCTCCATCCAGCACCAATACCAATAATGAAAGGAATCAAAATGTGACCAGAACCTGTCGCAAAATTTTGATACATCAACTTCTTTAACTTCTCCTTAGAAACTAAAACCTCGTCAGGTGATAATTTTTCATAAGATTTCGCAGTATATTCCGGAATATTTCCGCCTCCACGAACTGACGTTTCTCTTTGGGGATGAGCACAACCAAATCAATTATTTTTCATCAATCAATTATTGTATTAAATCTATGAATAGAAGCCATCAATGATCAATCGCTTATTCCTTTTAAAAAACAAGACTATCTTGCTGATGGCCATCAGTGCGGTAATCACCGCTGTTGAAAATCACTTATTTCACATTGTACCGCATCTGATGTAATAAATCACTCAATTTGACAGCAATGTCGCCTGCAAACCACTTCCTTGTCGTCCTTGAGTCTGTTGCATTGCTGCAGTGAAAATTTAACATTCGTTTTTTTTGCAACTTTGTTAACTCACGACGACAAAGAAGCTAGCTACATGGGGGGCTGTCCTTAGCGCTTCTGGAGCCACTACGTGATATCTTCAACGAATAGCTTCTTCACGAAAAGACATGACTTCCACACAGTGTTTTTTAGGACATGGTTGCTGAGGGTTCACATGTATGGAACCTTCATTATTCCGGCTTCTACAAGCAAGTTGGTGTGAATGCTTCATTATTCCGGCTTCTACAAGCAAGTTGGTGTGAATGCATGCAATTATCATTTTTTGCGATCCTTGGAGTTTCTTGCTCCGAAAAACTTGAAGGAATTGAGGCGTAACAACTCATTGCTAGCAAGCTTTGAATGTTTCCAAATTCTACTGAGTGTTTTCGATCGGTAATAAATTTCCACAGTGTATCGATCAACATATGCTGGTACCATCCGTTTACTGTGAAGTAACGGAAACCGAATAGATAAAAGTGTAACTCCTGCTTCTTCACCATCTACGTCTTGTTTCACTTCTAGGCAGTCGACAGCTGTATCAACAGGATTGCAAGGATTTGGGGCCTTTCGAAGATCAAACAACGAGCATATATCCTTCGCCAGCGCAGGAAGCGCACCTGGTACAAGTGTCACACATGATGATACGAAAGTCTTTTGTTGCATAAAAGTCCAGAAACAGATGCGAAGTTGGTAGGCTCGGAAAGAATGCAAACTCTTGGGTTCAGGAGTGTCACTAGAACTCGATGCTTCCTTGTCTTCGCTGATTTTAGTGCAGCGATTCCAGCTCTTGATATGTTGTAGAGAATAACTCGAATGTGTGACTTGGACGGACTGAAGGATACTGGTGCGATCATGACATCTGATACAACCAGTATAATATTAGGCAAGACTTCTGCGCGATGGTTCCTTTGAAATGATGTATCACATGGTCAAGAAAAGGAGCATTGTCCGCGTAAATACCAGAAAAATCAAATACGAATAACCCAGAGTTGGCACAAGCCAGGTTCGGCAAATGCGCCATCTGAATTCAGATCCACTTGAACCTTAGTCTCGTTGCTACAAGAAGCGATATGCTTAATCGAGTTCAGTCCTTTCGAACGAAGGGTGTATTGATCAAGTCAACCAACACTTGGGTATGTTTGCTAACGAGAATGCTTTTTTGCGCTTGGAAATTTCAGAAACTACCTGTATATTTGCACCACATTCCAACTTGCGCATCGACGCTGCAGTTGCTGAAATACTCGGAGATGCTGATGGAGAGCTACTAGAACTTCAAAAATTGTTAAAGAACATCCTACCAATCTATTCAAGAGTGCAGAAACACCGATTTAGGCTGACTGTGAATGGAAACAAGAGTACCAGTGTTCTTGTTCGCATCATCTGCGCTGAAATGAGCAATTATACAATTATAATATAAACTATAACGCTACTATTTCTCATGCTGAGATGGTCGCTGATCGTGGCAAAAAATTCGACTCAAAATATCGCACCCGCTCCTTTCTAGCTGCACTTCTTTTATAATCGAGTTTCACAACGTTCTCAATACTTAAGTATGGGTAATGCCAAGGTCAAGCTTGCTGGTAAGAAGAGCCACAAACACACATTGGGTGATTCTTCAGAGAACGTGGAAATCCTTTTGAAGAAAGGCCCAATCGAAACCTATTACGATGTGGATTACGAGAACATTCTTGGGAGGGGCCATTACGCCGTGGTGAATCTAGCAGTAAATAAGAGCACTGGGCAAAAAGTGGCTGTGAAACGTATTGCTATAGCCAAGTCACGTGTAGAGGCGTTAAAGAGAGAAGTGGAGGTTTTGAGAAAGGTGGGGCGTCATCCCAATATCGTCTCGTAAGTTATTTCTGGACTCAAGATGGATTTTATTTGACCGACATTGAGCAGCATGTATGATATATTTATCACTGAGACAGAATTGATTTTGGTGCTTGAACTCTTGCTCGGAGGTGAACTCTTTGACCGTATGGTTGAACGAGGCCCTTATTCGGAGAGGGAAGCAAGTCATCACGTCCGGAAGATTGCTCAAGCTCTTAAATTCCTTCACAAGCGTGGTATCGTTCATCGAGATTTGAAACCGGAAAACTTAATTCTGGCTGACCGTGGCGAAAACAGTGAACTCAAAATTGCAGATTTTGGGTTGTCGAAGATCGTGGATGGTAATGTTAGCAGCGCTGTAATGCGTACTGTATGCGGCACATGGGCATATTGCGCTCCTGAAGTTAAGACGTCAATGACTCAAGAAGGCGTCGCCTCCTACACTGCAAAAGTTGATCTGTGGAGTGTAGGAGTCATTATGTTTGTCATCCTGGGTGCATATCATCCTTTCGATGCGGACGGTGACGCTTCAGATAGTCAGTTGTGGACCAATATTTGCAGCGGAGTTTTCGATTTTAACGATCCAGCATGGGACCATATTTCAAGCGGTGCTAAAGACTTGATCAGACATCTAATTGTCGTGGACCCTGACAGCCGCTACGACACAGACCAGTTGTTGAACCATCCTTGGGTGCGACAGAATCAATCAGTTCCTGCTACTCCTATCACTCCTAATATTGACCGATCTCTAATCAATTTCGCCGGACGTAGGAAAAAGAAGCCTTCGTTTGTGCCCTTGACCAAGCCGAAACTCGTTCCTACTCCTCCAGCACCAGCCTTCTCTGATGATGGTTCGATGGCGGATGAAGATATCCCCCCAATGCCTAATCTTGTACTCAATACATTGCTGCCACATGTTCACGATATGATGGAGATTGAGCACTAGCATGAATTAATTAATAATGAATTTGACGATAATGGACTATTTTTTTACAGGAACGAGCATTATGTACACAAGAACTATGGATACAATATAAATTGGATTCATCCATTGTGGAGGAACGGTAGCCGAGACCATGATGAGTATTTGCCCCCAAAAATTGATGCCGAAAACCAGAATACCAACAGAGGTACCTTCGTGAACAGGGAAGACTAGTCCAGAACTCAACGTGTAGAGCATCGGTTGAAGCCCTCCATACACCAGTCCACTAAGACTCATTAACGATATCATAACTGCAAGAGACACGTGAGAGCTAATCAGCACTGAAAAACTTACGACACAAACGAGCAGAACGCATCCTGCTATCCAAATATTACGCACGATATGATTTTCATTGTCTAGGAATCCGGAGGATATCGCGCCAATATTTCCACTCATTCCAAACGAGAAAGCCAATAAGCCAATATCGGTGTCTGAATAGATTCCATTCAATGAACTTTGCATAACTCCCTGCCAACCGGTCGTCACTCCGCATAGAACGCCAGTGGCAAATAAAACTAAACCGTAATTTCGATTTGAAATAGCTTTTTTGAAACCATCCCAAAATTCAAACCTCTCTTCGAACTGATGCTCACCAGCAACATTTAAAGGGCGACGAGGCAGTAGGCACAATAAAAGAACCGGCATAGCTGATAAAAAAAGTCCCACAATAAGGAGCGTTTCAATCCCGTTACTATTTGAAGCAATTATTGGACCCAGTAAAAATGCGATATTAGTGCCAAACCCGTTTGAAGCAATAGCGAGTGAAACTGCAAGCGACATTTGTCTCCCGGGAAACCAAATGATGGCCAATCGAGTGACTGTGCCCATACACAAAGGCCCCGAAGCTGCATTTAAAATCTGGCCCAAATGAGCCAAGAAAAGAGCTGTAATGGACGATGAAGAGATCGATGCACTGATAACAATGATCCTGCTCAAAAAGCATAAACAAATTCCCAATGACATGGATTTATGGAATCCTTCTGGTTTTGAACAAAGCCAAACCTGCACTGGAAAGAATACAATCCCAATAATGCAGCCCCAGTTCAATAACAACGCAATCTGGGCAGAATCAAAATAATCTGAATAGTATTCTCGAATTTTTTCGGGTTTCATTGATGAAAAAGTCTAGCAGAGGGATTAATATTGTGAAGTATTTCAAAAATATACACTAACCAACCAAAAGAAACCTTGCTCAAACGCAAAGACACAGAACACTGCTAGAACGAACCACCTAACTCTTCCTCCAACTCCCACATCCAACAACGGCGATTCCATATTTCGGAGGCAAGCCCCCCTGTCTATGTGAAAGGAAAGCCCCCCACCACCCAAATCGAGGACCAAAACTGTTACCCCAATTATTCTTTCGAATGATGAGTGATCACGACGCACTAGCGGGTTTGCCTCGCCGTTTGATTAGTAAGAACGAATCCCGTGAACCTGAAGCTCCTGAACTAACTTTTTCCTTGGACGCATTCTGGTCCGAGACTAAGAGCAACATTGAGAGTTTAGACGCAGTTGATGAGTATCAATACAAGTCACAAGAACTACCTCTGACCAGAGTGAAACGATTGATGAAACTTGACGATCATGTTAAATTGGTGAGCATTGAGGCGCCTATAGTCTTGGCAAAAGCATCTGAGTTGATGATCCAGGAACTTTGCCTTCGATCATGGAAGTTGACCAGCGATTCTAACAGACGAGTCCTACAGGCAACTGATATTCAAAAGGCGGCAAAGCTTGACGAAATGTTTGATTTCCTTATTGATATTTTGACGGCGGAGGATTTGACAACCCATCATGTAGAGAAAATGCACGCAGAGAAACCAAGTGACAGTGGAGTGAAAACAATGCATGAGAGCAATAACGTTGACAATTGGTTTAGTACAATCAACAGCTAGCAATCTTCATTCTGTATTTAGCAACCACAAAGGCACATAAATTGATACATCATTTTTATATTTTTAGAATACTAGTTGAAGTCACAGAGCGGCGGGATGGTCCCCCATTTACTCTAAAATAACCTTTGGTGATTGATGAATCTGAACGATGATGAAAAAGTCACGAAAACTGGTTTGAATGACCAAATAGTGCAACTGGAAACTGCAACACATTGGAGGGAATTCAGGCGCGTATTTAAATCCTCAGATGGTCATATGCCAGATATTAGCCTTGCATTAGATTTCGCGAAAGGCGATCATCCCGACATGGTTCAGCTGGAGAACAAACTCAAGATGGGGACTTACAATGGACCAATGTGGAGCTTGAAAAGCAGACCTGGATTCATTCACTGTCCTGGTGCATTGTCTACAAACGCAGTTCACCTTCTTGCAAAACAATGCTTGGATGTATATTCCCAACCACCTCATGCGACGAACCAGAATGCACATAGACACCGAGATACACTACCTCAACTTTCCTGGTCTTCCGTGGGGTTTCACTTTGATTGGACCAAACGGATGTACCACGACAGTGATAGGTCTGTTTTCCCCGAAGAACTCAACGAACTAAGCAAGTTGTTTGCTAGGATAGGTACGTGAAAATGATTCCATGTATTGCTGGATCTACTATATATAGCTCCCAACTCAAGCGGGGACGAGTTCGAATCTGAAGCGGCAATAATAAACTATTACAAGTCCAGTGGCAACATGGGATCTCATGTGGATGATTCAGAAGACGATCATGATCATCCTGTAGTGTCTTTCTCGTTGGGAAGAAGTGCCGTGTTTGTAGTTGGGACATTGGACCGCGATGAAAAACCTGTTCCAGTACTGCTGAGATCTGGGGATGTTATGCTTCTATCGGGAGACGCCCGTATGTGCTACCAT
>Ga0105055_10011356_pt1 | contig 11007 bp, 21 predicted proteins | sample BON03_FD_78090 | JGI IMG/M metagenome (GOLD analysis project Ga0105055, IMG submission 78090) | Freshwater microbial communities from Lake Bonney liftoff mats and glacier meltwater in Antarctica - BON-03 | ecosystem: Environmental > Aquatic > Freshwater > Ice > Glacier meltwater | place: Lake... | reverse complement strand
TCGGTTTTCTTTTTTGGTCCTTTCTGAAATCCATAACATTACTTATTTTATCTGCAAAAGTATAGAAGTAGAGAAGTGTTTCAATGCTTTTTTTGATTTATTTATTTTTAACGATTATAAATAGTAAAAATTATTGTTTATTTTTGCAAAGAATGAATAAAAATTTGTTGTTAGCGGTTGTTGGTTTTGTTGGTGCTGTTGAGTATAGACGGTATTCCAATTTCATTGATACATTGAGCTTTGAAACTGAAAATTTGAAGTTATCAAAAAACGGTGAAAACATACAAGCAAACTTTCAAATAGTAGTAATTAATAAAAGCACAAAATCGGTAGACGTTAAAAGTTTAAATGGATCTTTGTTTTCGGGTTATTTTAAAATAGGAGATTTTAAAATAAATCAATCGTCTACAATTTCAGCAAATAAGACAAATATAATTCCTTGCGTTGCAATAATTGACTTAAAAGATTTTGCAAAAAACATAAATATGTTTAATCCTGAATCAACAATAAAACTAATAACAAATACAGTAGTTAATTTCGGAATTGCAGGATTAGTAAAAATACCTGTAAGCGTTAAAAATACAACGTTATTTGACACAACAGTTTTAGTGAGTAATTTAAAATCTTTAATTGACAACTTTTCTAAACTTTTTTTGAAAAAATGAGAGTAGGTAAAAAGATAGCTGCCGGGCAAAATATAACGGTAAACAAAAGCGGCACTAATAGTGACATAATAAAAGCTATACATTATTACTTACCTTATGCAATAGATCAATCAAAAAGAAGATCCAGTATATTTGAAGGCAAAAACAATAAAGAGACTGCAAATAATATTTGGTCTTTTATTAAGCATAATATTAATTATATAGAAGATAGTATAAGTTTCCAAGACATAAAGCTGCCTAATCGCTTAATAAAAGACAAAAAAGGAGATTGTAAAAGTTTTTCAATGCTTGCAGCAAGTATATTGGAAAATTTGGGCATTCCTTATAAATTTGCATATACGAGTTACACGAATAGCAAAACACCTGGCCATGTATATATACAAACAGATGATGGATATATTATAGACGCTGTATGGAATAAATTTAATAGTGAAAAACCATATACTTACAAATATTTAAAAAAAGGATGAAATCAAAAAAAATCACAACTACTCAATACATAGATATTGCGAAAATTGCAGGGTTAGGCCTTGGGGCTTTTTTTCTGTTCAAAAAAAATGGTATATTATCTAGTGTCTTTGGAGTTTTTAAAAATAAAACAACAGAACAAGTAAAAGAAGAAACGGAAAAAGAAATAGAGAACTTGAAGAAAAGCGGTGTAATGGCTTCGTATGGAGCTAGTCAATATGCTATATGGGCCGATCAGCTATATAACGCTGTTCTAACTTCAAATCCATTTAACCCAACCGATGAAGATACTATTTTTAGAATTATTGGGTTAATGAAAAACCTAGCAGACGTAGTAAGCTTAATCAAAGCGTTTGGAGTGAGAAGATTAGAATTTTCTACAAAAAGTGCTACTTTAGGCGTTCACTTGCAAGAAGATTTAACCAAAAGTGAAATGTTAAAAATCAATACTATATTAGAACAAAAAAATATAAATTATAAATTTTAAAAAAATGGAAATACGAGCATTAACTGGCTTTTATAGTCAGACATTACAGAAATATGGTAGGAGCTATTCGCCGTTAAACGGACATTGCAGCCCTGGAATTGGCGGGGGCAATTTTTCAATACCTTATACAATACCTTCTTATATACCACCACAGCAAATAGAGATGTTAGACCCAACAACTGGAAAAAAGAAATTATTTTCAGTGGCAAATATTCAGCAATTAATTAGTTTGATTCTTCAAGGTTTTATGCTTTTTTCTACTATAAAAGGCGGCACCGGATCTACCGAAGTACAAGGTCCTAAACCTACACAAAAACAAATAGACACAAGAAATGAAGGAACTTCTTTAAGTTTTGCAGGTATAAATATTACTACTTTGGTAGGGGTAGTAATAATAGCTGCTTTATTAACCAAAATAATTAAAAAATAATATGTACACAAAAAACGAAACATCACTAGGGGCCATAAATGGTCTAATTAATACTGAAAGTCAAGTAAGTTTAAACGAACACAGAGCAAAAGCAATTCTTTTAGGTGCTTCTAGGATCTCATTTTTAGGGTTATTAAGATTGAATGTATGGGGTATGGCTACATTATTAAGCAAAAGAGTTTTTTTAGTAGATGCAGCAACAACCGCTAAACAATCAGTGCCTCATATGTGGTGGGATTTGCAGGCCGATTGGCGGAATGCATGGTGGAACCTTGGCGGAACATGGGATTCTTTTGTTAATGCTGTAAATGCAGGGAAAACAAAAAAGTTTTTAGGAATAAAATTAGCACCTAAAAAAATAAAACAGTTACTATCAGATCAAGGCATTGGATCAACAAGTACTTTGTTAAATCAAGGAATAGGGGTGACTGGGGAATTAGCTGCTGCAATTGCGGCTGCTACTCCTATCGTAATTGCTGTTTTACCTTTAATTATGCTAATATTAACAAATATCAAAAGAGATGTACCTAATCTAGATGTACCTAATCTAGATTATGTTAAATTTGATGAGACACCACCACCACCAAAAGAAGGAAAGAAGAAAGAAGAAGGAATGCTAGGGGGGGTTGGTCTTATAGGTGCTGCTGTACTTGCAGCACTGTATTTTGGTACACAAAAAAAGGGAAATTAAAATAAATTTTAGTTATTTGTTTTAATTCTAAATAAAAACTATAATTTTGTAATAAATAAGAACACAATCAAAAATGATAAAAGTAAAATCAATCTTTAAAAAAGAAAATTTAACTGCTGCTGCCGGACTAGGTACAGGATCTTTAGCTGCTGAAATAGTAGTTAATAAAGCCGGACCTTTGGTGCAAGGTTTGAGCGAAGGTCTTTCACCAATCGTTGCAAAAGTGGTTCCGGCTATTCCTATAATTGCAGGATTACTTCTTTCTACTTCTACTGGATTTATAAAATCAGTAGGTTATGGAATGTTAGCACAAGGCGTTTCTTCTGTTGCGAAAACATATATACCAGTGGAGCTTAAAGCTACTTTGGGTATTGGCCAAGATGTTATGATGGGCAATGTAATGATGGGAGAGCCGGAGCCTATGGCACCAATGGGGGCTATGGATTACACTACTTTCGATGTAAATTCAGAAACAAGATATTAAAACAAATAAATAAATATTAATTCATAAATATTAAATAAATCAAAAATGAACAATATAGTAGCAGAAAAAACATTTATCGCAAGTCGTTTGAATGTTCCTTATGAAAACTTAAGTCAGTCTTACCTTAGATCAGAGGTTTTACTAGGTACACAAAGTGTAATAGACTTTATTTTACAATCCAACAAAAAAACCGGCTTAGTTACAGAAAGACTTCTTGACTTAAACGATGAGTTTGTTATAACTCATTTTAGCGTAGGTCTAAAAAGAATTGCGTCTGATACTCCAACAAACTTGCAGCAGTTGACAGCACCGGTATTAACGTATGATAACTCTACTGCATTTGCAGGAACAAATGGATCTAATGTAAGTGCTATTTATAATAGTGATCTTTCTTTTACTGTTGATAGAAAAGAATTTATACCACAATTTCCAGTAAGAGCATTTAGACGTGTTCCAACTACACAACAAAGTGCAAATGCAGGATATACCAGTTCAGGTGTTAACACTGTTGATGGTTTTGAAAGTGGACTGTTTGGATTTTATCCTTCAGAGCCAACAAAAATTGATGGTAGACAAACTTTAGATTTAAGTATTAATTTGAATGATAGCACTATTTTTGATGATGAAGGTAATAGTTATTACGCAGTATTTGAAGCTAGAGGCTATTTGATTGTAAATTCAAAGTCTTAATAAATCGGACTTTTTAAAATAAAAAAAGGCAATCATTAATTTGGTTGCCTTTTTTTTTGTATTTTTGTGAAAATATCTTATTAAAAAATGAACAATATAATTGTAAAACAGTCTCAAACAGTTACCGCAACCATAACTGGAACACCTTCTGCAAACAGAAAATATAAATTTGATGACATCCCAAACTTATCTCGTAATAACATAGTTTTGTATGGTATTGAGGCATTCACAGCTTCGCAGCTTTCTAAAACTTCTGATGGTTCAGATGTTATAGCGGCAGTTGACAGCCTAGGGGTAACGGTTACTTTAAAGGACAACCAAAATGTTGAGTTTATATATCAAATACCATATACAGATTTAGTAAGGTCTAATAACGGTGGTTTTGTTATTTTGTTGGAGCCAAAGTTGATAAATTTAACTGATTGCTATATACAGATAAACGATGCTTTATCTCTTGCAGATGGTGACAAAGCAGTGTTTAATTTTTACTATGATTTAGTTTAAATTATGGGTATTATATCAAATACCGAAGCATACATGGTAGCTACCGGAAAGGTAAGAGATTATACCGAAACAGTCGCTAATAATTGCGAAACTGTTAATATAGTAATTCCTAAAAGCGGTTTACAAAAAATATATTTGCCGCAAAATTCTCTTTTAGATTCTAAAAAGATTAGAGCAATAGAGGTTTTGACAGATAGTCAAGTTTTAAGGGCTACTATCCCAGGGGGTACAGTTGGTGACGTATTAGAAAGTTTGGCTATAAGTGCTTTTGATTTTACTTTTGCAAAAGATAGCGAAAATATATCTAATACACCTTTTCATTGTATGAATAGAGTTTTAAACTCCGGTAAGTTTTACTTCTTAGACAGTGAACCTGGAGATCATAGAATAGGTGATAGTTTTATAAATCAAATAGCTGCTTTAGATGCGAAAAATTTTGTTATTGTTTTAAGATTTTGGTACGATTAAAAAATGAATTTAACTAATATTAAATATTTATATGATCTTATAGACAAAGATTCTTTTGTTTATTTTACAATATACGATTCAAAAGGTAGTATAATGCGTGATCAGTGCAACGAAGCATACAGCGTTTCGGATGCAAAAGAAGATTTAGAACAATTTCTAGGAAACAATAGCGGAATTTTTAGAGTAGAATTTCGTAAAACTAAGGGCAATTCACCAACGACCAAAAACTATTCTTTTACTATAGATAATCAAATGAAAGAACAGCGTGAAGATGTTGGTATGGGTAGTCCTTTTATGGGTTCGGACCAATCAAGCATAATTGCCGCAAAAGATGAAAAAATAGATAATTTACGAAATCAAATTTTAGCAGATTCTATGGCAAACATGAACAGAATACACGAATTACAAATCGAGAGCGTAAAGCGTGAGTTCAAAAATAGTGATGGAAATAACGATGCACTGATACAAGCGGCGATGTCTGCCATTACTGGAATGTTTGGTGGACAAAGTATAGGTGTATCGGGTTTAGGATCGGTAGAGGCGCCAACAGAAATTTTAACAAAAACAAACGAAACAAGAATGACTGATACAAATAAAATTATTAATAGTTCTGTTGTAAGATTAATTAGCAACGATCCTAATTTTGCAGAGCATATACAAGCTTTAGCAAATTTAAGTGAAAGCAATCCATTAGTTTATAACATGGCAATCGTAAAATTAAAAGACTTTTAAAAAATGAATAAAAACATATTAATATACGGAATAGGTGCAGCAATACTTTATTTTTTAACAAAGAAAAAAAATAATGAAAAAGGTGAGTCAATAGTAGATAAAACTTTGCCAAAATTCAGTGATGATAAAATTTTAAAAATGACAAAAGAAGCAGAGGTTTTTTATGACGATGATAACTCCACAGGAATAAACAACTTTAAAGTAAAACTATAAAAATATATAAAGATGGATAATGTAAGCAATACAAGAAAAAATCCTACTGGAAACGATTTTTTAGAAACGATTACTGATTTTGATAATATAGCAAAACCAAAAATGATGCAGTCAAATTGTATTGCTATTTCTTTTATTAATAAAGGCAGTAACACTGTAAATATTAATAATTTAAAACTTGCTGAAAATCAAAGTGTAGATATTTCTCAAAATACACAATGTATAGATCGTTCACAATATCAAATATCTTTTGATGGTGATGGCACTACTAGTAACCTAGTAGTTATTCGTATTTTACCTAAAAATCAATCATAAATTATGGGAGCAAGAATACATTTTGAGGGAGTAGGAAAAACTTTGCCTATTGACAATATTACTGGCAATGGTACTATAAACAAAGTGACAAAATTTACAGGCACTAATACTATTGGAGATGGCTTAATAGATGATAATGGTACAAGTGTAAACAATACTGGAGCAGGTAATATTGCTAGTAATACTGCATTTGGATTGGATGCTTTAATTAGTAACACCACAGGAGCTTTCAATACAGCGAGTGGTTATCAAGCCCTTTATTCCAACACCACAGGAATTTTTAACACGGCAAATGGTTTTCAAGCCCTTAGAAACAACAACACAGGAGCTAACAACACCGCAAATGGTTATCAAGCCCTTAGAAACAACACCACAGGATCTTTCAATACAGCGAGTGGTTATCAAGCCCTTCAAGACAACAGCACAGGAAGTGGAAATACAGCGAGTGGTTATCAAGCCTTTTTGTCCAACACCACAGGAAGTTTAAATACGGCAAATGGTTTTCAAGCACTTAGAAACAACACCACAGGAGATAACAACACGGCAAATGGTTATCAAGCCCTTTATTCCAACACCACAGGAATAAACAACACGGCAAGTGGTTATCAAGCCCTTCAAAACAACACCACAGGAGGTGGAAATACAGCGAGTGGTTCTCAAGCCCTTCAAAACAACACCACAGGAAGTGGAAATACAGCGAGTGGTTATCAAGCCCTTTTTTCCAACACCACAGGAAGTGGAAATACAGCTTTAGGTTATAACACAGATAGTGGGAATTTTAATGGTTCAGTTATATTGGGTTATAATTCAGTAGCAACAGCAAACAACCAATTTGTAGTTGGTTCAATATCCAATATAGCAGGATCAGTGTTTACATTAGCAACACCACAATCTAAGGTATGGAATGTAGTTATAAACGGAGTACCACAACAAATATTACTAGCATAAAAAAACAAATAAAAATGAAAAATTATATTTGGACAGTAACTAAACTTTATACGTTAGACACAGACACAGAAACAGATTATGTAGTATATGCTATTTATGACATTGTAGGATCACAAACTTCTGATGGAGTAGAGTACAAAGCTTCATTAAGTGGTTCAGCACAGTTTAGCGTTACAGAAGGAGCAACATTTGTACGTTATTCAGATCTTACTAATGCGTTAGTAATAGAATGGATACAGTCTGAATTAGGCGAAAATGGAGTAGCAAATTACGAGGCATCTGTTGGTGGAATGATAGATAGTGAAATTACACCACCTGTAAGCCCTTTGGATACACCTTTACCGCTAGATTTTGGATAATATGGAAAATAAACAAGCACAAGAAATAATATACAACGCCATAGATATTGCAGTAAGTAAAGGTATTTTTAATTTAGAAGCTACTTCGCAAATAATCGAGGCATTGAAAATAGTTTTAAAAAAAGATGAATAAAAGCTAAAATGAGAGAAATAATAAAAGACTTTTTGCCTTCTTTAATTACTGGTATTGCTACTGGTTTTGCAGGTTGGTTTTACGGTAAACGACAAAATGATGCAAACGCAGAAGTAACAGAAGCTAGTGCATTAGCTTCTATTCAAAAGTCATACGAAATGCTTGTTAAGGATATGAACAACAAATTTGAATTAATGAACAAGGAAATTGAAACTTTGAAAGTAGATCTAAAAAAATGTAATGACAATCACAAAAAGTAAAATTGTATGTATTTTTTTAATTCTTGCAGGTTGTTCTCCTACTAAAAGACTATCAAAGCTACTTAATAAAAATCCATACCTAATTACTAGCTTTGATACTACCATATTTTTTGAAACAAAAAGTATTGATACTTCTTTTATTTTTACAAAAAATTCAGATACTTTTTTTATAAAAGATACTAAAACTAAAATTTTTAGACATTATGACACATTGCGTGTATTCCAGGATCCTATAAGAGATAGTGTAATAATAAAAATAAAAGAAATAAAAATAATACCAACAGAAAAAAAAGACAACAAACTATTTTTAAAAATACTTATTTTACTATCTTTAATTGCTGTTATATTTGTATCTTATACTTTTAGGAATATATTATAATGAATGAAGATATAGACTACACTCAACAAGAAATTTTACAAGAAAACAACGAAATTAACCAACTGAAAGCCGAAATCAACAGACTGGAAAGCACCTTAAAATATCCTTTAGGTATTAAAGCTGCAATAGCCGCATCTCTTTTAGGTTATTTTGCTACTAAAAAAGTTTCCAAAAACAATAACATAAGCATAGCCGCTGCCTTAGCCAGTGGCTATGCTGCCTTTAATTTAACAAAAGGTAAAGTACTATCAAATGAAGATAAACACGCTATAAACGAGCAAATCCAGGTTAGAATAAAAAGGCTTAAAAGTTTAGGTGTAGAAATTAAAGCACAAGAAACTGGAATATTAGGTGCAGACGAAATAGAAGCACTGGATTATGATAAATATATTTTTGGAGACGATCAATACGGCCAATTTATAGGAGATCCGGCAGTGGGTTTTCACGCTATTGTGTTTGGTCTGCCTAAAGGTGGTAAATCTATTTGGTCTATGCAATTTGCAAATTACTTAGCTAATCACTTTGGAAAGGTTTTATATATAGCCAGTGAGGAAGGTTTCAAAGGTACAATTTCACAAAAAATTAAAGAATGGACAGATAACAGAACCGATCTAAACTTTGCTAATTTTACTGGATATGAAGATATAAAAAATAATATAGATGGCAATGATTTTGTTTTTATTGATTCTTTGGATTTTGCTAAAATTACGGTGGATGAAATGGAAGAGTTAAAGGCCGATAATCCTACTGTTTCATTTGTAACTGTTAAGCAGGTAACAAAAGATGGTAAATTTAGAGGTTCACAAGAGTATGCACATAATTGCGATATAATTGTGGAGATAGTAGATGGCATAGCAAATCAAAAAGGCCGTTACTCACCTATAAGTCAAATGCAAGTTTTTGATAAACAAGAAAAAGACGAATAAAAATAGTATTTTTGTAAAAAAGAAAGATATGATTAAAAAGAAAAATAAAATCAGTTAAAATAGTATTTTTGTGTAAATGGATAACAGATATTAAAATAATAAAATAAAATGGTATCATACAAAAATATTTTAGATCACGTTAAAACCTGGGAAGGTGGTCTTGTTTTTTTTAAAAAAGAGAACCAATGGACTAACCAGGGCATACAGTGGACTACATACAAGGCTTTAGCTCCAAAACTATTAGGAATACAGAACCCAACAGTTGAGGGCTTAAAAACTATGTCAGAAGCACAAGCGGAAGTTTTTATAAAATATTTTTGGGATAAAGCAACATTAAATAATTCTATTACTAATCAAGCAGCCGCAAATGCTTTCTTTGAAATGCTTTGGGGTGGTGGGGCCTATGGCATTAAGTGGCTTCAAAATGTTATTGGTGTATATGCAGATGGCAAAGTAGGACCTAAAACGGTTTCGGCCGCAAACAAATATCCTTCTAGCATACTAATTGATGAGGTTATGGCCAGGTATCAATCACTAGCAGACAAAGATCCTAGTAGATATAGTTTTGCCATTAATGGTTGGCGTAATAGATGGAATAATCTATATTCAATATCTAAACAATATTTTCAAACAATCACTGATGAAATGAAAAAAACCGTTTTAAATTCTAAAAAAAAAAATAACAATTTTATTTGGTACTTTCCTTTAGCGTTATTCGTAGGATTTATGGGTTATAAAAAATATATAAAAAAGTAAAAAAAGTAATGTATAGTAGTAAAATAAAAGAACTAATTCAAAGAGCCTCCAGAAAGTCTATTGGAGCCATTCCGGTTGGTTTAAAAGTGAGTTTTGGCGGTGTTAAGGTATCAGTTGAGGCACAATATGAAATATCCGGCAAAGTGGTTATATATATTATTGGCGATGGTAAAAAAACGGTTGCAAAAATTGACGGATCCACAAGCAACAAAACGCTATCCAAAAGCATGTTATTTGAATATGTCAGAAATAATTCAACAGAAAAATTTACAAAATATAACAACGATAAAAACGACATAAACATAAAAAGAATGACTTCAAAATTTGTAGATGAGTTATTTATCGAAGTAAATGTAGCAAATGGAAAAAGCAAATATAATGTTAGTCCAAACATGGCAATTAAAAATAAAGTAGCTGCAAATCGTAAGCCTGGATCTAAAAAACTAGGAGCAAAGAAAACAGTAGCTAAAAAAACAGTAGCTAAGAAAACAGCAGCTAGTAGCACCGGACAAAAGGCCTACAAATACGTTTATAGTAAGAAAAAAGGCTCTCTTGTATATGCAGGCACTATAAAAAAATAAGATCTTTCTTGTTAGTTTGTTATTTATAAGGCCTTGCACTTTTGATTTAGTGCAGGGCTTTTTTTGTTTAGATACATTCTAAATAGTAATAACATTGTGTATGTTCCATAGCTTCGCTATCGGATCATACACTTTTGTTATCTTTAATACTACTTTTTCGCTTCTAAATCAGCTTTATTGATTAAGTAGGTTATGTAACCGCTTATGTTTTCAGTTCCTAATATCAAAACAGAAAGGTTTACCGCTTTCTGTTTTGTTTCTTCGGTCATTGTAACCGTTACTTTTTTAGTCTTTGCCATTATAAATTGTTATTTATGTATTCAACACATTTTTCAATTTCTTTTTTTGTAATATCAAAACGTATTTTAAACACATCACTATTTATTACTTTTGTCAAAGGCATTTTACCGCTTCTAAATTCAGAAACCCATTCCAAAAGTAACATTGGAGCGTTACCTTTTGTTGGAATTTCCATTAACCAACCGTTATCATATTTTATTTTTGCGTTCATAATTGAG
>Ga0105055_10011352_pt1 | contig 11008 bp, 3 predicted proteins | sample BON03_FD_78090 | JGI IMG/M metagenome (GOLD analysis project Ga0105055, IMG submission 78090) | Freshwater microbial communities from Lake Bonney liftoff mats and glacier meltwater in Antarctica - BON-03 | ecosystem: Environmental > Aquatic > Freshwater > Ice > Glacier meltwater | place: Lake... | reverse complement strand
TTGGGTAATAGATCGCACAAAAGTATGTCATCCTCCTGCACCACCTTACTGCATCCACCTTCCGAGCTCACGCGTGTGGGTTCTCCCGCAACGTTTGAACACGTCACCCCGTCGCTGATGGCAGCGAAGGTGGTACACGCATGAGCACAGGTTCCAAGCGCCATTTGCGACCATTCCCCCGTTGTGCCGGCTCAGCCACCACCGCACTTGGGCATTCATGACTCACCGATGACTTGTCCTCCCCCACCAGCTGCCATTGCGTGCGATCCTGGGATTTCTCACAAATCCCCATGGAACTAATCTTTTCCCGCGATATCCCCTTTTTGAGTTTCGAGTAGTTCTGGGAGCTGTTGTGAGCATTTCATCACTGACGAAAGGCGGTCAGCAGCGGTGGTGAGCATTTGATTCGTGGGCTGCCGACTCTCACAGTGTCTTACCAACACAGGCATATTGCATGCACGTTTTTACCCCGGCAACCATATGCACTCACACTACGTTGTCATGCGACTGCCAGAGCATGACTTTTCGTCAATCTTTTTCGTCACGGAGGGCACGAAACACTAGTACAGGGTGGCGAAGATTCATAGGATCCCTTATCATTATAGGTCATTTTCCGCAAAAGTGACCTAAATTTATTGGCTCTTTTGTGGAAAATGATCTGCAACTTAGGGGATCCTATGAGTCTTCGCCACCCTGTACTTGAGAGTGCATATCTTTTCATGGGCACACATACTTGCTGATATTATGATATTTTATATCCGAATGTAAGTTTACAAACACACAGAAACGCAGATGGGGCTTTACAAGACCCAATGAGGCAAAGCGGGTGAATCCGTATTTTTCAAGGAGTCATGCCACACGTATGAATGAGTCATACTACACTCATAGATTCTCCATCTGCATACATATCTCATGTGCGCCTTATTTGTGTCACACAATTCTTTCATGTGTGTGACATCGCTCAATCGTATAAATATCGCTCGATCGTAAACATACATACCAAGTTACTCACATATGAATTGGTCACATTTTTTGGCGGATAGAAACTAAGATTAATTCCACTCGCCGACGGGCGCGCAGTGGCGAAGGGGCTTTAGCTCCAAGCTGGGCCAGAAGGTCATGAGAAAATTCGGGAGACTTTTTAATTTTTTTTTTTTTGGTCGACCTGCGTCGTCAGGTCGGAAGAGATGGGAAGAGATGGGAAACTGGTACCATGGGTACTAGTTTTTCTTTTAAAAAATTCAAAAAACCCGGGAGAGACGTACATGCCTCAGGGAGGTCACGGTCACGGTCGAGGACCCGGGCCCACGTGTTTTGTGGCAAACAAATGATAGTTTTGGACCCCAGTCTGTTGACCTCGCATCATAGTAGACTCCCTTTTTAACCCACTGGGTTAAGTGGGTAACCCACGCGGTTAAGAACAGTGCACAATTTTTGTGGGCTGGCATGCATCTTCGGGCTAACAAGTTCCAACAATCATTTCTCCCCTTTGCACTTCCTTTCTCTTTTCGCCCGTTGCAACAGTGGTGTAACCCCAATAGAGTAGGCAAGGTATCACCGAGCCGTAGGACTGGTGTACTCCAAGCAGAGCCTGTTCAGACTGTGACTGGGGATGCTCTTCTGGCAGAATCTGGCAATGTGCTTTCAGGTAAATGCCTTCTCAAGCCGATTGAACCACCTTCTAAAGCTGCTGGCAGCAGATCACAGACCAGCCCACTAAAAAGACACAGACCCAGACGATACACGAAATTTGGCAAGCAATACAATACGTATGATCAGGAAACATTGCAAGAGATGGGTGAGAGCGCCACACTGGGGAGCGCGTACAGAGAATGTCGGGGTGCAGGTGTACCAGTCTCAATGTATGTCTAGCTGTTCGTACGAAGGATATACAGAGGGCAGGAGCACGAAAACAGGCAAAGGGTAGGGCAGAGATACATTTGTCGCTGAAACGTCATCTTTCTTTTCTCTTTCTTGTCGAATAGTTTCTGAGTATATTGTAGAGGTGCAAGATATACATTTTGTTCTTGTTTTTTTCCGGATAATCAATACTATCATCACCTGAGGTGTTCGTATTTTTTTGAAAAACCCTGTCAACAGGAACCAGCTTGAGGAACACTTAGCCCAGGATTCACAAGGCGCTAAGAGGACAGGCGCGATGCCATTTTTTTACACACATAAGGCTTTGTTTTACAAACCACGATCAAAAAGTTGTTGAAAAACTCGCCCCTTTCGAAAAAAATTGTGAGGGTGGAAAGGGAAGAGACCAGGACAGGGGGGACTCATGTTGACAGCGTGCCACAAAAGTGCTCACGCAAACAATACAGCTTGGATCAATCTTGTTTAGTACAACTAAAATACTGTTGAAAGTAATGAAAGCAATCATCATCATCATATTGCATTAGGTTTCATGTTCGCTCAATTTCGGTCAAGAAACTTTGGAGTTGCACTCATACTCCCACGACACAAGTTAAGGCCCCGTGTACACCCCGGGCCTCTCATTGCTTTCTTTCTTTGTTGGGTGGTGAATATCCAACTTAATCACTTGACTAAGACAGCCTGGCAGTGATGTGTACGCAATTAGCCTTGCAGGATCTAAGAAACTGTCCTGAGGTATGGACAGGCCCAAAGCTGTAGTGGAGGTCATCAGAGCAGTAGCCTGGCATGCTCGAACATAGAGACACGTATGTACAGGCCCATGTCTGTAGTAAGGGTTTTTGGTTTTGGGTTTGTTATGCCGACACACAGCTAGCAACTCAATTACATCAGAGATGCATACAAATGGTGCGCAGTAATAAAGTAGCCCGGAAGCGCCTGACCAAATCGAATGGTACTCCCGCAATAGATCTCGGACACCAAAATGTTTTTTTTTTTTAGTTATGCCGCCACACAGCTAGCGCGCCAAGTACAGCAGGAATGCACACAGGTAGTGTGCATAAATGTCGATTGAATGTCACGGTTAAGGTGGGGTTGGGTATTTCTCGAACGAACGCGGATTCTCAGTGGAATCCAGTTTACATCGCATTTCATCGAATTTTGGTTGTGGAAACGAAACGATTCGTCGGTAGTTTTGTAAACGTGATCTTGACGTGGCAAACCTGCGGCCAGCGCTCGAGCAGAGCTGCGGAAAGCAAACGCCGAGCGCTAGGAAATTATTTTTCCGAGCGAATTTGCTTTATGTTCCTCATGTCAAAATGTAGAGGAGACCGAGATCTAGGTCTGTGCACAACTTTGGTACTTGCGTCACGGTTTGGAGAACCGCAGCGCAGTGGCGACTTCCGAAAAAAAACGTGTTTCGACGTAAGAAAAATCGGATTTTGCCATTGCGCTGCGGTTCTCCAAACGCGAGTACCGAAGTTGTGCACAGACCTAGATCTCGGTCTCCTCTATATTTTGACATGAGGAACATATAGCAACTTCGCTCGGAAAAATAATTTCCCAGCGCTCGGCGTTTGCTTTCCGCATCCCTGCTCGAGCGCTGGCCGCAGGTTTGCCGCGTCAAGATCACGTGTACAAAGCTACCGACGAATCGTTTCGTTTCTACAACAAAAAATTCGATGAAATACGCTGTAAACTGGATTCCACTGAGAATCCGCGTTCGTTCGAGAAATACCCAACCCCACCGTTCTCGTCCCAACCCCACCAAGGGTTTTTTGTTTTTTGTTTTTTGTTTGTGAGGGCCATCATCAGTGGAGTTCGAGAGTGGAGTAGCGAGGGTACCGAGACTTGGCCAAATTACTTGGTGAATCGTGATGACCACAAAAATGAAGGGCCATTCGGGGAAAAAAATTGCACAAAAATCGAGAAATAATTGTTGAGTGAACGGTCGGGGCTGTGCGTCCATAGGGACAGTTGACTCAAGGCGCAATTTTGCGCAATCCTATAACCAAATAAAAACGCTCAAAGAATCTCTTTGTTGTCACGTCTATTGTGTTTATTATTGGTTGCGATTGGTCACGATTGTTACATTCTCTTGCGCATTAGAGACTGCGAAAGAGGATGTAACAATCCCGGTACCTCGGAGTCGCGTGAAAAAGGTAAATTTTTGCCAAACCCCGCCAACGCTGCCGCCAACGGAACCGTTAATTTGGGGAATGTTTTTTCTGGCCGGCCTATCTTGCACAGCTATGGAGGAAAATGCTAAACTCTGAGAGAATCTATCTGCAAAATGCCGGCGCACTCAACAACATCCAGCTCAATGGCTGGAACACTGCCACCCGGACACCATCACATGTACCATCAGGAGCCAGCGCGTCGGCCGATGATGGCGATTATGAATCCGTCGCGCATGACGGGCGCAAAGATGCCGAAGGAACCGGAGGGCGCACGACCAAATAAGCAAACACCACGCTCCACCAAGGTCTTCTACCGCCCAGTTCCTGCTTGCCTGCGATATGGTACAAATCTCGACTGAATGTGTTTGTTAAATCTGGGCTGACGTGGTGTGTTTGTTGAGCAGCGTAAGGTTCTGCCATTGGTACCGCCTCTGGCGCAGAGCGTTTTCCCACTTCCCGGCACAGGTGATCCGCTGCACCAGATGATGCGCAACTCTATTTCCACGGCAGGAGGCACAGCGCTCCCCGCGATAACTCCCCGCAGCGGCCACAACGCAGCACGCACCGGGCGCTATTTGCAGGCCGCAGCAGACAGTAGATCTGCTACCAACAAATCAGCTCCGAAGTCGAACGAGCAGGCGTCACCCGCGATTCTAGACTCGCCAATTTCGCACATCAGCACAGGAGAAATGCACACGTGGATTGAGCCCATAATCTCGCGTCCCTCTACGCACGATGGCAAGGAAATATCAGAGGGCCCTTGGCTCAAGCAGGAACAGTACGCCACCATACTCTCTTCACATGATTTCTCCGTAGAAATATCGCGAGAGCAAGACAGCCCGTCGGTCAGCCCTATTCTCGTGCAAGGCATTGGTTCTGTTTCCGTGCGCTTGTTGGCTGCCCAAGACGAGTGTGTGGTTCATTGCGAGGGCCTCTCACCTTCGGCACACCACCTTCCCGGTCCACTGATACCAGCAACAAATTTGGTGGGTGACGATATTCCTGCCGTTGCACTCTATTCCAGGGCCACTCTCGACGGGGCTGGTAACGAGGTACGATTGATCCAGCAATATCACTTTAAGGAACAACTTAAGGAAAAAGTTCAAACCGCAGCAGCTTCACAACGGCAATTCGAGAATCAGTTTCAGATGAAGCAGTACCGTGATACTTCTGCCTTTGCCGTGCTCAGCCCAGAAGACTACGCCACCAAAAGCGTGCTGCCAGGTGGTGGCTTTTCGAAGAATCTGATCAGACTGGCTGATCCACGGAGCCGAATTTTTCAATACCCGACGCCTTCCGAAGCGCTAACTGCCATGTCAAAACGGTCACATGCACAGGTGCAGGCTCCATGCAACGCAGTGGTGATTGTCGGTGGCAAGGCTCCCGCCATTGATCAAACCTACTACACTCTAAAACAAATGAAGAGGCAATGGTTGATGCAATATAGCAAAGAGAATCCAGACAGCAAAGCACCTGAGCCGCCTAAGCTCAAGACCGTCAAGCGCGACAGAGAGGATGTGCATGTGATGAGTGTGTCGAGCGATACTTTCGGGCGCCCGCCTCCTACAGGCGACAAAAGGACATCTCGACCAATGAGCAGAGAAGTGGACCTCAGACCGGGCTCTGCTACAAGTCCATGGACGACCAGCCCTACACATGTCGGTGACGAGATAATGCCCCCAGTCTATCAAACACGTCCAGCTTCGAAACCCAGCCATGGTTATGGCAGCCCCCCTCCCTCAGCATCTTCTATAAAACATAATCCTCACGTACCAGATCGTCAAACCAATTCCCTTCAGTCATACCTAACACAGGGAGAAGCAGTGCAAAAAGAATCGCAGGCAAGAATGGTTGCTGAATCGCAGCCAAGAATGGGTGCTACGGTGCAGCGTAGCGGTGGGAGCAACTCTCATCAAGTTGCTTTAGCCATGCCATTGTCGCCAATCGGCGAATTTTCGCTCGACTCATCTGTGGACTTGAGCCACTCGCCTCACTTAATCGTTGGTCTTTCCATGGAAAATTATGCTGTGACGAAATTGGTGGAGCAGAAAGGCAGAACGCCAAGCAACACGTATGAAGCAGGCCTTTCGTCGCCATCTACGCCTTGGGCAGATCACTATCAGAAGAATAGCAGCCTATTTGGCCCAGTCGAAACCATTGATGAGCAATCCACCACACAATCTGTGGGGTCTGGCAGCAGTCACAATCAGTATGCTTGGCCTAGATCGAATATGCAGCATGCTTCACTCAGACCCTCTGTCGAGACAGACATGCACATTTTAGGAACGGGAAAGGCAATGTCACCGATAAAGTCAATGTCTCCAGTAACGCCGCGTGGTACTGCCAAAGACGATTCTGCAGCTGACACGGCGGAGAACTTCAAAAGGCGCAAGAGGGATGTAGATGCAACTGGCGAGCAAAGGGAGGGCGCAAAGGTGAGCGCGCAAAGGGAGCAAACCTGCGAAAGCGTCCTCACAATCCACTCACCTCATTTCGATGCGACAATTCTGCTGGTTGACGACAGCATATCATCGCACCAAAAATTTGATATGGGCATGGTTTTGTCCCAGAAGCGTAAGTTGATTGTACAGGAGATGCAAAAACGAGATCTTGTTAGTGATGGAAACCGTGCATTGCTTCGTTGCCAAGACCAGTTGCAGAGGAAACAGCTGAAAAATGCCATGGCGAGTCTGACTCTTGCATATAGCTACTATGGCAAGGCGGATGTGCTGCATGAAAAGATTGCACATCTCGAGCATTTGCAAGGTCGTATCGTCCAAACTACGCTTGAGTACCACGACTTTCAAGAGCAAAATGCCACGCCAACTCTGCCTAGGCCACCAGCTGTAGGCATGATCCGGGTGCCTTTCCGTGGCCCGGATCGTCTGCAGCCGGATGGGTTGTATGCCAAGACACGTGGAGACCTCGAGCATTTGCAGAAAGCGGCTGTTGAGGAGGAAACACAACGCATTCACCAGATGCACGACTTGCTTCAGCAGAGCGAGGTGCAAGCAGCCCACGTGCACAAGGACAAGGAACCCATATACGCACAAAAATCGTACACCCTCAAACAAATTCGTATTCCCAGCATCGAATCGCATGCACAGTCGGCGGTCACTGAATGCATAATCAAGGATGAGTTACAAGTGGCTGCATGTGTGGTGTCACACGAGTTTCAAGGGTCTCAAGATCTAGTGAGTGCAAGTGTAGAGATGAGGGCAGCTGAGTCTGCGAGGTCAGCCGCTGAGGATCTGCACCGCAGAGAAGAGGAGCAGCGTTTAGCTGTTCTCAAATCGCAGAGGCGCAAGCAGCGCATAGCAGAGGAGCATCGGCTATTGCAGATACGTGCAGGCCAAGTGGTAGACGCTGCTCGCATCGATGATGAAGTATCAATTGCAACGTGCTTTGACGATCTTGTAACCGCAACTACAGCATGCGCCGTTGAGGAGCAAGCAGCACACGCTCTCCGAATTATCGAAGCAGAAACAGTCACACGGCGGATAGCTGATGAAGATGCACGCGAGATACTTGCGTGTGTGGAGGAGTTGATTGCGCAGGTTGTGACCATAGACGCTGCAGAGCATGACGTGCAACGCCTCACCATCGCTGAGAAGGAAGAGAGGATGCAGGAAGCATTTGCCCAGGCAGGTGTAGAGGCGGAGGTACTTGCCGAGGCAACTGCTGAGGTGACGCTAGATGCCATCGCAGAATTCTATGAGACAATACTCGACGAGGTGATGCCGGAATTGGCTAAGCATGCGGCCCGGGAAGCGCGGGTTCAAGTGCAGGAAGACGTGATTGCAGAAGGCAGGAAGAAAGAGGAAGATGCACGTCTCGAGGCCCAGTGTCTCGTAGAGGTGATGGAAGATCGAAAGCAAAGAGGCGAGGATCTTCGACTTGCCAAGTTGGTGGCTGTTATGCAGCTCGAGGCCTACGCCAGGCGCGTCATGTATGGTGCTGCTTATGCGCAGATGCTACTTGATCTATCTGCCGAGGATTGGCAAATATGGCAGGAGCAGGAAAGAGCGAGGAGGCTAGAGCAGCAACGTCTTGCTCTGCTGCACGCAGCTGAAAAGCTGCAGGGTACCGTGCGAACAAAAACGCTTTGCGAGCAGCATCTGCTCGTTAGTTGGGCCAGTGTTTTCCTTAAGGCTGCATGCAGTGCAAGATTGACGCGATCTGATTTTGTAGTGTCGGTTGATGCCGCTGTGACGCTGCAGGCAGCTGGGCGACAAATTCTGGCCAACGCTTCTTACCTCAACGACTGGGAAGCATGCACTCTTTTGCAGGGTGTGGTTCGAAGGCGGCCCATCAGCAGCATGTACGCTGCAAATCGTGACGGCATGTGCATGCTGCAGGTGCACATGCGATCGTATTTAGATCACAAATGGCTTGCAGCCAGGCTGGAATCAAATGCATTGCTGGTTACTTATGCGCGCCAGCAGCTTGCAAGGCAGGCGTACACAAGTCAATGCTCGCACACAATCCTCTTGCAGACCACGTTGCGCCGACATCTTGTTCCCGTCACCTTGATTGAAATGCAATCCAGCGCTTGTATTCTTCAGACATGCTGCAGGCGTACATCAGCAACCCGAGACCTCATGTACAAGCAAGCAGTTATCTCTCTGGAGCCTCGCCTTCAGCGTGCAGCAGCCAACCATGGGTGGTGCGCACAGCTACTAGCGGGAGCTAGATTGTTGAGCAGCGTCCAGTCGTGCATGATTGCCGTTCGGTATCAGGACGGCCGCCAAGCTGCCGAACTTCTAAAGCGCATCGTGCGAAGGGTTGTGGATCTGACAGCCTACCACACAGAGGTGATAGAGGTGCGACGCTTTGAGGACGAGGAGCGAAAGCGTCTTGAGGACGAGGAAAAAGCGCGCGTGCGCGAGCTCGCAGTTGCGGACAAGCAACGCGAGATTATGGGACAAATGGAGGCCAAGGCAAGGGCATTAAAAGACATTGCCGACGCAGAGGCTGCCAGAGAAGCCGAGCGCAAGAGGATGCTTGCGCAGTACGCCAAACCTACTGCTGCTCCTAAGCAAGAAAAGAAGGAAAAAGCCGAGGCAACGACGTCGAGGCATGCCACAAAGTCTGAAAACGAGACGTTTGCGCTGGCTGCGAATTACGAGAGGGAAAAGATGTACCCAGATGCAATCACTGAGCTGATGAGCATAATGACATCGCCATCATTGCGAATGGCTGTGCTTTTAAAACGCGGCACTTGTCTCGGAAAGCTTGGAATGCGAAAGGACTGTTTCAGAGATTTCGAAGTGGCTATCCGAGAGTATCCCTATGAGCATCTCCCCTTTTACATGCGTGCACTTCACCACGTGCAATGGAAAAATGACGAGCTCGCACTGCGCGACATCCAAGCTGCATTGTCCATTTTCCCTGATCACGCCGAGTCACTGAATCTGCGCGCCAGTTTGTCTTTCAAAAATGGCTTTTATGTTGACGCCATCACCATGTGCAATCGTGCCCTTGCCATTAAGAGAGATCTTCCACAGCTGTATATCATCCGTGGCTCGTCCAGAGAACGGCTGGGCGTAATGCAAGAGGCGTGTGACGATCTTGAGACTGCCATCATGATTATGCTTGATGCGCTGCCTTCAAGTGACACGCAGATGGATGAAGACGAGCTCAAGACGCTCTTCACTACTCTAACCGACAAGGTCTTTATGACCTTTGCCGATGCGTGCCTGGCAAATAAGCAAACGGGTACACGCCGTGCGATGAAACTTTTTAACCGGGTTCTCAAGTTCACGAGTTCACGGGCGGTGGTGCATGCGCTTCGAGCGCGTGTCCACTGCGACTTAAACAACTTTGCCGAAGCTGGGGAGGATTTTGAGCATGCAGAGAAGGCAGAAGAGGACAATTCGTCGTTTCTTCTGCTGCGAGCACAGTTCACGCGCAGCAGCGATGCGCCGTCAGCAATCAATGACTGCATCAGAGCTGCTACGGTTGACTCTTCGAATTTTCGGGCGCACTTGGTGCGGGGCAAAATCCACGAGGAGCAGAAGAATTCACGCGATGCTCTTGACGCCTACATGCAGGCCTTAAAAGGACTCGATACTGGGGTCGTATGGTATGAATCTGCCGTGCGCGCGGGAGCGTTGCAGTTCAAGCTCTCGGAGGGCTCGAGCGTCGGGAAACAGGAGGCGTTTGCTCTCCTCCGGCAAGCTGCATGCCAACATGCGCCGCGTTTTGATTCCCTCATTACTCTGGCTCGATTCCTTGAGGCCGGTGCCTCGTATAGAAGTGCTGTAAAAACCCTCACCCGAGTCATTCACATGGACCCCACGCAGCCTCGGAATTATTTGGTGCGATCACAATGCTTACTGATGATGGGCAACAAAGCAGAAGCTTTACGTGACAGACAGCGAGCGCTCCAACTAGACTCTCGTACCGATCCAGATATACTACAAAACAAAATTGAAGATCTTATTGATTCAAAGGACTACGAAGGCGCACAGTTGAAGATTCAAGAGGCCATCGCAGCCCATCCAAACAACGCTCTCTTTCAGACTTTGTTGGGCAAGGTGTACTATCTTGTCGGGGATCAAGACAAAGCCAAAACACACTTTGACGACAGTGTGCGCATCGGTACAGCCCGTTCTGAAACCTACTCAGCGCGTGGTGAATTCAGGCTCAAGACAGGCAACCCCAAAGACGCCATCGACGATTTCACTAAATCCATCGAGATGCAAGATTCAAATCTACCATCCTATTTAGGGCGTGGCGAATCGATGCTGATGACGGGAAACAGTGAAAAGGCCTGGCAAGACCTCAATGCAGCCCTCGCCTTCGACCCCGAGAATAAGAAAGCTCTCCACCTCCGAGCAATGGCGTCTGAGAGAGAAGGCAACTACACCGCCGCCCTTGAGGATTATGCAATGATGCTATCCTTGCTCGGCGTTTCGAAGGCGACACAAACGATGACGGAACTGCTTACG
>Ga0105055_10011351_pt1 | contig 11009 bp, 7 predicted proteins | sample BON03_FD_78090 | JGI IMG/M metagenome (GOLD analysis project Ga0105055, IMG submission 78090) | Freshwater microbial communities from Lake Bonney liftoff mats and glacier meltwater in Antarctica - BON-03 | ecosystem: Environmental > Aquatic > Freshwater > Ice > Glacier meltwater | place: Lake... | reverse complement strand
CTTTTCTTTCAACAAGATACTCATGTTTATTAAGAAATTAGCATTTGATGGCTTTTATCCACTACTAGTAGTTTTAAAAAAATCGATTTTTGTTGTTGTTTAAAAAAAAAATCGATTTTTGTTGTTGTTTAAATAAAAAATCGATTTTTGTTGTTTAAAAAAAAAATACCATTAAACATTTTGCAATGCGTGTGGATCTGGGTTGCTTGCCACTTCTGGTGTTTGTTATATCATCCATATCCTTCATACATGTTTACCATGCGTTATCCAATCCTAGTGCTGTTCATCCTCAGTCGCCAACACCAGCGAGTAATTCAATAGTGGAACCATCTGGGGCCTCGTCCTTAGCACAACTTCAATCACAGATGTATTACTGGAAACTAGACAGTCTATCGAACACCGGATTAAACCGACTCCCAAGTGCAGTAGGTGATAAATACGTTTTATTCAGTACTGATTGTGGGGGCTTCAACAACATCCGTATGGCCTTCGAGTACTTTGTTTTCATGGCGTGGTTGACGCGTCGCACTTTGGTGTTACCTCCGCCTCAAGGATGGTACCTCATCGACTTTGGTCCCTTCGCCAGGATGAAACCGGAAGCGGATGATTCGAAAGTCACTGACTACAGCACGTTCTTCGACATGGAACATTTGAGGGCTGCAGTCCCAGTTATTACTGCTCAGGAATTCGTCAAACGAGAGGGCAAGAGGTTCAACATGCCTGAAGCCATTCTTAATGCAACTCCTCTGAACAGAAAAGAGGGAATTCGGCAGTGGGAGAGCTGGGTCAAAGCAAAAGACACTGGGGGAACAACAGGTGACCAAAACCGCAAGTTGCTTGCTTGGAGCCCTCTTTCGCATGTTATCTATTATCCTTCAATAAACAGTGTTGAAAAACAGTTTCACACCTCTGGAGGGGTACCGAAAGGATTCGGGCATCACCGAGAGATCGTGGAGATTACATCAGAAATTGCTGATTCCCCAGCTATTGTGTTTCCTTCTTGCTTGGATAATGATAATTTTAGATATCTTGTTCAGGTGAATACGATTGCTGCTTTTGCTGACGAAGCTCTATCTCGAAGTTATAAGCGCATGTTGAGAGACCACGTGCATTACCCAAGGATTGTTTTTGACATTGCAGCCCGAGTGGTTGAGTTCCTTGGTCCTTTTCAATACGCCAGTCTCCATGTGAGGAGAAACGAACTTCAATACAAGGAGGTCTTTTTACAGGCTAGAGAAACCATGAATAATGTTGCTCCATTACTCAAGAAAGGCGAGAGATTGTACATTGCATCCGATGAAACTCAGGATAGTTGGTTTGACGAGTTTAATAATGAGTACCAGGTGTACCGATGGAAGGATTTTTTCACCGAGAAAGGGGGCAATGTGTTGAGTGGGGTTTATATACCGCGAAAGCTTGAAGGATGCATTGAACAAGTTATTTGTGCCTACGCTCGCATCTTTGCTGGAACTCTCGAATCTACATTTTCCTCCTACATTTTTCGATTGCGTGGGTATTATCATGCACCGAATACTGAGGTTTATTTCCATACACTTGCATACTCTGGCGTTGTCAAGAAAGATCGCTTCAAGACTTGGTCTAAGAAACCATTAAAAGGACAGATTTACAAATCGGAACATCCTTCCATATGGGAAGATGCCGAGCTTCCACTCACCAAATGGTAATTTAAAAGACAATTTGAAACAAGAATAATAAATGATCTTGAAAAAATGATGGTTCTTGGATTCTTCTTTTGGTCGTGAGAACTTAACTTTACCGTTATCGGTAATCATCATTTTGTGTACAATCTCACCGAAAAATTACTGGTGTAGTGCTTTAATTAAAACGAGATGGCAACACTCGTGGTACCTGAATATGAACTGCAAACCCGAAGAATGACATCGGAAATAGAAACCGAGATGCAAGAGGAACGTGGGCCGCTAGTGAACAGCAGGTTGCAATCGTTGACGCTTAAGGAGAAAATAGCTCTTCGCCATTTGGTGTTGTTGGTTATGTGCATATCATTGCCATTGTCCAGTTTTATTCGTTCAATTGCAGGAGACGCTCTTGCGCTGCTTCCAATTTTAGGTTTCATGTTCACCAGTTTGCCCATTTCCGAATCATCAGTTGGAGTCTCCACGGACTTCGCCATCCGCGTAACTTTGTTTTGGACGCTGTATTTACTTTTCATGTTTATATTCATACTATGCAATGCCAGCATAGTTGCTTATATTTGTTTGATGGTATTGCCTCCAATACCAGTGCTATTGGTTGGTTACTCTTCGGGATCTCCTCGCTGGTTGTTACCTTCGGTGCTGAGTTCGCTTTCATACCAGCTTGTCATTGTTCTGAGCTACGAGCTTCATAATACTGGAGCTTCTGATGCTACTCTTTTTAAAGTCGTATCTCAGTTCTCATTTTCAGTCCTCACGCCTGTTTGGCTTTCTGCGATGCTTTCAGTGACCTTGTTTCCTTGGTATGCTGAACAAGTATGCAAAAAACAAATTATCGAATTATGGAAATACCAGCAATTATCATTGCGCGAGATACGCGGGGTTTACAATTACATAGCCCATTTGACATTGTTCACTCCCGATGAAACGGTGTCGTTTGACCAGGGCAAGATCGATGGGTTGACTTCAATCACAAGTACATGCGATGAGATTGTACTCAGGGCATCACAGTCAATGGAAAACTCGCTGCTGGAAACTAGATGGCGGTTTGGTAATGCTGGTAAACTTCTTATGGATACTTATCGAGGATCGAGGACTTGTGTTAGGTTCGTTAGAGCAGCAGCAGAGGACATGCTGTTGAAGCTGAAACGAAACCAGCCCTCCACCACCATGTACACCACGATGGATCCCCAACTGAAGCATCAACTGTGCGACCATTTAAACACTCTCAACATTCAAATTGAAGGCATTTGCTCTAAGATGCCGGAATTCATTTTCGAAACGGATTCGATAGATATTCAATCTATGCTTCTGAAAGCAAAGGAAACATGGAAGGTGGTTGAAAAGCTCTCAATTATTTGGATTCATGACGTCATTTCTCTCGAGTTTGACAAAATCGAAGTGAATCGATTCCATGTGGTGCCTTTGAAACTCACCAAGCTGGCTACATATGTAGCAACATTGGGGAGATACTTGGAAGCGATAGAAGACGCTGTGTTGCTTGCTAACCAGACACCGGCACCATGGACCCTTCGAGAGTTAGTAAAGCCCCCTGCAATGGAAGTTACTGCCGAAGGTTTGTTCATTGAGAGAGATCGTATCAATGTATTCATCGCCAACTTCGTCAACCCGAGTCTGCTCATAGCGCTCAAGTTGGTGGTCGGATCTATTTTACTGTCAATTCCGTCTATCACCAATTGGCATTCGGATATAAACTTTCTTCATGTCCAGTTCACATATTGGGTTGTTCTCTATCGGTTGGATTCGGGGTATGTGTTATTTCGAGTCATGGAAAGAGTTGGTGGGGTATTCTTGGGATATGTTTATTTTGGATTGGCCTACGGAATATGCTACGGGGTCTTTGGAGCGCAACTCATAGACCATGAATGGGTGCTGGCACTACTGATGATTCCGGTGCTACTATCTCATCTTTGGATAGCCAACAATCACTATACATATACATACGCTTCTTTCGCGTTACTAAGGACTTATACCAGCATCCAATATGCAATTGTAGACCAGCAGCCGAGTGCTTCTGACTGTTGGAGGTATGGTGGATACGTTACTCTCTCCACTATCATTGGAGCATTGGCTGCGGTGATCATGAATTTTGTATATCAACCTTCCACCTCAAGCAAGAGAATGCTCTTGCTGCTTTCCAATGTATTTTACAACTTATCCCTCATGACAGAAAACATTATTTTGCACAGATATTCAGATTCTGGGGTTTCTTCCCAAGTCAACCTTGCAGAGACGGTAAGTCATCATTATCTAGTTTTCAAATCTGAATTTTGAATAGTCTATCGGATACGCTCTTCATGGAAAAGCAGTGCCACTAATGAAAGGCATTCGATTCGAATCTTCACAACGCATCATTCGTCGAACGACGTACGCTGATTTTGAAAAAGTAGTGGAGGCTACGAAGTCCCATTTTTATTCGCTTTGGAAATTGCACCATATTGGCTCCTTCTCCATAGTTAGGGCTGATTGCAAGTCTTCCACCGCCAGACTTATTCTAAGGAACAACAGGCTTATTACAACAGGCACGTTGCATCTGGCATTATCTTTTCTAACACACGATTCTTTGATGGCTGCCATGTCATTGCGGCCTTTGGTAGCGTCGCCGGATTTCCTGAATGGTTACTTGAATGATTACATGATACAGCTGTATCAAGATGAGCAACTTCGGGAATACCTCGTGAAAACTCAGGACTTGTATTTGATCCTGGACATGATTTTATTTCGAGACCTCGTATATGACATGGGACAATCTATGTCAAGAATATACGATTTTCTTGAAAAGGTTCAAAGGAGGTCAAAGTTTGGCGAGATGCTTCGTTCAAAAGAATATCTGTCATTCTACCGGGAAGAAAATATTAAAACAGAGTAATCACATTCAAGAAAACAATTTACTTTGACCACGTCCAAACGAGGTAGCTCCCTCAATCGCAAGACTTCCTCCAAATAGTAGTATCTCCATAAGTCATAGTTTAAAGCTCAATTATAAGAAACATGCCTTTAATTCGGGCATTAAGTCTTCTACAGCTACCCTGGCGAAACATGAGCCTTTCGACAGTGATTATACGCATCCACTAGCTTTGCCGCTCATTCTGCCAACTCGTTTCAAGCAATGCCTTTCCAACATGCGGTGTGCCACATCGCGGGTCTCCTATTGCTTCAAGGTATTCAATTTATTTGTATGAAACGAAGTTGCAATATCTTGGAAGAAATGACCAAGTCGAGCTAAAAACTTGGTTGCTCGTTCTATCACTAGAATGCGATGCTGTTCAGTTCGCTTGCTTGGCACGGATGCAGAAAATGAACAGCGTAGCGGATAAGCAAGTCATTTTCAAAATACTAAAGACATAATCACAAAACAATGTAGATGAATATAACGAATATAAAGAAATTGTAGATATATACCCTATAACGCTGAGCATGAGAATCCTACAAGTACACACGCAAATGACCCTTTCAGCGGCAATATAGTGAGCAAGTTTTTTTCGAAATCATTCGAAAGGCTGATAAATACATAACATGTCGACCCACTTTTAGTCAGATCATCGATTTTTTAAAACCAGATTTTTTGAAATTAAATATATAGTTTGTCGTAGATGGTCTTATAGTGAATTTTATTTTTAAGCAACAAAAAGCATTCGGTTTTGAGTTCAGAGTGCGATAGAGTATACCGCATTTGTTAAGACCACCGGCCTTACTTTTTCATAGCAGCTTCGCAGCAGTGTCTTTGTAACGAGCCCTTGTCGATAACATAGCAGTTACGTTATACAACCCTGGTTTTTTCCAGCATAGAGAATGGGTGACGACAAAGGGAATCTCAGGTTGATAGAAGACCTATGCAAACGAATCAACATTGAAAGCAATATGATCCCAGAAGTTTCTAATGAAGTTGTAAAACTAGGGTTTAATGCAATTGACTGTGTTGATCCTCATTTGCTTCGAGTTTCGTGCTTATACTTGGTGGTTCTAAATCGCGGGGGGCTCAATGGGGTTTCCAACAGCGTAGACGACTTCTGCTCTTTGACCGACACTAGCTTGAACGATATCATGGATGCATCTAAACTTGTTCTGGAACAGAATGATCATTGGGTGGAGAATGCAAATGTAAAAGGACTTCCGAACATGGTAGAAAATATGAAAAAATGTTTTGGTAACATGGGTTCGTGGTTTAAAAAGTTTAAGGAATTGTGGCGACTTTCAGGGAAGAAGACGAGCCAAAACGACGATGCATTTGATTCTACTTGGCTGCTTTTTGTTATAGCTAGACAAGGTCTTAATCTAGGAAACAGTGAGTTCACGCCTGCTTGTTGGACATGTGAGTTACTTTTGGGCGTCGTTTGCGCTGCGAGACTGGCGAGGGACACTCCTGCAATACCAATTGATCCGTTGCGAGAACTCACTCCAGATACCAAGAAACGTCGTATTCAAACACCCACTAATCGAGCTCTGCGCTTTTGTGACTTGTACAAGTATCTCAACGACAAACACCTAGCGGATATGAAAGAGATTTTCATGAACTCAACTTTGTCAAAGGTCAGGGCACACAAAGAAACTTTGGAAAAGTTTTTGGAGGAGCATTTCTCTTGCGGAGTATACGATCTTCTTGGTAGCCCAGCTCTTGGTAGTTTCTACACCGACAAATTTGTGTTAAATATTGGTGTTCTGGACGAAATTTGCTTTTTAAGAGGGGAACAGAACATCAATGTATCGGGACCTTCTTGGGAAACACCACAGAGAGTTGGAGAGCCATCGCTTGATGCAATGCCGCCTTTGCCGCCCAAGAAGACATTGATTCTCAGCATACAAAGTACCCCAAACCCAACCGCCAAGAAAACCCTGTTCTCTGGAGGAGAGTCTCCTAGAATCCAATGTCTAGCACCAACACCAGAGCAACAACCGCTACTGTCACCCACAAGAACGATTCGAGCATCGATACCTGAAACACCTATCACCAAGGCATTAGCTGCAAGTCATTGGTTGGAACGAGAGTTGCAAACAGCTCCTAATTCTCCCAGCGGATTTCTAGTTCGATGTTGTGCAGATTGCAAAGAAAATCCTCTTAATAGTATTGTCGACAGAATATCTTGCATGGTAGAAAAACTACGGGGTATCTCGTTTCTTGAACGTAGTTCGGCCAGGAAATTGTTTGTATCTTTGGACCCTTCGAGAAGCGTGGACGAGTGCATGGAGTTATTTGATCTCGCAAAACGACTGAACTACCGTGTTCTTGAAAGGATATTGGAGACAGAAAGAGACAAGGAGAGAGATGTGAAATTCGATGTGATCCTACACAACGATGCTTTCCACAGGTCTCTGTTCACGTGCTGCTTGGAAGTTATTGTTCGAGCCAAGGAAAGGGATAGAAAAAATCTCAGATATCCTGCAATTCTAGGACATTTAGCTGTTAGAGTAACCTCTATCCTGAGTATTATCGACACCTTTATTGAATGTGTTCCACAAATGCCTGAATTAGTAAAACAGCACCTCGCAGATATCGAGATCAATATTCTTGAGCAGAGGATTTGGAACTCGAATTCAGATATTTTTGCTGCGATGAAAACAGGCAAGTTTCTTCAACAGGAAAAAATGGCCGATAAACCGACTGCATCTCCTTATGATCATTTATTCAAACCAAAGTTGAACAGTCTGCTAAAAGAGAGAGTATCAGGGTTACTGGCTCGTCTTTCCAATAAACTTTCTGTTGTGCTCAAGGAAGCATTGGAACCTGACATTGGTAAAATAATGAGTGTTGTGTTGAAGCATCATGCGAACGATCTTATGAAGGATCGTCATGTCGATACTATGATACTCTGTTCTATATACGGAGCCGCCAAGGCTAAAAATTTTCCGGAACAAATGACGTTTACATTACTCAGCCAAGTATACAAAGAATACAACGAAGACCATAAAAGAAGCCATTATTGCGACGATTTACAGGTTCGAAAAAGAATTCTGTTGGATGCTTCCACGGGTGTTTACGGGGATCTCGTCAAATTTTACAATATTGTTTTCATTGGCGCTATGAAAGACACCATCCTCGATCTCAGGCTAAGGTATGATCGAATTCCACCTGTCGCGGACCGCCATCTTCTAGACAACTCCATTTCGTCGCCTCAAGTGACCGGCTCCCCGGCACGACCTCCTCGCATAATACGTACTGAAATGACCCCAAGAACAAGAGCCTTGTATGCAAACAATGAGACTATTGCACCTCTACCGCGTAGAAACCAAAGAGGAGCCTTAGGTCGAGATCCCCTTCAAGACGATGATAGAAATCCGATGAGAAGGTTGAGAAGGCCCGGAAATTTACGATTAGGTCCTCAAATTCCACGCTAAATCGTCATCATATATCTATATATCTATAATTATATTCCACGCTAGATCATCATCACCTTCTATATCCTCTCGACCAAGACCAAATCGCGTACATTGCTGCTCCCATCATTGAAGCTAGACAATTTTCTGCATTTCAAACTAGTCTGTCCTTGGATGTACTCCATAAACTCGGTAGAACCTCCACCCACTCCAAAGTAGAATCGTTTTGCTGCTACTAACGCAATGCCAGTAGGGCTTAAACATTGGTTGAATATTTCAGCATGTACTGCAAACGTGTCAGTCGAGTAAATTGTTTCAGATGCCAAAATGAAATCAAACTTGTATGTTCCAAGACTCTCTACACAGGAATTCCAGTCACCAGCCATGTAAAATACTTGCCTGTTGTTATCATTCAACTTCACATTCAACTTCACATTGTGCATGGTTTGCCTCAACAACACCTCCGAGTTGAAGTCTTGAAACACTACATTGAAACCTCGTTGCGCGCAAACAATACCAGGAAGACCATGTCCGCATCCCATATCCAGAGCCCAACCTCCACCCGGTGGCAAGCAATCCTTCAAGTAGTCCACCAAATCTAATGAACATTCCCATAACTTAAATCCGCCTTCATACACTCCGCTCTGCAGATCCGTGCTGACATCGTGAACCTGGCTATCTACTCGAACGTCTTTTGCTTGTACAATAGACAAACCGCGGACCATGCTTACACCACCGGTGCTATCTATACGATGACTTCAGTTGTTGAAGGTTCAAGGGTGCTGTTATTTAACTCACTTTCAATCTGGGAAATGTCTAGAATACTGCAAATTCCGATCTTCACTGGTTTCGAAGATGCTGCGTCATCGTGATTGCCTTCCGTGTCATTGAAGAAATTGAATTGAAACGACATAAAACAATGGATGGTAGATGGACGAACGTAATAAATAAAACCAAGTCAAAGGCAAAAATGAATTTTTTCGTCCATTTGCATTCATTTAACTTCAATAGTTTGAAAACCATTCTTATTTATTCTATTCTTGCAGTGATACATTTCGAATCGTTTAGTCGGTTTATTATTACTACTCATCATCATTCATTCTGAAGATTTATTGAATATTTTCCTCGACTTGTTGTAAAGCATTGATTTTTGAAGCTCAGCAATGTATGGTGCCGTTGCAACGACTACGCACTCTGAATTTGAAATCGATTCTCCTTCTCGATGGAAGATCAGTAGACTTTTTGGCATCGCATCTCTCTTCATTGTACTCGCATTCGTACCTTCCTCCGTATACCATCAGGTTCCCGAAATACAACAACAAGTCGTTTTCAGGGAGCCCAAGGTGCTAGTACAGCGAAATGGAGAACTCAATGCCACCTTGCGTATTGTACCTTCCTTAGTTGACTTTGGCGGAAACCTCTCGATGGTCATTCGAACTTTCAATGGAGAGTTTCCCGGGTCTACAATGGTCGTAGATCCGGGAACAGTTCTGCGTCTCACAGTTGTGAATGAACTTGGGGGTGACATTTGTGATCCTCCTATCAACAGTGTAAGATGTCCCAACACCACTGCGATTCACATTCATGGTTTTCACGTTTCTCCCGAAACCGACGACAACGTTTTTCAAATCGTGCATCCTGGAGAGACAATGCAATTCGTGTATCATATTCCTTTGAATCATCCTACCGGGATTTTCTACATTCATCCGCATTTTCATGGATCATCAGGGTTTCAAACGGCTTACGGAATGACATCTGCCGTTGTTGTGAGAGATTCCACTGTTAATGCAGGTATAGAAAAAGATATTGGTAAGTTGAGTTTCGATTTAAAAATGCTTTTAATAATGCAGTTTAGTCATGATGGTGGGAATGGTGGATATTGGATCTGGTAAACGATCGGATGTAGCGGCTGATTCCAAGTTGAGCCAAAGCAAGTTAAATATGAAATTGGCTCCCAATATTAAAGAAACTTTTCTCACAGTGAATGGTTTTAGGGACGCAGTTATTGAACTACAAGCCAGTAAGGTCTACCGATTCCGAATTGTAAACACCATCATCGACGGCTCTCTCTTTTTGAACTCTGGACTTGGATGTTCTTGGGTTGTAACTGCTGCAGACGGGATCAATTTTCAGCGTCCAAGATCGTCTCATGTTGGCATTTTAATTCCACCTGGATCGCGACGAGATATTCTTGTTCAATGTATTGCTGATTCTGTCATTCGATCAACATTCGCTGATTCTCTTGCCTTTCTTGGAAACAAGACGAAAATAGTAAACATGGACCTTTTTGAAATCAAATCTATTGGACTCCCAAATACTAAGCCTCCATTATCCCTCGAAAACGCTTTTACCCAGACTATCAAGATGTCGGATCTGCGAAATCCAAACCTAAACGTCTCCAAAAGAATCATCGAGTACACACAAGGAGGTCCTTCCACTCCGAAAGTAACACGTGGTAGTAACTCGTACACTTTCTATGGAATTAATGGAGTTGCCTTCGATGGTCGGAGTATGTTCGACGTACGGCTAGGTCAGGTTCAAGAATGGGTTATCAGGAATGAATACAACATGGACGGTTCGATGGCAACAGAGTCGCATCCATTTCATTTGCACACAAATCATTTTCAGGTTGTTTCTGTCGCTTCGAAGGGAAATTTCACTGCTGATTTCGAAATTGGAGACTGGCGAGATACAATTTCCGTTCCTGCACCTGGCAATGTAACTATCCGTTGGAAACCGCTCGACTTTACAGGTAAGACACTTTTGCACTGTCACACTCTCATGCACGAGGATACTGGTATGATGCAAGCTTTTAATATCATTGAATAAATAAATCGGATGTTCACATAAGGTTTCAATTTTGTGACCCATTCGCAAGTATTATGAAAAGCTATCATCTGACAAGGGTTTAGTCGCTAAGGAGGCCTTCAAAAACCTAGAATGACAAAATTTTGCGGAATGGTTCCCTATAACAGTTGCATCGGTGCTTGATGCGGTCCACAT
>Ga0105055_10011349_pt1 | contig 11011 bp, 6 predicted proteins | sample BON03_FD_78090 | JGI IMG/M metagenome (GOLD analysis project Ga0105055, IMG submission 78090) | Freshwater microbial communities from Lake Bonney liftoff mats and glacier meltwater in Antarctica - BON-03 | ecosystem: Environmental > Aquatic > Freshwater > Ice > Glacier meltwater | place: Lake... | reverse complement strand
TCTCTCTCGCTTTCTCGCTCTTTCGCACTCTCTCTCTCGCTCGCTCGCTCGCTCTCTCTCTCTCTCTCTCTCTCTCTCTCTCGTTGCTGTTGACTATGTTACACGTGGCAGCCTCTCATCGTTGCACTTTCAAATTTGCACAGACACTGTAAACTCTCTGTCTTTCTCTCTCTCGCGCGCGCGTGCGCGCGCGCTCTCTGTGTCTTGCTGCCGTTGGCACGTTACACGCGGTAGTTTCTGTGTGCTTTCAATTCTGTGTTGATGCTATAGACTGAAAAAAAAAGAAAAAAGATTTATGCTGTAGACAGTTGTTGCGTCACACATGAGCTAAAATGTGTGTCATATTTCAGCTGAGCAAAGGGAGAGTAAGCTGACTTACTTATGAATGGGTTCATCAGAGTCGGCGACAGCCACAAGACTTCGCGCGCCTTTACACGGCCTCGCAAATATGTACTCGGAACGTGTGCTGCAAAGTGACATTGCGCTCTACTGACACGCGTATATATATATATATACATAGATATATACATGTGTGTATATATACATATATATATATATTTGCACATACAAATATATATATTTATCACTCCAGTTGGAAGCGGTTGTCACGGCCTTTCCCTTGAAGTCAGATGTGTCTGAGAATATGGTGGTTACCCCCCCCCGCCCTCCCCCCCGGCCCAGCAAACGCCAAAACAACGTGTTTTTGCCCTGTCAGGGCATGCGTGTAGGGGCATGCCGCGAATTGGTTGTACACTCGGACAGCAAAAACCAAACAAGAGATATTGGAAAAAGCGATTTTGGTTGGAGGGGTTTCTTGTTAGCACGTCGCCTAGAATCGCCGAGTTTCGGGAAACTTTTGCAGTGCCATCATCATGTCATGGTGTGTGCTGTATGGCTCGGCGCTAATGGTAAGGCTTCCCTCAGCCTCCTTCAAGGTGTGCGCTCTGTGCGCACGATGTTGCCACAGAAATTGAATGGTGTGGGTGGTGAGCAGGTGATTCTGCAACTTTTCGATGAGGCGGTGGCAGATGGGAGTATTGACCTTACTCCTTGGCTCCCGCGTGTGCTGCCACGCCTAGAGCAGATGCTGCATGCGGATGCAGACTGTTATGTCAGCGCTGACACAGCTATCGTTGACGCATTGCGTGTGAGAGCAAGAGAGGTACTGGACCTCATCAGCTCGCTAGGCCACCAGCAACTGCTCTAGCTTCAGTCTTTACGTGCCCTCTCTCTTACGTCGGCTTTGTCTACGTAATGTATATATATATACTTACTTATATATATATACATATATATGTATATATATATATGTATACGTAATATACGCCAAGCCTCTCTACGTGCCCTCTCTCTTACGTAGGCCATTGGCAAGCCTTCGGGTGGGGGGAGTGCGCTTTTTAACGGAGGCATCTGGTTGTAGCGTGTTCGTGTCTTAAATACGTAGCATGTTATAGCATTTAATCATCAATGAATCCTGACCCCCTCTAATGGCGAGGGGATGTTTGTTTAGTCTTAGTTGTGTCGTTAATTTCAACAGGCAGTCATGGACACATGGGCTGTTGCGATTTGCAAAGGGTTGTGTTATGTATAACACAATATACCAGGCGCCTTCCCTTGGGCAGTTCAGCGCTATCAACTGGCGGGTATATGTCACATGCTGACATTTACAATAAAGTCTTCCGTGACTAGTGCGTACTGGGGCCTGAGGCCACTCGGCACAAGCCCAGAGAAACACTGTGTTAAGTTTGTTAGTTAGTATGTGAGTGTGTGTGTGTCGAATGAGTGTGTGTGTGTCCAATCTGACTGCACCCTCTGCTCCATCGACGGTCTCAGCGTAGGTAACTAGGCTGATGGGGCTCAAGTGCAGAGACAGTGAGATCTCAAGAGCAGAGGCTCTGAGCCTGAGCACTTTGTGGACGAGGTTTAAGGATACGAGCAGACTGTTCCAGCAAGTGGATTTTGAGATTGGCGCCTGCGATCTCGCGTTGCTGCTGTCCAAGGTGGGTGGTAAGAGCATCGATGATGCGCTCCGTCTCCTTGACGTCCGAAGACCACTCGCGCTTGCCCCTGTTCTTGTCGCACAACACATCGGTGCTAAGGCGCCGCTGCTCGCAAGCCACGTTGAGCGAGTCTGACAGGGCAGTCGTCTTGACCGAGCTTTGCACGTGGTGCACGACTGTCAGCAGATATTTGCGCAGTGATCGTGTTTCCGTCTCACTTTCCTTGAGCGCCGCCTGAAGCACACTCTTACGTCATTGGCGTCTTGGGCACGCGAGCATGAGGTCACAGTGACTCGTCACACGCATCACGTCGCAAAAAATCAAATGCACACACACACGGGCGCACATCAAAAGACACACACAACACACGTGCGCACAGTCATACAAAAAGCGCACGTGCCCGCAAAACATAAGCGAATGCACCACCAAGCGAATGCAGCACAGATGCCATGAGAAGGTGTGCGATGGGGAGAGGGGACAGAGAGAGACCTGCAAGCGCTCCTCGTGATCAATCTTTGCAAAAAGGCAGGCATTTTCCTTGTCGGCGCCGGAGGCCACTTGGAGGCGGTCAATGACCTTCTTCTGCTGCGCCACAAGCCGTTCGGCATCCGCCTTGTCCTTTTTGAGCGAGTTGTTTTCATCTTTGACGTTGTTGAAGATGTTGATGCGCTGCTTCAAATTGCTATGGCCCACCAACTGTTGACACTCATCTCATTATGCACAACGCGACATGCAGAGCCGCTGGTGGATACGACAAACACATGGTGCAATACGGGGCAGAGCACCAGAGGTGGCATGCGCAATACGAGAGCACAAGACCAGGCGATCAACGCAACAACAAAGGACAGGACACCTGGATATTTTCAGCGGAAAGCTTGGCGTTATCAGTTTCGAGCAATTGCAGACGATCTGTCAGCCCTTTTTTCTCGGATAGCACGGTTTCAAGGTTTTGGCGGTGCTTGAGCGCCTCGGCCGCTGCCTGGCGCTCAGTCTGTTGCAGCTCGTGCAGCTGTTGCAGGCACTCGCTGCGCTCCATCATACTCGTCTCCAGCTCGGCCTGCGTGTACTTCTGTGTCAGCACTGTTGCCCCCCTTGCACAACCGTTGTGTGCAATACTGCAAAAAGTCAAGGGCATTGCCGTGGCTGATGGGGAGCAAAAGACAGCGGGGGGCACACAAACCTCGAGGGTGGCAAGACGAGAAAGCGACGCACTATCAGCAACCGGCGCTGTGTTCGCACCAGCCATGGCCTTAAGCTGCTGGTCAGTGTGCTCATACATGTTGGAGATAGCCGCAAGTGCGAGAGCCTTGTCATGCTCAGTACCCTTGAGCGCGCTACTCAGCATCTCGATCTTGGACGTGGCCTCAGTCAAGAGTCGCTGGGCATCTTGGCTTTCTGTCTCGGCATTCTGGCTAGCGTTTGCATGCTCAGCACGCGCCTGCTCCAAAGAGCTACTCAGCTCCTCTGCACGCTCCTCAACCTGTTGCATCTTCTCACACAACTCGGTCTTGACTGCAGCTGCGTGCTCCTGCAAGCGCATCTTCTCAGTCTCGGCTTGCTGCGTGTGCTGTTCCAAAGTTTGTGTGTGATGCATGCTGGCAGCCTGGCGCTCCTCGCTGCTTGTGCGGTTGGCTGCTTCGAGATCCGCTGCATGTTGCTCCTGCGCACACCTCAGCTTGGCCTGCATGTCGTCGACATCCTGTGCGTGATGCGACTGCATGGTGTCGACAGCAGCCGCATGCTCTGCCAGTATCTTGGCCAATTCATGCGCATGCGCAGCCTTGGCGTCGGACAAGTTGTGCATGACGTCTGACAATTCCTGCATTGTGTTGGCCAGCTTTTGCTTGATCAAAGTCAGCTGCTCGTCAGACTCTGCTAGAGCTGCCACAAGCTCGCGTGAGCGAGCGTCAAGGCGCTCCGTAGTATCGTGCAACATGCTCTTTGTCTCTTCCAGCTGCGTCGTCATACGCAGCACGGTGTCATCAAGCTTTGCAAGGCGCTCGTCCTTGTGTGTCAATGCTGTCACTTGCGCCTCCTCCACACTCGTCAAGTGCGCGGCGGCCGCCTGCGCCGCTTCAGCTGCGGCCTGCGCCACACTCATCAAGTTCGCAGCGGCAGCCTGTGCCGCCTCGGCCGCTGCCTGGGCCTCGTTGTTGCGCTGAGTTGTCTGGTGTTCCAAGGCGTGGCTGGCTGCTTGCGCCTGCTCCAGCAGACTCTCAATGTGTTGTTGCCTCTCATCAGCAACAGCACTCATTTGCGCCAGCTGCTGGCTCTCTTGGGCCAGCTCTTTAGCCGCGGCCTGTGCTGCCTCAGCCGCGGCCTGCACCACACTCATCAAGTGCGCAGCAGCAGCCTGTGCCGCCTCAGCCGCCGCCTGCGCCTCGTTGTTGCGCTGAGTTGTCTGGTGTTCCAAGGCGTGGCTGGCTTCTTGCGCCTGCTCCAGCAGAGTCTCGATGTGTTGCTGCCTCTCACCAGCAACAGCACTCATTTGCGCCAGCTGCTGGCTCTCTTGGGCCAGCTCCTCAGTGAGGCGTGATGCCTCTGCGCATGACTGCTCCAACGCGCTCTGAGTCTCAGCCAGGCTCTGGCGCAGTGTTTGCTCGAGCTGTGCTGCGGCTGCCAGGCCGCTCTGTGCTACTGCCAGCTCCTCGAGCGTGCTGTCGAGCGTCTTCTGCACCAGTGCCTGCTGCGTGGCTGCATCGTGCAACTTATTCTCGGCCTCCGCCTGCTGCTGCTTGTGCATGCGCTGACTGACTTGCAGTTGTTCCTCAAGGTCAGTAATCAGGCCATGGCTGCCGGCAAGCTCTTGCGTACGAGTCTCTAGGTGTTGCTGCGTTTGTGCGAGCTCCTCTTGAGTGCTTGCAAGATCAGCATGCAGCTGAGAGATGACTTGTTCATGCTGCGCCTGGAGCTTCCTCAGCTCCATCACTTGGTGCTGGCTAGTTGCAACATCCTGCGAGCGTGTCTTCAGTTCCTCTTGAGTGCTTGCAAGGTGAGCCTGCAGGTGTGCAATGACTTGTTCATGCTGCATCTTGAGATTATTCAGCTCCATCACTTGGTCCTGGCTAGCGATAAGGTCTTGCGAGCGTGTGTCAAGTTCCTCTTGAGTGCTTGCAGCGTCAGCCTGCATCTGAACGATCAGTTGTTTGTGCTGCTCCTTCAGAGTCCCCAGCTCCATCACTCGGTCCTGGCTAGCTGCAAGATCCTGCGAGCGTGTCTTCAGTTCAGCGTCAAGGTAGCCAATTTTCTCGTCGGCTGCTTGCTGGGCAGACTCCATCGATTGGCGTGTGCTCGACAAGTCTGCCTCGAGCTCCTCAAGCCTCTGCTGCATTTGCGCGAGGTCGTCTTCAAGTTGCCTCTTGTGCGACAGCAGCAGTGTCACATGATGCGCAACAGAGCTCAGACGAGTCTGCGACGCTTCACGTGTGGCCTGCAGCTCGGTGCCCAGAAGCGCAAGCTCCGCGCCCATCTCATCTATCTGCTGCGCTTTGGCCATGAAGTCGGCTTCATACTCGGCGATGGTTTGCACCAAGGCGTCTTGCTGCTCCGCACATTTCTGGCGGTGCTGCTCGTTGGCACAGTCGAGTTTGTGCCGCACCTCCGCAATCGCTGCCGTGTGCTGCATCAGAGCCTGTGCGGCAACGGCGTGCATGTTGTGCACCTCTGACGCGTGCTCCTGTTGCCTTTGCTCCTTGTCTGTGCTGGAAGTCTCAGTGTAGGTCTGAAACTGTGTGCTCACAAGGGCCAGGGACGATGACAGGTCTTTGACCTGTGCAGCCTCTTGATCCCGTGCTGTGCGCGTTTGCACCAGCTGCTCCTGTACCTCGCGCACAATCTGCTCCTGCTCCAGAATTTGCTCCCGAAGCTGCTGCTCAGCCTCCTGGCTGCTGTGCATGAGGCCATCTATGGTACTTGCCAGCTGGGTTCCCTGTGTGTGTGCCTGCTGGCTGTGATTGGCCATGTGCTGATGCAGCTGCGTGAGCTCGAGGTGTGCATGAGTGAGTTGCTCCTCGCTCTTGCTCAGCGCCTCAGTCAACTCCTCTACTTGCAATTGCATGGCTAGCAGATCGTCAGTGAGGCTCTTGTCCAGAAAGGACACAGCCTCTAGCGCCTCCGGGCACAAGCGCTGTGGTGACGCCTGGCAGTGCGCGTGAGCGTCGTTGTCGGCCATGGAGGCGTGAAGCATGTTGAGCTCCACTGCAACTCCCGCCAGGCACGCCTTGAGCGCCCGGCGCTTGCCCTCAAGAGCTGTCACGGTAGAGCGCACAATGCGCTTGTCGCGGTGCGATTGCATAAGGAGAGCACGGCACTCGTCAATCTCAGACACCATCTCGTTTGCCTCGCAGCAAGCCGTGTCATCAGCAGCCAGCATCTGCTCCTCCATCATGGCCTTGTCGCTGTCATTCTGCGACATTATTACTGTCATTTGCGCCTGCATCGCATGCAGCTCCTCAAGTGCCTGGTCGTGAGCATCTTGAGACTCTTTGCACTGTTCGAGTAGATTCTGATAGTTAGTGTGCTGCGAGGTGCAATCACCCGCCGCTGACTGCGCCTCTGCCAGCAACTGCGACCACAAGGCCTCCTGCTGCGCATGGCTCGCCTCCATTTGGTTTTCCAGGGAATGGACCATGTCCTTCTGGGACTCAAGCAGATTCTCGAGCTTGTCTGAACGCACTTGAAGCTGCATGTGCTGGCGCTTGTAGACCGCAAGTTCGCCCAGCAGGGCCGCGTTGGCCTCCTCTGCTGCCGCGGCCGCGGCCGCTGAGTCAGCCGCTTGCGCACGCGAGGCGTCCAAATCCACCTCAAGAGCCTCAACTATTTGGCTGAGCTGGCCAATGCGGTCGCCGTCGGCCATGCACAGAGCAAGGGCCGGAAAGTCTTCGTGGAGCAAAGTCAGAAACGACGACAGCTTGGTCAGCTTCTTGGCCAGGTCCGACGACGAGTTGTCGACAGCCTTCTCCAGGGGCATGTAGATCTTCCAGGCGGTTGGATTACCCGCATTGCCCGTGGATTTCGAAGGCTTGAGCACGGCCTGAACCTCGTCCTTGACGCGTGAATTGATGCCGTCGAGCTCGCCCTTGAGACGCATGGCGTCTGTGCTCGCTGCCAGAGAGTCTGCGATCAGCTTACCGGCCATTGCGCAGATGTCCTCGCGGCTCAACTCGCGATTTGCTCCCAGGCCGCCTGCAGGGCCCAGCACCTTTGCAAACGAGGCGCTCAGCTTCTTCATGGCCGACTCGTAGTCGACCGCGCCCGCACGAAGCGCCACGCCGCGTCGCCCGTCGGTAAATGACGACTCGCCCAGCGAGTAGGCCCCCGGCCCGAGGTGCGCAAACTCCGAGGTCGCGTGCAGCGTGCGCGCGCCAATGCCCATGCTGGCCCCGCGCCGCGACGTCGTGGACACTGCCTGCGCATTGTACTCGCCAGGGCCAGGCGTGTAGTCTTTCTTTTCACTGAAGCGTGAAGACGTGCTGCGCCCGAACATGGTGCTCTCCGCCGACCCTCTCCCCCACTCCACTTTTCTTTGTCCTTCAAAATGGTCGTTGCGATTTTTGAATTTTTCAGTTTGAAAAGGCGTGCAGAATTTTGCCAAACCGCGGGAGTACGATTTGATCGCGAGGGGCCAGGAGGAGAGAGAACTTAGCTCAAAGGGGCCTTTCGCCAGAATGAGCTTTGGGAAAGGTCGAAAGGGACCTTCCGCCAAAATTTTGCTCACGATGCGGCTGGCTTCCCTGCTGTTTGGGCTTGTTGTCGTGGGCCTCGCCGCCATCGCGTGCGTGTCGCCAGCGCGACCGCAGACGCAGGAGCTCTTCGACTGGCGGAGATTTTCAGCGCAGCAGGAAACTCTGGTGCACCAGGCCGATGGCCTGACGGCGCAGCTGGGAGGAGGCGGCTCGGCGGCTGTGGCGGAGAAGGGGGCGGCAATCAAGCAGGTGCTGTCAAATCTAATGCGGGGCTTGAGACGGCGCGCTTCCTCGCCGCCGCGCAAGAAGTATATCCCGATGGACCAGGAGTTGTCGATTCTCAAGGTGCAAAAGCAGATGCGCACGGAGCAAAAGTTCGGCACGGACCGTATCGATTCGGGTGGCGATGTTGCCGCCGTGGTCAACGAGCAGGAGCAGGCCGACGAGAGGAGCGCCCTGATGGAGGATCCAGACATGGGTCCAGACACGAAGACCAACAACCTCTTTGAAAACTGCGAGGACGGCAGTCTGACGGCAGAGGATGCAGAGCTATGCGGTAGGCGTGCGTCGGCGATCAAGATGATCACGCGCGCAGCCGTGAAGCAACAGCTCGAGAAGGAACCACCTGTCAGTCCGGGCGATGTGCAAGGCATACGTGACGCACACAATGAAAATAAGGCGCGCAAGGAACTGGTGGCATATGCGTTCATTGGCAAGCAATATGTTGCGTTGATGGATGAGGAAAAGAAAGCAGACACGGAGACAAAGTCGCAGAGGAATGCGCTGCTAGCAGAGGGCAGGCACACAAAGTCGACCCATCAGGCCCTTGCTGCTAGCCATCACGGTCTGAGTGCTCCACCAGTAAGACATGGCGCAACCACGAGACTCGAGCATGGCAAGCAGACACGGAGCCAGGCAAAGGCGACTGCCCAGCCTGCACCTGCAGTGCATAAGGCAGCGGCTGACCAACCACCGAGCCGCTCTGCTGGTGATAAAGAGCATGGCTCCAGGGTAGCATTTGGGGGGGGCAGCAGGGGTAACGGGGCGAAGAAGAAGGTGTTGTCACTAGGCGACTTGGGCCCTCTACAAGACATTGCAGATGCCATGCCCACGCACCTATCAACGCCAAAGATAGACAGCAAGAAAAGACTCACGGATCTCGAGGGTGCCATCTCAGACACGCAGGCACGGCTGGCCAAGGAAAAGATGCGCTTTACAAAAGAGATGTTGAAGCGGCAAAAACAACTGCAGGCCGAGTTCTTGGACAGTATGGACCAGATTCATGCAGGCCTCTCAGTGGTTGATGATGTAGCAGTGCCGGGGTCACACCCCGACAATCTTCCTTCTGGCCAGTCTGTACTGGCAGCTGAGCAGGCAGCATTCATGCAGCGCCAACGCGACGGTGTAATAGCGGCAGCCGCATCAGCAGCCGGCCCGACTCCTTCCGTGTTGCAGCGAATGAATCCTGTTGTAGCTGAGGTGCAGAGAGAAATTTCTGCCTCGCATCTTTTCCGTCACCCGCCCAAGCCCGAGCTAGCATCTAAGCACAAGTCTGCTGAGGATGAGGAGAAAGAGACGGTTCAGGCAGCATTGGATGCACAGTTTGATCAAGTGGCCTCGGATGGCAGCGTGACCCGTAAGGTGCGCCACGACAAATGGTCCGACTTGATGTCGCAAATGTCGCAAAACTTGGCCATGCAAACGCCGACTGCCGACTTGCCAGACGACTCCTCGGCCCCAAGTCAAGAGGTCAAAGGATCTGCTGTGGGTGGGGCTGTAATGGCTGGTACAAAACTGGCTGGTAGCAACATGAAGCACATGGGGGTTGAAAAGGGAATGAGACTTTTGGCGAGCTACGGCTTCAAGCAGGGTCTGCATCGAGGTCACGTGGGGCCCGCGTCGTACGACGCACTAGCAGCCGCCGCCAAGTCAGACTTGACAGCTGCCATGAGAACTGGAGCACCGACTCTTGAGGTCGCGACCAAAGACGCGTTGGAAGCTGATGAAGTTATTCACAATCCGCAGGTTGGTTTCAGCCCGAGGTTGCTGCCTGTGAGGATGCTGCGTGAGGGAGTGCTGCGTCGTGCTGCGTGTGTACTCTAGTGTTGCAGTCGGCTTGCTGTCAGCCGTTGGCAAGTTCGTGCGTCAAATAGAGGCAATAGCTAGTGCTCGCTTGCACGCCTTCTCCATCTGATGTTGTGAAATCTGTGTCGTTTGTTGGCAGGCGGAACTGGCAGACGCAGAGCGCGTTTTATGCTCAGTTGCCATGCTGCGGCAGGGCTTGTGTTCGGGACCGGAGCGTGCTCAACAACCAAAGCACGTCGCATCGCATGCACGTGTGCAACGGGGGCTGGTGCGCACACGAAGCAACAAGACAAAGCTGTCACGCGTCGCAAAAGATGTCGCGTCGAATGTCCTCGGCATGTTTTCGCCGGATGGAGGTTCCGCCTGAAAAATACAGGTCAACAGCTTTCAACTTCACAAAGAGTGTCCTGGCTTCAACTCTGTGTTTCAAGTCACATCTTTTATGCGTCTGTTATAGTTTCACATCGTTTATGCATCTGCTGTAGTCTGATGTGACACTGGCATCCTTGATACCTCGAGCTCCTTTGCCATATTATCGTCAGGCCGATCTTCAACGCAGCAGACATCTCGTGACCTGTGGCCCAGGCAGTGATACAATCAGGCGTTCTTGAGTACCGGCAAACGAGACCCAAGATTGAAACACCGCACCGAAATGAAATCTTTATTGTAAATTACAAGACCCTGTGACTCGCGCTGTCGTCCAAATACAGTGTGTGAACGACAATCCGACGTGCTGGATGTGGTGGTCTCAACCAATTCCCACACAAAAAACACATGAACTAAGACACATGAACTAAGACGTATCATACCCACTTCAACCGATCCACCACCGGATGCACCTTGGTGCATCACAAATCAACAATCGCGGTGGAATTTCTGCAACCCACAACCCAATTTTGAACCAGCCTGTACACAGACATATATGCATCATACATTCTCAGACTCCCCTGTGCTGGTAAGGTAACAGTACATCAAGTGCGGCGGGTGTCTTGCAGTGTGCTGCAGAGTGTTGAGGAGTGTTGCAATGTGTTGCAGTGTGTTGTAGTGAGCTGCAGTGAGAAGCATATCAAGTGCGGCGGGTGTTGTAGGAACCGCAGGCTAGGCATTTAAGCCCCAACACATGGAATGCTGTCGTGCCGGTTGCATGGCAATCGTTACATAAGACTGCGACCTGCTCAGCCGGCGTTTGCGTTATTGTCAGACGACTCGAATGTGTACATGTATCTATATATACATATATAT
>Ga0105055_10011348_pt1 | contig 11012 bp, 6 predicted proteins | sample BON03_FD_78090 | JGI IMG/M metagenome (GOLD analysis project Ga0105055, IMG submission 78090) | Freshwater microbial communities from Lake Bonney liftoff mats and glacier meltwater in Antarctica - BON-03 | ecosystem: Environmental > Aquatic > Freshwater > Ice > Glacier meltwater | place: Lake... | reverse complement strand
GTGAATCTGAATCATCAGTATTTTTTTTTGCATTTGAAAATGCCTGCTGTTCCGCTGGTAGCACAAGGAGATGACGACAAGCTTATAGTTTGTGATGAAGGACTATCGAAGTTAAAATCCCTAACCGGTGAGTCCGTTCGAGTGATCTGCATTGCCGGACTCTACCGCAGTGGCAAATCGACATTTCTCAACCACCTGTTGCGTCGCGATGGTGTTGCGGATTCTTTCGAGGTTGGTCTAACTACGAATAGCTGCACACGAGGAGTGTGGATGTATGTGAGTGGAGACACGGTGTATCTTGGTAGCGAAGGACTGGCCAGTATCGACCAGGACGAAACCTATGATTGTAAAATATTCACCATCGGGCTACTGCTCAGCTCATTCTTCGTGTACAATACGGTCGGTGTGATCGATGAATCTGCATTGGACCGTCTTCATACAGTGGGACAGTTGGCGCAGCAAATTGCCAGCGATGGAAAAGGAGATTTAATCGATTTCAAACTCATGTGGTTGCTTCGGGATTTCTCACTATCGCTAGGCAGTGAGTCTCCTATTGAATATCTGGAAAGAGCATTAAGAGACAACCCGAAGAAAAAGAACAACGAACACAGAAAGGGTCTGAGGGGGGCGTTTCCGCATCGTCAATGTGTGACATTAGTGCGCCCAGTGTCCGATGAGGTTCAATTGCAGCGAGTGAATGAAATGGAGTTGGCGGAACTGCGTCCGGAGTTTGTGGCGCAGCTTGACGCAGCCGCTGAGGCTATTCAGAACGGGACGGAGGCTAAGCGCGTGAATGGCCAAGTTCTCAACGGACCTCTACTGGGTCAGTTTTTGGTTTCGTGTGTGGACGGGATAAATGAAGGAGGCGTTCCTGATATAAAGAAGAGTTTTGAATATATTGCGGAACAGTCGCATATGGACGCACTGTTGCGAGCTCAAGAGATATATAAAGGGTTTGTTTATAACGATGGTTCAACTTGCAGTTGGAAAGAGTTGGTTGGCAAGCATGAAAGTGGAAGGAAAAAGTCAATTGAGGTTTTCAATGGAGTTGGTGTGCTCCGTTCTAGCAGCAAAGGGAAATATGTTTTACAACTGGAAGAATACATCAAGGAAGCTTTCGATCAAGCATGGAGGCATTTAGATGCCGATAGTTGGACATATTCCAAACGAATTGTGGACGAGATACTGAAGAGATCGCAACTGGAAGATGTCTTGACTTTGCTGCAAGCGCCTCACGTAGAATGTGGGCCTAACTTCGATGCCCAAGTTAAAGACGCTGTCATTGTGCAAGTGGTGAATGGGAAGCTCCTACCACAGTTGCAACAAGCACTGGCGAATGTTGAAAGATTTCGTGGCGACCTTGCTCTAGCACAGAAACATGAGGTGGAACTCTTAGAACGAATATCCAGGTTAGAACGAGATGTTGATAGCTCACTCGAAACAAACAAGGAGTTAAAAAACCAGAATCTAGAGTTGCAGGATTCAGTGAAAACAGCTAATGAATCGTTGGAGCAGCAAAAAACTGAGACAATGACAGCGATGTCTCGATTGGAATTGGAGTATAAAACCCGCCTGCAAGTGGAATCGGACCTAAAGTCTTGTCGAATTGACAACCAAGAGATCATTGAGCTTGCCGGAGTGCAGCAACTTAATTTCGATGGTGCACTTGTTGAAATGGAGGATGAAAGAGATGCGTTTGAAGTGAAGCTGACAGTAGAGCGCATGTTGAAGGAAGTTGAAAATAGAAAGGTACAGAAAGATTTGAAACGAGTGGTGGAAGAACGCCAAGCACTGCATATCAAACTGCAGGATTTTTTTATGCGAGCATCTACTTTACCGGAGTTTTATCAAGCTCAAGTGTTTTGTTCTGAGCATGGTCTTATTGACAACTGGTAAAGAACTTTTAAAATGTCTCTTGCGTGGTTGAGACACCTGAGACAGCATACTCCAGAATTTATGAGAAATAAAGTGCATCTAGGAAGCTGTTTTTCCGTATTTCGTATTTGTATTCATTAAAACCTTGGGAAATATTTTGAAAGCTTTCAAAAAGAAACGTCTTGTATTATTTACTCCACCAAAAATATATGTATCTCTTAAATTATGAGAATACTTTGATATATACATTAAACTTTAACTTTTGGGGGAAACAAGTTCACAATGATTAGCCATTCGTCACATTTGACCCAATCGAAAGAAATAACAGTGCCATGTTACTATAATAGATCTAAGATTTAGACTTTTCGAAAATGGGTGCGAGTACCATAGGGTGAATGGAATTTTAATGAAACTTGGCTTTTGAAATTTGAGAAATGACGAAGGCTGTCCTAGTTGCTCATTCGCTTTAAGTATATAGGTGAAGTCCAATTGAAACCTGGCCTAAACGAATGCCCATGCTACAGAGATGTCATAACTCAAGATTGCTCGAATCTGAAATCGAGATATACACCAAACTTTGATTCTTGGCACAAGTGGCAAGTACATGTGCCAATACATTCAGTCACGAAATAGCAATCACAAAATAGCAATTCAATTTTAATTTCATAGTATCCATGAATGAATTTGAATATAATAAGGTGGACACTTGAAACAGTTCAAATGTGCGTTTCAAACAGCATAATTTTTTGTCTTGGTTGAATACACGTGAGTCGGAGAAAGTGCTCTTAAGAGAGAGAGAGAAAGGCAAAGTCATTCAATAAACAGAAAGGTAGCCATTTCATAATATGGAGCTGATATGCAATGGGTGTTGGAATCGAGGGGGAAACATTGGGCACATGCTTCCTTGCCTGCACGTGTTTTGCACCAACTGCAAAAGTCATCAAATTGAACACACTATGATATGTCCAGTATGTGAAACAAGAGTGAACAAACCAGAAAGCATTATTGATTTCAATGTTATTGGGTATCCTATTCCTGACAGAGATTTACGTGACATCAAGGGAGGATTACTAACGGTGATGTTTGCGAACGGTCCAGAGTCATTGGGAGGTTTCATCAGAAAATCAGAACGCGTGGAACTCATTCAAAATCAATGTAAGTATTTTTTAAAGTATATATGTGAAAACGATTACTTATCCATTATAGTGCAGTTGAACCTTGAATCCACCAAAGTGACCAGTATCGAAGAGGAGAAACGAGAGAGAGAAGAGGCTTTTACAGCAGAACGTCTTAAAGTCCAGCATCACATTCAAACACTTGAAGCAAAAGTGGAGCAATTGGAGAGCAACATGCACGAGCAATCCTCCAATATCAAAACATTGAACGATGCAATTGCCGATCGAACTAGGCAGATAGCCAACTGGAAATCAATGTATGAAAACGCGGTGGATACAAAAAGTAGTTCAGTTTGGACAAAACCAAATACTTCTCCTAGTACGAACTTTCGCAGTTCCTACAAAAGCCCTCTTACGAAACCTCCTCCTACTGAGTACTATGAGCCAAGTACAACACCGGAATTGAATCGATTTGATCCAAGAAACTTCAATGGATCTAAATTCATACAATCCCTTCCCCCGCCGTCTCCTGGTCCTCGTTTACCCCACGGAATGTTCTTATCAAGACCATCTTCACGTCAACACAAACGACCGAATTCAGGAAGCATCAATCTTGCCGGTGGTTTTCAAATATCGAAGCCTAATCAACTCTCCCTGCATGGAATCAGACGTTAATCTCTAGATCAAGAACCAACTCTCACATCTGTGCTAGAATTTAAAAGTTAAGAAGACTACTCTATTATTATTCATCAAGGAACTTTTTAGTGACATCCACACCCCAGAACAATGCTGCATTGGAAGGGAATGCCCTCAAAACCACAGGAATCAACCCATGGTAAAAACCTCTCAATCCTTGTCGTTTGATAATTCTTCTTGCCGAGTCTGCCACGCTTCCTTCATCAGGAAACAGCTGCTGGCGAGTCTTGATAGCATCAGCAGGCAGAGCTACGAGCCAAAATGAAATACCTCCAATACCACCAGCGGTAAGAACAGCTACATCTCTACGCATTTCAAGTTGTTCGAATTTAGCCAAACTATACTCGTACATGCTGAAGAAAGCAATGTTTCCAGGTACTTCACGAAGCATTGTTGCATTCATTCCGCGAAACAAACCCTTATACCCTTGATCACGAATAATCTGACGAGCAATTTGAAAAGTAGTCCCAGAATCTCCTGCTTGAACTCTGCATTTGATCAACTCAGTGGGACATAAAGTGGCAGCCGCAGTTGCAGCAGCCAAACCACCTGCAACCATTCCTTTTATTACAGGTTCATTTTGAACAAGGAATTTGTTGGACTTGAGTTCTTCTCTTGCCATGAGTCTATCGCAACCTTGAACTATTTTTCCGTACGACAAAAACAACACAGCATTTTCTGCCATGTTGGCATATAGCGCAGGAACAGCACCAGCGTACCATCCTCGAAACAGTCCACGTGTTTTGAGGACCATCATAAGACATCCTGCAGTAGAGGTAGGGTATCTAGGATTGGTAGAAGTTTGAGCTTGCATGAGTACTTTGGCGGTGTCAAAAGGATGCCCAACAGCAACACAGCAAGCACCTCCTACGAGTCCACCGGCACCATCCACTGCTAAAGGTCTCATCGACTCCCATAGTCCTCCAAGAAGAGGTTGTTGTTGACGAAGTTGTCTCTCCATCGATCTCTTTTACTATGTACTAGTTACAAACTCCTTTCGTGCGTAAACCGCTTGTAGGATCAATACCAAGCAAAACCCACGAAAGGGTCAAACAGACTACCGCTTTAAAGCGGCTTCTTGCACTCAAAAGTGGGAGAGCTGTTACACGTAAAGTGCCTGGTAAAACGGAATTGCTGAAGCATCAATATTTCAATTTCAACTTTCAATTCTTTCTTTCAAACTCCTTCGCAGCCACATAAATATTCATTCACTATTTGTATGGAAGAAGGTCAAACTTGAATCAACTATCTGGTAGACCATAAGAAGTTTGGAAGTTTGAACTTTGCTGTGGCTTTACTCCACAGAAATCGACCAACCAAAATTAATAAAAGATCCCCCCTTTTTTATTTTTTTATAAGCATAATGATTACCCATAACTATGGTAGCCCCCCTCACTTATTGTGAAAACTCAACTCGATCAACCAAATCGATGTCTTCACCAATTCCTGTAGTGAAAGGACCACGATCGAATCATCCAGGCACTATGGGGACTAATCCATCATCCTCGACTGGAGGAGGAAGCAGTCTCGGAGACATGCTGAAAGATAGCAGCTCTTCCTTGTGGGTTGTAGACCATGATCTCGAACAAGATGCCTACGTTTCAAATGCTATTTCAGAAGAGTATATGGCGGCTGGTATTGTAGTCGCTGCTGTTGACAAAGAAGAGTTTCAGAAATTGCACGGAATTGATGGTGAATTAAAGAAATCGCTTGAGACGGATGTTGGAGTGCCTGAGGAACAAGCTGAAGAAATTACTTTGGCTGATGTTCCAGAAATGGATCTCATTCAAATGAAAAAATATCTGGATGAGCAATACGATATGTTTGAAGGGGATGATAACATTGGTTCTTTTCTAGCACAAGCTCTTACAGTCGACGAGGATGTTTCAAAAATTGAAACATTGACATCGGCAGAATCATACAACTTGACAGCCCCCCCTGCTGTGATTGAAGTGTTTCACAAGTACAAATGCAAGTCCATAAAAACAGGCGGTCCGCTTGCCATTAAGGAACTTGCAGCTGCCTACATTGCAAAAGAGGAGATCGATGATTCATTCTACATTTTTGACATCGGGAATGTCCAGCGACTGTACGAAGCATGGCACACGGCGATGCCCCGAGTGACTCCTTTCTATGCAGTGAAATGCTCTCCTATGCCTGCAGTAGTCGATGTCCTTGCAGCTAACGGATGTGGATTCGACTGTGCCAGTGCCGTTGAGATACAATTGGTTCTTGACGCAGGTGTATCTAGTGACAGAATCATTTTCGCTCATCCAGCAAAACGACCTTCTGATATTCGATTCGCTGCTGAGAAAGACGTCAAGTTAACCACATTTGACTCTGTCATTGAACTTGAAAAGATTGCTAAATGGCATCCCAGTAGCGATTGTGTGATGAGAATTCGAGCAGATGATCCAAATGCAGGAATATCATTTGGCATCAAATATGGCGCAAATCCTGATGAATATGAAATATTATTGCAGGCTGCAGTGAATCTCAAACTTAATGTTGTGGGGGTCTCTTTTCATGTGGGGTCCCTCGCACGAAGTGGAGGTGCCTTTTACGAAGCTATTAAATTAGCTAGGAATGCTTTTGACATTGCTGGGACATTGGGATTCAAAATGCGACTTCTTGATTTAGGAGGCGGTTTCACAGGACGCTTTAATTCTAACGGAGTTGTCCAGAGTATGGTTGGAGATATTCCAGCAAATATCAATGAAGCTCTCGATGAATTCTTCGGCGAATCACAGTTTACGGAGCTGCAAGTCATCGCGGAACCAGGTCGTTATTTTGCGGAAGCTTCAATGCATTTGTTATGCCATATCCACTCTGTTAGAAACCGAACAGATGTTTGTGACTATTTGATATCAGATGGACTCTATGGAAGTTTCAATTGTGTTGTGTATGATGGTGCCAAACCGCGAGCGTGGCTTCTTCCTGGCCCTTCACTCGCTCCATTAGAAGATACCCACTTACAACGGAGTACGGTGTTCGGACCTACATGCGACTCAATGGATTGCGTCTTCAAAGATGTTATGTTGCCTCAACTAAGAGTAGGGGACTGGTTTCTCTTCCCTCATTTTGGAGCTTATACCCTAGCAGGAGCCACCAACTTTAATGGAATTCAGAGTGCGTGCCCTACTATATTATACGTGGAATCCGCTGCTTCTGTTGATGAAGACGAATCCATTATTATGTGGGCTTGTGAAATGGAGAAACCACCGAGCGCAATCGTAGCAGGATAAATCGAATTTTTATTTTCCTTGATTTTTTTTGTGGTGAGATGAGAGAACTCAAAGAATCGTGAAAAGAACATGTTTGGTTTAACTAGAGCGATTCGTTCTCCCTCTGTGATGATGACAGCTAGATTGATGAGTTCATCAATGCACGGAACAACCATTCTATCAATACGAAAAGGCAAGAAAGTAGTCATCATTGGTGATGGACAAATATCCCTTGGTAATACTGTCATAAAAGGGAATGCGATCAAAGTCCGCCGTTTAGGGGATAGCAAGCATCCTGTATTGGCTGGTTATGCAGGAGCAACTGCTGATGCAATGTCTCTCATCGATCGTCTGGAGAAGAAGATTGAGCAATATCCGGGACAACTCACACGAGCTTGCGTTGAATTGGCCAAGCTGTGGAGAACTGATAAATACTTGAGAAGGTTAGAGGCCTTAATAATTGTAGTTGACGATAAAGTGTCTTTAACTCTCACAGGTAACGGGGATGTGATTCAATCTCCGGATGGCCTTGTTGCTATAGGTTCTGGCGGGTCGTTTGCTCTTTCAGCTGCTCGAGCCATCATGGGGCTTCAAGACCAACCAGGATTTGAAAGCCTTGATGCCGAAGATATCGCAAAGAGGTCTATGGAAGTGGCTTCTGATATATGTGTGTTTACTAATAAATCATATAGGATCGAAACCATGGAGAACAACGCGGAGTAAATTATTAATTATTAATCTTTGGCTGGTTTTGTTGGTTCAGAATATCGTTTAGCGTTTCTGGTCTTAGTTGTCTTGCAGGAAGAGACATTGGTCTGGTACAAGCCTTTTCTTGGGCAATAGAAACATTATCAGAAATCGTATCAAGTGCAAGTGTAGGCAAATGACCAAATTCTAATTCCTCTTCGAACCTACTCTCATTCCAAGACTTGCTTCTCGGTAAAGGAATAATACCAACAGATAAATCAACCCCTGTTAATGCAGAATCCATTTCTCTTTGAGTTAGCGCAATGAATTCCTGATCTAACTCTGATAAATCTTCAAGTTTAGCCTCCCGCATCCATGGGCTTGACTTGATCTGAGGAATATCAAATCGATCAACCACATTTTTAGCCAAAATCCTTCGAAGTAAATAAACCCCGTGTTTAGATATCCGATCAGGGAAGTGAAGACTTTGATTTTGAATGGCGAAAAACAATGAATCACGATTGTCTGCCAGAAACGGAGCCTTACCAAATAGCATAATATACAGTGTGATTCCTGCTGCCCAAATATCAGCCAGTTTACCTTTATACAAAACGTTATTAACGTTATCGAAATCACATGCTTCAGGTGGAAAGAAGGAGTAGGTTCCAAGAGCAACACTCATTGTGTCATTATGTTGAACTCTCGCAGCTGGTGTCGGAGGATACAGCTTTCCTTTGATACGTTTATATTCTTCAGAGTCAGGATCTAATTCAGCAATTGCATTAGCGGCTCGAGGAGTAATAAATGGCATACGGAATCCTGCTTTAGGGGATTTGAAAACGTTCTCTTCCACATACACGTCATCAGAAATGGTAGAATACGGCGACAAATTAGGTTCATGTACAAATTCGTCTAAATGGATAGTATCTAGTGTCAACCCTAGTGTGAGTTCTGGAAGAGGAACGAACGAATCTTCGTTTTCAATTTGTACATTCACCTCTAAATCAACGTCCTCCACATTCTCATCATATTTCAAAACGTCTTCTTCAATATCCTCTAGATCATCATCTTCATCGGAGGAGGATAAATCTTCCAAAGCAACAGGATCACAAATTGCAGAAACTCCGAAATCAGATATCTTAAGCAAACCAGTTTTTGTAACGAGTAAATTGGAAGGTTTAATATCCCGATGAATAATGCCATGAAAGTGCAAGTACTCTAAGCCTTTTATCAGTTGTCCAAATAAATCTCTAGCTTTGGCTTCTTCATAGACAGTTCCTAGCTCATCAAGAGTACCGCCATTGACGTATTGCATCACCAGAAACAAACGATTATGCTGAGGGGAATCCAATATTTCGTGCAATTGAACAATATTCGGATGACTTAGACGCTTCATAATGGCAATTTCACGTGCAACATCAGCAGGCAGTAAATGAGTCCCAAGAGCTCTACCTCGTTTCAGTCCGATCCTTTTGCGGATCATTTTGATAGCCCAGCAATTACCTTCCGCGTCAAAAGCTTTTCTGACTTGCGCTTGGGCTCCTTCTCCTAGGACACTTTTTAAAGTGTATTGGTTTATTGTTATTTCTTCCAAGCATTCTACTTGAGTACGAGGTGTCGGTTGACTAACTTCAACCATTGCAGGTTCCTCCACATTGGAGCTGACACTGCACCCCATTCGCTTTTTAAAGTTTTTTCAAAACCAATTCACAAATCAGAAGGAATTCTATTTAAGGAATTAGTAGTCGCTATTTGAATATCAGTATTCAGTGGTGGTTGTTTGAACATGCTTTTAACGCGGCATTTCAAAATTACCAAGACACTCTCGACAACTTGGGGTAATTTTTCTTTCACGATTTGGAAGTAAATGAGTACGATTCACAATAAATGGAGTGACTAACAACTTCGCTGACATTCTCAGCAAGCAGGATGTGATTGCAAAACATCTATATAGATTGCTTTAAATTCAAGCGTTTGATTCACTGGCAAATCACTTCTAGTGGACCTCATAGTATAAACATGTCGTATTATTAGTGAGCAGTTACTTGTACCTATTTGAAAATATCTGAAACAATCGTCGCCTCTTCTAAGAACTGTATCGATTTGATTTCGCTAGATACTATTGAAATGCATCCGTGAACTAATATAAAACTTGACTTTGTACCATCTAACCAAGCAAGGCAAGTGAGCTAGCAGACTTTTTGCTCATTGGTGCTATTTCTATACCAGGATTTCTACGAGAACCCACCAACGGAGCAACGAGGGATTTCTCTTTTTCTTCCATCTTACACTGGTGTGAGTTAATAAACTGTTCCGAGTTGATTCGCTCCAACCGCTCCAAAAGCAATATCGACCCAGATCTCGCTTTGTAAACATCGAGTAGTTCAAAATGCAGAACACGATACACTTGCTGACTTGCGTATAAAACGAGAGCAACCGATGGTGGTGCCAATTTCTTAAAGCTCAATAACTTCCGTCTGTACAATAATAGTCCAACTAAGCACATTGCTGAACTAAGTCCAATGTTGGCTTTGTATTGGTGTTGCAGTCCCAGTGTATCATAAGCCACTTCAATTTGAGACAACACCTCATGAATCTGTCTGGTTAACGAACCCAATAACTCAGGAGTTTCCTTGAAGAAACTTCCCAGAATTACTCCTTGATCTTCTAAACACTCGATAACATTGACCGAGTCCTCAATCATGAGACTACCGGTATTCATCGCTGATACATTCGTGAAGTCACCGTTAATAGCAATATCACACGATCCATCTCGAACAACAGCGGTACTGTCAGCGTGTACCAACGAATCTCTCGATCGCTTCACAAAATGAACACTTGCCAATACGGCTGTTGATACAACAGCACATGTGGTAACTGTTTCAATCATGGAAGGTGTGTCATCGTTTTCAAGTTCATTTTCACCGTCCTTTTTCGTTTCTCGTTTCTTGTTTATTGGTTTTATTTCGCGCATCTCAAACAGATGATTTGCTAGCTTAATAAGTCCAACAAACGCATCTCCGTATTTTTCTAATCCAGCTAATGTTTTTAACAGTGTTTTGAATGGAATGTCTTTTTTTTCCGTTTTGTCCAAGAACAAACGGCAATGGTCTTTAACCCGTGATACAATTGATCTCATATCTATTGCCTGTTTGTCTGTTAGATCTGCTGGATTGTTGCTAAGACATAATTGATATTCTTTCAATCGACTAACTAACGACGTCACGTCATTCATTATAAAGGATGGAATGAGTTTTTTCTTCCAAAAAAAAATCGATTTTTGTTGTTGTTTACGTTATCATTACAGCGAATCAAATACTACTGGGGGCACTTCGAAGTTTTCCGGAATTCAGTTCAGACTCTTTGAGTGACAGAATGATGGAAAACCAAAGGTTTTACCATGGATGGATGCACC
>Ga0105055_10011347_pt1 | contig 11013 bp, 15 predicted proteins | sample BON03_FD_78090 | JGI IMG/M metagenome (GOLD analysis project Ga0105055, IMG submission 78090) | Freshwater microbial communities from Lake Bonney liftoff mats and glacier meltwater in Antarctica - BON-03 | ecosystem: Environmental > Aquatic > Freshwater > Ice > Glacier meltwater | place: Lake... | reverse complement strand
CAACCACCGCGCCATATGCTATCGAAAAATACGGATATGAGCCTCAGCCGTTGCAAAAATTAGGCTCGTGAATAAGATGGGCTAAGCCTTTTATCCCGTTCCTCGTTATCCAATTTGCATCCTCCATTGCCGCCAATGGGGCGGGCCGTTGCGTATCACCGGGCTATCATCTGCCCATATGAGGTTTTATAAGGTTTTCCAACGGCGCGAGCCAGCTGAGCCTTGTTGTTTTCCAGCCGGTGCGATCCGCGTAAACCTTGCCATTTCTAGCCATGATTTCCTCGCCAGCGACCGAGGCCCCACGAAAAACGAATGTCAACATTTATCAACATTACATGGGCTTCCGAGGCCAGCGCAATGCCAAGTTCGCCAGGGCTCGCTTTTTCCCCTCTTCGGTTTTCGGTCCAGTGCTGAGCCCTCCATGATATTTGCAGCGCCCGCTCGAATAGACATCGCGTCGCTTGCAGGGACGGCCCCGCCGGTTTCGCGCTCCGCAAATCATGCCCCTGAACAATGGATCGTGATTTTTCATATTCCGAACCCTATCATACGCGCGATCTGTCCGGATTGTCTTTTTTTCTTGGTATTCACGGCCATAGCGGACCTTGGCTCTGACCTGGGGCGATAAATAGGTAGGAGGTGGAGCGTCGGCTGGAGACCGGTCGAAACAATAAAACGAACCGGCACAAAGGAGAAATCGGATGGCAGCTCAATCATCATTGGTTTCGCCGGTACGAATGACGGAGCGAAAGAGGATAAAACATTGATCTGGGTGAGGGCATCCTGGCAACGGGCCCGATGGAGCCTGTTCAATGGGCATGTCGCGTTCGCTCAGACTAAGACATGCAGGGCATGGACCAGCCGCCATATTGTTTGGCAGAACACGCACTTCACTAATCCCAGCATGTCGCATCCTCCCGATGCGGTTCAAACATGCAATTTTGCTTTGGTATGCAGACATGATGCATTGCGAAGCACGGCGCGGTTCGGCACAGCCTTTTTCGGTCAGAATATCCAGAAATTCAGTCGTGATGATCACATTTCGCCGATATCCTAAATGCTTCAGGCGCTGACCATCAAGCGGGGTGCCTGTCTTGCGAAGTTCGCTACCTTTCGCAATCGCACGTCGCACAAACGCAATGTCACTGTCGCGCCCATAACTCAGCCCACTTTGCGTGAGCGCGGCGTGGGAGTCCTCATTCGTTAGGTCGGTAATAGGTTCGTAAGGCTTCCATGTAGCGACATAGGCTCTCGTCGCAGGGTCGTTCTCATCGTATTCAACCGATAGCATAGTTTGGGCAACAAGGGCCGTTTCTGGTGGCGTTGAAACACCAATCAATCGCGACCATCGCTGGCGCGCCCAGTACCAGAAGTTATTCATCTCGCTGTTCATAACCGGAGCACTCCTTCCAACGCAATCAGGGCATGCATTTGGTCGACATCGTTCACCGTCATGGGACAATCAATCGTCAATCTGCAAGCATACAATTGGGGTTTCCAGTTTCCTGCTCGGAAGCCCACTTCGCGCGCGCGATCTGTGCGGATTGTGCGGACTGTGCGTCGCTCCAAGAGTTTCTGCAAACCTTAGGGTAACCTTAGGGCAAACCTTGTTGCAATCTTGTTGCTTTATGGCTGGACCGGCTGGTGGCGATCGGCGCGGGCTGGTCCTTTTTATTAGGTGCGCAAGTTTTGGTGCTCGGTCCGGTGCGGGACATTGGACATGCCCTTAGGCATTTGTCCTGTCCGTCCCGCTTCATTCGGCTTCTGCAACGGGACATTTTGCGGATTTGTCCCGGGCTGTCCCGCTTGTCCCGCCTTTGCGTTTCTTAGTAATCTCCATTGCTACCGCCTCATCGATCCAGCGGTATTCGTTATTGGCAACAGCAATCAGGTTTGCGGTCTGCAGATCTTTTCGCGCTCGTCCGAATGCTTTGCGCTTCGCATCGGTATTGTCCGCTGTATGCATGGCGTAAAACTCATCACGCCATCCATCCAGGCTAACCCATGAAAAGCCGTCATCGCTCTTAATGTCGCTGTTCACGGCTGCATCTATGAAAGTCTCTTGCGCCAGCTTTTGAGCCGGTGTGAGCCGGTCCTGTTTTTCTGGCATATCTGTCAATTCCAGCACCGCACTGGACGCCCCGCCATCCAATTCAATTGGCTTAAATGCGAATGCCAATGCCCTGGGTGGCTCTGCGTCTTTCATTTTGGTGCAGGCCAATGTTATCCTGCTTTGGTTCATATCGGCGCGATACTCGGAATCAAGCGCGCCTTTCAATGCCATTGCGCCCCTTGCCCGCCCTTTCTCGGCATGGCCCGAATGATGTACGATCAGCACCGCGCATCCGGGAAAGCCTGCCTTAAGTTCATCAATCGCGGCAACGAACGCGCTCATATCGCTTGTGCTGTTTTCGTCGCCTGGCCCGAAGTTCCGCGCCAATGTGTCGATAATAATCAGCGCCGGATGACCATAGGTTCCCGCCAATTTATTCACCGCGTCCGCAACACTTTTGGCGCTTTCAGCGTCGAGGAATTGCGCAGCTCGGGTGGACTTGAACAAGGGCGCATTCTCAATGGATATATCCCTATACTTGGCCCATGCCGCGAAGCGCCGCACAAGCCCGTTATGGCCTTCGCCCGCAATGAAAAATACTGGCCCCTTCTTTACGCTCCGGCCATGAAAAGGCATTCCGGTGGCAACGGACAAGCCAATATCGACGGCCAAAAAACTTTTGCCACAGCCTGGATCGCCAAAGAGCAATCCTAGCGTTTCGGTTTCGAACAACTCATCAATCAAAAACTCTGGCGGCTGATATTGGAGATTGCCGACGCGAACAAACTCAAAGGCAGTGGCTTTTTTGTTCTCCGGCACGGACACGGCAACGTCAATCGGGGGCAATTTGTTCGACAGGTTGCCTAGCTTAGATTGCGCCGCTTCCGTTAACGCTATCAAATCCAGAGCAGATCCGCCCCAGTCGAGAATATCGCCCTTATCTGGCAAGCCGGGCAGAGTGAAGGTGAAGCAGCTGGCTCCTGCCGCTTTCAGGGCCTTTTCAGCCTTGTCAGCAATCTTCTTGCCGGGTTCGTCATTGTCGGGCAACATGGCCACCGTACGGCCCTCAAAAACGGATTTGAGATCATTAGGCAGGTTCTTTGATGAAGTTGCCGGGAAGCCCCATGCTGCCAGCTTGTCGGCTTTCCGCTCGCCCTCTACCATGAATATAATGGCATCGCTTGGTGCCTGAACAATATCTAGCAAGCGATACAGGACGGCATCGCCGCCGCGCCCTGGCAACCAGCCACCTTGTCCATCCGGATGGTAAACAGGAAACTCCTTGCCGCCATCGGCCTTGTCGATCCGCCGAACCTGATATGCCAGATCGCCATCAATATTATGATAATCAAAGGTGGCGGCTGGGATAAACTCTATCTCCGGTTTGATCGGTTTTGGAGCGGATTTTATCACGGTCCGACAATGTGGCTCAAATTTCGGCAAGTGTCCGCGATCGCGTAAAGCGTCTTTTATCGCCAATGGATCGCCGCCGTTGAAGCTGTGAACCAGAAGGCCATCGGGTGCGTCGGGCCTTTGTTCGATGCACGTTCCCCGATCCTTGGCGCTGTGCCCTGGGGTCGGGATAAATACCTTATCGCCTCGTACATCGCCGCCAAAGTCTTTCGCTATCGCGTTCAGATTCATTGCTGCAACCCTTTACCTGCTTCGATAATGGGCAAGCCTGTCGCCACAGACAGCCATTTCGCAGCGTTTAGAGCCGCTTGCTTCCCGGCGTAGGTTTCAGGTCGGCGCGTGCTTGGGTCCAGTTCCAATGGCGGGATAATCTGGACCCGGAATATCGGGCCGTCTTTGACAATATGGATTGCAGGATTAGTCATTGCAAATCCCCATTATCCACGACCAACCTGGGCCACGGCATCGAGGTGTCGAGGATCGCATATCCTTTTTGGGCACGGATAGTCATTGCGTCGCGCCAGGCGTCCATATATCTCGCAAAAAGCACACGCCGGTTAGACCGAGCGCATCCTCCCGCGGGATCGATGGTTACGCAAAATCTCATCGCTTCCCGCTGGATCCGGATTATTGGCGCATTGTCGGGAAGGGATTGATCGGCTGCGGCTATTATGCTAGCGAATTGGTTGCTTTCATCAGCACTTTGGAAACCCGTGCCATCGCCCCGGCGCGGGTTTTTCCGTTTACGCGGCCTGTTCATCGGGCGCACTCCCGGATTCAATCAGCTTCTTCAAACTGGCAACTTTCACAAATTGCTTGCGATCGCTCAGCCGGAAGGTTTCAAGCCTCTTCTGCCGGATCAAAGTGTAAACAGTGCATCGATGACACCCGATCATTCGCGCGGCTTCCGGTACTGTGACGGTTAATGGTTCCATGATAAGTCCTCTGTCTTGTTGTACTCTGGCGACACTTGTAACTAAACGTCGGTGGGGTTTTTACCGCCGCCATGAGTAAATTATGTTTTTCGAATTTACTCATAGGGAAGGTAGGCAGCATTAACGGCTGGCAGCGGCCCTTTTTATGGTATGCAATAACTCTCCGGAGGCCCTTTTTTGGGCATGACAAAACCCCCCGCAGGCAGGCCAGCGCGGCACTAGATATTTTCATATCCGTTGCGGCGTGGATTGAGCTCGTTGAGCGGCCCCTTGCTCTGATCTTCGCCATAAACGCCATGCCGAAATGCGGCCTCTTCCTCGCGCCCGTCATGCTCGCAACCGCCCGGATCGGAAATATTGCAACCGGGGCCGCTCGCGTGATGGTTCATATCGGCGAATTCATCTTCATCATAAACGCCGTCCAGTTCGTCGCCGTTCGCTTCCACGTCCGGATCGCCGTCATAGAGATCGAGAAGCGCAATGCTGATTTCGATAAAGCTTTCCAGCTTCTTGCGGTCAAAGTCGCCAAGCAGCCTTAAAACGGGGGCAACGGGTGCCATGCCGGGTGTGAGGGTGACAATGGTTAGCTTTCCCATTATGCTGGCCCTCCCTTCTTTTGGGTACGGCGATATTCAAAGCTGTCAGCGCCCACTCTCGCAAGGCTTATCAGGGTGCTGATCCCGTCCAGAGCGGCAGCTACCGACGAATCGCTGATATTTGTAATGTCGCTGGGTTTCTCGGCATCATCGCGGCCCGCAGAGTACAGCGTCGCGATCATCTCAATCATGCCCTGAGCCTGCGCGAGCATTATTTCGCCGTCGTCGAGGTCCATGGCGTTGAAGGGTCGGTGATTGAGGCTGTTGGTCCAATGCCTCAGCGCCTCGATGCCAGTATGCGCAATTTTCTGATTGGCATCTATTGAGTTTGCGGGCTCTGCCGCACACATGCTAGTCGTTTCCATAGTCAAAATCCTATCTAAGTTAGGGTTGAGATTAGGCCAGCCAGCGGGACAGCAATCCCGCTGGCTGGCCGCTTATTGCCGGGCTATCCGGTCAATTCCTTTCGATGCTCGTTGATATTGGTGACTTCGGCACCATCGCCGCTCAGAAACGCTGCCCAAGCTTCCATCAATGGCCGGCGCTTTTCAAAGAAGTCCGATCGCTGATAGCTGGCTTCGACTTTGTTCGGATTGACATGCGCAAGGGCCGCTTCGGCGATTTCGCGCGGTGTGTTCGTTTCTTCTGCCACCCAGGTCCGGAAACTGGACCGGAAGCCGTGAACCGTTGCAACGCCTTTTTCGACGCCAACGCTGCGCAATGCTTTCGTGAGAGTGGCGTCCGACATTTGCTTGCCGCGATTGCCCGGGAAAAGCAGGCCGGAGGGACCGATCGATGGGCGGATTTTCTCCAGTATAGCCATGGCGGCCGGAGAGAGCGGAACATCATGGCGCTTGCGCGCCTTCATCCGATCGGCCTGAATTGACCAGACATTTTCATTGAAATTGATTTCGTCGAGATGGGCGCCGCGGATTTCGCCGGAACGAGCAGCGGTCAGAATAAGAAATTCCAAGGCAAGCCGTCCGGAGGTGGCGTCCATTCCGCGCATCTTCGTCATGAGGCGTGGGATTTCGTTGTGAGGCAGTGAGGCAAATGGCCGAACGATCTTTGATTTTGAAATCGAGCCCAAGCCTTCATTGATAATCCGTCGATTGAGGTTGGCCTCGCCATACCCTCGGGCCCCCGACCAGTCCGCAACAGTTATGATCCGTTGGCGCACCCTACGAGCAGTTTCGTGGCGCTTTTCCCAAATATCCTCGAGGCAATCGATCACATCGCTGTTGCGCAGCTGACTAACGGGGATATTCCCCAATTTAGGCCAGACAAGGCGCTCCAGGCTGTCGATCCATTGCTTGGCATGCTTTTCATTGCCCCAGCGCCTCTCAGGGCTGGCCTTGCGCTTTTCGTGGTACAGCATGCTGGCATCTCGGAACGTCATCTCGGTTTCGCGCTTCCGCTTTTTCGCCAATACTGGATCTATGTCGTCGTCATATTGCTCGCGATATTTCCGAGCCCGTTCTCGCGCAGCCTTCAATGATACGAACGAGCGCGACCCAAGGCCAAAATTTCTGCGCTTGCCGTTTTTCTGAATTCGTAAAACCCACGACGCCGCGCCAGACTCTTTCACCAGCAACGAAAGGCCATCGCCGTCCTGATAGCGACCTGGCTTTTTCGTTTGCCATTGTGTTCCGGTTAGCTTTGCCATGATCATCCTGCAATTTGTTATACCACCTGTTACTCCACCATAACGGCACCGCTTGTCAACACCCAACTACATGACAAGACATAAAACCCTTGATTACCGCCATACATCCTACAATAGCCTTCAATCAAATACTGAAGTCGGGCGGACACCCTGTCCGCCAATTACCCTAGTCAACTATATGATATTTATAGATAAATTTGAGAATCAAAATATGGGCCCTACTGCCGGCCCCACTATGAGAAATTACTGTGAAGTTATGCGAACATTCATAATTTCCAACAACCATCGTTTAGCGCGCTCCCGCACTTCTGCGGTTTTAGCGTTGACGGCCAGCTTCATAATTTCTGCCAGCGCCTCTTTTCCCGTTTGAGGGTCCCAGCATTTATCCATTTCGCGTTCGAACGCCGATGCCTCCCGCTCGCCTATTCCTGGGAATCGAATTACGTTGTTCATCTGGTGACCTCCTATGGTTTTGAGCAATCAAAAAACCACGGAAAACTGCTATTTGCAAGGAGTTTTATGTCGACAAACAGAACCACCAAAATCGACGCCTGAAAGACGCGAATTCAGCGGCGTGCATAAAAGCAGAAAGTCACTGGTGGTTTTGCCGGCCACCAATATAGACACGCCGAAGATGCAAACCGACCCCCCCGGCCCTCATTTCTCACCGGCCGCCGAGATAAATCAATGGTACCATCAGTTCATAACGTGCTCCGATAAAACGCCGCTCAATTTCGGCAGTGATACCCACCCCTATATATTCACCGCCCCACCCCCGACCCCTCGGGGGGTGCGCGACGGCCGAGCCGCAAATATTATTGCAGCCACCCACACTAATTTTCGTTTCCGAAAAGCCGTATGGAGGCAATCTAGGCCTTCAAAAGAACCGATTGCAGAATATTTCTAATTCCACTCGTCGCATTTCTGAAAATTTTTTTCCTTGGCGAATAGCGGACTATTCAAGACTTATGATGACAAGTTGTATTCACAACATATTGTAATCACATAATTATATATTGCATGACGCTTCTATATCGTTACCTTCTGGTGTTGTCACAATGCTGTGAAGGAGTTTAGAATATGCAAAGCCCGATAGAAAGAATTACCGATAACGTGCCCCAAGCCTGTGAACGGCTGGGGATTTCCAGAACCTTGATTTACAAAGAAATCAACTCAGGCCGACTGAAAGCGGTGAAGGCCGGCCGGCGGACAATTATCACTCGCGATGCGCAAGATGCTTGGCTTGGAAGTCTCACCAGCGACCAAGCGTAGTGATAGAGCGCGAATTGGTACCCGTTGATGCAGACACGGCACCAGATGCTGCCGAATTGGTAATAGTGATGGTACAACTTGAGGCTTCCCCAGCTGGTGCTAGGGAAGATTATTGGGGTGTTTTGGCCAATGAGTGCGCTGCGAGGCCGGTTCTCGACCAGTCCGAACTCTCTGAACTCGATGCCGTGATGCGAGACATCGGCAGTCAACTAATCCCCTATATTAAGATCCTTCGGACCATTGGCGGTGTTCGGTTTGATTGTCCGCGCGATCATGTTGATGGTCCGCATGATTTAATTTCCCCCCGGTTTATGTTTATTTTCTCAGCGTCTGACGCGGATCGGATTGCCCCTCGATTTTCTTATGATGTTGATAAGAACGAAGAGCCCGCGCGGAAAGCAGAGCGAGGATCTACGCCATGGCTAATTGATGAGCAGATTGGTGACGTCGACAAGCAATTGAAGCAGTTTCGTGTGTACACAAGTTGCAATCATCCCCGCGCATCGGCAATTTTCAACGAGTTCTCGAACTTCAATTCCAAAGATTCAAGTCGTTGTTTTGGTGGACCTACCACGCCTGATCTTTTGCCAGCCGCTGATGAGGGAATGAACGACTGGATGCAGCGCATCGCCCTGTCCACCGATGAGATTGATAAAATTCTAAGGTATTGGGATATAGCTGAAAGACAAGCAGAGTCGTTTTTGGCGCTATATCCAGGCAGAAAGCCCCCGAGGGAGGAGTTCCTTGTCCCCGGCCTCATTCCAAAGGGCAAGGTCACACTTCTTTTTGGTGAAGGCGGTGCGGGCAAATCAACTTTGGTGACAGAATTGGCCGCAAAGGTTGCGGATACACGCCGTGATTCTTGGGATTTTTTGGGGACGCCGGTAAAAAGTGGTGGCAAGGTGCTTGTTTTTACAAAAGACGAAACACCAGCAGATTGGCATTTGCGATTAGAATATTTCGGACCAGAATTACCGATTTTTATGTTCGATTATCCGAACGCGTCTTTGGCTCAATGCGCAAGCATTGCCGCTAAATACGATTATGTCTCATTGATAATCTTCGATCCGTTCGTCAAATATGCGGGCGAGGATGAAGATAGTTCGATCAAAACTACTGCTGCGATGTCACAATTCAAGAGCATAGCGCATGCGCATAATTGCGGGCTAATAGTTCTTCATCATCTGAAAAAAGGTTCGTCCGGCAATTGGAATACCATGAGGTACGGTGCCAGAGGTTCTTCTGCCATTATTGATTCGGCTCGGATGAATATCGGAATTATGAGGAGATCGGGCGACATCGCAGAAATTATGATTGTTAAAACGAATATCATTCCCAAATATTTGACGTGGGGGCAGATCAACCAACCGCGGCGCTTTTATCGAAATAAGGATACGCTTACACTGGATCCGGAACCGGCTGGGATAATCGGTCGGGCGCCATCAACCTTAAATATGGTGACGGACGAATTGGAAGAAGCAGTGATGGCGGCCTTCACTCAGATCAATGAACGGCATGAAGTTCGTCTTACAGGCAAAAAATCGGTCTATGCAGCACGAAGTCCGCTGCTTGAAGGGATTAGCCGCGCAAGGGTGGAAGAGACGGTACAGAGCTTAATCTCTCAAGGCCGGGTTATTAACAGCGAAGGGATTATTTCTCTTTAGCAAGGAATCGAGAATACCGATGACGGGAAAAGACGGTGAGACTGATGATGGCTTCCCGTTCATCTTAACTCAGCGGATCATCTCCAAATTTGTTGGGTCCCTTTGTGCCTGGAATCCCGCATAATACAACAAAAGCTGCAAACTGCAGTGTTGAACGTGTTGGATCGTCTACAACGCCGATTAGAATCCAAAGCAGAGCGAACCAACCACTAACTCCAAAATCTCTGAGGCGCTGCGCGGTCAGCAAGTAGGTGCAAATGATTGTCGGAAAGCCAAACAAAATAAGTCCGATAAGCTTGCCACGGGGGGTTTCAGCAAATTGTAGCCAAACAAAATAACAGACCGCGAATGTCGCTAATGCCGCAATAGTGCTGAGCATGAAGCTTTTTCGATTTCGCCTTACATCTAAGGAAAACCATTCCTCAAGCGCAGGCGTTGACAAGGCCTACCTCCTCTCGGTGATGAGGGAATAGCCGAAGAATAACAAAAAGAACGGGACATACCAAAAGAACAGAACAACCGATTTTGTAAGCGACCAGTCCCAAACATTGACGGCCCCATATACCCCCAGGCCCGAACCTAACAACGGGATATAGCTGACGAATAAAGCGAAAAAAAATGCAATCATTTTACCAAAAAAAGAGTCCGTGCCTAGAAAATACTCAGCGCCATCCCAGACCGCGATAAGCTGAACTAACCCGATAACGAAATATGCAATCTGGAAAAAGACTTTCATTCACTCACTCCATTTGGTTTAGCCGAAATTACATGCCTTCTCATCCGAAAATGGAGACCGAATAATCCAACCGTCAGCAAATTGACAAACGTCCATATCTCTCTCCCTAACGAAAGAGTGGCGATTGGATTATAAATCAAGGCGGACGCAATGAGTACCCAGAGCCAAATGCTGCTGTCCTGCTTACTTTCTTGAATGATTAAATAAACGGAAGCACAAAACAATATCACCCGGAGAAGCTGGTAGTACCCATAAGGCATATCTCCTAGCGCGAGGAGCAGGCACACGATCGGCCCCCACCAAATCGCCCAACTAAATTTACTTTTTTCAGTTTTCGTCATTTAATCAAATGCCTTCAACTTGATATATTGATAGGCATATTTTCTAATTGCAAGCGATTTTACTAAACTGTCACGCGCTATTTTTGCCCCCAGATGCCCGGCAATCTAGCTTGAACGCGAGGATAAGCACCATCTCCTAGCATCCTCTAATAGTCCCATAGAGAGAAAACCGATTTACATTATAGTGTCTAATGATACTATGTAACACGTTCCGGCCTGTCCGTCGTCAGAACATTTGGCACTGATGGCTGCGTAAATTAGCGGAGCATCGGCCTCGTCTTGTTGGTTGATATTAGGCGGCTAGCTTGCGGTGTTGCAAGCGCCGATGTTCAATGGT
>Ga0105055_10011346_pt1 | contig 11013 bp, 3 predicted proteins | sample BON03_FD_78090 | JGI IMG/M metagenome (GOLD analysis project Ga0105055, IMG submission 78090) | Freshwater microbial communities from Lake Bonney liftoff mats and glacier meltwater in Antarctica - BON-03 | ecosystem: Environmental > Aquatic > Freshwater > Ice > Glacier meltwater | place: Lake... | reverse complement strand
CAGCTTCAAAACCGTCGTGGCAGCGTGCTTCGGGTCTTCGTCGAACGTCAACGCCGACTCGAGCGTCCAGGTTTGCGAGCCATCGAGTTTATTTTTGCCGCCGTCGATCACGTTCGCGTAGGCGGAAATGAGTTCACCATTGTAGCACGCGGTTTCGGTCAGCACCATGCTCGCCGAATAGGAGTGGTCGGTACCGAGCTTGGTGTCGATCGTCGAGGAGAGGGAGGCGTTGAGCAGGGTCTCGTCCTTCAAAATGACATACAGCTCACCGTTCGGAGAATACACACCATCATCGGTACTGGGGTACGCAAAGTGTTGGCGCATGGAAGCCCCTCGGCCCCATTCGCCAAAGTTAACATCGACCTCCGTCGTAAATCCTTTGTCAAAGGTTCGAAAAGTACTGGAGAAGCTCGCGAGCGCGCTCTTCTTGGCGGTGAAGTTGCTCACATGTCCGTAAATTCCCACGGTATTATCGTCCTTCATAGTCGAATCTACTGTAAGCACACCTTCGACATCCAGCGCGGAATCTTCTTTGACGTCGGCCACGACGCTTGCTCGCCACACTTTAACGTAATCAATGGTCTTCTTCACAGAAATGATTTTGGCGGCGGCAGCGACGAGCTCGCCGCCGTATTGTGCCGACTCGAGAAGGACTAGAGAGGCACTTATCGCATCGTCGTGCCCAAGCTGCGTGTCGATAATTATGTTCACTGATACGTTCAACACAGCAGGATCGTCGTTCAGAGACAGCGCGAACTCTCCGTAGGGATAATACAGGCCATGAGCGCTCGAAGGCACCTCTGCTTTTTGATAAAGCCGCATCCAGCGCTTCTTGTCCACATCTATCTCGACTTTGGTAATCATGCCCCGGTGTATTGTGCGAATGTTGGCACTCAGAGCGGCCACCACCGCGTCGCCGTGGTCGTCGAGCAATGCATTGTTGTTGGTAACAGTGCCATACATGCCGAGAGAGTCGTCGTGCTGTGTTTCCATGTCGACTGTTAATTCAGCAGAGACGTTAAACTTGTTTTCGCGCTTGTAGTGAAAGGACGCATCGCTCTTCCACGCTTTCAGTCCATCGTTGGCCTTTTTCACGGTCACCAGATTCGCGGCCGCGGCCACGAGCTGCCCATCGAACTGGGCCCATTCTTCGACAACGAGAGAAACACCCAGGGAATCATCGCGCCCGACATCAACTTCAGCGTGTGCAGTTGCATTGAGGATCGGGCTCTCATTTACAGTGAAAACAACAAGGCCGCGCGGAGAGTAAACGTCGTATTGACTGGGGACGTCAGCCGTTGCGTAGAAGTGCACCCAGCTTTCGTCTGATACTTCAAGAAACGCTTGTGTCGTCAGGCCTCGAGACAATGTCTCCACGGACGAATACAACTCGACAAGAACGTCATTGTCGCCATCTTTGTTATTGGTCAACGTTACCCACGCTCCCAAGGTATTGTCCCCAGCATACTCAGCGTCTACCTTGAAGACGGCAGTCGCGTCGAGTTTCGACTTATCTTTGTAATCGACGGAAATGTCGCCCGTCCAAAATTTGACGCCGTTGCTGTCCTTCGCAACTTTCCCAACGTTTACAGAGGCGGAAACCAAGTTGCCATTGAGCTGCGCAGTCTCTACCACTGAAACAGAAGCACTCACTTGGCCATCATTTCCATATTCAGTATCTAGGTTGGCCGCAGCTGTGGCGTTGAGAAGCACGTTTCCTTTCGCAGTCACCTTGAGGACACCAGTAGGAGAATATATTGCGTCATCGTTGGTGTAGGTAAAGGATGAGAACAAGGTGCCACCTCTGGAGCGACTTCCAAAATGAATGTCGCCCTGAATTATCGCTCCCTTTGAAATGGTCTGAGCCGTCCCAAACAATTCCACCAGTGTCCCGTCGCTTCCGCTTTTCGCAGTTCCATCAATTGCCTTGAAGGAGACACCTAAGGTGTCATCAGCCGAGTAGTCCATATCAAGCGTAAATAATCCAGACACATAGTGGATTGAATCCTTGTCGAAATCGATGGACGATTCAAACAACCACGTATGGGTATCATCTTGTTTGCCTTGGTTGTAAATGTTCGCTGACACGACGAGTAGCTCGCCCTTGCCATACATCACAGATTCGGACAAAACCATACTCGCGCGGTATTCGTGATCCGTTCCAAGCACCGTGTCAAGCTCAGCTGAAAATGAAACATTCAGTTTTGCTTCGTCTTTCAGATACACTTGCAGGTCACCGCGAGGGGTGTACACGCCGTCTTTGTCGGAATAAAGCAGAGTTGCGTGCGCAGAGCCGCCGCGAGACCACTCCCCAAAGTCGGCCTCAGCTTGCGCAGTGATGCCGCGGTGAAAGGTTTGCACGGATGACGATATCGTCAAGACAGAGTTGCTGCCAAATGGCGTGGGTGCCGCAGAGGTGCCCCCGGCGACGACATTGTAGCCTTGACCCAAATTGTCCATCACGGTGAGCCAGGCTCCAAGCGTGTCGTCCTTGCGGCCATCCAGATCCAGCTTCAAAACCGTCGTGGCAGCGTGCTTCGGGTCTTCGTCGAACGTCAACGCCGACTCGAGCGTCCAGGTTTGCGAGCCATCGAGTTTATTCTTCCCGCCGTCAAGCACGTTCGCGTAGGCGGAGATGAGTTCACCATTGTAGCACGCGGTTTCGGTCAGCACCATGCTCGCCGAATAGGAGTGGTCGGTACCGAGCTTGGTGTCGATTGTCGAGGAGAGGGAGGCGTTGAGCAGGTCCTCGTCCTTCAAAATGACATACAGCTCACCGTACGGAGAATACACACCATCGACGTCGGGAACAGAGAAGTGTTGGTAAAGGTCCAGCCAGAGCTCATTCGAAATTGTCACCTCAGCTTTTGTAGTAAGGCATCGAGCAGCAGTCTCGATTGAAGCCAATATAGTAGAGTCCTTCTTGGTCTTGTCCGCCAAGTTGTTCGTCACCGACCCCCAAATTTCGATAGAGTTGAGTTCGTTCGAATCTATCGAGAAGTCGGCTGACATGTCGAGCTTTGATTCTTGCTTGAACGTGGCGGTCGTGTTCCCCTTCCACGACTTCACTCCTGCGCGGCCAGTTTCTTCGGAAAGTATAAAGGCATCGAACCCCAGTACATTTCCCTCATATTGCACCGTGTCAATAATGATTAAAGACGCCCCCAGCCTTTTCTCGGGTCCCCATTCGATATCTGCTGCGGCTTGGAGGGTCGAATTCACCACTGCATCCTCGTTCAACCAAAATCGGACGAAGCCTTCAGTCGTGTAGACACCCTCGCTTGAGTACCATGACGCGGTTTGAATCCAGTAAACCTTTTGTGCGTCAGAAACAATCAGGTCTACTTCAGAGGAAAAGCCCTGGTGCGACTTTGTGAACGAAGCCGCCAACTTTGCAAGTTGCTGGCCGTCTGTGTTCGCCAGGCTGTTTGTAACGCTGCCATACATTCTCGCTGTGTCGTTTCCCATGTCAATCGTTACCACAGCAGAAGTATCTACTTTGGGCTCTTGTTTGAAGTTGAACGACGCTTCGCCCGTAAACATTTTTAACACGTCGCTGGACTTCTTCGCAGATACCACCTTTGCAGCAGCGGCGACAACCTCGCCGCCGTACTGTGCCGACTCGAGAAGCAGCACAGAGGCGCTCATGGAGTCATCGGCTCCAAACTTCGCGTCGAGTGTCAAAGTGAAAGTCGCGTTAATGATCGCGTCTTCGTTCAGAACAAGCGACAACTCGCCGAACGAGTTAAAAACCAAATCTTCGGCCAGGCCCCACGTCGCGTTTTGGACCATAACCACCAAATTCTTTTTGTTCACAGCTAAATTAAGATGAGACGTGAGGCCTTGTCTAACCACGTGCACACCCGAGGAGAAACGAGCGAGCGGTTCGGGATCGTCGCTCGTTTTGTCTGCCACGTGCCCCCACAAACCGATCTTGTCCCCGTTTAATTCAGCGTCAAGCACCAGCTCAACCGAGACGTTCAGCTTCCTGCTTTGCTTGTAGGTCAGATATGCGTCGCCCGACAACGTCCTGATGCCAAGGTCATTCATGCCAGCGTACGCAACGGTTGCGGCCATTGACACCACTTCACCGTTGCTGTCGAAGTGGACAGTCTCGGAAAGGCTCATCGAAACACCGACCAGGTCGTTGGAACCCAACTTCGTATCAAGCTCGGCAACAAGGCTTGCATTCATCACCGGTTCTGAGTTCAAAGACAATTGCAGCACGCCGTGGGGCAGATAGACACCGTTATTCCAGTCCCACGAAGCATTTTGCAGCATGGTGACCCACGGGTCTTCCAGAACAGCGACGAACACCTCGGACGACGCGCCACGGTGAAAAAATAGCATTGAGGACGACATTTGAGCAAGCACTTTGCCGGCCTTTTTGTCAAGAATCTGCCCCCAAACGCCAACCAGTTCATCGCTGCCCGTTTCCCAATCTAGTACAAGGTCCGCTTCAACGTCCAATTTTGGTGCATCTTTGTACTGCATCGCTGCATCGCATTTCCATTGCTTGAAGCCAGCACGATGTTCATCGTCCGACAACAGGCGCGCCGCCATTGTAACCACATTTCCTTTATATCGAACAGTCTCCGCTAGGGTCATTGAAGCGCTTAACTTATTGTTTGGCCCCAACGTTGAGTCTAACTCCATAGCCAAAGTTGTATTTAAAATAGGATCATTCTTGAGCACAAGAAAAAGAGAGCCAAGAGGAGAGTAAATGCCTTCTTTCCACGGATACGAAAAGGTTTGGTGAGCATGTACCCAAGGACTGTCGAGTAATGCAAAGTCCACGTCCGACGTGAATCCTCGGTGAAAAGTCAGCATCGAACTACTGAGCTTGGCAAGCGTCTTTTTGCTCTTGGTGTCTACAGCAGTTATCCATACCCCAACGGTGTCGTCGTGAGCGGCGTCGGTGTCCACAGTGAGAACAATGGACGCGTCATGTTTCACGTCTCCCTTGAAGGCAAAGCGTGTGTCCGCGGTCCATGTTTTGATTCCTGCATCTGTTTTGTCCGCAGAGACCAAGTCCGCTGTAACGGAAAGGAGCTCTCCGTTGAACTGCGCCGTTTCGACCAATAGTATAGAAGCCTGCATCATGTCGTTTGAACCAAATTTTGAATCAACTTGCACCGACAGAGTAAAATTTAGCATTGGATCTTCGTTCAAAGAGACCTCGAAGACACCTTGAGGGTAGTAAAATCCATCGTGGTCGTCGGCAAGGATATATTGATGGACTTTGACAAGTTGCTTGTCTTTGAAACTGAAATCAATGTCAGATGAAAACCCACGGTGAAAAGATTGCATCGTTATCGCCATCGCTGCGAATGTAGACTGGTCGACCGAGGTGAGTGCGCTAGTAGGCGCAGACACTGTTTTCGAGTTCGCCACCACTGTGAAGCTACCCGCCGATGCCGAGCACGAGTCGTCGGCGCCACCGCTCAGCCCCCCAACACTCCAAAAAACTTCGTTAACCCAAGAACCTCCACAAACATAAGGCGAGTATGTACCTGGTTCAAGGCAAATTTCTTCAGTAGAAGCTCTTCCGTAGTCAAGTGTGATTGTGTGCTCGCCGAGGTACATAATGTGATTGTTCCAACCATCGCCGAAGGAATCCGACAGTTCAATGGTGTATAACTCGCATTCTGCTGACGCCGACGGCTGCGGAGTTAGGCTTGTCTCCCTCAAATTATCCACCACGCTGAGCCAGGCTCCGACCATCTTGTCGTTTGACCCGTCCAAATCGAGCTCAAACACCGTCCGTACGTCATGCTTTGGGTCTTTCTTGAACCTGAGCGCCGAGTCCATCGTCCACATCTGCGATCCAGTGTCGCTGCTCTTGCCGCCGTCGAGCACGTTGGCGTAGGCTGAGAGGAATTCGCCGTCGTATTGCGCGGTCTCCGACACCGCGACGCTTGCAGCATACGCATGATCATTGCCGAGTTCGTAGTCAACGAAAGCACTGGCTTTCAGATCGAGATGCTTCTTGAGGTACGTGCGGAACATCAAGGCAATATTCCCTTTCAACTCTTTTTCTTTAAGCGTTAAGCCGAGCGCTGCATCGTATTCGAGGCGGCGAGTGCCAATCGTGTCCAAGTAAAAATCCGAAGACCACGAATCGATTGTCACCAATGCGTTGAACTCCGAATCCATCAGGCTCGGGCGCTTGTCATCAGAGTAACGCAACCACCCAAAAGCGGTGTCCTTTTTGCCATCGCGATAGTCCTCAGTAACGAGCCCGCCACTCACTGTGCCGCCCGACACAACCAATTCGTGCCGCGGCACGTCCGTGTCAAGACGACCTGAAGAAGCGAACAACAACGTGAACTGTCATGAACAACGGGACAGTTAGAGATAGTGCATCAAGTTCATGCCCTTCTTAGAAAAACCTTGCACTCGTACCTGTAATGGCCACGTTGCCACTAGAAGCCTCCACGTCTCCGCTACCGCTGAACGTCAGGATATGCCCATTTCTTTGAAACTGCTCACTCACGTAGGCCTTGACCACGTACTTCCCCGCTTCTTTTTTGCTGCCGTCGTAGCCGAGCAGCATGTGTCCCGAGCCGTCTACTCGAAGAGCGTTTGTGCTGTCCACGACGAGAAGCGTTCCGGCTGCGGTGAAATTCGCTGCTTGGTTGCCTTTCCAGCTCGCAACGCTGGGCCCGTGGAAATGGTTCATGGAGACCCCGTCGCCTGTCCACAGGAGGTCAAGTGCCGGCCGAAGCTTCCAGCGCCGCTTTCCGCTCGTTCCGTAGACGTCAAGGGCTGCCGACGTGTGAACCGACGACGAGTCAGGAACGCTACTGTTGAAAGCGAAGGCCGCTGTTATCGAACCGTTCACCAGCGTCTGCCCCTTGTTCTCAATTGCAAAGTCGAAGAGAGTCACGTCCTGGCCGTCTTTGGAAAGGTCGTTGCTGAGCACGCGGAGATGAGCGAACCCGTCGATATAAAGCGAATCGTCGACGCGCAGAACCAGAGCGGCTCGGAAGATTTTGTGCGTATCGTCGCGCTCATCGTTTGGTCGCTCTCGGCTGCTGTCGAGGGCGGTGGACAGATAAAAGTGTTCTTTGACGTAGGGGAGCAAGAGAACCGCGTTTTTCGTCCGGTCTTCGATAAAGTTGATTTCGGCTGTCATCCAGGACTCGTCGTTGATAGACATGCAACTCAAAACACTAAAGTTGTCGTCCAAACTCATGCGCAAACACTGTTCTTTAATAACCAAGAGTTTCCGCGCGGCCTCTCTATCGTTCTCTTCTTCTTCTTCTTCTTCTTCTTCTTCTTCTTCTTCTTCTTCTTCTTCTGCGGCTTCTTCTGCGGCAGCAGGTCGAGATGACAAGTGCTTGAAGCCAAGTTTGTGGATATGTCCGACGAACGAGTAAAAAAACACGTCGCTTTCCGGCGTTTGGCGGAAATACACGGAAGCATCTGCCTTGTTGCCAGATGCACTCAAATCTGAAACCCACTCAACGACAGGTTTGAAAAATGCGACTTGGTCAAAGATGGCATCCGAAAAATCTTCCGCTGTGCTGTTACCCCTAGCGGAGCACGACACGATTTCAGTTGCGGAGCAGCTTGCTTCAACGTAGACACTCAAGCGAGGCTTGACCGACGGAGCCGATGTAATCGGGTCTATTTGTCCTTGCAAATCCCAAGTTACAGCCCGAGAACCAATTATGTACCGCTTCTCAAAGTTTAGTTCTCCAGGGGTCGTAGAATCAAGCTCCATCGTAAGCCCAACTTCGATTTCAAAGGCCGGAACTTCGACGGTAACCTTTTGAAAATAGTTTTTGTTCAGGTAAAGCGCAACCGGGAGGTCTGCCCCCACTCCTGGCGCGTAGGTCAACACGTAAATTAGCCCTCCGATGAGGTGATAGTGATCGAGGTGACGCGGAAGGTGCTGGGCGAGTTTGCCCATGATAGTCTCGCCTGCAATGTCCCGAACGCTCGGGATGTCAACTTTGCGCTTGCTTCGAAACGTCATCTGCCCCCACTCAATGGTGTCCCAGAAGAGGCTTATATGCACGTCGACAGCACACGAGAACTCCAAGGTCAAATTTCCTTTCTGGTAGAGCAAAAACAAACATAAACAAATAGAGTACGAGAGACAGAGAAAGAAAAAGAGAGAGATTACCAAAAGCAGCGTGACTAAGATATTTAAAAGAAGAAAACCCAATTTAGTTTGAATACCTGCAGCGCACGAAAAGCTTCCCACACGCGGTCGGTGTAAATGTCGGACACCGTGGCGTAGAGGCTTCCAGGTCGTTCTCCCGTTTTGGCGCCTAGGAGGTAAATGTCTTTTGCCTCGGTGTAAAGCTCAAACACACGGGCTGACACCTCAGAAGTCATGTGAGAGACCGACAAAGCGTCGACGCTGCAAGACAGGCGCTCGAGCCCAACGGTATGCATCGAGTACCCGTTGTTGCGCGCGACAAAGTCCGCCATGACCTCAGTCTTGAGATCGCGTTCGTCGGTCCACACGCGAAGGTCGACATTTTGAACTGACTCGAGGCCGACGCTGTAGAACGCACGTGTGCATTTAATAACTAGGTGCGGACAAGCAAGCATAAAAGCAAAATCATGTTGGGGCCTTACTTATTCATTAGGTCCACGAGCGTAAGCGCAGCAAGAGCAAGGAACGCCACGAAGAAGAAGCAGCCGCAGCAACGCCGCCGGCGTTTCCGAAGAGTAGCTAGCCGCATCGCTGCTTCGATCCTTGCGTGTTCATCATCGATGTCACTAGCTTTAGAGTCCTTCAATATGCTTTGGTCCAGCTTCTTGGCCATCGCCGTGAGTTCTTCGTCGCCAAAAGCCTAGCAAAATAACAAAAGTCGCCGCGCCGCGCACGTAAAGTTAGGCCGTATTGCCCATGATGGTTAAATCACCCAATCCCTCAATAAAGACCTCCCACAATCGTGTGCACGGCTATCCTTGATGTTTTTAGGTGTGCACATAAGACAGTGCGCCGAGCCTCGGTGTGAATAAGCCACGCAAACTAGCGAAGGAGGTCTTTTCAAGTTGAAAATCCGTGCTCCCATGTTACCTAGAGCCCCATCTAAACCCGTTCCCCTACCTCCATGTGAGATGGGCACTGTGCAGCGAACTGAAGTGTGCAGACCCACACTTGAGGCGGCGTTCTTTCTTTACCGCTTCTTTGAGCACCTGGGCGAGACAAATTGTACATGCATTCGATTACTTTAGAAGGTGCCCGACTCTCTGGGGTCAGTTGATCATGAGTTTTCTCTGTGCGCCGCAGTGGCGAATACAGTTTTTGAACTATACTGTAGGCCCAAGTGTTGTGCACCGGGTCGTCCTATTTTGAGCGCAGGCGTGGGTTCTACAAGAAACAATTGGGTTACTCTTTCTCTTCGTCTTTTCCTTTCAACAGGGAATAGGCGCTATGTAGACCAGCGCCACGGATTTCTCACAACTAACTAGCCTGTGAGATGGGGCAGACGTGCCCCGCCGTGCTGGCGCCGGGGTCGGGTGGTGCGGTGGCGGGGTCATGGGGAAGCGGCGGCTGCTCGCGAGAAGCTATCAACTCGAACTCGAACTATCACAAACCCAAATGCTAAACCAGGCGAATAATGCGCACACTCATTCTATGGGGGGGACGGTGTAAGACGGGAGGGGGCGTGGGCTTTCATAATACCCTTTGATCACCTGAGCAGGATCGAAGCCGACTTGTTAGCCTCACAAACTATGGAACTCGAACTCGAACTTATACAAACCCAAATGGCACAATGCTGCCACGCGAACAACCCCGCGAAAAGCTGCTCTTTCTTATGCCCTAAGTCCTGGAACGCCTAATGTGATATAAATAGCGGCGACGCTCTTCTTTTTGAAAAATGCAGCCATAGCTCGTTTGCATCGAGGCGTAATCCTCTATAATCTGTGATCGGGCAGGAACACATAGGATCCCGGCGCAATGTACTACTCGTTTCTGATGTCGAAAAAAAAAAACTATTCAGAACGATTCACCACAACAACCCACAGCCTGACCACGGCGTCCTACCGACCTCGGCAGTTTGACGTGGTGCTCACAACGTGAGGAACGGCGGCTGCTTGTGCCTCACAGCACCGGGCCACATCGGAAAAGGGGCTTCGTACTTCGTTTGAATTTCGTGGCGGGCGTGGTGGTGCGGGCATGCCTCGGTCACCACGACGCCACCGTTCACCACAGTGCACAACCTTGGCCCATGCCTTGCAGCTCCATAATGAATACGTTGATCTAAAGCCTGATCGTGCCGTTTTTTAAAAAAAATGATGGCGAGGCTACTCGCAGATAACTTTGAAAGATTTAACGGCGCGATAACCCACCAGCGGAGGCGCGGCGCTCTTCCCAAAGTCGTCCAAGGCGGAGGTCTAAGATCGGTGCACGTTTCGCCGATTTGCAAACTTTTAGGTAGGGGACACCAGGTTTTAGAGCAAAAAAAACAACGTCCCCCGTTGTCTCTTCCCTTTTGATATGATGTAGCTGAGGTCTTACCAGTCCACCTAGTGCCTTCCGATCAGCAATTGGACTTCATCTTGCTATGTAATTTTCTAGAGGAGCACCTAGGGTTGCAGCCCTTTAACTATGTTTTAGGGAGGCCGTTTAAATTGATTGATCGTTGCGAGCTCCGTTCTAGAGATAGCGAGAACAGAATAAAGCGCACAGTAGTTCAATCGAAAACCCTTGCCTAGCCCTTTCAGATAGGTGCTACTATATTTTATTGAAAATATAAAACACTAGCTGAAAAAAATGTCCAAAAACGGTAATTATTCGGCGAGTTTATTGGGCCTTTCTTTTTGACGTGCAACTACTGTGCACTCTTCAGAGACTCTACCCAGGCCCCAGGCGACGCTCTTCCGCAACACTCATCAGATCAGTCGAAGCTTTCCACTTGCCGCATAGTGCACCTTTAGGGTTGCACCGCACAAGTCCGCAGATTACCTCGAGCTTTCGCGAGTCAGCCGCGGAAAGGAAGCAAAGAACACACCCTGAATGAGCGATTCCGCATTCCTTGCAAT
>Ga0105055_10011345_pt1 | contig 11013 bp, 6 predicted proteins | sample BON03_FD_78090 | JGI IMG/M metagenome (GOLD analysis project Ga0105055, IMG submission 78090) | Freshwater microbial communities from Lake Bonney liftoff mats and glacier meltwater in Antarctica - BON-03 | ecosystem: Environmental > Aquatic > Freshwater > Ice > Glacier meltwater | place: Lake... | reverse complement strand
CGGAGCGACAACATAGTCATCGAGCTGTTCGCGAAGTTGTTGAGACGTTTATGGATCGAATCACAAAAGAAGGTTCAACAACGAAAAAGAAAATATCAAAAGAACTTGAAGGGATTACCTTGAAAAATCAAACTCCTGTTTGGTTTTCCAATGACGAAAATAGCCCTGTGGCATCTGCTGGATACTTTTTTGTTGCTGTTTTCAAATACGTTTCTATCATATCCTTTGTAGGGGTTTTCATTTTGAGTTTTATAATATAGCTATATAGACAAATAGATCAGGATACAGTAAACTTTCAAGCTTACTGACTGGAAACTCCAATGGCAGGATAACACCTTGTGAGATAAAGGTCTGCTGTTGAATGTCTAAAGTTGGAAAAGTTGTTGCTATTAATTGTTCCAAAGATTCTTTAGATGGGTTGGGGACGAATAATTGCTTGCAGAATAAATACTCGTCATCGGGTACGCGATATAGAAATCGAATGGGGACACCTTTGACGTCGTATTTGTGTGTTTTATCAAGTACCTCATAATAATCATCAACATTTCCATTAACAACACTAGTCCATAGTTTCGTATCATCGTCCTCTCTAAATTCCGTAAAAGGTAAACGAGATCCAAATCTAAGAAACATTCCTTGTTTAAACCAGTGAAGAAAGTCACTTTGAATAGCAGGTTGGTATTTTATTGCTGGTTCCCCTCCCGAGAACTTGATAACGATTTTGAATGGAATTGCATTTTGTTCACACGTTGCATCAAACAAAGCCCCAAGTGGATATTGCCATCGAATCAGTTTATCATTATGGTAAAATTTCACAAACCTCATTGTTTCAGGAACCACGCAAACGTCGGCTAGTTTCTCAACAAGATGATTAAGAACGACGTTCAAGTACGAGTGTCTACTAGCAAATACGAAAGATGGGCTGGGCCATTTTTCGTATTCATCCATAGCACCTTCGACCAGCAAAGGAAGCGATCCTACCCAACTAGCTCGCACCAATTCCATCGTCTACCCAATAGTGAGGGGGGGCTATTGTGGATTTGGAAAAAAAGTAACGGAAACCTGGGGGGTAGAGTTAACGGTAGCAATTCAGGAAGTTTGGCCGTTTATTTTGATAACTGCAATAGCATGACAACACCGGCTTCGTTGGTGCTCTATGAAGATCCAATTCAACTAAATACAATCGGTAATAACAATGAAGAAGAGTCCAAGGAGATGAAGTCGTCCTCAAAGACCACGACGGGTAGCTTCCAAAAGGACGAAATCCTAAACTCCATTCTGCCTCCTAAAGTGTGGGAAAACAACGAAGGAAACAAGTTCATGCAATATGCATCTAAGGAATTGGCAACAAGACTGGAAGTTATTCGTGTTCAAGAGCTTCTTGATAGTAGGTTGGCAGAGAGACAAGCAAGAGATAAAGATATTTGCCCCGTTCGCGAAGATTTGTATCAGCAATGTTTCGACGAACTAATCCGACAAGTAACATTGAATCAGCCTGAGCGAGGTTTGCTTCTTCTTAGAGTTCGAGACGAAGCCAGAATGACCGTAGATGCTTACAAAACTCTCTATGACAGCAGTATTGTATTTGGAATTAGAAAACAGCTGCAAGCTGAACAAGGGATGTCTGATATGGAAGAAGAAATTAAGGCATTGGAAGAAGAATGTAAATCAAGACATACGCAAGTTCTTGAGCTTCAAAACAAGGTGACCATCATGGAAAAGCGAGAGATTGAAATTAGATCCTTGTTAGAAAAAAAACGAAAGGACGAAATTTCCTTTCTTAAATACCAAGGCCAAAACCTTGATAAATTTTTGAAATCGGTGTCTGGTTGATAAGCATATTGTAATTTACTTCATTCTTTACTTGTCGCTTAAACTCTAAAATAATCATCATATATGGCGGATATTTCGAAAATTTTTAGAACCATTCAAAAATTATCATGGGTCGGAAGCTGCCTAATATCCTAGTAACTGGCACTCCTGGTACAGGGAAGAGCTCTACTTGTAGCGCCCTCATTGTAAGTCCCCTGTTATGCAATCGATTCGCAATTGTAATTCCTTAATCACAGGAAGCGATTCCAGAGTTAAAATATGTCGATGTGAACGGCATTGCGAAAGAAGAAGACTTGTACTCTGGTTTTGATGAGAAAAGACAGGTGCATATTTTGGATGAAGATAAGATATGTGATTCTCTGGAGTCTAAACTTGGAGGCGATGGTGGGTGTATTGTGGATACTCACACAATGGTGGATTACTTCCCTGAACGATGGTTCGATTTGGTTGTTGTTCTCAACACCAACAATACAGTGCTTTATGACAGGCTAGCAGCTCGCGGATACAGTGAATCTAAGATCCAAGAAAATGTACAGGCTGAAATTATGCAAATTTTAGAAGAAGAAGCCAAAGATTCCTACGCTGAGAACATAGTCCAAGTACTAGATAGCAATACAGTTGCAGAATTAGAATCTAATGTTGAGAGAATCTCAACGTGGATTAAAGAGTGGAGTAGAAAATAATAATATATATATACAGAGTACTATTTTACATACTTTTCATTCGCTGCAGGAGGATATCTTTGGACACTCCAAGCACCCGTTCGATCTTGTTCAAGTTTTCAATCGGCACATCGGCTTCGCCTTCTGTTCTTGTATATAACGCCATCCTATCAATAAGGGTGGATATGAATTCGTCAGTATCTTGAAGCTTGTGATTAAGAGGTTGAAGCAAAGATCTGAACTTGACTTGATCGGCAACCATGAGAAACGGATGTGCAAGCAATTGCTCGGCTGTTTTTCGAAGACTTGAGTCTATGAATGTGCACTGATATACAAAATCTCTAAACATAGTGGAGACGCAAGTATCTTTTACCGCTGGTGGCCCTATGGCTTCAATTGCTCCATAGATCTCGAAGAAACTTTGGCCGTCAAATGCACATGATCCATCGAGAAGAGATATCAAGGCAACACCAAGAGACCATATGTCAGCCGAAGAAGAATATTCCCTGCCGGCGAGCCGTTCTGGAGACATGTAAGATATCGTGCCCACAAAGGTATCGGCAACGCCGCCCTCATTCAATTCCCTTAAAAGACCAAAATCCGCCAATTTCGCCCCCATCGTTGAATCTAACAGAATATTCTCTGGTTTAATATCTCTGTGCAATTTTCCAGCTGAATGAAGAGCCTCGAGACCAGTGAGTACGCTTTTAGTGACGCATGCAAGTAAAGTTTCATCTGCAAAGATGCTCCAGTTGTCAAAACAAGAACCAGAATCCATTAAACGACTAATCATATGAACTTCCTGCTCAATGGGATCGTAAAACGCACCTAGAATGGAATTCAAGGCCTCGACGTGTTGCAGGTCCGTTGCAGTTAACTCGCGATCCAGGGAATGTCTGCCTACTTGCTTATAAACCTTGATTACCTTTACCGCAAAGAGCTCCAAAGAAGCAACGTGGACAGCCATGAAAACCTTACTGGTGAACCCACTGCCGATTTCTTTAATGTAAAGCAAGTCGCTTCGAATGAAGCATCTTTGATGAGAGTTATTGGCTACCATGTATCCGGTAGTGGATATGCTGGATGACCTCAAGGTGATAGTGTTTCCCGAGAGCATGAAGGTTATGTCATTGCTTTCAGATTTTGGAGAAACAGGGGAACTTGAATGTTCTCCGGACGTGGAGGATCCAGGAGATACATCATATTGGAGATTCTTGCGATGCTCTACTAAAACATTGGAGAACAAGATAGCATCAAATGCTGGTCTTTGCTCTGGATCTTTATTCCATGCACAAGTCAAAAGCTCTCGCAATTCAGAGCTCAAATATTCACCGATTGCAGGTCTGTAATCGTTGCTCAGTACATTACTAAATAACACGGCCATCGACCAGGATCGCGGATGAGTACGCTGGTTGTGAAGGAGCTCCCACAACACCAACGCCCATGAATACACATCAACCTTGAACGACGCTGGCGAGGCATGGCCAGACAGCAACTCTGGAGCCATATAGCTCGGAGTGCCTCCAATATCAACCAAAGTGTTCATCAAAGTATCCTGGTTGCTGCTGCATATGTGAGAGATACCTAAATCGCAGATCTTGACTTTTCCTGCAAAATCGATCAAAATATTGGGTGGTTTAATATCAAAATGAACCAAGTGCATCGAATGCATGTACAAGCAACCTCGGGCGGTTTGCTCAGCAATATCCAAAGCCCGATCCAATAGGATAGATTCGGTATCCATCAAATTTCGTAGACTCATTTCAGCCAGCTCAGTCACAATGATCAAACGCACACCTTCAACTGCATCACGCGATTTCAAAATGCAACCTCCATAAAGCTGAATGATATTAGGATGACGTAATCGCCTCAGCATCGAAAGTTCATTCAGAAAAACCCGTTTCTCTTTCGCTGCTGTCTTTAACAAAGCAGTGGATATTTCCTTTATGGCTACTGGCGCTCCCAAGTACAGGCCCTTGCATATTCTCGAATTGGCTCCCTTGCCAATAACGGGCCCAAAAGATAATTTATCCCCTTGAATGCTTCTTCCAACTTCCATTTCGTCCAACTCCTTTTCAGAAAATAAAGTCTCTGGACCTAGTGGAACATACGACGATATCTCAACATCCTTTTTACGTTTCAGCCTTTTTTTGAAAATCAACAAAAACACTGCCAAAATCAAAAGCAATCCGCCCAAAACAAGACCGACAATCAACCCGACGTCACTGTTTCCGCCATTGTCCGAGGGACTTTTCACAGTTGATGACAGATAGCAATCGTTGATGGGGAAATCTTGATAGTCTTTAGCGTGTCTGATAAAGCAGGAAGACTCGTCCAGCTGGGATGTGCAATTGCCTGGTTCATTTTGGTATTTTAGTGTCCTACAACTTCCAGCTGCAGGTAGCGTTGACCGTAAAAAAGATATCAGACACGGATCCCGCAAACTGGTGGTTGATGGACATTTTCTCGCGTGAATGGCATTAGCATTGTTGAATTCTTGGAAAGGAGACAAGCAATTGGATCCTAATATAGCTTCGTCAATAACAATGCCTAAATCGTTGCACAACACGCCGGCGAAGGCAGGGACTACGCGAGTGGAATTACTGTGATCAAATGTGGGTACACAAGCCAAGGTTTTAGGTCGTCCCATCATGGGGTAATTAACAGTCCATATTATATTGCAATCATCTTCTAATGAGTTCGCAAAGAGATCTTCATGGGCAGTCACTGCGGAGTGAAAATCAGGGGCGTTGGCGTTGATACCAATTCCAAAAGCGATTCCATTGTTGTCACAGCTGACACTGAAGAGAGAAGCGTTGGTTGTTATAGGAAATATTCCTGTTGTAGCTCCATCATAAAAAGTGTATGTGAGTAACGCTGTATCGGCAGCAAGGCTGCAGCTAAGCCAAGAACGATCAGTCCATCCACTCCTCTCCGCCCCACTGAGAAAGAATAACGCTTGTTTGCAGCCAGATGAAGGTCCTTGATTACGAGCGCTGGTCAAAATATCAATTGCTGCCTGAAATCCTACTTTCCAATCAACATGACCTTCCGGAAATACAGTTTTGTCGATAAATTCGGCTATTGCAGATTTGCTGCGAATATCTGTTAGCTGAATTGCACTGTTTGGATATCGTGTAGAATGTGTGTTGAATATAACTACAGTAAATTTGTCATTCGGCCCTGCGGTACTCAAAATGGCTATTGCGGCTGCCTTGATCTTATCTACGTAAGTGGAGTTTCTCAAACTTTCCTCTGATGCGTCGATGACAACGACAAAATCTTTTGGAGGCGAGTAGGAAGCAGTATACCAGCTTTGCATCCTAGCATCGTACGTATTATTTGAATTATTGAAGAATTTGGCGTGATCGTCGCATAGCCCTCCTACTTTAGGCCATGTAACCGAGGCACCAGTTCTATGGTCCCCGAGCAATTGTTGGGCTTGTGTGCTCCCTGTCCATTCACGCTGAGAAAATTTCACGAAGCCGCCCCCAGCAACTCTTCCAATGCATTGAAACTGAGTCCCATCCCATCCTCGGAAATCTTGACTTTGGTTGCTGAAGAAGATTTGAAACGAATCAAAATCTACTCCCAGACCATACCATATCGGAGAGGGTGTGCATGCAGGACAAGTACAAACATGTTGAGGATGGCAATACTCCTCCCATGTGACATTCATGCTTGCACGCAACATGTATGTCGACTCAACGTCCGATTTGATAGTCAGCAACTGGTTTTCGATCAATTTTTGAATTCCCTTAATCGATAATGTGCCTGCAGCAAGGGTATGAATATCGCTTGATGCCCACCATGAAGTAAAACTATCAGTCGAGCCGCATGTTTCATAGCTGACAAATGCATTGTCAAGATATGCTACTTTGGACTTGGTGCTACAAGTGGCGTTGACATAGCACCATTTGGCTGTGCAAAAATCAGGGGGGGCATCACCATCGCAATACGGTGCTGTGCCTTCATCCCATGCAGCACATTGGCTCAGACCATACTCTTTCGCACGACACACTCGTCCTGAGCCACCGGGGAGATGAAACCAATGACCGTCCAAGCATTCTCCATCGCCATCAACCAAGGTGCCGTCACGACTCGAGAACGGGTATGCCGAATCTTCCGTTAAACATTCGCATTGACCATTCGCGAATGAAAACACCCAGAAGAGTAGCAGCATCATCAAATCCGGTAATGTAGGCAACACTTTATAAGTATAGTTTCGGGTAGGAAAAAACTAAGCGCCAACAATTTACAGTATTGTATCATTATTCATTCTAGTCCACACCGACCAGGTAGACTCTAGATACAAGTTTCATTGAATCGATCGATCAATGAACATTCAAAAACAAACTTTTCAAAAAAAACGGTTGCTTGCAGTGCGTTGATACTCATGACGTATCGTACATCCACTAGGTTGATAGAGTAAATGTTCCAGATCCGAATTGACTGATTTCTAGGTCGTGATTAGAAAACGACCTGAAAGGATTTTCATTTTCGGGTCAATATAAAACAAGGTAAATTGCTTGGCCGTACACGTTTTGACTGGGAAGTGGTTACAAAAACGATAGAAATTCTTCCGAAGGCTTTAATTGAACGTAGATATTTCCTAGAATAATTAAAAATAATTAAACAAATGTTGGCTAGCCAGATTTCGCCCTAGAAGTTTCTCAACTTGTGTACAGACAAAGTTCTTTTCTGCCAGCAAGATAGTTGCGCTCCAATACCATCTGTTCAAGTTTCTTGATTTACCAGAGGCAACCGCTTTTCCTTCAATCCACGAAAATTCTCCTGTTCAAAGTTATTCAACTTTAGACTTTGTTATAACCTAGTATGATTTGGTTTTCAAATAGCTAGGCAAAGTCTAAACTAAAACTGATTGAAATTCGGGTTACACGTCTTCACAAAAGAATGCTAACTTGTGATTCTCGGGTGCTAGCTATTTTAGTTGATGCTGTTGCTACATGGTATGAACAAGTTACACCTTAGTTTCTTGTTTGAGAAACTCCTGGATTGATGAATAAATCGAATTCATTGTGGGTGTCTGAAATATCAGAAATGTTTCAAATGATCTAGAGTCTACTACGTTGTGGGGGGCTGACACACTTTGGTAAAAAAAGCACTTAAAAAATATATGGAGGTTCGAGTGAAGAAGGACGGCGTGGAGGTGGAAGTTGTCACTCTACCGATCAAGCCTATCTGGATAGTAGGTCGACAAGCTGAAAAATGTGATTTGGTTTTGACTCATGGTTCTCTATCGAGACAGCATTGCGCGTTGAATCTGTTGGATGCAGGTGCTTTGCAAGTGACAGATCTGGGTTCCTCCAATGGCACCACAGTTAACGGTGAAAAATTACAACCTAATGTGGGTGCCATTTTAAATGACAATGATGTGGTGGTGTTTGGAGAGAGCACACGCTCGTACCAGTTTAAAACCATCGTTTCAACAAAAGCAATTCTCAACGAAGAGTTGAAACTCGAAGGACATACAAAGGCTGTTTGCGCAGTGAGTGTGGACGTTAAAGGATCACGTTTTGTGACTGGTTGCTATGATTACCAGATCCGTTTGTTTGATTTTGGAGGTATGAAATCAACAGCGAGGCCATTTAAGGGCGTCATTGCCCAAGAAGGCTATCCGATATTGTCCCTTAGTTTCTCGCCTAGTGGCGGTCAATTCCTTGCAATTCCATCTTCGTCGCAGGGTATTTTGTTTACTCGGGAAGGAGATGAAATTACAAAGACGGCGATTGGAGATCCTTACCTTCGAGACGCCAGCAAACAGAAAGGACATGCTGGTTCACTTACATGCGGCGAATGGCATCGCTCTGAAAATAAACTTTTCATAACTGGTTCTGCGGATGGTACATGTCGCAGTTGGGATATAGATGGAAAACAAACTCTCATGGATAATCATATTATTTGCTCCGGTATATTTAAAACGTTTAGTAAGGGTACGGGGTTGTCACGCAATCAAGTGACTGCTTGTCATTGGGATGCTGGTAGAATTTTTACTGGTTGCTCAGATGGTACCATTCAGATATTTAATTTACGTGGTGGCAGTCACATAGGATTTATGAGCAGACCTTCGACGACAATAAGTACATTGGACAGCGGAGTATCTTGCGTTAAAACAAATGACTACCATTTAGGAATTAGGACCGCGAGTCATCTTCAAATGTGGGACACCAGATCGTTAAAAAAATCCGTTTGGGATATTGAAGATTTGAAAACGAGTTATTCTGAAACGAATTTTGATTTTAGCCCCGATGGCAAGTTGATGGTGACTGCAGGAGCGCATGAGGAGTTACTGTTTTGTGACACTGCAACCGGTGATATCGTTAATAAACGATCATTAGGCAGTAATGCGATAGTCGTGCAATGGCATAAGGGTTTGAACCAGTTATTTCTTGGGTGTGCCAATGGACAGGCTACGATTCTTTTTGATTATGAATCATCCAATAAAGGCGCCCTGAGTTGCGTGAATAGGTTTTCAAAAACCAGTGAAAATTTGTTCATGTCTTCGAATGGTTCTAGTATCAGTCATGACAAGATATTTCTTCCTAATGCTCTTCCAATGTATCGCATGGAGGAAGATTCCGTGAAGTCAGATGCAGAGATTAAACGTGCGGAATACATCAAGGCGCGAAAGAATCCTATAACGTCCAAGCAACCTAGTCGTGGTCCTTCTTTGCCAGGAGATAATTTTAAAGGGAAGAATTCTTTTTCCGCTCATGTGATGCAGGAAAGAATTGGGATCGTGGCTTCCAAACTAACGGAAGATCCGCGTGATTCATTGTTGCAACAGGCTCATAAAAAGTCTAAACTGGACTTTGGAACTACCAGTGTTTATCAGACAAAAACGTTGCTCGCAGAAAAAACCATGGAACAAGAGGAGCAGGAATTGCACGATAATAAAAACAACTGAAGATAGTTTATATTTTAATCAACGTCCGCGATTGACATCCCGAATGCATTGACGCATTGGGAATGTATCTTTTCCTGCTTGCTGAACAATTCGGAGTCGCTCTTTGGCTAATCTGTTAAAATCATCCAATTCATCTTGGGCTTGGGTTTCTAACCTTTTAGCTTGAAAAATAGATTCTCGCTTTTCTTCGAGTTCACGATCACGTTTTTCTGCTGCTTGGATAAGCAAAACCTGCTGGTGCTCTCGAGACTCTCGCTCCTCTGCCAAGAGTTCGAGTCTCTCATTGTGAGAAGCACCAACATTGTACGCCTTCCATCGGATTGCATGCTCTCGGTCTTTTTGTTCTTCCAATTCTTTTTCATTGCGTCGAAATTCAATCATATGTTTGCGAGAATCGTCAATAGTCTTTTCAAAAGCTACTCTACTTTCAGCTAATTTCATCAACTTTTCATTCTCGAGTAGTTTTGCTTGTGCTACATCACGATCCAGTCTGGAATTGTTGGCAGCATTTATCGCAGCGAGTCTTTTTGCTCCTTGCTCCACCATTTCGTTCCGTCGACGTTGCTTTTGTTCCGCTATTTTATTTTGCTGTTCCATTTGACGTTTTTTCAAATCTGCCTTTTGTCTTGCAAACTCTTCAATCTTTGCATCTTCTTCCATATCTTTGGCTTTGGCTATATCCCGACCTTTTTCGAGTTCCTTATTAGCATTGGCCGTATCTGTATTTGCCTGTTGGATCAGCATGGCTCTATCACGGAGCTTCTGCTTAGCCATCTCCTCGTCAGCCTTTGCCTGATCGATAAGTCTCTCCCCTTCCTTTCGATTTTCTTCACGTTCCACTTCGCGACGTTCTCGCAATTGAGCTAGTTGCTCTTGTTGGACCCTTGTCACCATCTTTGCCGTCGCCATCCTTTCATCGGCTTCCTTGGTCTCACGTGCAAGCATTTTGGCCGCTCGTTGTTTATCTTGCTCCAAGAATTGAAGTTCCCATGTTGCTTCGCATGCCTTAATCTTTTGGTTTAACTCGTCATTTAATGCTCGACTGTGCAAACAATCACTAAGCAACTCTGCAGAAGCCAGACGTTTCGCTTTGTCAGTTTGCTTGTAGATCGCTTTGGTTGCATATTGTATTTTGTCTCTACGTTCTGCTGTTCGACGTGCATCTTCAATTCTGTCATTCTCCACTCGAACCTCCTCTTCTTTGGCGATTCTTGCGTAGTAGGCCTTCTCTTTACTGTGACGCTGTGCTTCCAATGTATCTGGCCAAGTCCTCATTCGGGCTTGAGACAATGCTTTCTTCTCTTCTTTCTCACGATGCGCTTTTGTTTTCTCCTTCGGTGCTACCATGCTTTGTATCTCAGCCAACCGGCTTTCATGGATACGTCTCACCATTCTTTGCTGTATGTATTCCAACGGATCTAATTGTTTTTTAAAACACAACCCAAATTTTCCTGTAAAAATATATTTGATACTATTGCAGACATATTTGGTAGGTATGCGAGATCATTTTGGTGATACAGAGAGAGGAACATCAATGTATAAAGTATTTTTAAATACTTTAGTAGCTACTTCATGGAACGCGTTTGCAGG
>Ga0105055_10011341_pt1 | contig 11017 bp, 8 predicted proteins | sample BON03_FD_78090 | JGI IMG/M metagenome (GOLD analysis project Ga0105055, IMG submission 78090) | Freshwater microbial communities from Lake Bonney liftoff mats and glacier meltwater in Antarctica - BON-03 | ecosystem: Environmental > Aquatic > Freshwater > Ice > Glacier meltwater | place: Lake... | reverse complement strand
TTCGTTACTCACGCTGCTGCAGATTTCCCCGCGCCCGCGCAACAGCGGCCCATTGTGATCGGCTTTGGCCCCTGCGGCATTTTGGCGGCCTTGTTGCTGGCACAAATGGGCCTCAAACCGCTGGTGCTGGAACGCGGGCAAGCCGTGCGCCAGCGCACGCAGGACACCTGGGGCTTTTGGCGCAAGCGGAGTTTGAACACGGAATCGAATGTGCAATACGGCGAGGGTGGCGCGGGCACCTTCTCGGATGGCAAACTGTATAGCCAGGTGAAGGATAAGCGACACCTGGGCCGCAAGGTGATGAGCGAGTTCGTCGCAGCCGGTGCGCCGGAAGAAATCCTCTACGTGAGCAAACCGCATATCGGCACCTTCAAGCTGGTGACGATGGTGGAAAAAATGCGTGCCGAGATTATTCGACTCGGCGGCGAGATACGCTTCGGGCAGAAGGTGGAGGCCCTGTTACGCGACATTGACGGCGAGGGCGACGGACAGGTAAGAGGTCTTATTACCAGCGACGGCGAAACGATAGAGAGTAAGCACATCGTGCTGGCGATCGGCCACAGCGCACGCGATACGTTTCAAATGGTGCTGGATGCCGGCGTTTTCATCGAACCCAAACCGTTCTCCATTGGCTTTCGTATCGAGCACCCGCAGTCGGTTATCGACGAGGCCCGTTTCGGCGATAACGCCGGTCACCCGCTGCTGGGCGCGGCGGATTACAAGCTGGTTCACCACTGCAAGAGTGGCCGCAGCGTCTACAGTTTTTGCATGTGTCCCGGCGGCACTGTGGTGGCGGCAACTTCGGAAGAGGGGCGCGTGGTGACCAACGGCATGTCACAGTATTCGCGTAATGAGCGCAACGCCAACTCGGCCATCGTCGTTGGCATCAACCCTGAGGAAGATTATCCGGGACATGCGCTGGCGGGTATTGATCTACAGCGCGAGCTGGAGTCACTGGCCTACCGCATGGGCGGTGAGAATTACAACGCCCCAGCGCAACTGGTCGGTGACTTTCTAAAGGACAAACCCTCGACCGCATTGGGCGCTGTGGTGCCATCCTATCAACCTGGTATCACGTTGACAGATTTATCCGACGCGCTGCCGGATTTTGCCATTGCCGCCATCCGCGAAGCGCTACTCGCCTTCGACAAGCAGATCAAGGGATTTGCGATGGACGATGCAGTGCTGACTGGCATCGAAACCCGAAGTTCTTCACCGATTTGTATCCGTCGCGGAGGAGATTTTCAGAGTGTGAACACACGGGGCTTGTATCCGGCGGGAGAAGGAGCGGGTTATGCGGGTGGCATATTGTCGGCGGGGATTGACGGAATTAAGGTGGCCGAGGCGTTGGCGTTGGATATTCTTGGCCTGCCGGAGGGCTGAGATAGGGGTGACCTTACAGCCGTGATCGTGAGCAGGCTCAAATGAGTGCCCTGCGAAGTGGCCGGTATTCCCCCCCCCAAAGAGAACAGACGCCGGGGCAGTTATACCGGGACGCCAGAATCCCACGCTGAATTGGGTCGCCATAGGGCCTCTAGCGCTGTGTCAGCGATTGTCCACTGCGCTGTCACAGCTGTATCGGGGAGAATCTATAGCGTTGTATCCGCCATGCGAATTCTTGTTCAGGCAGACACCGCTAGTGCCTGTACGGTTATCGGTTGCAGTTTTGCTGCATGCTCCGCCTTGCTGCTGCTTCTTTCGGCGTGAACCCACACGCCGCCATCCGGGTCCTTGATGATGTCGCCGACGCCGCCGGGGATAAAGATACCGAGCTCCGTGGGTTGGTGTGAAAACATTGATACTGAAGGCATTTCCATGCCCTCAAGAGTATCCATCACGGCATTCGCATCGAAATCAAAGTGACCAATCACTTCGCGGGTCGTACCGACGTGCGGCGCAAACGCCTGGTCCAGCTCCAGCAACTGCACGACGCGGTGTTTCAACCCGGCGGCATCCAGCTCGTTGTCCATGTGGTCGTCAACCCATTGCAGCGCCACTTGTTTGACGCAGGCATAGGTGCGCTCGGGGTAGGTGTAGGAGGTTACAAACAGCTCCTCGCGGAATTCGTACACGCCCATTTTTTCAGCGGCGTTCAGGCCGGGAATCTCTTCACTGAACTCAACACACAAGGCGTACAGGATCGCGCGCATCATGCCGGCTACCGGAACAGACTCATCAAGGGCGAGATAGCGCAGCGTCAGCGGCATCATATAGCCGCGACTCATCAACAGGTGTGCAGTGATCAGGAAGTAGCCTTCCAGGCCTTCAGCAATGGGGAAAGTCATGCAACCCACTACGTATTCGCCCTTGGCTTTGCCATAACCGGCAACGGGGAGGGTTTCTATCTTGTACTCCTCGCGCTTGTCGTAAAATTCGGTGCCGGGCAGCAGGGTGTATCCAAAAATATTGATGGTGGGGAATACGGCGAACAGCCGGTCGAGGTTTGTTTCAAAGCTGGCGAGATTATCACCGACCAGCCCCCAGATCAGTTCGCAGGCGATGGGCACTCTGGCCTTGGCCATCTCGCGGGCGATGGGCTCGTACTTGTTCGCGTCCATGTTGGTTCGGTGACATAGTTCCAACGCCAGCGGAGTGAGGGTTTGCAGAGCGAGGTGGTAGTGCGGCAGCAGATTGTTTTCATGCAGCAGCAGCACGATTTCCTGCGAGCGCGGGCCGTGCTTTTTGGACCAGGATGTGGCGAAGGTGTTGGGCAGACCGGTGCGTTGCTTGATTTCACATAGCACCTTGGCCTTTTCTACATCTTCCTTCAGAGCGCCAAAGTTGGAATCGGTGAGCCAGATATTCTTGATGCCCGCGTCCACGATGAAGTTCCAGTCGTGACGAATTCTGTCCACGGAGAACGACAGCATCTTGGTGCCGATGGCGCCAGTCCCCCACTCGCAAAAAGCGCACTTGTAAGGGCAACCGCGGCTCGTTTCATACGCGATACAATCATAGGGTTTGCCTTCGCTATCCAGCAGGCTAATGACATTCAGCGGTGACGGCAGCAGATTCAGGTTGCGAAAACGGGGGCGCTCGGCGGTAGTGATCATTTCGCCGTTTTCGATAAAGGCGAGCCCCGCTACGGCGTGCCATTCCGGGGGGCCGGCGGCATCCAGGAAATCAGTAAAGGTTGCTTCGCCTTCGCCTAACACGACGATATCCACTGCTTCGGAAAACAGGTAATCGGCGGCTTTTTGTACATGCGGACCGCCCACGACTATTAATAGTTGTGGGCACAGGTCTTTAACCTGCCGCATCAGGTCGAGGAATTCAGCGGCGTTCCAGGTGTAAACGGAGAAGCCCATGATAGGCAGCAAACCCTCTGCAACGGCGGTCTGAGCGCGCGGTAATTCATCCTGCTGCCACTGCGCCAGCCATTGTGGGATTCTCTCCGGATGATTGACGAAGTGCACCAGCTGGATATCCACATCATCCGGATTCTTGCCCAGTTCCTGATAGTACGCCTTCAGGCCGCCCGTGGTCATGGGCGCGGCGGGGAAGGTGTCGGAGTCCAGAGATAAAAGCCAGATGGGACGCTGCATAGTCATTGAATCCAGGAAGGCGTGAGGCAACAGTATCCTAAACAACGTCGGTAATGTTAGCGACTTTTTCTATCCTTATATAAAGTAGGTGTATTTCGCTCCGGATTCTGCGCGCAGAGCTCGATGCTCGATAGCACTAGAAATATATCTTTGCCTTGTTGAACCCTATTTCTTTCAACAGCAGAACAATATGTCCCAAATCAGTTGATGAGAGCACAGTATCGTTTTCATACGCGAGCATAAAAGATTTTGCTTCGTGCGTGTACAACAGGACAATGTATTCCTCTATGTCACTCGGGTTTCTTCTGATTTCTATTAGATCGAATCCGTCGTTGTGTAGCACTGTCTTTGCGTCTGAAATTTTCATAACGGCTTTTGATTCAATTGAACTGATGAATGGCTTCGTCCGGTGTTGCGGAATTGGTGTCCTGAGCTTTGGCCAATACAACATGATGCCCGGAATCACCAGTGCCACAATCAGGCTCGCACCGGCAATGATCGCCGTGTAGAGGCCCTACCCCGCTGGCTATTGCAATGCCATGGCCGTTTCTTACGACAGGCGTTCTTTGAAATCCGCATAGCCAAATTCCCGCACGATCTCCAGTTCATCGGTGTTGGAATTCCACAACAAAATTGAGGGTAATTTGGTGCCATTGAAGGTGCTGGTCTTGACCATGGTGTAATGCGCCATATCGCTAAATACCAGCCGCTGCCCGACCTGTAAGGGCTCCGCAAAACTGTAGTCGCCCATAACGTCGCCTGCCAGGCAGGTGAGACCGCCGAGCCGGTAGGTATGCGCCAATTCTCCTGGCATGGCCGCGCCGAGAATGTCGGCGCGGTAGGGCATCTCCAGCAGGTCTGGCATGTGACAAGTGGCTGAGGTATCCAGCATGGCTTGGTCCAGCCCATTCCATCCAAGATCTAGCACTTCGCTCACGAGTACTCCGGTGCCGATTGCCACGGCCTCGCCTGGTTCGAGATACACCTGCACATCATAACGACTGGCAAAATCGCGAATGCATGCAATCAACGCGTCTGTTTGATAATCCGGATGCGTAATATGGTGACCGCCGCCAAAATTGACCCACTCCATATCGCTCAGCAAATGTCCGAACTTTTGCTCCACTGCCTGCAGTGTCCGTTGCAGTGGCGGAAAATCCTGCTCGCAAAGCGTGTGGAAATGCAGACCGCTGATGTGTTCCAGGGTACTCTCATCGAGGTGCGATAGAGGAATACCCAGCCGTGAGCCGGGCGCGCAGGAATCATAGATCGCAACTGTGCCCTCGGAGTGTTAGGGATTGATGCGCAGTCCGAACTTCAACGAAGGCCTACGCTCCCGCGCCGCGAGCGCCATTGGGCGAAAGCGCAGCCACTGCGCGCAGCTATTAAAGACCACATGATCGGCAATTCCCAGAATATCCTCTATATCGCTTTGCGTATACGCCGCGCTGAATACGTGCACCTCACCGCCGTAGCACTCGCGACCCAGTCGCGCCTCGTGCAGGCCGCTGGCGCAAGTGCCGCTCAGGTGGCTGGACACCAGCGGTGCCAGCCGCCACATCGAGAACGCTTTAAGTGCCGCGAGGATTTTTGCGCCGCTGGCATCGGCCACCTGGTGAAGAATCTGCAGGTTGCGCTCCACCGCGACTTCGTCCACCACGAAACAGGGCGTTGGCAGGCGCGCCAGATCGAGCTTTGAGAAATCCGTGAATTGCATTCTTGTGTGTCCGTTGCCTTAGCCGGGTGCAACGTCGAGGCGGAAATCGGGGTTAAGCTCGATGACTGTCCAGGGCAGGCCATAGCGGTTCATGTCCTCCATGAAAGGATCGGGGTCACACTGCTCGACATTCCACACGCCGGGCTGGCGCCACTTGCCCTGCAGAATCATTTTGGCGCCAATGACTGCCGGTACGGCGGTGGTATAGGAAATCGCCTGCGACTGTACTTCCTGGAAGCAGCTTTCATGATCGCAGATATTGTAGAGATACATCACTTTCTCAAGGCCGTCCTTTACGCCGCGCACAATACAGCCAATGCAGGTTTTACCTTTGGTGCGTGGTCCCAGCGTTGAGGGATCGGGCAGCAGATGCGCAAGGAACTGGATAGGCACAATGGATTGCCCCTGGAATTCCACCGGCTCGATGCCTGTCATGCCGACATTCTCCAGCACTTCCAGATGCTTGAGGTAGTTGCTGGAAAAGCTCATCCAGAACTGAGCGCGCCTGAGGCTGGGAAAGTGTTTGGTCAGCGACTCCAGTTCCTCGTGATACATGCGGTAGATGTTGAAGGTGCCGATATCTTCCGGACAGGTGTAGCTCGCCTTGGTGGACATGGCGGGCGTAGTGACAAACGCGCCGTTCTCCCAGTGCCGACACTCGGCGCTCACTTCGCGGATATTGATTTCGGGGTTGAAGTTGGTGGCGAAAGGATAGCCATGGTCACCGCCGTTGACGTCGATAATATCCAGCTCATGAATGTCGTCGAAGTAATGCTTGGCGAGGTAAGCCGTGAACAGGTTGGTGGCGCCCGGATCAAAACCGCTGCCGAGAATTGCGGTTAAGCCGGCATCCGCGAAGCGCTGCTGGTAGTCCCACTGCCAGCGATACTCGAATTTGGCAGTCTCTCTGGGCTCGTAGTTGGCGGTATCGAGATAGTGCACGCCGGCCTCCAGGCAGGCGTCCATAATGCTCAGATCCTGATACGGCAGGGCGACGTTGATCACCAGTTCAGGGCGTTCCTTTTTGAGCAGTGCAACCAGCTCGGGTACGTTGTCGGCATCCACCTGCGCGGTGCGGATAGGGCGACTCAGTTGCGCGGCAATCGCCTTGCACTTGGCTTCTGTGCGGCTCGCCAGCACGATCTCGGTAAACACATCAGTCAATTGCGCGCACTTGTGTGCCACTACGCCGCCGACGCCGCCGGCGCCGATTATCATTACCTTGGACATGGTTGCGTCCTCCTCATGGTGCGTCTGGTTTTGTTTATTTACTCATGCTCGAAGTAGGTGTATCCGTGCAGGCTTTCCTTGAATGCTCGTAGAATAGCCTGACGCTGCGCAATGCTGATTTTACCACTGCGCACAGCCTCTTCCGCGATCAGTCGGAATTGTTCCTGCATCTTTTTGGGTTCGTATTCCACATACTTGAGCACATCGAAGATACTGTCACCCTGAAATTCGCGCACAAATTCGAAAGTTCCGTCGGGATTCACTGCCACATTCACCACGTTAGTATCGCCAAACAGGTTGTGCAGGTCGCCCAGAGTTTCCTGATACGCACCGACCAGGAACACTCCGAGGTAGTAATCCTCGCCCGGTTTCAATTCGTGCAGGTTCAGCGTGCGGCTGATCCCCTCTGGTGTAGAAAAACGATCAATCTTGCCGTCACAGTCACAGGTCAGGTCTGCCAGTACGGCGGATCGGGTCGGCTCCTCAGTCAGTCGATGAATGGGCATGATGGGGAATACCTGATCAATTGCCCACATATCCGGAAGCGACTGAAACAAGCTGAAGTTGCCGTAATAAATATCCGATAATAGTTCGGGTAGGTTCTCAAGCTCAGGCGGCACCCTACTGAGACCAGGCAGTATAGCGGCGATACGTTGCAGCACTGCTAAATAGAAGTTTTCGCCGAGTGCGCGCTCGCGCAGCGTCGCCTGCCCGTGATGAAATTCTTCGCGAAGTTCATCGCGGTAGAAGAGCGCGTCGTTGTAGCATTCCTGGAAATTCTGCTCACCGACAATGCCGAGAACAGATTGCAGGTTGATCAGGTTGTCGCTGCACGCTTCTGGCAATGACTCAGGTAGTACGCCGGGCTTGCTATCGCGCACATCGAGGATGTTAAACAGCAGCATGGATGAATACGCCACAGTCGCGCGGCCCGACTCGGTGACAATGATCGGGTGGGGTATCTCTAACGGGTCCAGTGTTTCGCAGATGCTCTCGACGATATTGGTGCAGTACTCATGCAGCTGATAGTTCATGCTATGGGTGCTATTGGTGCGTGCGCCTTCGTAGTCAACCGCCAGGCCACCACCGAGGTCCAGGTAGCCCATAGGCGCGCCTTCCTGCACCAGGCCAGCATAAAAACGGCAGGCGTCCAGTACCCCGCTGCGCACATTACGGATATTGGGGATTTGCGAACCCAGGTGGCAGTGTAGAAGTTGCAAGCAATGCAGCATCCCGGCGGTGCGCAGCTCATCCACAATCGTAATGAGGGAGTCTGTAGAAAGACCAAATATCGAACGGTCGCCGCTGTCTTGGCTCCAGTATCCGTCGACCACCACACTGTTTTTGATGCGTACCCCAATCAGGGGTTCGACGTTCAAGGCGCGGCTGCGTTCAATCAGTAGCGGCAATTCGGTCAATGACTCCAATACAAAAAAGCAAGCGATACCCATCTGCCTTGCATAGAGACCCAAATCGATGAACTCAGCATCTTTGTAGCCGTTGCAGACAATCAGGCTCTCCTGATCGCGCAGCTGCGACAGGGCAATGATTAACTCTGCCTTGCTGCCCGCCTCAAATCCGTGATGATAGCGGCGCCCGTAGTCGGCGATTTCCTCGATCACATGGCACTGTTGGTTAACCTTGATCGGGAATACGCCGCGATAACTATTCTTGTAGCCACCTTGCTCAATAGCCAGCGCAAAGGATTCATTGAGCACTTTAATGCGGTGGTCCAGTAGATTACGGATGCGCAATACCGCCGGCATGTGCAGGCCGCGCGCCCGCATGCCAAGCACGATATCCATAATGGAGACAACAACCTGATGATCGCCGAAGTCGACGTTAACCTGCGCCTCTCCCTGCTCGGATAGATTGAAATACCCTGCGCCCCAGGTGTTAATGCCATACAACTCTGCGCTGCGTGCACTGCTCCAGTCAGCAGGTGCGCCTGGAGATAGTGTATTGTCGGGCAGCGTGTCCAGCATGATAGTTTCAACTTCCTTTGCAGATTACTGGCCGGCACTCGCTAGTGCCGCGCCAAGCCACTAACGTTCAGCGTTATGCTGTGGGCGATGTTGTCGCGACTAAAACAGCATAAAAGAAATATGACAAATCAGAGTGCTGCCGAACACACTACTAACAGTCGTTCAGTTGAACGCAATGACGGGGTTTAGTTTGGAAAAAGCGAAAGGCGGCCAAAAACAACACCAGTACGACTCCTCTCAGGCTCAGTCATATACTGCCCCGAGATAGGTTCGATCTCAGAGGCAGTGCAGGGATTCGAGTATCATAAATACGCTATAGTAATAGAACAGTACTGGAGTCTATTGCAGACGAACCAGAAAACAAGCAATTTCTTCGAAGTTGAATACGGCCATAAGCAGGGCGCTCTGCACCTGCGCGGTAATATTCCCATCTTTTAGTGTGTAAACAATGAATTAGTACCATTGAGCGCCGGATTGACGCGGGCGTAGTATGACGTGGTAACAACCACATCTCCCAAGGAGAATACGAATGCGCAATACCCTACTGATTTTGTTAGTCACGCTGGCTAGCTCATCCGCCTTCGCCCAGTCCAAGGACTGCGGTGAATTGAAGGCTGAAATCGACGCCAAGATTACCGCCAGCGGCGTGAGTAGCTTCACCACGACGATTGTCGACAAAGATGCCGCTGAAGACGGCAAGGTTGTGGGTGCCTGCGGCGGAGGCACTAAAAAGATCGTCTACAAGCGCGGCTAGAGCCGTCGCGTGGTATCCGCAGCATCCGCGTGGGAGCATCGGAACCCCGACCACGTCCTGAAATTTGTAGCCGGAGGGTTACAGTTTCAGGAAATTCTGATATAAGTTTCCCATCTACTACATAGGACAAAAAATGGGCATTATCAGAGCGTTTTTCATCCTATTGCTTTTGCTTCCTTCCCTGACGCTTCACGCCTCCAACTTTCCCCGTCCGGCAGCATTGGAACCCGCTGTTCAGTTCTGGATCAAGGTCTATACCCAGGTGTCGACCAATCAGGGCTATGTGCATGACAACGAAGTCTTGTCAGTGGTGTACGAAGTCGTCGATTTGTCGCCGAACGCCAGTCGAGAAGTCCGTAACCAACATATCGATGTCGCTATGCAACGCGTCCGCGTTGCCCTGAACAGTCTGGGGAATGGCAAGCGTAGCGACTTGAATGCAACAGAGTCCGCAGTGTTGTTGTCCTGGCCTGCGGGAACGCCCTCCAAAACCTTTACGCAAGCCGCTGGGCGCGTGCGCTTTCAGACCGGCCAATCCGACCGTTTCAAAGAAGGACTGGCGCGCTCCGGGCAATGGAGGCAGCATATCCACGAGGTGCTGAATCATTATAACCTGCCACTCGAACTGGATGTACTGCCGCATGTGGAGTCATCGTTTAACCCCTCTGCTTACTCCAAGGTGGCCGCCGCCGGAATGTGGCAGTTTATGCCAGCCACAGCGCGCGAGTACATGCGCGTTGATAATGTAATCGATGAGCGTATGGACCCTTTTATCGCCACGGACGCTGCGGCCAGATTGCTCAAGACCAACCTCAGGGTAACGGGCACCTGGCCGCTGGCCCTAACCGGATACAATCACGGGGCAGGTGGTATCTCGCGCGCTGCAAAAGCAATGGGCACCACCGATATCGACGTGATCGTATTCAAGTATAAGGGGCCAGCTTTCGGGTTCGCCTCGCGCAATTTTTACGCTACGTTCCTGGCGGCGCTGGAGGTAGATCGCAATCCAGGTCGCTATATTGGTCGGGTGCAGATCGAGAACGCCACCAACTACGATGTATTGACGACGCAAGAGTACGTGTCAGCCCAAGCACTCGCCAGACAGGCTGGAATCAGCATTGAGGAGCTTAAGCGGCACAACCCGGCCTTGCGGGAACCGGTTTGGCAGGGCGAGAAATACATTCCCAAAGGCTACCCGATTCGAGTGCCCGCCTCCCAGTTGGCCCTGCCGCTGGAGCAGGCTGTGGCATCACTGTCCGGGGATGCACGCGTGAGTCAGCAGAAGCCTGATCGCCAATACCGCATCGCGGCCGGTGATTCTCTCTCCACGATTGCACAGCGTTACGGCACCTCGGTATCGAACCTGATGGCGCTTAACGGCTTGCGCAATCACTCTATTCGCTCGGGCCAGGTCTTGATCCTGCCAGGGGCAGCGCAGCATCAGCCTTTGACAGCCGCACAGGTGGCAAGTACGCGTGCTCGCCTCGCATCGGGGAAGCCGCAAGAGTATGTGATCCGCACGGGTGATTCACTGTGGAGCATCGCTCAGCGCTTTAATGTTTCCACTCAGCAGTTGGCGGCGTGGAACGCTATTTCCTACAAGAAACCCATTCAGCCGGGCCAGAGGCTGAAAATTGCGAGCGCCGGTTAGGATCGCCTGCGCATCTAATAGCATTCCTTTAAGTGACGAGACCGGCGCCAAAACGAGTAGGGCTTTCGGGGACACGCCGTAAATATCCATGTAGGCTCGCTTTGCGGATGGCCGCCCCGCGGATGGCCGCCCCGC
>Ga0105055_10011339_pt1 | contig 11018 bp, 10 predicted proteins | sample BON03_FD_78090 | JGI IMG/M metagenome (GOLD analysis project Ga0105055, IMG submission 78090) | Freshwater microbial communities from Lake Bonney liftoff mats and glacier meltwater in Antarctica - BON-03 | ecosystem: Environmental > Aquatic > Freshwater > Ice > Glacier meltwater | place: Lake... | reverse complement strand
ATCACTATGTACATCACTATGTATATCACTGTCTATCTCACTATTCAGCCCGAGTCAGGAGCTATCAATGTCACTGGATAAAAAGCAATTTCTACAGGCCTATCGCACCATGCGCACCATTCGCGATTTTGAGTATCGGGTGAGTGACGAATTCGGCAAGGGCAATATTCCAGGCTTCTTGCATCTCTATGCCGGGCAAGAAGCTATCGCCACGGGCATGTGTATGAATCTCGACGATGATGATTACATTGTCAGCACGCATCGTGGCCACGGTCACTGTATTGCCAAGGGCGGTGATGTTGGCGCCATGATGAAAGAGATTATGGCCAAGCAGGGCGGCAGCTGTGCCGGTAAAGGCGGCTCCATGCATATCGCTGCAGTAGAGAAGGGCATGCTGGGTGCCAACGCAATCGTCGGTGGTGGTCCGCCGCTGATTGTGGGCGCGGCGCTGTCCGCCAAAACGCTGGGCACAGACCGCGTCGGTGTGTCCTTCACCGGCGACGGTGGTTCCAACCAGGGCACCACGTTTGAAGCTATGAACCTGGCGGTTGTGTTGCAGGTGCCGGCTATTTTTCTGTTTGAGAATAACGGCTACGGCGAGGGGACTGCTGCGGGCTATGCGGTCGGCTCAAAAGATATTGCCAGTCGTGCGGCAGCGTTCGGTATGCCCGCATTAAAAGTGGATGGCGCCGATATCTTCGCAACCTACGAGGCCTGTAAAAAGGCCGTGAAACACTGTCGCAGCGGCAAGGGGCCAATCGCCATTGAAGCCACTATCACGCGTTTTCGCGGCCACTTTGAGGGCGATGCCCAGGCCTATCGGGGCAAGGGTGAAGTCAAGCGACTGATGAAAGACATGGACTGCCTGATCATTGCCACTGCCAACGCCATCAAGAAGAAGCTGGTAACAAAAGCCGAGCTGACCAAAATAGATAAAGAGGTGGCCGAGTATATCGACGTGGCCGCCAAAGCCGCATTGGCCGCGCCCGGTCCGGATGTGTCCGAGTTGTTGACCGATGTCTACAGCTCTGCGTATTGAACCTCAAGCCCCAGAACAGCGTGTTAACGCAGACAGCACCCGGAGTGAATAAGTAATGCCAATCAAGACCTACAGACAGGCCATTAACGAAGCGATGGCGCAGGAGATGCGCCGCGACAGCACGGTCATCGTGATCGGAGAGGACGTCGCGGGGGGCGCCGGCTGTGACGGTGATCGCGACGCCTACGGCGGTGTTATGGGTGTTACCAAGGGACTGTTCCCGGAGTTTGGCGAGAGCCGCGTGATCGATACGCCGATTACCGAGTCCGCCATTATGGGCGCTGCGGCCGGTGCCGCGCAGACCGGTTTGCGACCCATTGCAGAATTGATGTTCATGGATTTTCTGGGCGTGTGTTTCGACCAGATCTACAACCAGGCAGCAAAGTTCCGCTACATGTTCGGCGGCAAGGCGCAGTGTCCGATGGTGGTGCGCACCATGGCTGGCGCTGGCCTGCGCGGCGGAGCGCAACACTCGCAAAACCTCACGCAGATGGTAACGATGGTGCCTGGCCTGAAAGTGGTCTGCCCTACCAACGCCTACGATGCCAAAGGTCTGCTGATTACCGCGATACGCGACAATGACTGCGTCATCTTTGTGGAGGATAAATTCCTCTATGAGACCAGTTGTGAAGTGCCGGACGAGATGTACACCATCCCCTTCGGCGAAGCCAATTTCCTGCGTGAAGGCACCGATGTCACCATCGTGGGGATATCCTATTGTGTAAACAAAGCGCTTGCGGTCGCTGATCGACTGGCTGCCGAGGGCATCAGCTGTGATGTTATCGATCCGCGCACCACCTCGCCGCTGGACGAAGAGGCCATCATCGAAAGCGTCGAGACTACCGGGCGACTGGTGATCGTTGATGAGATGACCCCGCGTTGCGGGATCGCGGCCGATATCTCCAGCATTATCGCCGAGAAAGCCTTCGGCGCGCTGCGCGCCCCCATCCGCAAAGTCACTGCAGCCCACTCGCCGATTCCCTTTGCGCCGGCGCTGGAAGACGCCTGGATGCCACAGGAAAGTGATATTGAGGAAGCCGTGCGCTTTGTGTTGGGGTACAAGCGATGAATACACTGCATGCCCTCACTGTGCCCAAGTGGGGAATGTCCATGGAAGAGGGCGAGATCACTGAGTGGCGCGTTGCGGTAGGTGACAAAATTGCGGTGGGCGATGAGCTGGTCGATATTGAAACCTCAAAAATCGTCAATGCGGCAGAGAGTGCAGTTGCCGGCACATTGGTGCGCATCGTGGGTGATGTCGGCCAGACGTTAAAGGTGGGTATGTTAATGGCGGTGGTGGCCAGTGGTGAAACCAATGACGCTGCCATTGATGAGTTTATCGCGGCGTTTGTGCCCGCTGCAGCGGGCGCTGCACGCGCGCAGCCTGCGGGCACCCAAGCGCCACCACCTCCCGCTGCGGCAGTGCCCCAGGTTGCACACGCGCTGCCGGATGCGCCTGTGCAGCCTGCCGCCGCTGCCCCGAATGCATTGTCGCAGGGCCCGGACGATGCAGAGGTGAAAGCCTCTGTCGTGGCGCGCCGTATTGCCCGCGCGCACAATATCAACTTACACAATGTGGGAGCCACTGGTCGCAACGGGCGCGTCTCCAAGGCCGATGTTGAAAAAGCGGGCGGTATTCGTGTAGTTGCTGAGGCCGATGAAGCTGCGGTCGGTGGAGCATCTGCTAGGCAGGAACCGAGGCGTTCGACTGCCGATGATGCCCATATAGCGTCAACGCCGGTCGCCCGGCGGTTGGCGCGCAGTCTCAATATCAACCTCAATGATGTGACGGGAACCAGCAGACGCGGTCGCGTCAGTAAAGAAGATGTGGAACGCGCCGCCATCGCCGCGACGGGTCTTGCGTACTACACCGAAACCAAACACAGCAGCATGCGCAAAACCATCGCCGCTCGACTGTCTGAGTCCAAGCAGACTATTCCGCACTACCGCGTCAGTGTGGACATTGAGATTGATAGCCTATTGCAGCAGCGCGCCTACATGAATGGCACACTGGGACACAAAATCTCAGTGAACGATTTTGTGATCAAAGCCTGTGGCGGCGCACTGACGCAAGTTCCCCAAGTGAATGTGCAGTACTCACAGGATGTTATTCGCCAGTTTGACCAGGCCGATATTTCCGTTGCTGTGGCAGTGAAGGGTGGGCTGATCACGCCGGTGATTCGCAATGTCGGCGCTAAGGGCCTGCCGCAAATCGCAGCTGAATCCCGCGATCTGGCACACCGCGCTCAGGTGGGCACGCTGGGCGTTGATGAATTCACCGGCGGTACGTTCAGCATCTCCAACCTGGGGATGTTTGGAGTCGATCAGTTCGACGCCATTATCAACCTGCCGCAGGCGGCCATTCTCGCGGTTGCGGCCGGTGTCAAAAAGCCAGTGGTGCGTGGCGATAGTATTGTTGTCGCCACGGTCATGCGCGTGTCGCTGTCGGCGGATCATCGCGCGATAGACGGCGCAGTCGCGGCGCAGTTCCTGCAGTCTGTGAAGGGTTTTCTGGAGAATCCGGCGTCGATGCTGATCTAGTGCGTTGCTGAGGAAAATCCGTCGGAAAAGTGAGAGAGAACACTATGGGAAACGCAGTACCTATCGCCGAGGGTCTTTTTACATGGCCCGCAGCCAAACCAGCGTTGCTGGCCAGTCGCTGTCAGAACTGCGGCATCGCCAGTTTTCCCGCCGCGCAATCCTGTATGGCGTGCTCGGGGCAGGATGTCGTTATAGAAGAGCTGCCAGGACGCGGTACGTTATGGACGTGGACTGTTCAGCAGTTTATGCCCAAGACACCGTATCGCAGTAACGAGACACCGGAAACTTTCAAGCCCTACGGCGTCGGTTATCTGGAACTGCCCAATGGTGTGCGTGTAGAGGGTCGCCTGACCGAAAACGATCCGCAGAAACTGCATATTGGCATGGCCATGGATGTGGTGTTCAAGACTTTTCGCACAGAAGACAATGGCGACGAGGTCATTAACTTCTTTTTCCAGCCCGTCGCATGATTGTGCGAGATAGCGAACGAGAGAAACAGTAATGGACGTAGCAATAGTTGGTATCGGAATACACCCGTTTGGGCGCACTCCGGCGCGCACCGGTTTGCAGCAGGGCGCCTATGCCGCGCGCCTCGCGCTGCAAGATGCGGGTATCGAGTGGCGCGATATTGAATTTGCCTTTGGCGGCAGTGCCAGCTCTGGTAGCGCCGATGCACTGGTCAACGAGTTGGGCCTCACGGGCATTCCCTTTATTAATGTAGCCAACGGCTGTGCTACCGGGGGCAGTTCGTTGATCTCCGCCTTTAACGCGATCAAGTCTGGTGAGTACGATATTGGCATGGTGTCGGGTTTCGACAAGCACGACCGCGGCGCCTTTAGTGCAGACCCCAAGGACTTGGGTATTGGCGCTTGGTACGGCGAGGTGGGAATGATGCTCACCACGCAGTTCTTTGCGATGAAAATCCAGAAGTATATGCACGACTACAATATCACTAACGACACGCTGGTCAGGGTATCCGAGAAGGCCTTTATCAACGGCTCAAAAAATCCCAACGCCTGGCGGCGTGAACCGATCAGTGCCGAGCAGATTGCCACATCAATGATGGTAAACGACCCGCTGACCAAGTTTATGTTTTGCTCGCCGTCCGAAGGCGGCGTGGCACTGGTGCTGTGCCGTGCGGATCACGCCACGCGCTATACCGACACGCCGGTGTACCTGAAGGCTGCCACTATGAAGTCGCGGCGCTTCGGCTCCTTTGAGGTTTTTGCGCCGAGTCAGGCGCTGGTGCAGGTTGACGGTCCCACGGTGGATGCCGCCAAGGCCGCTTTCGAAATGGCCGGTGTCGGCCCCCAGGATATGGATGTGATGCAGTTGCAGGACACCGAAGTGGGCGCTGAAATCATGCACATGGCTGAGAACGGCTTCTGCGAGCACGGCGAACAGGAAGCGCTGATTAAGGCGGGGGCCACGTATATCGGCGGCACCATGCCGGTGAATACCGACGGTGGTTGTCTCGCTAATGGTGAACCGATTGGCGCATCCGGATTGCGTCAGGTTTACGAGAACGTACTGCAACTGCGCGGCCAGGCGGGTGATCATCAGGTGCCCGGTAATCTGCAGTTGGCCTATACCCATGTTTACGGCGCGCCCGGTATCAGCGCTGTCACGATACTGCAGAAATAGCAGGAGAGACGAGATGAACCACCCCAAAGCGCTTACCCAAGAACAACTGGAGGCGCGTTCCCGTGGCGAGTCCTACCAGCAAATGCTGGATAAAGAGACGGTTGCGGTGCCTGCATCGCTGCGTGATAGCACCAACACGTATTTGGGCTCAGATAACTTGGCAGTGGATCGCTACTTCAGCGCTGCGTTTCAGAAACTTGAAGAAGACAAACTGTGGAATCGCACCTGGCTTGCTGCCTGTCGCGAGTCTGAACTGGCCGAGGTCGGCAATTACTTTGTCTACGACATTTCAAAATACTCGATCGTACTGACGCGCACGGAAGCCGGCGAGATAAAAGGTTACTACAACGCCTGCCTGCACCGTGGCCGGCAGCTGCGCAAGGATTGCGGGACAGCACGTGAGTTCAAATGCCCGTTCCACGGTTTTCGCTGGACGTTAGACGGCGACTTTATCGGTGCGCCCTGTGAGTGGGATTTCCCGCATATCGAGAAGGAAACCTTTACCCTGCCGCAGGTGCAGGTGGATACCTGGGGTGGCTGGGTGTTTATCAACATGGATATGCAAGCCGAGTCGCTGGCGAATTATCTGGGCATACTGCCGCAGCACTTCGAGCGCTGGAAGCCGGAGAACACCGTCAAGGTGATGCACGTGGAGAAAGTCATCGAGTGTAATTGGAAGGTGGCCTGGGAGGCGTTCATTGAGTCCTACCACACAGTGCAGACGCATCCGCAGATATTGCCGTATCTTGGTGATTCCAACTCCCAGTACGATTGCTGGGGCGACAATATCAGCCGTACTATTTCGCCGATGGGCGTGGTCAGTCCGCACCTGGACGGTATCGTACCCGATCAGACCGTCAACGATTGGCTGCAACACAGTGCCTGGGTGACGGACGGATCCAAAGTGGAAGTTCCCGAGGGGATGAGCGCGCGGCAGTGGTTGGCAGAGTACTACTTCAAGCACTACTCAGAGCAATACGATACAGACTTGTCCAGCTTCTGCACGCAGAGCGAAATCATGGATTCGATTTTGTACTCCGTGTTCCCCAATTTCGCACCGTGGGCGGGATTCCATCCTAACCTGACGTATCGCATGAAGCCCTACGGCAAAGATCCGGAGATGTGTACCATGGAAATCATTGTGCTGATGCGTTTCCCCGAGGGCGCCGAGCGACCCACCGACTGCGCCGTGCAGAAACTGGGTAAGGACCAGTTGTTTTCCGAGGCCGAAGGTCTGGAGGGCGGCCTTGGCCGAGTATTCGATCAGGATTTCAGCAATCTGAAGATGGTGCAAAAAGGCCTGCATAACCTGCAGTCAGGCGAAGTGGTGTTGGCGAATTACCAGGAAATCCGCATTCGTCATTTCCATCAAACGCTGGATAAATATTTGAGCGCATAAGCGCCGTTGGGAGCCATCGTATATGAATGACCTGCTTCAACCCTTTTCACTGCAAGGCAAGGTGGCGCTAGTCACCGGCGCCTCCAGCGGATTCGGTCGCCACTTTGCATCCGTCCTCGCCCGCGCCGGTGCCAGTGTCGTACTGGCAGCGCGACGCACCGACCTCATCCAGCTCGAAGCGGATGCCATCAATGCCGCCGGCGGCAAAGCAATCGCCGTCACTATGGATGTCACCAGCAGCGCCAGTATTGCTGCTGCACTGGATGAAGCAGAACAGTCTTTTGGTGTGGTAACTGTGGTGATTAACAATGCCGGCATCACCATACCGAAACTGCTGCTGGATCTGAGCGACGATGACTGGCGCAATGTCATTGATACCAATCTCAACGGCGTTGCGTTTGTCGCCCGCGAAAGCGCGCAGCGCATGATTGCCGCAGGTGTCGGTGGCAGCATCGTCAATATTGCCTCCATCCTCGCTGAACGGGTACAAAAAGCGCTGACCAGCTACGCCGCCTCCAAAGCCGCCGTCGTGCAGTTCACCAAAACCGCTGCACTGGAACTCGCGCAACACAATATCCGCGTGAATGCGCTGTGCCCTGGATACTTTCAGACAGAACTCAACCGAGAGTGGTTCAAGACCAAAGAAGGACAAGCCCTGATCAAGCGCATTCCGCAGCGCCGCACCGGTGAACTCGACGAGCTTAACGGCCCACTGCTGTTGCTAGCTTCAGATGCGGGCTCACTGATGACAGGTTCAGCGGTCATCGTGGATGGCGGCCACGTGCTGTCCGATCTCTAGCACTCGACGGCGCCTACTTTAACGCTACAGACGCTCATAGGTGATAAATGGAATGTCATAGGATTGAGACGGTGCGAGGCAGGAGGCCCGGGGCCCGCCTTCGGGAGCCCAAGCCCCCATGGAGAGCCTGCCCCTGTTTATGGGTATGGGTTCACGATGGGTCCCAAGCCTCTAACATTCCATTTGTCCCCGGACTTCAATACTAAATGGGCACCATTCGCGTCAAGACGTCACTCAGGTCGTTACGCTATACAAGGAAACAGATCATTGATTACTAATCCGTTGAGCGCCGAACGCATCCAGCGCGATGGCCCCCTCTGGTGCAATAAAACCATCGCAACCGGCGCCTGGGAAAAAGCCGAACAGCGCCCCGACGAAGTCGCGATCTACCTGCAAGGCGAGTCCTCAATCACCTACGGCTCAACCGCCACCGAGGCCCGCAGGCTGATTACCGCACTGCGCAAGCTCGGCCTTGAATCCGGCGATGTCATCAGTTTCCAGTTGCCCAATTGGCGCGAATCAGTAGTACTGGATATCGCCGCCTCTGCACTGGGCCTTATCGTCAATCCGGTCATACCGATTTACCGAGATCACGAACTGCGCTTTATTCTCAAAGACGCCAACACCCGCCTGATCTATATCCCCGAACGGGTGCGCAGCCTTGAGTTCCCCTCCATGATTAACACGCTGCGCTCGGAGCTACCGAATCTGGAGTTTGTGGTCACCGTGAGAGCCGAGCAGGACTATAAGGGCATGCTGCGCTACGAGGACCTGATCGACAACACGCCGGTCGATTTGGCGACATTGCCGCAGGTAGACCCCAACTCGATCAAGGCCATTCTGTATACCTCCGGGACCACCGGTACGCCCAAAGCCGTGATGCACAGTCACAACACACTGGCGCGCGTTATTCAGAACTCACTGGACTACTGGCAGATGGATGAGCGCGATGTGATGCTGATGCCGTCGCCTGTTACCCATATCACCGGCTACGGCTCCGGCATGGTGCTACCGTTTATCACAGCGGTTAAGTCGGCCTTGATGCCGCGCTGGGACGCCGATGCTGCAGTAGCGTTTATCAACGAGGTGGGTGCGACCGCCAGCGTTGGTGCAACACCTTTTCTGGTGGAGTTGGTAGCGGCTGCCAAGCGGCACAAGACCGGCCTGCCCAGCATGCGCCTGTTTGCCTGTGGCGGCGCTGCGGTGCCCCCGCAGGTGATCCATGAAGCCTGCGTTGCGCTCGATAACTGCAGGGCATTTCGTGTGTACGGTAGTACTGAGACGCCAATTATTACTCTGGGTTTCGTCCGGGAAGGGCAGCAGTTGCTGGCGGCGGAAACCGATGGTCTGATCTATGCCTACGACGTAAAAATTCTGGATGAGCACGGTAGGGAAGTGCCATCCGGTATGGACGGCGAGATTGCAGCGCGCGGCGCAGGCATGATGCTGGGCTATGCTGATTCGCAGCAGAACGCTCAGGCACATGACAGCGAGGGATTCTTCCTGACCGGAGACATCGGCCACATTACCGCTGATAACGCGATTCTGATTACCGACAGAAAGAAAGACATCATTATTCGCGGCGGCGAGAATATCAGCGCCAAAGAAGTCGAGGATGTACTGCACGACCACCCCGATATCCGCGAGGTGGCGGTGGTCGCCATGCCACACGAGCGGCTGGGCGAGGGTGTATGTGCCTATATTATCCCCCAGGCGCCAGACTCAACGCTGGATCTGGCTGCAGTTGCAGCGTTTGCGGATCGTGCCCAACTGGCCAAGCAGAAGATCCCTCAACATATCGAACTGGTGAGCGAGTTGCCGCGCACAGCCAGCGGAAAAGTGCGCAAGGATGTGCTGCGTCGGCAGATCAAGGGTGCACTGCAAAGGCCGCAATAATGGCAACGTTTTTTTCTCTTGATACAGACACGATACAGACACTATAAAAATTATAGAAATGCGATACAGGGGCAATAGTTCATGACAACACTGGCAGGCAAAACTGCTGTAATTTTGGGTGCGTCCGGCAGCGCGAATTTTGGTTCGGCTATCGCTCGGCGTCTCGCGGCAGAGGGTGCCAATATTGTTGTAGCGGCCCGACGCGAGCAACCGCTGCAGCAACTGGCCAAAGAGTTGGGCGGTATCACAGTGGCCTGTGACGTGACTCAGGATGGTGACATCGAGCGCTTGTTCGATACTGCGACTCAAACGTACGGGCGTGTCGATATCGCTGTTTACTCTGTGGGTGTCCACGCGGCAGCTGCGATCGCTGAATTGTCCGTCGCCGATATTCGGCCGACGATGGATATCAGTGTGGTCGGTGCGCTATTGTTTTTCCGCTATGCCGCAGCGGCGATGACTGAGGGCGGCTCTGTGATCACGGTTTCCTCGCTGACAGCGCGTATTCCCGGCCCTGGTCTTGCAGTGTATTCCACCGCCCGCGCAGGCGTCGATTATGCGATCAAGGTGGCGGCAGTAGAGTACGGCGCTGCCAAAGTGCGCTTCAATTCCATCGCCGCCGGTTTGATACAAACCGATATGACGGATGGCTTCTTCGCGGTGGAATCGATAGTGGAGGCGCATATCAACGCCACGCCCAGTGGTCGCATGGGTACGCTGGATGACATGGCAGAGGCGGCGCTTTTTTTGGCTGACGCGCAGCGCTCAGGGTATATCAATGGTCAGGTGCTGGACCTGGCGGGCGGGCAACAGAACGGCCGTCTGCCGCAGTTCTGATCTGGCTTTGCTACTGGCTACCTGTCTAAAGTGCAGGCACGATAATTGATACTAAAAACTGGCTACCAGGTATTAGCCAAGGGAGAGGGTTATGCAAGGTTACGAAGACGTCACGCTTTACGAACTCAGTGATGAGCGCGAACAGGAACTGCTGAAAAAGCAAATTGAATGTAACTTTATCTGGACAAACAAAGACGGCCACGGCCTGGGTGTGATTATGAACTACGTCGCGCGTAATGGTTCGATCTGGCTGACGGCCACCAGTCAGCGCGCGCGCATCAAGGCGCTGCGCCGCGACCCGCGCGCCTCGGTTGTTATTTCCAGTATGGGAACAGACATGGGTCCGGGTAAGCAGATAACCTATAAAGGTCGCGTTACAATCCATGACGATCAGGCGACCAAGGATTGGTTCTATCCGGCTATGGGCGCCATTATCAGCCCTTACCCGGCGCCGACCCTGGAGGCGGCGATCGAACACCTCAATACCCCGCTGCGCGTTGTGCTGGAACTGGTGCCGGAGAAAACCATCAAGTTCGACGGCGACAGTATTTCCAAGGCCTCCTATGACGGCACAGTGCCGGGGCACGAGAAGTCATAAAGGTGCCGGGGCACGAGAAGTCATAAAGGTGCCGGCCCGAGGTAATTGACAGGCTGGTCGGTTGGGGACCATGGTGTCCGCCATAAGCGCCGGGCGTCGGAGTTAACGGACACTTTGCTGTTCCTCGCACGGCTATTCTCACCGCGTGACAGCGTCGACTGACCCTGCCGACGATTGTCTTGCAGACGCCGAAGAACGCGCCTGGTCGTCGCCTATCTTTGTGGATTTTGCTCGGTCGGACACTGAATAATGGCATAGCCCTTGT
>Ga0105055_10011336_pt1 | contig 11019 bp, 14 predicted proteins | sample BON03_FD_78090 | JGI IMG/M metagenome (GOLD analysis project Ga0105055, IMG submission 78090) | Freshwater microbial communities from Lake Bonney liftoff mats and glacier meltwater in Antarctica - BON-03 | ecosystem: Environmental > Aquatic > Freshwater > Ice > Glacier meltwater | place: Lake... | reverse complement strand
CATCGTCTTCATCGTCTTCATCGTCTTCATCGTCTTCATCGTCTTCATGTTTGTCGTATCGCAACATAAATCACATATCGTCTTGATGCTTATTTAGCCCAAATATTTCACCGATATCTTCTTTTTTCCACTGTCTAGGCCATCCTGATTCTTTGTCACAATTTCTAATGATACCTATATACAATGGGTTTTCTATTGATTGATAAATAACAATATTTTCATTTTCATTATTTAGATCTGTTATAATATAAAGAACAGGATCCATATCTTTTTCAAATGTATACCAATCTTTTCCAAGAATGCGGATGTCGTGAAGTATACACGGAACAAAACTACCGCAATCTGATTTTAATGAAGATTTTATGCACCCTACTGCTCCAGTCTCTTCTTTCATAGTATCAAAAAATCTAGACGGAAATCCCTGTTTTTGCACCCATTTATCAGGAACAAGATAAACCCTAGCAGATAAGCCATTCTCGCAATAGTCTTCAAAATAAACGTCATCAGATTTGTATCCGTAATAAGACGAAGAGAGTCTCCATGTATGGAGTTCAATACACCTACTCATTTTTTGTCTCTAAATCTTCTGAGGTCATTGATTCTTCGATAACAACTGACATTGTTACTTTTCCATTTGATTCAAATACTTTTTTATAGATATGTATTTTAGAAGAAATAAATCCAGTTTCTTCAATGAATTTAAGAAACATAAATTTTATATTATTATCGGCAATTAATTCGCAGTAGTAAGATCCTTCTATTGAATCTATTTTTATAAAAACTCCTGGTATTTCAGAATTGCAATCTATTGCTTTTTTAATAAAATGCTCATTATCGCAAATAGTTGAAGAATAAGCAAGTATGCCTCGTCTTATTTTTATATCCGGCATATCTGACTTAAGGTGTTCTTGTACTTCTACTAAAGAATTTTTTCCCTCAGATAGTCCAAAAGAGCAAGTTGCAGAAATCCATTCTATAAAATTGTCTTTATTGGTTCTTTTCATTATTTGGAATAAACTCTACTATGCCATACTTATTTCCAATTGTATTGTCTGAGGTCTTTACAAATTTACCAAGACCTGCCATCATAATAACAAGCTGCTTTGTAATGACCCAAGAACCTCTTGCTGATATATCTTTTACAGAAGCAAATACCGTTCCATCATTTTTATTAGAACAAATTATATTAAAACAATCGTTGTCGTAATCATTTTCAATTGTTACTGATGAATTATTCTTAAAAAATTCTGAAAATTCTATCATAGTATCTATATCTTTTTCGCTAAAATCAAATTCCTCACCGACCTCATCTACAATAGAATATCCAAAAGATTGAAGAAGCAAAACATATCTATGAAGAATATATCTCGCAACTTCCTCTCCAGAATCTATTACGCATGATATAACGAATTTAGATGTCATGTTCTTTTCTCGAAGTTCTATAAACCAAACTTTATCAGTTTTTAAAGGGTCTCCGTTGCATGAAATAATATATGTTTCTTTTTCTGATAAAAAATCAGATAAATCAGATATACACTTATCAATCTGTTCTCGTATTCTATTTTTAATTTGTTCGAAATATTTCATACAATATTAATCTAACAATGGTTGCCCCTTGATAACAGATACGTCGAAGAGGCAGTCCTCTCCGTAATTTTTACCAACATGCTCTATAAGTATTCCGCTGTGGCTTGTGACTATAAATTGTTTTTCAGGAAAACAAGAAATAAGCTTATCCATCATCTTTGCATGTCTCTTAAAATAGATATGCATTTCTACGTTGTCTACCATTATGACATCGCTTCTATCCATTACGGATGGATCGCATAGGTTCCTAAGAAGCGTTGCTATTTTTCTTTCTCCGTCGCTCATCGATTTAAAATGAACGATAGCATCTCCCTTGTCTATCATTAGATCCTGATAGAATACATAGCTTTCGCCTTCCTCTTCTTCTGAGTCTTTCTCAAAGGTCTTAACTGCTTTTCCTAGAGATACCTTGTACCCATAAATAACTTGAGCGATATCTATAAAGAGATCAGAAAAATCTCCTGGTAGCTGAAACTTTTTCATGTTCATAGGATGGTCTGCGTCAATAAATACAATATTACGAAAACCATCGAGATCGTTCTGCACGATTCCCTCGACTTTTCCATCTTTATTTTCTTTACTGCTTATCTCTACGATCTTTTCTTCGCCGCCTAAATCAAAAACGCCTCTTACATTCATAGGCTCTTTGTATTTAGCGAAGTGAGGTAGAGTCGGGTCATAGTCGGGATGGAATGTCATCTTGCGAAAAACAAGATCATTATCTCGACCAGCGTACTGTTTGGCTTGGCCCAAAAAATTGATAGCATTGAGGCAGGTTGACTTGCCGCATCCGTTGGGACCAAAAAACATAGAAACAGGTTTTACGCCGTTTCCTCTAGTGAAATCAAATTCTGCGTCTTTATAACCGCAATAATTTTGTAACCGCAGACTTTTTATTTTCAGCATACATCGTCCTCCATTGACATATCGTCAAATAAAGGGCTTTGTATTTACTGGTAGTCTCTGATATCCTTGGATACGCCTAGAGTTGTATCGATCTTAATGGTTCCGTCCTTCTTCTTAGAAAGCATAGTCCAGGCAGAACAAATCTGATGTACGTCTTTGTAACCAGCATCTCTAAGAATTGATTCCATGTTCTGAGCCCCAATAGGATTCATAGAATGAATAATCACCGTAGTTTCAACGTGAAGCTGCTCTTCGGCCATTTTCTTGCAAACCCATCTTCCGTCTTCTTCTTCATCGTTAAGTTGATTATTTGTTTCGCAATTCAGGTCATGATCAAGCATAATGAGATCAATATGATCTAGCTCTCTCATTGCTTCAATAGCTTCTTGGGCTGTGTGTACCCGAGTAGTAGAGAAACCGATAGCGTTACGCTGGAATGACTTGTGACGGTTCTCGTTATCGTCCAAAAAAAGTATCATCATTTAAATTGTCCTTACCTTTTCTTTGACCTGAACTTCCACGATACGGAAACCCAGAATCTTGATATCTGTTGCTCCACATGTCCTTATGCTTTTGTAGGCCTCTGGGAAAGCATAGGCCCTATCCTTAAGCATGGTGATCTGCTCGTCAGTGGGAAACTTGTTCATGAGGATTGCAACGCTCTCATAGGCAGGCCATTTGCCAGGTCCATCATAAACCATATCATCCGAGCCATGCTTTTTACAGTATTCTGCATATTTTGCAGCGACTTTTTGCATATCGTCTCCTTCGCTATAGTGACCGCCCATTCCATCGTTAAAACGACCTGTTGTTTCGTAGATAACGCAAGGACGAGAGCATCCGGCGGCTTCTGTCCTCCATTCAATCAATCCGTTGAACGGGTTATTCGGGTCTTCCCAATCTTCGCCAGACGACCAGTCAACATGCTTCTTAAACATGTCGGCGTACTCTCCGCCAACTCCGCATTCCCCAACAGCCCCAGTCATGAAAGCAGTCATTTCTCGCTCGAAGTTACCAGAGTAACTGTCAGTATCTATGATAAACAAATAATCAGAATAATTGGTATGGCTCATTCGTATCAGTCCTTGTCCATGTTTGAGACTTCTTCTTCTGACAAAACAACAAATGTTTTTATGTTATTCTACCAGCATTCAGGGCATGTTACTATTCTTTGTATTTTGCAAACTCGAAGATCGACCAGATCGTATCCGCATCTGTCGCATCTTCCCATAAGCCACCAGTCTAAATTAGGGAAGTATGTTTTTGGTTCTTCTGGATCTTTTTCCAGAAAAGATAAAATTTTCGCAAATAGACCAGTCATTTAATGTGGTCCTTGTATATGTCTGAACCCTCAGGAAGAACATCTGCAACTATTCGATTGCAGTCTTCTAATTTCGCAAAGAATCTTGCAACATTCTTTCCTTTTTTGAACGGAATTTCAACATTGTTTATTTTGCCTGGACAATACTTTATCCAAAAAGTAACGCTATCAAACTCTTTTGCATTTCTTCTGATGTAGATTCTGTCAGTGGAAAGTATTGTGCCTGCAGGAAAAAAAACAAGAACAGGCAAGGGAGGAGGGCCATCGTCGCCAAACCCGTAACTGTTCTTTTTAAAGTATTTAATTAGACTAACGTCTAGTATTTGTAGAATAGACTTGTTTCTACGCTCATTCTCAAGCTCAAATGTCCATCTTTCTGTAAGACGAAGAAGAGTTCCTAAAGGCGGTATGAAAATTTTCATTTACTCAACCTTTCTGCAAAAGCTTTTCAAGACTGTCACTGATTACTTCCAAAAACAAACCAGTGACATCAGTTCTGTCAACCTCGTCCGGAAGAGAAGACCGTTCCTCTTCGTCTCGAAAGGATTCAGTCAGTGCCTCGAAGGTCTTGGATAGCTCGCTAAATGGAGTTTTCCCGTCCCTGATGTCTCGAAGCTCGTCTGTATTCGGTCTAGGAAATATGATAGAACCAGTTGTCATGATTTCTACCCCTTCTTGGAGAAGACGGATAGCGTGGTACGCATTTCTGGTACAGTATCCAAACTCTTTGTAAGAGTCTTTTCTTTTTGCTCCAACAACCCGAGAACTCTTGTAAATTTCTCCAGTCTCTTTGTTTTTGGTTAAAAGCTGCGATTTTCTCCATTCGCTTTCTGCAAAGCCAAAGATCTGCGAGGTTAGTCTTTTTGAAACGAATAGGCCCCTGTTATCAAGTACCAGCCTTCCTAGATTGCTTGCGCTGACGATTTTATCTTCAGGAGCAAAAAGGATTTCGATGCAATTAGGAGCGCCGCTTTCAAGAAGCATAAAGAACTTTTTAACGCCGTAGATAACTACATCTCCAGTTTCATCATTTACTTCGTATTGTTCAAACGGATCTCCATCCTGTCTTCCAAGAATGTACTCGCCAGGTTCGACCACGAACCCTCTAAGATCGATGTCTGATTCAGGGGATGAGCACCCGAATAACCGACTGCCATGCGTTACAAGCAAATCAGCGTCATCCCAGAACCCACGAGTTTGTACATCTTTTTTAACCAGGCAATCCATTTTATCCAATTCACAATAAGAGATATTAAGTATATCCCCTGTGGGTTTCACATCAAGTGTTTTTTAAATAAACCACCGCGTTGGAATCGAACCAACAACCTATCGTTTTTTATCACAATCGCTCTACCTTTGGAGCTAGCGGGGGGGGGAAGTATCAACGATTTTGATATTAAGCAGCTTCTTCGTCATACTCATTCATAAAACTATGAAATTGGCTAAAATCAAAATCATCATCTTCAGAAGGCTCATTTTCTCCGCTCATGATGGCTTCCCATATATCATTTTCATCAGAAGGCTCATAATGTTCATCATTTTTAATTTGATAAGAATGGCGAGGAACATTGAATTCAGAAAGAAGCCGAGAGATTAACGCCGTGTCTTGTCCAGATTCTTTAGACATAATTAAAAAGAAACCTTCAGGAGTAGATTCTACTCTTCCTCTCGGGATAGAGGTATATTCTTTTCTTCTTAGTTCAGGATATTTTTTTTGTACTTCTGGCCACAGTTCATAATGGATAAGACTACTGTACGAATATTGAGTTACAGGAGTATGAGACCTTTCAGAGAAGACTATAAGCTCGCCATTGTATAGCCACCATATGCCCACTTTAGGGCTGGCTGCGATTTTATTCATTTTTCTATAATTAAAAGTAGCCATGAATAATAAATACTCTTCAAATAAATAATTCCCTTCAATTGCTGCCGTCAAGATCGTCTTGATTTATTATATCTTTGGAAAAGTAACAATCTATTTTATATTTAATAAATTCATTGGCATAGCCAATAATAGAACAAAACAAGACTCCTCCTAAGATCATTAATGCTGTTTCCATTATTGTCACCCCTTTTTATTAAAGTCTTTTATCGCTTCAACAATAGCTATTTTCTCAAGTTCAAAAACTTTTTTAGATAAAGAGTCAACATTGTCTAAAGATAAAATTTCACATTTCTTCTGCAAGATTATCTCTCCATGATCATATTTATCATCGACAAAATGAATGGTACACCCCGTCTCCTTTTCTCCTGATTTCAAAACAGACTCATGAACTTTTTTACCATACTTTCCAAGACCTCCGTGCTTTGGAAGCAAAGAAGGATGGATATTAATGCACTTCTTATAAAAACTTTTAGGTATATTAACTTTTTTTGTGTATCCAGTAAGGATAAGCAGGTCTATGTCATACCTCTTAATTGCTATTCCCATCGTTTCAGAATCTAAAGAACCAGGAATAACAAAAACATTCGTTCCTTTATTCCTAGCTATTTTCTCTGCTAAACAATGACGAGAACAAAAAACTGCATTTATATTTGCCTCAAGTTTATTTAATTCTATTTCATCATATAAATACTTTAATAATCTTCCTTTTCCAGAACACATAATAGCTATTGATATCATTTATGTATTTACCCCAAAATTCCCCTTATAATAAAATTACAACAACAACCAAACGATTCCTTCGTGAACTGATTTCTATATTTTTAAACAAATAGCAAACGCTAACATATTCCTAATGATATTTTATAGGATAAGCTAAGATTTATAATAAAATCTAGATTATATCCTAACAACGTACAATCAAGAGATATAAAAATAACATATTTTTGAAGAGATATTAACAGGCTGTCAATGTGGCGGTTACTCCATTCTTAAAATGGCCGTACCAAGAAGATGACATAGACTGCGGAGACATCGGCTGTTGAGAAGTATTATTATTTCCAATCATTTTATCAAGCTGCCCGGTGACAGCGCGATATATCTTAGAGTAAGCTTTGTGTATATTCTCTTGTCTTTCCATTACTTCTTTTGGAGTAGCCTTCCATAATGTCATATACCTGGCCGCCCACTCTGGATCTCCTTGCATATCGAACGCCTGCATAAGTAACCAAGCGGTAGACTCCGCTTCTGCTTCAATAATATGCTTAGGAGTTTTTTCCTCAATTCGTTTTTTGCGGCCCTCTTCATTTGTGTGAAGAACCTCATGAGCATACTCGTGAAAAAGCGTGGCAACTCTGGCTTCTCCCATCGATTCCTCGTTAATTCTTACAGTTCCGCCTGCAGAATATCCGCCAGAAACTCCAGTTGCCCCTTGATCAACATCGATTCCTGCATATTCCATCGCCGCAGTTGTTGCGTTCCAAAGAGCATCTGAGTATTCAGTAGGATCGTTCATTTGGTTGCGATATGACTTGTGAAAGCCTTCAAAATCAAACGGCTCCTCGCCTGTCTTTTCTTTCCAACCAGGAATAGGGTTTGTCTGTTTAACATCATACACAGGAACGTCTTTGAATCCGACAAGGATTCCCTTGCTTTCTCTGTATCTAGTAATAGCTTTCTTTGCTTCTTCTTTGCTTTTTCCTTCAGCCATGAAGTTATTAAGCATGCCAAAATATTGTTCGCGAGAAAGATTAGGCTGGCCTGTAACAACAGGAGCAAGAACATAGATAGGCTCTTCTCCAGCTTTTAATTCTCGACCCTTCTTGTTCCAGAAATTCTTTTGGCCGCCAGTCATCTCTGCATCGCTACGCTGCATAAAAGTCAATATCATATTGTTAAAACTATATCTATGCGCAGATGACATAAATTTCAAAAAATCACCTTTAAGTTTCTGTTGCTCTTCTGTAAGAACAGTATTAGACATTATATCAGTTAGCTTGTTTAGCTGTTCTTGAATAACGTTTTTTGTATCTTGGTAACTTCTGGAGGCGCTTCTTAGTTTAAGAAGCATCTCCATGTTCTCTTCATCGCTCTGAGCGCCCTTGCCTTCTTCCATAACAAGGGCAGTCTCCTCTGCGGGAATTCCTTCAACAGACTCAACTGGTTCAACAGGTTGCATGACAGGGTTAAATGGTTTGAATTCATTCTGAGCCATGGAAGTATCGACTCCGCCCTGAATAAGCAAATCCATTTCTTCAGGAGAAAGGTCTCTGCTTCCTATCATGGCTCCATTTACGATATTATCAGGAGCGTCTCCTAATTCTGTTCCATCAATCTTTGTATTCCCTTGCCAGCCGAACCCCATTTGAGTAAGAAGATTCTTATCAAACTTCATTGTGTTTCCAATGATAGTAGGACGCCCCATGAATCGTATTAGACGCATAGGCCCGAAGTATCGCATAGGACCGCTGTAGGGCTTCCTTGGCCCTTTACGGCGGTATCCAGCCATGTCTGCTAGTTTAGTTAGAAGATACCAATTCATTATCCAAACCTTTTTAAATACCAATTGGATTGCGATATTCTTTTTTCATATGATTTTCTAGGAGATTTCTCTCCGCCTTGCTCCATCATCATATTATAATTATCATCATTTGTCTGAAAGCCTTGCGGTTCTTTTCCGAGTCCCCGAGCCCCTTCCGGTGCCTCGTATCCTTTTTGAGATCTTTCAGTATAATTGCCGTTCATAGAAGCAGATCTAACTGCTTTGATCATAGAAAGAAAAGCTGTTACAGGTTCAGAGTTATATGAAGAAGATAAGTTGCCAAGAAAATTCTTGAATTCAGGGTCATTTATATTTAGAAAATTTACGCCATATGTATAAGTTTTATTTTTCCATTTTCTTATGTCGTTTTTATCACCGTTTTCAGGAATGGGAGCAAAAAGTTGTTTATTATTATCTCCCATCATATCTTTTGTGGACATCGCTAGATCAGCAGCGATGTTATCCATATTGGCGAGCTTGCTCCAAGAGATATTAGCTAAGATACTTGGGCTTTTAATATTCATAAACATATTATTAGAATGGTCATTCGGTGACTGTCCTTGAGGACGATAATAGAATTGTCCATTATCTCCTTTTATCCTGGTAAAAGGCACATCAGATATAGAGCTAAGATCAAATTCCCCTGTTTGATCCCAAACTATTTCATACAAAGTATCAAGTCCTTGTCTAACAGTTGATTCTATAAGCATGCCTATTTTTTTAGTCTGTTCTAATTGTTTTCCGGTCAATCCCTCTTGTTGAGATCTTTCTTGAAGATACTGCAAAATATCATCGGTCATAAGATTAATATCATGAGCAAATCCTTCTATCTGCTCTTGGCTTAGCTGAGTATCTTCCGCGGTTGTGTCCTCATATTCGACCTGTTCTTGCCCCATCTGCTTGAACCACTTATTCGCTCTTTTCCATTCTTCAATGTTTCCTGGACTAGTAAAATGAGCAGGAGGTTGCCGTCCTTCTGGCCCATTCCTCAGCCAATAAAGCATCTGAGAAGCAGGAATAATAGGACTTTGGTTAATACCATGTTGTCCAAAAAACTCTGCATTATAGTCCGGCATTGATTGCTTATAAAAATTAAAAGTCACAATAATTATTTCTTGCTAAAATTAAAAAATCCCTTTATCCGAATCTTAATCGACCATACCAACTATTCGTGTTAGCTGACCTAAACCCGCCAATAGAACCCCAGTTCTCAACAACTCTTGTATCTCCGTCTTGATCCATTTGATCCATATAAGTAACCGTGACATTCATATTAGGAGTTAATCCGTATTTTTCTTCTGAATAATAGTCTACCATGTTTTTTCTAACCAATTCAGATAAAACCTTTTTTATACCATCAGACTGTTCAGAAGAACCGTGTACTTCTATTTCTCCATTTTCATAATCTATAATAATAGATCCATATCCAGCCTTAATAGCGTGTTCCCATGCCAATCCCATTTCTAACTCATGAACCTTATTTTGATATTCTTGACTTTCGTTATCAGCCTCGTACTTCCACGAATCTTGCTCCTCTTCTTCTTGAAGCTTATTTATTTTCCATTGAATAAATTCGTCTTTTTCATTTTTAAAAACATACCCAATAAGATCTTCTTTAGTATTAAACTCTACGCTATCTCCCCAATCTTCTTCTCTTGTTTCTTCCCAATAATCATCACTTTCGTATTTTATATCAGAAACAATTTCTTCTTCATCTTGCCCATAAGACTCAGAAGGGCGATCTAAAACATGCTCCCATGAAAATTCATATGCTCGTTCCATCGCCTCGCTATAAATAGATTCTTCATCAAGGTCTATGTTTTTCATAGCCCATTCGCCAAGATCATCCTCGCCAACCCATTCGCTTTCAATATTTGTGCGATTTATTTCACCGTCTTTAAAATCAACAACAGCAACTTCCCAATTTATCTGCAATGAATATTCGTATCTCTGTTTCTTCTCCTCTTCTTCTTGCTTAAGATTGTCTTCCTGAATCTGAGCTTCCCACTGATCAAGAACCTGAACCGCTTGAGGAGGCAATCTCAGTACATCTTTAAACGGTATCACTTTTCTAGTAATAAAATAATAATCAGGCGCAACGCCGTTACTGTAACTATTTAATTTTTCCATTACTAGAGAAGACGCATCATTGATATAACGATCAGTCTGAGACCCGAGTCCTATACTATTAAGATAATTAACCATTTCAGGATTTAATACATATTCATAAATATAGCTTGTCCAATTTGATAATCTATCAAGTTCTTCTTGAAAATTTTCAGTATTAGAAAACGCATTAATAATTGCTCCTGCTCGGGCTGCCTTGACCCCGCTTTCTTGAGCAGAAGACATTTGTTTTTCAGCAACAGATAAGAAGTCTGTATCAAACCTAAGAACAGCATCCCAAATTTGTTTATCAAAATAATTATCAGAAGTATCTTCTATAATATATTTAACTGTAGGAGATTTCGTAAGATCTATTTTCTCTTGATTTTGAGGAACAATATCCCTAGCTCTGTCCTTTGCCGATTCTCCGTATCTTTTATAAAGAGCAGGATAAGGTTTTAAAACAGTGTCTATAACATAAAAGAAATATCCTGCTTCTTTTTTCCATGTAGAATCAGTATCTTCTTTTTGTTGCTGCCCCTGCTGAGAGTAAATAGTTTCATTCACTGTAAGAGAAGACTGTACTTCAATACGGCTGATAAGATTCGCATTAAGCATTGGTTGTAAGACATTTTTAAATATGAAAATAATTCTTCTAACTATAGAATCTTTTGT
>Ga0105055_10011335_pt1 | contig 11019 bp, 6 predicted proteins | sample BON03_FD_78090 | JGI IMG/M metagenome (GOLD analysis project Ga0105055, IMG submission 78090) | Freshwater microbial communities from Lake Bonney liftoff mats and glacier meltwater in Antarctica - BON-03 | ecosystem: Environmental > Aquatic > Freshwater > Ice > Glacier meltwater | place: Lake... | reverse complement strand
ATGTCTGCAATAGTATCCTCGTATTCGTACCCCATCCAGCACCAATGCCAATAATGAAAGGAATCAAAATATGACCAGAACCTGTCGCAAAATTTTGATACTTCAACTTCTTTAGGTCCTCCTCCGAAACTAAAACCTCGTCAGGTGATAAGTTTTCATAAGATTTCGCAAATGGATCAACAAAAGAAACATCTACACCTAAATTGAAGTCCCGTCTGGACCCATTGACTGCAATAGAAACCACGGAAATGAGAATTTTTTAAACACATATTTTTTTTCTAAAAAGTGAGATGGAGGAAGTTCTGGATAAAGTGGTCCAATTGAAGAATGAGGGAAATTTAAAGTTCAAAGCAGGAGTGCAATTTAAAGGCCATACGCTGGGAAAGAACTCAATGATAGAAGCCACAGCCAGTTACGCGTCGGCATTGGAATTGCTCGTTACGCTTGATGAAACAAACCCCAGTCAAAGGTATAAAGAAGTGTCCATATCAGTATACTTGAACCTAGCAGCAGCTTCGTTGCAACTAGACTCGTATGATTCGGCATTGAACTGCTGTAATCGGGTTTTGAATATCGACAGTAAAAATGCAAAGGCGCTGTTCAGACGGGCTCAATGTCACTCAGGTTTGAAGGATTTGAAATCTGCTGTAGATGATTTGAAATCCGCTATCAATATTGCTCCGGGCAATAAGGAGATTCGATCTGAATACCGACGGATGAAAGCGTTGTTGATCAAACAACAAGCGAGTGAGTCATTTAGACAACAAACCGAAGATGGCTTGAAAAGACTTCACGCGGATGCAGTGGAGGAACCATTAATAAAAGTGACAGACAAGTGGCTCAAGTCCCTTAGTATTGGACACCTATCAAATAATGGTATGGTGACTGATGAATACGCTTGGGGTCAAAGTCTTCAACAGTTGTTTCTTGTTTTACGAGTACCTGATGATACACGGGCTAAAGATATGAGCATCGTAATTAAACGAACAGGAGTGGAGATTGTTGTGAAAGGAAATGTCACAATGATTCGTAAATTTCCCCGCCCGGTCAAGGTATACGAGAGTATTTGGGAAATCGAAGGAGTGGGTTGTATTGTGTTAACTTTGCAGAAGGACCATTCAGGCGTTGACGACAGCAAGAGAGGTTATGAATGGTGGAACTGCTTATTTGAAGGTGATGCTACGATTGATGTAGATGAAGTTTGTTCGATTGGAGATGACCTGCACATGCTTCCCGACCGAGAAAAACAGGCAGTAGAAAAATCACTTTGGGAGAAAAGTAAAAGGTCTCCTGAAGAGATGAAAGAATTAGAACAAGCTCAAAGAGATTTAGAGCAAGATGAATCTAGAAGAGAAAGTAGTGTTCATAAAGCAATGTCAGACCCTAAAAAGAAGGCCATATACGAAATGATGCAAGAAAAATTCCCGGACATTCCAGTTGAATTCAAATAGATTAGATTAAGAAAGATGCTCGTTGTTTGAGCTCATTCACAGTTAAATTTTTCTTTTGAACCAGAAGTGTAAGAGAGTCTGAGAACATGGTGACATCTCCTATTAAAATTTCTTTGGCATGTTTCTTGACCAAATTGTCTTCAACACCTGACCAAGTTGACTCCAGTACTTCTATGGACCATTCAGATAATAGTGTACTTCAAATTCAAATACTTACTTTTCTTGTAGCAAACATCATGGACGCTTGAAAAATCGCCATTTAGCTGGAATGCTAACCAATATATCACAGAGAATTCTAAATCCACATCTTTCGCAAGTTTGCTCAACAAGAAGTTCAGATGTTCTGGATCTCTGACACTCAAATCATCTGCTGCCGATAGAACTACTTTATTAGAATAAGAAATCACAGGACTTGGTGAATCTTCCCGTTGCGCACCTTCATCCCGTTGCGCATCTTCATCCCGTTGTGCACCTTCATCCCGTTGTGTAGAGTAATCCTCGTCATCAAAGGCGTACTCTGCTTCCTTTCGCTTCCTATCTCTTACCATCCGTCGCAGTGCTTCTCTCATCGCTTGTGCAGAACGTCCAGGGCATATATTAAGGTATTCTGCTTTCTCCCACATCTTTAAACTCTGATAGCTATCTCCAAAATCAGCAGCATTTTTGGCAGCAAATGTCATCAGGATATCGTACTCGTGCTCCTTCCACTTGTTGACCTCGTGAGCAGGAGTGGAGTGATGTGAAGGAGCAAAGAGCTTCCTTCCCTGAGATGCGGGCGTTTGTCTGGAGGATGGTGAAGGGCTTCGTGCAGATGCTATTTCGTCATTGTCCGAAGGACTTCGAGTGGCAATGTCTTCCTTAAAGGAAGGAATCACTAACGCATGCTTGTCATGCAATTCTTCATCAGAGGAGAAACCTTGCGTTTTAGGGAATTCATGTGTCTTTTGCTTCTTATACCCTTTGGAAGCAACTGATGAATCATCCGAAGAGAAATTTTGGGTTTTTGGAAATTCAACAGGCTGAGTCTTTAGCTTTCTATTATCTTTGGTACTCAGCGTGATTCGGTTCTCCCCTGAAATTATTGTTTGAGTACGTTGAGATTGGCGGGTCCTTCTTTGAGAGATCTCCTCCACTTCTGAAACTGATGATGAATCGTCGTTGCTGCTGCTCTCGCTAGTATCTGATTTCTTGTTCTTCAACAGAAAATCGTTTGTCGATAGCTTCTTCTTAGCTGCTGCACAATCTAAGACGTACTCTACATTTATGATATTGTTCTCTGATGTACTTAGTTATATACTAAAATGAATACTTAACAACTTACTGGTTCTACTTGCAGAATACACATTCGGAGCTCCTGGGATGCCTAAATGAATAATCGTGGAACTTTTTGATCGTTGATCGACCTTATTAAGTTTTACCACTTCACCTCCGTTTTCTGTTATTATTTTCTTGATAAGTTTTCGACCAGCAAACTCTGCAGGGAGAGAAAACAAAGAGTCAGTAAAAAACGTCTCTGACATAGTTGGTATTAAAATGATGTCAAGCACAGAAGGTTCAACTGGCAATTTTTAGTGGGACGAGTACTAATTATGGTCTACCAGGAAAAAAGTCTTTTTCGTTGTTGGTGGTCTTTGCAGCGTGAAATCATAACAAGTGCTGATCTCGGTACGACCGTATTGGCATTGAAATCCGTGTACGAGATCAGTTAGAACGTTTAATTTTAAATCCTGTGATGCAGTATGTGAATGAAGCTCCGGTATTCAGGCCTACGGAGGCAGAGTGGAAGTCGCCCATGGTGTACTTGGAAGGGATTCAAGAACAAGCAGAGAAAGCAGGCATATGCAAAATTGTACCTCCAGACAATTGGAGACCTCCTTTTGCCGTTGATCTTTCAAAATTCAAGTTTCGCACCCGTAAGCAGAATCTGTGTAAGATAGACGGTATAGCAAGAGTCGAACGTCAATTTCTCATGCTGGTTCGGCAATACTTGTTCAGTATAGGAGCGCCTATGGGGGTTGAAGCGGTCCCTTTGTTTCCTTCTCCAGAACATCCCGAGTCTCTTCGTATATTGAGACTCTATCGACTCTTTCAGGCCGTACGTTCGATGGGGGGAGGCGTACAGGTAAGCCAGCGTGACAAGTGGAATGATGTTTCAAAAATGTTGTTTTACCACATTAAAAAAGAGAATGAGCACAGTAAGCTAGGGATGCAGCTGAGGCAGTGCTATGACAGATATTTGCTCTCTTATGAGTTCTCGCTGGAAACTAGAAAGTTGCCGACTTTTGACGATGATTCGACAACTCTTCAAAATATTGCTTATGAAGGAAGTTGCCAAGGGAATATGAATTTGCATAATGTGCATGCGGATTTAATGAACTCTGCTATTGCTTCGGCTATTCAAGAATCGACATCTGCAGCTGATCCTAAAATGGAAGTCGAGGAAACAGAAGTACGTTACCATGTTGAGAAGCCTGCGAATCGTGTTGGTAAGCGAAGAGGTCGGCCTCCTTCTGAAGAGACGATGGCGAAGAGACTTCGAGGAGTTGCAACGACCACGCAAGTTGTCCTCAAACGATTCTGCCCTAGGTTAGGGATGCAGCCGCTACCCTCGGTGGCCGTTGGAGCTCGTTTTTTTCGATACTTTGTCGATCTGAAGCATTGTTTAGTTGGAGTCGTAGAGGAGCTCGTGAATAATGATGAATGGAAAATACGGTATTATGCCAGCAGTGATACTTTAGGCAAGTTCCACCATATGGAGATGGTTGACACAGACACTGCAGAAATGCTCCTTGCATCGGGGGAAAGTGAGAAATGGGCTGAAGAAGCTCTTGTGGAAGGTATCTGTCAAATATGTATGAGGGCATGCAAACCGGAAAATATGATTCTATGCGATAGTTGCAATTCTGGTTATCATTCCACCTGTCTCGTTCCTTCACTTCGAGTCATTCCAAACGGTGATTGGTTCTGTGCAGGTTGTATGAAAAATTTCAAAGAGAACTCTGCAAAAGAGGAAATTGCCGAGTTTGGATTTGAAGATGGTCCTGAATATACGATTGAAGACTATCGAGATATGGCCAATACTTTCAAGTCAAAGTATTTCGAAACAGCTTCACGGGCAGGAAATTTGAATATACATGCTGCCAAAACTAGTGATGATATAACAGAACGGGAATTCGCTCTGGAACAAGAGTACTGGAGGTTGGTGTCTGATGCTGCCCGGGGTGACACTGAACTTGTGGACATACAAGTGACGTACGGAAGTGATTTAGACACTGGTGTTCTAGGATCAGGGTTTCCAACAACAGCTACACTTGAAAAACTGAAAGAGCAAGTAGGTGGGTCTAAGAACGTCGAGTTGGACAATCGAATCGCTGAATTTGAAAAGTACATTAGCCATCCTTGGAATTTAAACAAGTTCCCTCGATTAGGTGGGTCCTTACTTCAGTATGTTGAAGATGATATCACAGGTGTGATAGTGCCATGGTTGTATATGGGCATGTTCTTCAGCTCTTTTTGTTGGCACACAGAGGATCATAACTTCGCCTCCATAAACTATCATCATTGGGGAGAACCCAAGACATGGTACGGCGTCCCAGCGTCGGGAGCCGCCAAATTCGAACAAGCATGCACCGTCTTAACGCCTGAGCTGTTTGAAGCAAGAGCGGATATCTTGACTGGTATTGTGACTCAGTTTAATCCCAGCGAATTGGGAAAGCTGGAGGTACCTGTGTATCATCTGATCCAACATCAAGGAGATATTGTTATCACGTTTCCAAAGGCCTATCATGGCGGGTTCAATCATGGACTGAATTGCGCTGAAGCAGTAAACTTTGCTACCTGCAACTGGTTGCCTCATGGTGAGACGAGCGTGCAACGTTATGCCAAACTGAAGAAGAACCCAGTGATATCTCATGACGCGCTTCTGTGTTCACTGGGTGATCTGTGCTCGAAAACCGCTCCATCGTATGTAGCTCATAGCCTCATCCCGTATTTTGGTAAAATGATCGATCGCGAGCTCAAGTTGCGCACTTTGTGTAGCGGGTTGAAACCTGGGATGGCTGCCCCCCTTGAAGATGATGCACCGGGAGAGAAACGCACAGCGGGTCGCATGGGCCGTATGGTCACCTCGTACGGCAGGGAACGACAACACTGTAGTTCAGGTGCAACCAAGCAGTGTGATAGTTGCAGAAAATTCTGTTCACTGTCCTACGTGAGGTCAGGTGAAGGCAAATATTGGTGTTTGGAACATGCCCAAGGTTCCGAGATGGAGTTAGTGGTATTATATTCGGAAAACGAACTTGCAAAATTCTTGGATGACATTCGTCGTTGTGCCGAGAAACCTGTTAGGTGGCTTCGTTACGTCTCGCTTATTTTGACAGATCCTTCCTCCGCGACCCTCTCTTTCGAAGACTTCTTGTTAACAGAAACTTCATTAAGTGGGGTTGTGGACCTGATGGAATTGCTTCAGTCCCCACGGAAGTTGAAACCCACTTATGAGACATTGCAAAATACGATAAAAAGTGCAGGCGATCTAGGGACCTCGGTTCTCAAGGAGTTTAATCTGTTACGAAGCTGGATTGATAAGGCGAACAATGTATCGATTGAGATAGCATCACTTCTCCGACGCCGTGGCTGTTCGGAGGATGAGTGGCCATATTTGGTCGAGTTGAAAGAAGCGCGAATTCGAATCGATGATTTGAATGTGGTGCTGGAAACGAATGACCACATTGTTTTGAATGAGTTGATTTTTCCAATGGAAGATTGGGATAGAAGGAATGACAGATTAACAGAGCCATCGGAGGTACAAGTTGCAGTGGATCAAGTGAAATTGAATTGGAGAATAAGGACTGATGTATACGACCTGTTGTGCAAGCGACTTCGGTCTCATGAATGGGTAGAGACAGCTCTGTCCCTCCTCTCAAATGAAGGATCGCTTTCTGTAGCCAAAGATCACGTTTCAGTGTTAGAAAACTGCGAAATAACAGGAGGGCAATTCGAGTTCACTAACGGACAAATTGCCTTTGTGAACAGTTTCAAAAACAAGGTAAGCATGTCTGATTGTTGGATGTCGGATTATGTGAAATTTACTCATCAACGTAGCATGGGTGATTTGGCTGCGTTGTACGCTCGCAATGACGTGTCGCAACTTGTCTTTGTGGATCCAGCGGATGTTGAAGCATTGAAGATGGATATTGAGCCTGTGGAAACTTGGAGAAAAACCACAAGGTCAATGCTCGACAGGCTTACTGGAAATGTTATTGTCAAGGAAAGTCAGGCAGAGAAGCTACTTGAAGAAGGAATCGCGTTAAGTCTGCGGTGCGAGACAGACGATGTATTTGATGCATTGAATCAAGTGGCGAGAAAAGCCCCCATGGAATGGAGATCAAGATTAGCGCATTCGTTTTCAAACCAAAAAGATTTGAAAAGTCAAGATTTGAAAAGTCAAGATGTATTTTCATCCCGTGAGGAATTGGTGGCAAAGTTTCTTCGCCAAATGACTCGAAATGAAATTAATGAGAAAGCAACTCCGCTAGTGTGTTTATGCAGGCAGCCAAAGTCCAAAGGTACAACGATGATATGTTGTACGGGATGCTCAGAAATGTATCATCCTGAGTGCCTGGCCTCTTCATTGGAACATTTGAAAACATTGGCGGGTTTCTGGTGTCCCACTTGCATACTCGATGGGAAACGAATCAAGTTGAATGGGAAAGTTGGCGAATATTGTTATTGTGGATGCAGCGAAAACGATACAAGGTTCATGATCGAATGTGATGAGTGCGTCAATTGGTTCCATCCCATTTGCGTGGGCATCTCTGAATTTGAGGCAAAGCAGTTTGAAAAGTATAAATGTCCTGACTGTTGCATTCGGGAACATTCACGTCCTCAGATTTCGGTCTATTGCGTTTGCCGCCGACCTGATTTTGGCACTTCATGTTACAAGACGGAAATGGTTGGTTGCGAAACATGCAGGGATTGGTTCCATCCGGACTGCATCAAAATGAAGTACCATCCGCAGAGCTCGTACCAGTGCGACAATTGCTGTGCGGAGAGAGATCTTCCATACATCGAACCGAATGGCGAGCATGGATATCTTGCTGCGCTGAATCACTATGAGGAACTTGGACTACAGAAGCGTCCTGCTGGGAAAGTATCAGTGGACAATTCAGTGTATGAATTTGAAAAGTGCGACTTTGATGAATTTCAAAATCTCATCGATCAAGCGGATCATTTCGTTGTCCTTGTTCCGGAGTTGGCTTTTTTGAGAATGTTGCACAGGAAGATTCATGCTTGGATCGAAATCGTTCCGGAATATATATCTCTGTTGTCGACGCGAGAAATTTGGAGGTTGCTCTTCGCGGAAGCACGCTTACCCGTTATATTTAACAGTGGTCCTTCTTTATCACTGAAGTATGAGCTACTTATGAGATTTACGGAAGAGTTGCTCATGAAGAAGAAGAAGAATTCCGCGGAGGTAAGAGGTTCCTTGAGGAAGGACGATGTTTTAATACTCCAACAAGGAGCCAAGAACCTCTATGGCTTTCTTCGTAATGTCAAGGAATCTAATCCTCGAAAGCAAGCGCTGCTGAGTACTTTGAAGCGATTCAAGGTATTTTGAATATTGTTAAAACCACAAGATTTTATTTTATAAATGCTACATCCGTCGCTTAATTCTTTTCCTGGTAACAGTAGAACAGGAGAACGAGTATCCTGTTAATTTAAAAGAAAGAAAAGGAGCTTAATGGAAATCCAAGAGGAATTTAGAAAGAACAGCATTGATTTTTCGTTCCTGTGTGATTTTAGGAGTGATTTTAGTAGGGGTGGTCAACAGTTATTAAAATATAACATGGCATATTCCCATTATTTAGAAAACCCTAGTTCCGGGAATCTAACCGAAAAGACAGTCGTTCCAATAGTCAATTTGTGTCACTTCAAATCGGATGCAACTATTATTTAGCTGATGGATCCTCAGCTTTCTTTGTCATGGGATCTAAGTCATAGCAGACATTCTCAATGCCACTTTAATCTACCGCTTGGCACAACATCAATTTTAACTTTTGGGACTATTGAGTAAGAATTCCGTTTCATCCTGTAACCCAAAACGTCTCGATAAAAGTTCTTTCTTTTTTAAAGCATCCTTGCGTTTATTATTGGTAGCATACAATGTACCTTGTTTGATGAATCATTCGAAAATTGGAAGCTCTTATTTGAATTTTTTTTTAGAAGATCTCTTGGTCACTATGAACATGTTGAGTCAATTGTGGGTTCGACGACCAGACCCTGCAGATAATGCTTCGTCGAAACGTCAACGGGTTGGAAATGTAAACAGTCGCATTGCAGTGTGGTCGATGAACGCCCTACCTCGGGAGGTCCTTGCGTTACACCATCCACTGAGTTATGGTATTTCCACCACGGAGCAAGCCTGGGGTTTGTTCGGGAGACATCTATACGTATGGGACGCAGTGACAGGTAATTCATGCGCTCGATTGTCTGTACCTCCTACTTTATCTCTTGAAGACGGAGCCAGTGTCATGCTGATGAAGGCAGGAGTCGTTTTGGTAACTGGTTCGGGCGGTGTATGCGTTTGGCAGTCATTGAACTCTGCACCATATGAAGACCATACGTTGAATGTTCGAAATCAAAAGATTAAGTCTATACGAGCTGTCAATGATTCCAATTTCGTGGTCGTGCTAGAATCTGAGATCGCCATTCGTTTGGAAGTTAACTTCGTAGCTCTTCGAGTCAGGTGGATGAAGCAACTAGACGTGAAGGTATCCCAAGTTGGAATATGGAAAAATTCTCTGTTTTTCCTTGTTCGCGATTCTGAAAACAAAACAAGTCTCAGGCATCTTGTAGACGTGTTCGGGTGGGATAGTAAAGGCAGTCTCCTTGATGTTGTCGTCGACGATATTCAATCAACGTTCCAAGCTGTGCCATTGGCTGTTGATGTTATGCAACGTGGCGATGAATATATTCCTGTTATTGTGACTTGCACAGAAAACGGGACTTTGCAAGTTCATTGTGTGTCGATGAACGGAGAGTACACTTCCTCCAAGGGCCTCGAAACTCCTTCTGGTTCACAACTTGGTAGCTTAAAGACTGTTGTCGTATGTGATAAAGAGCCTCTCTTATACATTTGCTTTGAAGTGGAAGACGAAACGAACTTTATTCTTTGGCTTGCTTCCATTGAGTTGAATACACTGGACTCTTGGAATACTACGAAACTTAATGATATAACAAATGGGTGGTTTGGCCTGCAGGTTTCGTCGTCGATCAAAACACACGCGATGGTTGTTTCGGCGACATGCATTCTAGGCCTCTACACGGACGTATCCGCTTCAAGCAGCTCCATACAGGATTCATCATTGAAGAACGTAGCTACATTGGGAGAAGACGAAGCAATTGATGTTTTAAAACGAATGTTTCGTAGCTATTTGAAAAACGGAATAGCCGTTGCAAAGGATGATTCAAAATGGGATTCTCTTCAGACCACGCCGCTTCACTTGATGCATCGAGCCATTGTAGATCTTCTCCAGCAAGAATTAGATAGGCGACCGCAGTCTATGTGGGCTGAGAAATGGAGCAACAACGATGAATGGACCAAACACTATTTCTCGCAACCTATTGTACGACGTCATCTTGTCACCAAACAAAACAATCTGGACGAATTCTTTTCCAGTATCGGAATTCTTGACACGTGGCCAGAACGAACTTTATTTAAACGGAACGAAATGTACTCCAAGCTTGGATCGCTTCTTCGTTTATGTGATTTTCAAGGTTCGTTGACGAAATCGATGAATCAAATGTTAGTGGAGAGGCTCGATCAAGTGTTGAAACGTCGTTTGGATATCACCGATGTGGATGTGTTAGAAGAGAAACTGGAAGATTCCGGAGTGTCAGTACCGTTCTTGTTTTATTCGAATGTATCGCAGGTAGCGGATTTGGTGCTTGAACAATGGGACCTTCATTCTACGGACAGTTTGATTCTCACTGCACAAATTATGATTGCTGTACTGAATCGAGTCCCTTGCTGTGGATTCGATGCAGTAATGTGGTATGATAGCGAGGAGGTTATAGACAGTGTAAGGCGTTGTGTAGAGAGTCTTGAAACCCATCTGCTTTCGAAAAATATTTCTCGATCTACTTATGCCACTTTGTTTCAACTTTTCAAAGAATTGGTCTTGGTCTACTTGACATCCAAATCTACCATTGGAAGTTTAAGCCAGGAAGACACAGGAATATTTGTGAATGTTGCACTGCACTGCGATGATTTGGAATACGCCACGCTGATGAGTGAAAGGTATGTATGTTTGGAAGGTCTTATACAGGTCACTGAGAGGGCCGAGTCCCCGAACAAAGCGTTGCAGAGGTATTTGGAGATATCTTCCAGCAGTCTATTGAATATCGTTGAGCGAGACGGACTGGTGTCTATTTCGTCAATTGGAGGGGTTCATTTATTAGTGGGTGACCTATTTTCTTTAAAAGCAAGGCCACAAGAAATTCCCGAGTTTTGTTGGATTCAAACCTATGAACGCAGTTCGGTTAGTTATGAGTACCGAGGATGGTTTTT
>Ga0105055_10011330_pt1 | contig 11022 bp, 3 predicted proteins | sample BON03_FD_78090 | JGI IMG/M metagenome (GOLD analysis project Ga0105055, IMG submission 78090) | Freshwater microbial communities from Lake Bonney liftoff mats and glacier meltwater in Antarctica - BON-03 | ecosystem: Environmental > Aquatic > Freshwater > Ice > Glacier meltwater | place: Lake... | reverse complement strand
TGCGGCTGCTGCGGCTGCTGCGGCTGCTGCGGCTGCTGCGGCTGCTGCGGCTGCTGCGGCTGCCGCAGCTGCTTCTAGTGTCTCAGCGTACATTTTTCGCATTATACCACGTAGGTTACTTTCGTTCGCTTTCGATTGACGAGCATCTGTGCCTGGTGCCTTAGCCCCGTCGACTGTTACAGACGCGTGTACACGGTCAAGGTAATTCTTCTCTTTTGCGAAACCTACACTTTTCTCCATCAATGACGTCGCCACCTCGCAAACTATTTTGCTGGCAAGTGCACGTGCAAAATCGTTCTCTTTTGACTTATCTTTCATCTCTTTTGAGTTCAACTGCTTTTCCGAAGTTGAGATCCTGAAAGTGAGTTTAAATGTGACTTCCATCTCAAACTCTTCTCCCTTTACAAAATCGTACAGCTTTTTGAATTGATAAGAATGTAGATTCCCGAGGTCATCAGTGCTCTGGATGAAGGTTGTCGAGATCCCAATTTCTTTACACATTTCTGTAAACTCTTCCTTGTCAAGCTCCATCTGATCTGTTCGTGCATCTTGCAGTTGCTGCCGACGCTGTAGATTGCAATGTGACATCTCTATGTCTTTGTCTCTATCTCCATCACTGTTTCTGCGTGTCTGTGCATGTGTGTCTGTCTCGGTCATGTCATTAACATTTGAATTGTCGCCACCGCCGTTGATGTCAAAGTGTTTGAGATCTTTGAGCAGGGCGACATACGATTTTTTGAGGGCAGACTGGCTCTCCCAGTTTTTTTTGACAAATTCAGACTCCTTTCCTTTCATCGGAACAAGTTTGTGCGTCCTATTCCAATGCGGACCTAATTCTTTCTGGCGGATAAAGGAGTATAAATCCACTACAGTGACGTAATTTTTGAGAACCTTTTTGTCCACGATTCCATCTTCGCAAAACTCGTGCTTGCAGGCAGCATCGTAGGTTTCCCGAATCCAGAACATCTCCTCATCAAAAACAGTCCATTCAAGTGTACTTGCAGAACTTACCGAATCAGTATTTTTTGCTATACTAGTATTGTTCGCACGATTCTTCGCACAATCAGCATTCTTCGCACGATGAGCATTCTTGGCACGATTAGCATTCTTCGCACAATCTCTGCGTCTGCGGGCTTTCATGTGCAATTCCTGACGTTTAGCGTCTGTTTTGGCCAATTGCTCGTATAAAACGTCGACAAGTTTGTGAAAAGTTTCGTCGCAGGATGACACATTGAATTCAGCTGGGTCTGGGAGGAAAGCATCAGAGGGTTCGTTGCTCTTTTGCTCATTTAACATCCTTTTCACCTGTTCATTAATTTTCGCTATTGAAAGTTTACCGGCATGTCTAAGGTCATCAGTGATGTTTATATTGTTCACTGCGACCGTCAGATACAGTAGACCCTCTTGAGTTGTTCTAACGTCGATACTGTTAGCTTCAACGTTCAAAAATTGTTCGCAAGCAAGTGTTTCTTTGAATTTTTCAAAAAAAAGATGCGAAACAGTTTCCGTGCCATTTGAATGATTATGGTAATCCATGTATTTGAGAACGTCTTTTGATACACTCATGACAAGTGTACCATTTGTCTCTTGCTCTGGTACAAGGAATGCTGCTAAACAATCTATCCCTTTCGGAACTTTTTTCGCTCGCCAGTGACGTGCAAACGCTTGAAATGCTGCCTGCGATTGCTTGCGATTGGCAATTTGCGGGACACCATTAAGAACGAGCAAAAGATACATATACACCGGGATGCCAATTGCAAAACCCAGGACAGCAATACATGATAGTATGAATAGCCATTCCGGCGAATCAGAAGAAGTTTCGAACAAAGAGCTGTCTTTGATCTGCGAGGCATTTTGAACTGGTTTTCCTGCTACATTCTCATAATACAAAACTGTGCCAAATGCATATCTGTAGGGACAAAGCGCTTCTGGGTGGTCTCTCAATCGCCAGCCATCTGGTCCAAAATCTTCGCAATCGAACCCTGAAATAGCCACAGCAGAGAGCGCAGGATAAATAGTAAAGAGGAAAGCCGTCCAAGAAAACAGCCACACTTTAGTGACTCGCTCTTTCATGTGAAATACTGAAATTCTGCGTTCGTCGAGGAGGAGGTGATAGAGGCTTCCTGCATTCTGTATCCAATCATCATAACATTTGTTCCCTTTTCCAACAGCTATCACAGCCGGTGTTGAGCCTGTGGTTTCGAGAACAGCGTCGAGATCCACCTGATCCAGTTCATCCTTGAATCCAAGTTTTTTGATGTATTCAGTCAGATGCTTGGTCAACTCTTCGTGCAGCTCCTTCCGAGTGAATTCTCGAAGTGTGCAGTGCTCCAAATCTGTATAAAACTTCAACTGCCCCTCTTCTTCGGCCTGCAACTTCCAGCACCGGATGATACATCGATAACTCACGATTGCCAAGATTGAAACGACTACAAGCAGAACGTGCGCAGCAGCCTGTTGCTCCGTGTGGCCATGAAATAGATAGCCCAGGAAACCAAGAACACCCGCCATAACAAAAAAACCAAGAATACCAAACCCCTTGGCAAGCTGCCTTGACGCAAAGGCTTTCCAGATACCATTAAAAATACAACAAATTGATAGACCCACGATCGACCCCATTACAATCAAGAGTCTCACAGCAGCCTTGCTATGCCATGAAATACCAAATATGGTTGCCGTGCATACCGCAGCCTGGGTCAGATATATCGTCTCAAGGGCTAAGTATTCTATACCGTGGACCCAGGGGCAGGGATCGTTTTCCGTGGGTTGCATAAAAAACCCAAGACTGACATGCATGAGCACTGCTACTGGTAGAATGATGAGGCCTGGGGTCCACTGCGCGCGGTCCTTCAAACGCTCTATTGGGGAGGGGAGGGTTGAGAGTGCGCCGTGGACACAAAGGGTAAAACAAACAGGAGCCAAAATATAGGTAACGATTCGGTCAAGACGTGATATGTGGTGGATTTTGGTGCGGTATAGCAACCAGGAAACCAAAATCACACCTTGCGATATAGCACCAATATATACAATTATGATGAACACAGAGGCCTGCTGAGATGAAACAGTGACTGTTTCTGATACTTCTGAAACAGAGGCCCTCCGTCGAACCAGTTGGAAAGCTTCTGTGTAGTTTTCCCAGGGCTCATAGCACATCGAATAAGGTTGATACCCTTCTCCAGTCAGCGCTCCGAACCCATTTCCACCCGTTATTTCACACATCGATTTCCAGTAGTATGTTCCATTTCCAAGCATTTGATCCGTTTAGTTATTTCAAACATCGATTTCCAGTAGTATGTTCCATTTCCAAGCATTTGATCCAGGGACGCAGGTGGCCATGATGTAGGCGGTTTCACATTATCGCAATATGAGCCAAAGTTGTCACGAGATGCAAGTTGTTTTGAACATACAAAACTTTTAGTTGCGTTGCAAGGTCCATTAGTCCATCCACTGTACATTGTATTGCTTGAAACATTGCTCCCCTTTTCTTGAGCGCAGGTGGAGGCAGGTCCATTCCATGTGATATGGACACAGTCGTGTCCTGGAATAGGGCGAGGTTGCGGTGGCGAAAGAACAAATCTGCTCTGATCATCAGAGTTACACCACGCCTCTGAGGCTAAACTCCAACCAGGACTGAACCCCCACCAATTGCTAGCAGCATATGTGCAGTTTTTCCCATCAATCCATTTCCATGGATCTGTTACTACACTTGAATTCCGATGCAATCCAATCCAAGCTTCTTTGTGAATGTTTTTTTGAGTACCATGCGAATTTTCGATTGGATGAGCGGGTTTATCACGTGTTGAAGTCTGGATTGACGTAGCATCAATTGCACTCTGCCACATCAAGGATACTGATGAATTCATGTCACCAAAGGATTCAAACGATGCTAAATGCCCGCCCCATTCTATACAGATATTTTCTGCTTGTTGCCATGACCTAGCATCTGTATAGGATCTATATTCTTGCCTTGCTTGCGAGTGAGGGCAAGACATGTCAGGGTTTATTTCCGATCCTGGCTGCTGCTTCAATCCTTTGAAGGGGTCCTTGAATTGCAACTCTTTGTTCAGATCTCCGTGATTACTACTCTGTGAGTTTTCGACTGTAATGACCACAAGACCCTGTTTACTATCACGACACCCAACATCGTATTCGATATCTCGATCTTGACTATTCCTGGGTACAAACTGGTATCGACCCATAATTTCAATGATGAGACACTCCGTACCTGCTTTTGGAAAACACTTTTTTTCGGCGATGGCCTTGTACAACGGCCATTCAATGGATGCATTTCCATATTCTCCAAGCTTTCGACACGCACCAGTGCAGTCTGCATTGAAGACATCTAGCTCACTCCCGCAAGGGCAAAAAAGACAGTCGCCTGTGGAACTGCGATATTCACCATATCCACAAAATAAACATGTCTCCTTGTCTTTGTCTCCTGAAATATCACATTTGCTTGCTGTCCGAGCACCCAATCTCTCGAGTGAGGATTGACAAAATGTGCCAACTGCCAGCTTTGCCAGGGTATCGAGCTCTTGAACAGCATTGAGCGAAGACTGAACAACGAGTTCACAACACACGAACAGTCCAAAGACGAGACAAACCGCCCAAACAATGACGAAAAATCGAACAAAAGGGGTTGCACGATGAAAAGATACGATTGTTCTGCGCTCTCTGATTTTTCTGGCCTCATCCTTTGCAATCTGAAGTCTTCGTGCATCGGCCTGATTAATGCCAGTAAGGTTCATCTGATATTCAGTTATGAGGTCGGGAACCCCTTTCTGAGTTTTGCGTGAACGCTCCCAGACGGTTAGCATCCATGGTTCTGCCACAGCACACAGCAATCGGGGGAGAGCAAGGCCCAACAGACAAAAAGGCACCATGAAAATATAGAATGCCACTTGGAAACTCCTTGTTGGGTTCTGCAACATTACCATACAGTTGACCCCAGGCAATTTGTATAGGTCTAGATTCAGAATTGAGAGCTTATTCAAAAATGCATCGAGTCTTTCTCCCCAGTCCACCGCAAAGTTTTTGAGAAAGGAAGCTGTCACCTGAAAATATGACATGACGATTTTGAAGAAGCCCATTAAAGTTCGTCTTATGTGTTCAGCATCCTCGTCTTCGCTACCAATTGTTGCAGCAACAAATTTCACAATGTATGACCAAATTGGAGCAAATGCTTGTTTTAAGTCGACAAAGGAGTCCTCTGGTTTCCCCTGGCCAGAATTTCCTTTATCCTGTAAGGTGTAAAAATCAGTTTCGAAGGGTTGATTGAAATCACTTGTCCACTCTTCAATTTCCTTTAAACTTCTTTGGATATCCTCCAAATCTTCTTGGATATCCTCCAAATCTTCTTGGATTTCTTCTTTAACTGCAGTGTGCGCTTTCTCCTTTTTAGTAGCATTCTCGTCAACAACCTCCTTTTTCGAGGTGATGTGTACAGTTTCTGTGTTGATACGCGCATCCTCTTCCACTTTAAGTGCACTTTGAATAGCAATACATTCATCAGTCAGCCTCAGATCCATGAGTTTCTTTGAATGCATAGATTTGGTGTTACATGGTGAAACAGCAGGGGCTGCAGATTGAATAGCACCTTTGGTGTGCACATAAGTTCGTGAAAGAACGATGTTTGCTTGCGTTCTGCCATCTTGATAGTAGTCATGTTCTTCTATGAAGATTCTTCGCCAAACAATGAGATACCAGAGTGTAGACCCTATCACGACTGTAACGACAATAGCAACCAGCTGAAACACCTTGAGGTTTTCAGCATTTCCGCAGCTTTGGCAGATCTTGCCTGAGGTCAGAGCTGTACCGTCTCTGCAAAGGCCACAAGCGAGGCCAGTTCGACCAGAGCTTCCACACATCCAGTCAGGATTATCAGGATTCTGACGATCTCCCCATTCCCTTGGTCTCTTTTTTTGGTGCTGACACATTTTGGAAGCGCACCTGTATATTGTGACAATCTCAGTGCTTGCATTGCAAAAGGCAGACTTGCAACGAAACACGTCGAAGTCGTTGGATTTTGTTTCATCAACCCTGCGTGCGGACTGCATGGATGCATTAGATTCAATGAAAGATCCCATTGTCGTGGCAATCAGCTTACTGTTGAACCAAAACCCCGTGTCTGGCAAAATGTGAATCCCAACCGTAAATCCAAAGTCTCGCTCCTGGACCGTTGATCGTGGACAAGATGCACCAATTGGGCACTTAGCGCACATACTCTCTGGATCTTCCATAGCATCAACACTGGGCTGTAGGGACTTGTCATTATAATAATTTGTAGAATACAATTGAAATTTCCCAACAGGACACTGGAAACAACGGTCTCGAAAACTACTATCTTTTGGGCCAGGTTCACGAATCAAGACAGTACCAGCTGGACAAGCAGCAATTCGACAGTTTTCTGACGCGACGTTCTTGCCACATGGAACCTGTTAATATATATGCATATATATGTATGTATATATACATGTATATAAACACATAATTCAGATTGAAGGACACATTTTCTTGTCTTTGTAAACATCATTGTTTGAATACTGCCAGCATTGGATTCAACATTAAATATCATTCATACTAACAACTATGTCGTAGGAATATTTGCAAATTTGTTTGTATGTTTGTTTGTGTGTATATATGTACGTATGCATTCAGTACATCAAGCCAAACACTCAAAGCTATTTCACGTCAAATAATAAAGTAGAATCAATCAGATTCCACGGTATGTATTTTTGTTTGAATGTTGCGTTTATGTATACATGCGTGTTTGTATGCATGTTTGAACGTATGCATGATGTATTTGTGTATTTTGGGCAAATAAAATCCAATTGAAAGTTACTGGACTTCTTTTTAGAGCAATATGAGGAAACATCAGCATGGTATACATGATGATACTTTCGTTTTTACTACAGTGTTTGTATGTTTGTATGTTTGTATGTTTGTATGCATGTATCTATGTCTTTACGCACACAAAAACACAGAAACAGACAAAGACCGTGACACAGACACAAGACGCACACAAACGCTATCTTTGACACAACAGACACACAGTCGACACACACCGTGGCACACACCTGAAACCAACTTACACACAGACACAGACTAACACGGACACAGATACAGACAGACACAGAAATAGACACACATTCAGACACAGACTCAGATACAGCCTGGCAGACATAAATACACTCATACCACGCTCATAGAAATAGACACAACCACAGAATTTGATTGTTGCTCTGGAACGTGTGTGCAAGTATGAACAGAATGATTTTTTTGAATATGTATTCTCACGTCGCAGTTGGCATTCCGGTCATCTTTGCGCTTTGAAAAACATTCCTTCCCATGAGGAGTTGTGTTGCTGTTGCTCTCATCAATCCAGTATGGCAACAGGATTTTTTTGGCACTAGCCAACTATAAACGTGTTTGAGGATTGAATTCTTCTTTGGGTCGTGGATTTGACAAACTTGCGCACACAAAATTTTCTGGGCAAGGTAAACAAGCCTCCTCGTTATGATCAAAGTACTGTGTCATGTCTTGGCAGGGAAAGCGTACCAACTTGCTATTTTTACAAGAGACTTTCTGTGAGCATCTCACACATTCCTGTCGATATGAATCGAAGCGAGACCCAAGTTTGCAAAACCCGCATTCAGCATTGGCAGTTGGGAGTCTACTTAAATCGTTGTCTGGCTCGCTCATATATATCGTTACGTTATCTGCTCCACAATCTGCCAGACATGTCAAACAATTCAAATCGTCATGAAACGTATACACTATTAAATGGTTCAAGTCATACACGCCAAAACGCATGCCTTTAGTATGAGTAAAAGTGCTATGCGACTTGATGGAAAGATAAGCCGAAACACTGTACAAGCATTTTCAACACACCTGTGAGGAGACATGCGCCGGTCTGGTCTAGAGTCCACTGCCCTCCATCACTTGGTGGAACAAATCTTCCTCCAAATAGGCCTTCTCGAGGACAGTTACCCACGCCAGGGCATTTGATACAGATTGACGAAGTCGGGTCAGTGTCGTAAAGACCACCAGCACACGGTTGACCTGCAATTTCTGTTTTCCCGCCCAAGTAAAATCCAAAGTCACACTTTTTGCACTCACCCGTCTTTTTGATGAAATAGTTTCCATGTGTACACCTGTCATATTTTCCAACTCGTCAGTATGAACGTTAAGAAATTTAATGCACATTTCGCAAATATAAATGGCATATTTTCTCACGTTAAAACGCAGGCCTGTATTGAGAGAAGCATCATTTCATCCACAATTCCTGTCGAAGCAAATGGAAACCGTGTTCGGGTTTCTGGACAAGTCAACAGTCGAGCATTCCCACCTTGGTCTTGAGTCCATACTCCCGAACTGCCCCATTCACGAGATTGTACCTGAAACATTTTACCTGTGCTGGGAATAAACATTCCTTTGATGCAAATGGCGCCAGCGGGGCATGGAAAACACTGACTATCAAGTCCACCAACGTCTTCTGCTGGTTTTGATCCGGAACTGACCTCACTTAAATAATATCCTCTCCCGATTCTCAATTCTTCAGAGACTGACACGACTGACTTTACACCAGCACCATGTACTGAGACTTCCTTCTTGAACATATTCAAAAAGTGTGTCCACTCTTCTCTAGAAGGTGACTCTTCCCACGTGCAGCCAAGATCAAAGAAAAAGGGATCGTCGATCCTTGCTGAACTATGTCCTGAAAAAGATAATCCTATCTTTACATTGCGCGATGAAGATACAGATTCTGCGAGGCGAACCACGAAGTTTTCATTTGTAATATTCAGTTGTAGTGAAGTGGCTCCCTGTTGGCCCATTGCACTGAAGCGTGTCAAAAAAATGTTGCCATTTCCTGTCGAGTTTCTTTCCAGCTTTACAGAGCCCACATTTTCATTACGACACAGTCTGCTGGCTATGTCTGCAGACCGCCACTCGATTCTAAATCCCAGCCTCATGCGAAATAGATCCAGATCAATATTCCAGGCAGGCCAGGCTGCCTGATCATCTCTGCACGCTATGCACTTCTGTTGTTGAATATGATTGAGCCCACCTGTACGCTTGTGTCCCATAGGGCAAGCTGTTAATAGCAACACACCATAATTTTGATTCGAGGGGCTACCTCTCCAATATGGCTCCCAAATCTCGCCAGGGTTTGCCTTCCATCTACCACAACGACATTGCGCAAGGTGCGATTCGCACTTGAAGCAATTCGTGTTAACATCTCCCTCACGTGACATGCACCGATTCGACTCAGTGTAAGTCGTTGTTTCTGAATAAGTACTGCAATACTTCTGATAGGGAGCAGGGCGATCGTTGACATTCGAAGGATCATCGCACAAACGCGTGCCTAGATTTTCACAGTTGGGGTCATCCACCACAGCGTCGAGAGATCGTGTAGTCAACTCGTTCCAGCAGTGAGGGAAAAATTCTGAGAACACTTTCAAGTATTTAAAAGTACTAGTGTTGACAAATACTTCGATAGATTCGAATCTCTGTTCAGAATCCAGGACGCATTTTCCGGCAGCAATATTGGCGTGCACAACCTCCAAACTACTGCCTGGTGGACATGAAATGCACAGTTTTTCTTTCTCTTCAGCGCTCGCATACTTTCCTTTGAAGTGACTACAAAGATCACATTGTGTATGACACAACCCAGAATTAATCGTGATGTCAGCCTTGTTGATACTTTCGAGGTTCACAACACTCGAAACGTCCAACATTCCTGCGTCTATCGAGATTGGCGCTATATGAAAGTACGAGGTACCTGTTTGTCCCCACGGTGCCCATTCAATGTTAAAACCTGAGCGGTTTGCAATTACAATTAGTTCCAGCGCAAGGAAGCTGTCCTCACCAGATGCCCAGTCGCGAGAATCACCACGAAACCTAGGCAGATGCTGGGCTGATGCCGCAGTGATATCAATTGTCGACATTTCTTGCCATGATCCACGGATTTTTGAATTTGACAATAGCCCCAGTGCAACATTATTACATCTAGAGTCACTACAGGTTGTTTTGATCTGTAGCACTGTGTCGCCTTGACTACGTCTGAAGCCGACTTGGAAAGGCGGGTTTCCTTGAATACTCCAAGCATGCTTATCATCACCCTTGAAGATCTGGAGACCGCGACTTGATTCCATAGAATTCTTGAGAGAACCACCCCCACAAACGCAGCAAGCTTCACGTGCTGTCCGGCGTGAATCGCAAGTCCGGTCAGAAACCAAAAGTCTGATATTACATGCACTATACTCATTTTGGAATAATTAGTACTCTTGGGGCTGTCTCTCTTTCTCTCTTTTGCTTTTTCGCTTTGCCTTTCTCTCTGCCTCTCAACAAAATTGTTTGACTCAATGGGAGCAATTTTTTGAGATATATCAATCTACTAGGGTGTCACAATGGGATATGGGGGTTCGGCATCACGTTTCGCCCCTGCCTTTTCATTTGGTCAGGAATTTTTTGGGTGTGTCAGGGTGCAACAGATGCGCCATTAAAAGTGAAATCTTTCTGGGTATAACAAACTTTGCTAACTTAAAAGGTGGGGTCGACAAAAACGAGGTACAGAGTCTTTAGCACCAAATTTTTGGACACACGCCCGAAATAGATTGAATGACAAAAATAACAGAGATAATGAGAAGGGATAAATATGTATATTTAAGCCTTGTCATTATGTCTTTTATTTTTTTAAATATATGTGAAATATCGTTGGTAAAAAGTTATGGCTTTCGAAATCCCCACACGGAAAATCCAAAAACTTGAGATTAACCGTTTTTGTGTTCAAATGCATTGTTAACAAATATCGATCTGTGGCAGACGAAGCATTTTAGTGGCGCGCAGCACGCTGTGGCGCTGACACCGCGGGCCTGGTTCAATGGAAAACGCACCTGTCAAGCCGTATTTTGAGTGGCTGTTAAGGCGTTCTGATGTAGCGAAATACAGGATATCAGAGCAAGAGGTGATAGGCTAGCACCATGCTAGCCTCGGGTTTTGTGGAATGAAAAGTTTATTCAG
>Ga0105055_10011327_pt1 | contig 11023 bp, 10 predicted proteins | sample BON03_FD_78090 | JGI IMG/M metagenome (GOLD analysis project Ga0105055, IMG submission 78090) | Freshwater microbial communities from Lake Bonney liftoff mats and glacier meltwater in Antarctica - BON-03 | ecosystem: Environmental > Aquatic > Freshwater > Ice > Glacier meltwater | place: Lake... | reverse complement strand
GAAGGTTGGACGCCCGTCTGGTTTGAAGATACGAAGTCCACTGCTGATCGCCTCGATGGCATCCGCCGCAGCCACATCGATCGGCTGCGTGCCGGCGACATCGGCTACCACTACATCATCGATCGTGGCGGTCGCATCTGGGAAGGACGCAACATCGCATACCAAGGCGCTCACGTCCGCGAACACAACGAAAATAATGTGGGCATCATGGTGCTGGGCAACTTCGATCAGCAGCAGCCATCGACCGCGCAGGTGGGCACGCTGCGCACCCTGCTGGCGACCGTCACCAAGCAGTACCGCATCCCCACGAGCAAGGTCTATACCCACCAGGAACTCAACAAAACCGAATGCCCCGGCAAGGTTTTGCAGGCCCACATGACGACGCTAAGAAGGAATGGGCTCAGTTGAGGATGCCTTACTGATAAGTAAGACATCTGACCGTTGTGATGTGTAGTGACGATATTTCCCTTCGACCAATTGGCGCATATCATTTAGCCAACTTGTAATTAAGGTGCAAGCATGGCTAGTGCTAAAATCAAGACATTTCATATGCCGCGCGGTCCGTTGGAATCAGTTCCCGGTGCCCGCATACTCGGTATTGAACCCGGCGATTCGGCGCAGCTGGTTCGGCTGGTGCAGAAAGGCTTCCACTTCAAGCGCCTGGTCCAGTTACAAAAGGCCTCCGCTCTTCCTTGGGAAGGTATTGCACGATTCACGTCTATTCCTCAGCGCACGATCGCCCGCAGGCAGAAAGAAGGTCGGCTCCATTCGGATGAATCCGACCGAGTTCTTCGGGCTTCGCGTATCTTCGATCTTGCTACGGATTTGTTCATGGGAGATGCGGCCCAGGCAAGGCAGTGGCTTGAGTCTCCGCAGCGAGGGCTCGGTGGCCAAGTGCCTCTCGATTATGCATCGACCGATGCGGGGGCACGCGAGGTGGAATATCTCATCATTCGACTCCAGCACGGGGTGTTTGCGTGATCGTTCATGCCTGGCGCATTGTCGAGCATCCTTTCGTGAATCACGCCTTCAACGGTGAGGGCGCGCGTGTGGCTGGCGGACGGTGGAACACGCCGGGTAAGCCGATGGTTTACACAGCTGCAAGCGCCTCGCTGGCCATGCTTGAAATGCTGGTACATCTGGGTAGAAATGAATTGCTTCGTGAGTATGTGCTCTTTGAGTTGACCTTTGACGATGCGCTGATGACCGGGGTTGACCCCACGATCCTGCCTGCAAACTGGCGAGAGTATCCGGTGCCCCATGCTGTCCAGCAGATCGGCGATTCGTGGATTGCCCAGACGGCGTCAGCGGTACTGCGTGTGCCCAGTGTTGTGGTCCCCATGGAATGGAATTATCTGCTCAATCCTTTGCATGAAGACTTTGATGCGATCAACATCGGCCCGGCTCAGTCGCTCAGGTTCGATCCGAGATTGAAATGAATGATTCGCTGGCGCGCCCTTGATACAACGCTCCAGGTTTCAAAGCGACTCCAGAAACTTAATCAGCGCCTCGCGGTCAGCCTTATTCATCTTGCGCACTTTTTCGCGGGAAGCTTCGCCTTCGCCGCCGTGCCACATCACCGCTTCCATCATTGTTCGCGCGCGGCCATCATGCAGATAGCGCGTGTGACCGTTGACCACATCAAACAACCCCACACCCCAAAGCGGCGGCGTGCGCCATTCTTTTCCATCAGCATCCCAGTCTGCTCGGCCGTCGGCCAGGTCGTCGCCCATGTCGTGCAAAAGCAGATCGCTATACGGATGAATCGTCTGATTCGCCAGCGCTGCAATCTCATACTCACCGGTCTGCATTGTGGGTGTGTGGCACTTGGCGCAGCCGGCATCGTGGAAAAGTTTCTCGCCTTGCCGAACGATTGGATCGTTGACGTTGCGACGAGCAGGAACGCCCAGCACGCGGGTGTAGAACGTGAGTGTGCTTAGATCATCATCACTCAGCTCCGGCTCGCCGCCTGCGATCGCTTTGCCGGCATCCTTCTGCGCGGCTGTCACATTCTGTTTCGGGAAGAGCGATGTGGTGATGCCGATGTCGCCGCTCAGTGCACCGGCGTTTTGCTGCTTGAGTGAAGGCTGATTCGCTTTCCATCCGAACCTGCCCAGCGTTTTTTTCTGCTGCATCACATCCCACACGCGATTGACCTTGCCGCTGATGCCGTCGCCATCAGCATCATGTTCATCCGCCAGAGCTTCGATGTCTTTCTCCGGGACCGCCTCCAGCAATCCCAGCCCGATCATCTGCGAAGCGACGCGCGGGCTGAATTGAATGTCTGCACCCAAGGGACCAAAGGCCAGATCCTTAAACGTATAAACAGGTTTCGCCAGTTCATACGTCGAACCATCTGCAAAGCTACCTGACACCATTTCATACTTCACCACCGCACGCCCCTCAGCAGGCACACCGGGAATAGCGCGGTCGTTGAGCTGGTCGCCATAAGCCGGGTGAGGCTTGATGCTGCCGCGTTCATCTTTTCCGGGCACGCTCAGACGAACGAGCATCGACATCATCGGAGCATCATCACCTTCAGGCGGTTGTCCTCGGCCATCACGCAGATGACAAGCCGAGCAGGAAACGCGATTGAACACCGGGCCAAGGCCATCGAGTTTGTTCACCGAAGCAGGAGCGATGACCCAGTTAGTGTTGAACAGGCGATTGCCCGAAGCAAAGGTGCGCAGGTCAGGCACGGGCAGATTGGAAACAGGACTGGCGAAGGCGTTGCGATTGGTGACAAAGACGGTGGTCTGCCCGCCGGAGAGTTCATCGGGATGGTGGGCATGATGCGATGCGACACCCGCAATCGCCGGTGCGATCAGGAGCGGAGCGAAGATGGCGAGTGTCAGTTTTCGCATTTTCATTTAGTGAGCAGTTCGCCTTGGCGAACGGAGGGATGTTTACATTCGCGGCCAGTTCATTCGTCGTTCGCCAAGGCGAACGGCTAATTACTCCGCCTTCACCGCGACTTCCAGGCCCAGCTTTTCGCCGACCTGTTTGAAGAGTTCCGCTTGAATTTGCAGGCTCTTGACGAGTGCTTCCATTTTCTTTCGCGAGTCGCTGCCTTTGGGTGAAGCGAGGACGCGGTCGATGGGGATGTCCAGCGCGTTCACGAGTGTCTGAGTGGTTTGCAGTTGCGATTCGATTTTTTTGTTGAGTGCTGGGTCGGCTGCATCGACGAGCAGGTTCAGGCCCTTGCCGCGCCAGGTGCCAAGCTGACCGAGATAAACATTGGCGATGCCTTGGCAATTGGCGATGAGGTCGCGGTGGGTGTTGTCGGAGAAGCAGGATTGTTCATTTTCCTGCGAGCCGGAGTCGAGGGAGACAGCGATGCGTTCGCTGGCGAGTTCGAAACCGCAGAGAGAAGCGAGGCCGGTGAAGACGTTGCTGAGCGCGACTTTGCTGTCGAGCTTGGCGAAGGCGGCAGCGTAGTTGTCTTTGTTGCTCGGCGCCCATGCGTCCACGAGCGTCTTGAGGTCAGTGACGACGAGGTCGGTGACGATCTTGAGATAAGCACGACGGCGATCGCGAATCGGATCGCCTTTGTCGAAGTCGCTGGCGGGCCGATTGCCTGCGGAATCGAGGCTCAGGTCCTGGCCCCAGAGGAGAAACTCGATGGCGTGGTAGCCGGTGGTGACATCGGCTTCATCATCCTTGGCGTTCTTGCCAGCGAGGGTGGCGGCATCGAGCGTGATGTCGCGATCGCTGATGATGCCAGCCTTGTCGTTGCCCTGCACGTAGTCGATGTAAGCTTCATTAAGTGGCCAGGCGTTGAGCTGTCCTTCGGGGCCACCCTCGGCATCGATGGGGCCTTCGTAGTAACGGAACGCTTCGGTGAGACTATAAGGATCACGCGCCGTCAGCCAGGCGCTCTTGGCTACTTGATGCGATTTCGCACTGGGCTCAGCGAGGAAACCATCGACCGCTTTCTGAAGTTTGAGGGCAGCTTCATAAGCGTCGGCATAACTCTGATGCACCAGCTTCGCGTGGTCAGCGATCACCGCAGCGCGATCGACGGGCTTCGTGGTGGCGGTCGCCTTGTGCGACTGGGCGGAGGTTTGGCAGCCGAGCAAAATCGAAGAACTGATCAACATGTAGCAGAGGAGATTCGTGTACATGGGAAAAACCCTATTGAGAATAAGACTCAGTGATGATAAGAGTTTCGTTCGTGAGCGTCAAGTAATATTTCACAATGTCTACCTGAGGTGTTTTTCATTTTCGAAATTGTCTTTATGTCATTTTATTTTCATTACTTAAGCATGTCTATGTGGAAACTGGTAGACGTCTACCCCCTCAATGCTTCACTGAAAATGAGGTTTGCGTGACTGGAAGGACACAGGGTGTGGCGGCGGATGCACCAGCGGGATGATGAGAGCGGTGGGATTTGATGCTGGCTTCGCGCAGAGAGCATGCGCCGCGATTGCTTCTTTGAATTGTCATGGCGACCCCCGGTTGTGTATCGAGAAAGATGAGATTAGACCTTGTGTATTATACCATGCGGGCGATCTTTGCGTGCAATCTTTTTGCTGCCCCTCGCATGACCACACTCAGGGCAATCGCATGTGCGCGTTTGCGGTCCCCCTCCCTTGGGGAGGGTTTAAGGGAGGGCACAACATTCGCGTTGGACTTCGCAAAGCAGTGTAATTCTCGCTTGTATAGACGGCCCTCCTACTACAGCATGCCCATCGCGGTGGTCTGCGCTGCGCTTGTGTTGCGGCTGCTCATGAGCAGTGTTCGCGCGGAGTTTTTTGGATCTTCCACTGAAGCAGAATCATGAAGAGACGGGGAGCGAAGCCGCGAGCGGCTGTAAAGGCACGCTCAAACCCAGGCATTGTTCCATCGCCTTTCTCTCGGGTTCTGTTTACAATGGTGCGATGAGCGACACCGACCAGATCACGGATGAAACGGTTGAATCCAGCCAGGCCACCGCCGAGGCTGCTACCACGGAAGCTGCCAGTGAAATCGAACTGCCTGCTGATGAACTGGCGCTGCGGATCGAAGCAGCGCTGATGGCGACGGATCGGCCGATGCCCGCGGCAAGGCTTTCCGAAGTGCTCGCGCCGCCGCCTGCCAAGCTCAGCGCCAAGGCGCTGACCAAGGCGGTGAGCTCACTCAACAAAATCTACGAACAGTCCGGGCGATCTTTTCGCATCGAACAGCTCGCCGGCGGCTGGCAGATTCTGACGCTGCCGCAGTTCGCCGATGTGGCTGCTGCAATGAACAAGGCCAGGCAGCAGACGAAACTGAGCGGGCCATCGCTTGAGACCCTGGCGATCATTGCGTACAAGCAGCCGGTGCTCAAGGCGGAGATCGAAGCGATTCGCGGCGTGGCGTGCGGCGAAGTGATTCGCGCTCTGATGGAACGCAAGCTCGTCAAGATCGTCGGCCGCGCCGAAGAGCTCGGTAGGCCTATGCTCTACGGCACCACCAAATCCTTCCTCGAAGTGTTCGGCCTGAGCAGCCTCAAGGACCTGCCCAAAATCGAAGACTTCAAAGCGAAAGCGAGCGAGTGATCCATGCGGATGCTTCAGGTTTTTTTTCTCCCACTGTTCTGCGCGATGGCCATGATTTCCATGATTTCCATGCCCGGCTGCTCGGCGTATCAGCTCCAAGGCGTGGTCGTCGAAGGGCCCCAGCCTGGTGTTTACTTGGTGAGCTCAGATGATGCGCGGCTCAAGAACGTCGCCGTCGCCGATGCCCGCATCATGGCCACGCTTGATCCTGACAAACTGCGCAGCAAGCAACTGCCTTGGACGATGTCCGATGACCTGGGCCGGTTTGCGATTCCTGTCGATGAACCTGGCGCAGGGCTACTCGAATACAGCGTCTCGATTTATGCCGATGCAATTGGGTACAGCGATGCGGGTGTGGATGTAATGGCGCTGCCTGGCGCGGGCAAGAAACTTTTGATCGTGCTCTCTGCTGGTCGAAGCAAACGCACCAACAAGCCCGGCGAACAGTCCACCGAAGACCTGCTGCGCGAAGCGGACAAATTCAAGAAGCAGTTTGAATGATGATCAACGATGGACGGCGAGATGACTGCTCGTGTGGCACCGGGTCAAACTTTGAACTTTGAACTTTGAACTTTTAACTCTGAACTCTGAACTTTTAACTTTTAACTCAGCCCCATGACCCGAACGCGAATCCAGATCGGCCAGGGCGGCCTGCTCTACCTCATGGTCGCCGCCCTGCTGCTGGGTGCTGCGATCTATACCCAGGCCAACCTTCTCTTCTGGTCCTTCGGACTCATGATCGGCGGCCTGCTCATCTCGCTGATCCTTTCCCTCTCAGCTTTGCGAAAGCTCACCGTGCAGCGACTGCTCCCGGGCCACGGCGTGGTCGGTGAAGCGATGGTCATCCGCTATCGTCTCACCAATCGCAGACGCATCATGCCCGGCTTCAATCTCATCCTTCGCGAAACTTGGGGCAAAGGAAGAAACGGCTGGCGCAATCAAGGCCCCCTCGCAGAATCACCCCAGCGACTGGCATCGCAGCCCATCGGCTGGGTGCTGCATCTGGGCCCGGGACAAATCGTTCAAGCTGAAGCCATGTGCTGGCCACTCAATCGCGGCATGCTGCGATTCGAACATATCGAAGTCTCCACCACGTTTCCCTTTGGCGTCATTCGCAAAACGTTGCACCTCCATCAGACGGATGAAATCCTCATCTACCCGCGCCTCTACCGCATGAATCGCAGACTGCTGGGCAGCATGACGCAGCTCGATATGACCGGCAGAAAGCAACTGGATCGCAGCGGCGGCACCGAAGAGTTTTTCGGCCTTCGTCCCTATCGCACCGGCGACAGTTTTAAGACCATCGACTGGAAACATTCCGCACGCACAGGCTCGCTCATCTCCCGCGAGTTCACGCAGCCCAGCCCGCCCAAGATCATGCTGCTGCTCGACCTCACGCTGCCTGATGAAATGAAAGCGCCCGTCAATGCGACAACGGAAGATGAGCGCCATTTGCTGCCGTGGAGCCTTCGCAAGCGCAAGAAGCAACCGACGCGGCCTGATCCGAATGATCCTATTGAACGCGCCATCAGTCTGGCGGCATCACTGGTTTGCGATGCTTATTTCTACGGCTATCAGGTGGGCATGATGGTGCACGGCGGCAAGTGCAATGCGTTTCCTCTGCATCACAGTTTGCCTCACCGTGCAAAAATGCTTGAGGCACTCTCGACCATTGATACCTCATTGCCCGACAGCAACAGCGGCCCGCCGCTCACGGAGCCTTCGGTGATTATTCACTGCGGCCAGTCGCAGCAGATTCGCGGCCAGAAGATGTGCATGGTGCTGGGCGCTGCACAAATGGAACAGTTCGTGCGCGAACTTCATGGCAGCAACATCAACGAAATTCTTACGCGCAGAACAGCCCCGGTGAACCGCCGCGATGAACTGATGATGAACGACAAAGCGAAGACGCACAGCGAGACGGAGATTCATAGTTAGTGCGAATGCATATGGCTTTTTCTTATTCCCCTCCCTCTTAGGGAGGAGTTAGGGGAGGGTCGATCGCTCGATCAACCCTAAACGAAACGTAGCGATTTGATTCATCATAAATCCAACCCTCCCCCCGCCCCTCCCAAGAAGGGAGGGGAGTAAGAGCCAAATACACTGACGCTGGATTCATCGTTAGCCGTTCGCCTTGGCGAACAAAGTCGTCTGCCACCCGTGCTACGATGTGAACATGTCCGACCTCTGGGAAACCAAGCGCCAGGCACACCGCGATGCTGCTGCACCATTGGCGGTGCGGATGCGGCCGCGCACGCTTGATGAATTTGGCGGGCAGCATCATTTTCTTGGGCCGGGCAAATTGCTGCGGCGAATGCTTGAAGCGGATCGCATCACGAGTGTGATTTTCTATGGCCCGCCAGGCACCGGCAAGACCACGCTCGCGCAGCTCATCGCCGCTTACACCAAGCGCCACTTCGAGCAGGCCAACGCCTCATCCATCGGCGTCAAGGAAGTGCGCTTCGTTCTTGATGAAGCGCGCAAGCGCCTCGAACTCACCGGCACGCGCACGATTTTTTTCCTCGATGAAATTCACCGCTTCACCCGCGCTCAGCAGGATGTGCTCCTTGGTGATGTCGAGCGCGGCATCGTCACGCTCATCGGAGCGACCACCGAAAACCCTTATTTTTCAGTTAATTCGGCGCTCGTCAGCCGATCGCAGATTTTTCAATTCGAATCGCTTAACGAAGAAGACATCACCGCCCTCCTCCGCCGCGCTATTGCGGACAAAGAACGAGGCTACGGCCAACTCGAAATTCAGATCACCGATGAAGCCTTGCACCACTGGGCGATCATGTGCGATGGCGATGCGCGCAGAGCGCTGACCGCGCTGGAGATTGCGGTAGTCAGCAGCCAGCGGGAGTCGGGTGCCGGGTGTCGGGTGTCGGAGAAACCGGAAGGCACGGCGGCAGAAGAATCAAGCGAGATTAAATCGAGTGATGACGCGATTGATTCATCCGATGCCTTCTCCCGAAACCCTACACCCGAAACCCGAAACCCGATCCTCATCGACCTCAACATCGCCGAGCAGTCCATCCAGCAGAAAGCGATCGTCTATGACGCCACCGGCGATGAGCATTTTGATGCCATCTCCGCGATGATCAAATCGATGCGCGGCAGCGATCCTGATGCGGCGATCTACTGGCTGGCGCGAATGCTGGTGGCCGGTGAAGACCCGATGTATATCGCACGGCGCATCGCCATTCTCGCCAGCGAAGACATCGGCAATGCAGACCCACGCGCGCTGGAACTTGCTGCGGCGGCGTATCAAGTCGTCGAGCGCGTGGGCATGCCTGAGTGTCAGCTCACACTCGGCCAAGCGGTGATCTACATGGCTACCGCGCCTAAGAGCAATGCGAGTGCGACGGCGATCTGGACAGCGATGAAGGATGTGAAGGAAGGCCGAACGATTCCGGTGCCCAAACATCTGCGCGATGGCCACTATGCCGGGGCGAAGAAACTGGGCAACGCGACTGATTACAAATATGCGCACGACAGCGAGACGGGCTACGTCGCGCAGGATTATCTGGGTGTCGATAAGACGTACTACACACCGACGCAGCGCGGCCACGAACAACGCATCGCCCAGTACCTGGCGTGGATCAAGGAACAACAGAGTGCGACGTGACCCGTTGTCATTCGCTTTAGCTTGCCCGGTGCACCATGCCCATTCCACCCCCTACTTCCGATGACCCGTCGCGCGATACCTTTCTCGCCAACCTCCGATTGAACGGGTACAAAAACATCGAGCCCGCGCTCATCGATGAACTGCTTGCTCACCCGCTGGCTCCTTACGTGCAGGCGGGTGTACATGGCGTTATCAATGCGCCTACGCCTGCGCTGATCGCACTGCTCGTGAAAACCTACGAGCGGCGAAGACGTGTATCACTGGACACGCAGACGCCCGACAAATCGCTGGCCACGATCATCGCTTCGCTCAGCGCACTGCACCAGAAACTGCCCGATCTTTATATGGCAGCCGCCACCGATCCCAGCGACAAGATGCTCACGACGATGGGCCTGATCGCGCTGGAAGAAATGAAACATCCCAAGACAGCTGCGATGGCCAGGCGACTCTTGAATGATCCGCGCGAGTTTGTGCGCTCGACGGCCGCGTCCATTGTGGCGCGTGTTGCACCGGCCAGTGCATACGACGATCTCATTGTTCAACTGAAAAAGCCCAAGCTCGATGAAGCCACAATCGTCAGCACGATCTCCGCGCTGCTCGCCACCGGTAAGAACGACGCTGCAAACATCGCCTACACATTCCTCGTGAAGAAGCCCGATCAGATGAAGCTCAAATGTGCGTTTGATCTGGCGATTCGCAGGCCCATCGGCGCGGGCGCTTTGCTGGTGAAACTTTATCAGTCGATCAAGAGTGAATCGCCTCGTCTTTCCATGCTCGACGCGATGGGCACACTGGGCGACAGCGATGCTCACGCCTGCATGCTCGAAGTGCTGCGGCAGGGCAGCACAGCCGAGGCGACATCCGTCATCGATCGACTGGCAGGATACGAGCCACGTCCCGGTTGGCACGATGAACTTCGCGCTGCAGCCCGTCAGCGCGGCGACACCGCACTGCACGCCCGCATCGAAGATCGCATCACAGCGGCACGCAAGCGCGATGAGATGCGATGAGATGAGATGACACGCCAAAACTTGGTCCCTGTAGAATTCGCGATTCATCTCAATGATCGAGGACTTGCGTGCCCAGAATACTGCTCCCCTTTTCAATCTCCGCCCAACCTGATGAACTCACCTGCGGCCCTGCAGTGCTGCATGCCGTCTATCGATTCTGGGGCGTTGAGCGTTCGTTGCAACAGATGATCGATGAAGTCACCTCCGTGCCCGGCGGCGGCACCGCAGCCGTCATGCTCGCGCTGCACGCAGAGATGCACAACTTTGATGCGGTCATCTACACGTGCAGTTTGCCCATGTTCGATCCGACATGGTTTCGCCCCGGCGCTTCTGTGATTCGCGAGCGCCTCATCGAACAGGCTCGCGTGAAAAAATTCGATGACAAACGCCAAGTCGTCACGCAAGCGTACATTCAATACCTCGACAACGGCGGCGAAGTGAAGATGGAAGATCTCACCCTCGACCTTATCGCCAGTCATCTAAGCCAAGGCAAGCCGCTGATCATGGGCGTCAGCGCGACCTGGCTCTACCGCTGCATGCGCGATCGGCAGGATGACATGTACCGCGACGACATCGCCGGCGAACCCACGGGGCATTTCGTGGTGGTGCATGGCATTGACACGGAGCGCCGCCGTGCGTGGATCGCTGATCCGTTCTGCGAAACGCCCTGGCCTGGCAGCCATCATTATAAAGTCGATGCCGACCGCCTGATCGCCGCGATGATGCTGGGCGTGACCTCGTACGATGCGAAGCTGTTGGTGCTGACGCCGCGCGTAGGAAGTGCAGGCGCGTGAAGTTCAATCTTGTTCTTCTTCACGAATCTGCTTGATCGCCAGCAAGTGCATGAGTGAGTCACGATCCTTGGG